>Ga0181520_10005508_pt1 | contig 20122 bp, 18 predicted proteins | sample PEATcosm2014_Bin_29_FD_132451 | JGI IMG/M metagenome (GOLD analysis project Ga0181520, IMG submission 132451) | Peatland microbial communities from MTU Mesocosm Facility, Houghton, MI, USA - PEATcosm2014_Bin02_30_metaG | ecosystem: Environmental > Terrestrial > Soil > Wetlands > Peat | place... | reverse complement strand
TGCACAGGCCAGAGCGAGCCTTTGTTTATACCCCAGGGGCAGATCCCCTGCATTCATCGCCGTATATTCCTTCAGTTCCAGCTCTTCCAGCGCCCATGCCATCCGTTCTTTTCTGCGCCGACTATCTAAACCGTATGCGGCAGAGAAGAAGGACAAGTTCTGCTGCACGCTCAAAGCGCCATATAACGAGAACTTCTGAGATACATAGCCAATTCGTGCGCGGGCCTCTGCACTCGCCGTGCGCAGATCCACGCCAGCGACACTCAGCGTTCCAGATGAGGACGGTAGCAATCCGCAGAGCATGCGGAAGGTCGTGGATTTTCCAGCGCCATTGGCCCCGAGCAACCCGAAAATCTCTCCCTTGCGTACGGAGAAGCTGACATCTTTTACTGCGGCAAAGTCGCCAAAGTAGCGAAAGAGGTCCTTCACCACGACGACGGGCGCATGGTCGCCGGTTGTATCCGGCTGTTGCGGCAATGGAATGGAATGGCGCGCGGTGCGGCTGAACAGAAGGCTGACGAAAGCGTCTTCCAGCCGCGCTGGAACGGGCTTGGGCGTTCCATAGGCAGCCAGATCATTCTGTAAGACAGGCTGCTGCGGCTCTTGCATTACGATGCGCAGTCCATCGCCTTGAATAACCGTATCGACCACACCTGGCAGTTGAGCGATCTTGGCCTGCAACTCCCGCGATGCTGCGGGTACATCTTCCAGAACGAATGCATGGCCCTGTAAAGGGGCGGCGAGTTGCGCCGGATTTCCTTGCGCAAGAATTTCTCCCTCGTGCAACAGGATGACATGGTCACAACGCTCAGCCTCATCCATATAAGCGGTGCTGAGCAGGACAGTCACCTTCTGGTCGGCAACTTGTTGCTGAATGATGCTCCACAGCTCCCGCCGCGAGATGGGATCGACGCCCACACTGGCTTCATCCAGCAGAAGCAGTTGGGGAGGATGGATGAGGGTGCAGGCCAGGCCAAGCTTCTGCTTCATGCCGCCGGAGAGTTGTCCTGCCAGCCGTTTGCGGAACGGACCGAGTGCTGTCATGGTCAGTAACTCCGCGAAGCGCCCTTCTCGCGTCTCGTGGGGTATGCCGTGCAGATCGGCAAACAAAGTGAGATTTTCTTCGACCGTCAAATCTTCATAGAGACCAAATCGTTGCGGCATATAGCCAATCTGACTTTGTAGTGCGAGAGCTTCTTTCGGTAAAGGATGATCGAGAACGTAAATCTCCCCAGTGACGGGCGTCAGGATGCCAGCCAGCAGGCGCAGGAGCGTCGTTTTGCCCGCGCCATCTGGTCCGATGAGGGCCGTCATGCTTCCTGCGGGGATTTGCAGCGAGACATTCCTGAGCGCATCTCTGCGGGCCGAGCCTTTACCAAAGGACTTGCTCAGGTTCCTGACGACAACTGCATCCATGTCAATTCGCCTCGCATGGATGGGCATCGATTGCATGAGGAGGATTGTTGCTGAGCGGAATGACAACTGTCGCGGGCATCCCCAGACGCAGGCGGTGGTCGGGGTTACAAGCATAGACACGTACGCGATAGACAAGCTGCGAGCGTAGCTGTGTTGTCTCCACGTTCTTCGGTGTAAACTCCGACACCGGCGAAATATAGCCGATCCATCCCGGAAAGCGCTGCCCAGGAAAGCTGTCAGACTCAATCCAGGCACGCATGCCGAGCGCGACTTTACCCATCTCCGGCTCTGGCAGATAGGCACGCACCCAAAGCGGATTGTCCAGGGCGAGCGTAAACAATGGCGTCTGCGAAGTGGCCATGTCGCCGGGCTCCAGTATTCGGTCTTGAATGACGCCATCCGCGGGAGCATACAGTTGCGTATCAGCCAGTTCTTTTTGCGCCATGGCCAGAGTCGCTATCTCCGCCTTGAGTGTGGCCTGGGCTGCGGCAATGTCTTCCTTGCGCGGGCCGATGACGGCAAGTTGCAGTACTTGCTGCTTGGCCGCTGCTGCCTGCCGCTTGGCGGTTAAGTTGGACTGCTCGGCCAGGTAAGTACGTTCGGCATCATCGCGGATCTGTAAGGAAACATATTGCTGCTGAGCAAGGGTTTGCTGGCGGCGATACCGCAATTCGGCGTTCGTAACATTGGCTTGTGCGGCGGCAACATCCGCCTGCGCGGCGGCTACATCCGCGCGCGCCTGTGCAATCTCCTCTGGACGGCTCCCAGCCAGAAGGCGCGCAACCACCTGCTGTTGAGCTGCCACAGTCGACTGGCTTTGCGCCACCGCATCCAGAAAGCGCGGCTGAACCAATTGGGCTAAGAGCTGCCCGGAATGAACAGCACTGCCTTCATCTACGAGCAGCTTTTCAACCCGCTCACTGTCGTTGAAGGCAAGTTGTACCTGGCGAATGTCTACGTTGCCATAGAGCGTGATGGTATCGCTGGGAGTCTGCTCCCTCTGCATCCAGTGCCAGACAAGGAAACCCGCGACAATAAGAAGAATCAGAGCCGTCACAATGAAAACTCGCTTTTTGACTGAAACCATAGATCTTCTCCCAACGAAACCATCGAATTGCTTACTTTGAAGGACTGCTATCGAGCAGCGTATTGATGGCCTCAATGTCCGCCGGAGTCAAAACTCCCGCCGCTGCCTTCAGTTGTGTTCGTGCGACCAGTTGTGTGTAGAGAGCAAGATAGTAATTGCGCTGTGCGGCGGTATAGTTCGTCGTTGCCGTCAGCAGGTCGATGATGGAGCGGCTCCCTATTTCATAGCCCTTCCGCGTACCCTCCATGGATACCTTGGCGGAGGTGGCCGATTGCTGCGTGGCCTGGAACTGGGCAACGCTGTCCTCTAAATCTTGAAATGCAGTTTGCGTCTCCAGTTTGATCTGGTCCTGAATATTGGCGACGTTTGCACGACTGGCCTTGGAAAGAGCCTCGGCCTGATGGATCCTCGCTCGCGTGCTTCCGCCTTCATAAATCGGAATGGACAGGTTCAGTGAGGCGCCAATCTGGTCGATCGCCACAGTCGGAACGAGCATCCCCGCAGCGTGCTGGCCGATTCCGCTTAGAGTCAACGTAGGCCATCGCGCCCTCTTGGCATACTGCACTTGTTGTTCGGAGACTTTCAATGTGGCTTGCGCCTGTTGCAGAAGCGGCTGGTTCTTGAGAGCCGATGCAAGCCAGGGGTCTATCGTATCCGGCTGCGGCCCAGTTGGCTGCAAGGTTGTGATGTCCTGCAATGCTTCAACCGGCTGATGCGTCAGGCGCTCCAACTGGTTCTTTGCCACCGTGACAGCATTATTTGCCGTGATCAGATCGGCCCTCGCAGTGTCCAACTGTGCCTGCACTTCCTGCACTGTGATAATGTCGCCGCTGCCAACTTGCAGGCTTGCTCTGGTCTGCTTGTCGATGCTTTGCAGCAGGTCCATCCGCTGCTGCGCCACGCGCTGGTTGGCCTGCGCCTGCAAGACACCAAAATATGCTTGCGTGACCTCCAGCGCGATCACCTGCTGCGCATACGCCAGAGCCGCTTCGCTAGCCCGGATGCGGCTGTCCGACTGCTTCATCGCCGTGAACGCCTGGCCGTTGAAGATGGACTCCGTCAGGCTGGCGCTGAAGATATCGGAATGATACCCAGTGGAAATTGTTTGAGCGCCAAAGCCTGTTACGTGGGCTGTGTTCAAGCCTCCACTGGCATCAGCATTGATATGCGGAAGCAGGGCGGCACGCGCCAGTGGCTTTCCTGCCAAATCCGCATCCAGTTGCGCCCGCGTCTGGGCAATCAGCGGAGAAGACGAAGCCGCCTGCTGATAGGCTGCTTGCAAATCCTCCGCCATCGATGGCACACCATTGAGAGCCATCATAAAGAGAATCAAAAGCAGGAACGCGGAGCGCGCTGCGGAATGGCGTCTGATCGTGATAGGATAGCGTTCTTTAATCAAACAACCCAGGTTTCTTTGCATTGGGGACCGTAACCTTTCGTACTTGGCGGGGCACCAAGTCTAACATTCGTGGGCATCATCATGCGACCATATCTAGGTTCTGATGGCGTTGAAGGCGTGCTATACAGAGGCGGAATCCAAGCATCAGCCTTGGCAGCTTCTGGCGCGCGCACCGATGATGAGCGCGGACGATGTGCTGAATCAAATGGCCCGTGGATAATGTAGTGGGGTTTGTCGGCGCCACCCTGTATTCGTCAGTCTCGGCATCCGCAAGTGTATCGAGAACTTGATCGACCGAGAGCTGCAACTCCGCACACGCCTGTTCGAGCGACTCGTCGGCTTGCAAGCGCAGGTCTATGTCGAAGTGCCGCAGGATTCTGGCTGCCGATGGCTGCGTGGCAACGATCTTGCGGACAGACTGTGTTGAGGTGGACATGTGTACTCTCCACCTGCAACCGTAGCGAATGGCCAACCGGCGCGCAGTAACTTATGTCACTCGGAGTCAAAACCGGCTACGATGCAGTATCCAAAAGGGCGCTTAGACCCTCGATGTCCCTCACCACAATCTGTCGCGCGTCCACATCCAGTAGCCCTTCGGCCTGCAACCGCATCAGGTTGCGCGAGATCAGCTCGCGCACCGTTCCAAGCTGGTTGGCCAGCTCCTGATGGCTCGCAGGCAGTTGAAACTCGATGCCACGCGCAGTCTTCCTGCCTTCGCTTTGAGCGAGTTTGAGCAATGTCGAAATCAACCGCTGGCGAATGGTGGTGAACGACAACTCCTCGATGATACCCACGAGGTTTCGCAACCTGGCGCCGACCACCTTCAGTACCTTCAGTGGAACCTCGGGATGCTCAAGGCAATAGGCGTTAAAGTCGCGCCGCGAGATGAAGACAATCTCCGTTTCTTCGAGGGCTACCGCTGAAGCAGGATAGGGACCGCCGTCAAAAACAGGTATCTCGGCGACAGACTCGCCGGAGACGTTCACAGAAAGCACCTGTTCCCGACCGTTCACGGAGGTCTTGAAGAGGCGAACCTTGCCCCGCGCAATAATATGCAGTCCGTTGCACGGCTCGCCTTCAGAGAACAGTAACTCACTTGTACTAAATAACTTGCGCACGGATCTGGCTGCAAGCATTTGCAGCTCAGCCTGAGAAAGACTTGAGAGCAATGCGGTTTTTCCGAGGACTGCGGCGAGATCGATGCGTTGAGAGGTCACTCGGGAATTCTAGCAGGAAGCGACTTTGGTCACTGCGCGGGATGCCGCAACGGCAGTCTCATAAGGCCATGAACCCGCAAATCAATACGATCGACTTCAACGAACGCCCATTCATTGCCATCTGGGAAGTGACACAGGCCTGCGACTTGGCGTGTGTGCATTGCCGCGCCTCCGCCCAGCCGGATCGCCACCCAATGGAACTCAGCACCGCTGAGGGCAAGCGCCTGATCGATCAGATTGCGGCCTTGAAGGTTCCAGTTTTTGTGCTCACGGGAGGTGACCCGATCAAACGGCCCGATTTGTTCGAGTTAATCGGCCACGCTCATTCCGCCGGAGTTCGCGTATCCCTCACGCCGAGCGCCACACCGTTGCTGACACGGGAGATTGTTGTCCGGCTCAAGGAGGCTGGACTAGCCAGGCTTGCAGTCAGTATGGACGGAGCTAGCGCCGAGACCCACGACGCATTCCGTGGAATGAGCGGGTCGTTTGTGCGGACACTCGACGCGGTTCGTTGGGCCAACGCTATCGGTCTCCCCGTCCAAATCAATACGACTTTCAGCCGCAGGAACATTGCTGAAATCGATGCAATTGTCGCCCTCATTGAGAGCCTGAACATAACGCTATGGAGCGTCTTCTTCCTGGTTCCCACGGGACGCGGAAGACTCGACGATCTGCTGAATGCCGATGAGTTTGAACAAGTCTTCGCGAAGATCTACGGTCTCTCAAAGACAGCGAGCTTTGATATCAAAACCACCGAGGCGCAGCATTACAGACGCTTTATGTTGCAGCAGAGAGTCGCTGAGCGTAAGGCCGGCGTTGAAACACACACAATCCAGGACAAGTCCGCTGATGCCATTGGGCGGGCGCCGCGCGGCCTGAACGACGGCAAGGGCTTTGTCTTCATCGCTCACACCGGAGAAGTATTTCCGAGCGGATTCCTGCCGTTGTCTGCAGGCAACATTCGCCAACAGGGATTGAGCAGCCTTTACCGCGAGTCGGCTCTCTTTCAGAGTCTGAGAGACACCTCGAACCTGGAGGGGAAGTGCGGTCAGTGTGAATTCAAGGAAATCTGCGGTGGTTCACGAGCCCGTGCCTATGCACTGACCGGGAATCCAAACGCGGAGGAACCGTGTTGTGTTTACATTCCGAAGGGGTACGTTCAACCTGTTCCGAGTATGAGGAAGTCGACGGCTCTTCATGTTCTGCAGGGAGCGTGAGGCATTTAGTGTTGGATCAAACTTCAAAACCCGTGATTCCATGAATCAAATTGGAATCATGTGGATAGAAAGGAAGACAAGTATGGCGATACAAATTGGGGCGAAACCGGACAGCGGATTCGACGATCCAATTGGAATGCTCACAGACTGCCATCGTAGAATTGAACGTTTCCTTGGCATCCTGTGCAGCGTTATTCAACGAGCCTGTGGCAGAGAAATGACCGAGGAAGAGATCAGCGCTGTGCAGACTGCTCTCCACTACTTTCGGCAAGGCGGGGAAAGACATACGAGTGACGAAGAGGAGTCGCTGTTTCCGCGGTTGCGCGCCAAGTTCACCCCTGCGGTTGAGTCGATTGCGCAACTCCAATCGGAACATCGCCATGCAAGTCGCCTGCACAAGTCGATCGAGCACTTCTACATGACCTGGATCTCTGTCGGCAGATTGGCTACGGAGGATGAAAACCAACTGTCTTCCGAAACCAAACAACTGAAGGAGATCTATACAGGGCATATTCATGTGGAAGAGACCATCGTGTTTCCTTATGCAGCACAAGCATTGGACGCAGAGACGCTCGCAACCATCGGACGGGAATTCAGCCTGCGAAGAAAATAGGCTTGTAGAGGCGGGGCGAAACTCAGGTTCCGCCCCGCCTCTGCGTGCGATTGAAGATTAGTCTTTCGCTAGCCAGGTCGGCTAGAGAGGGTGATGGTCTCTTCGTATGGCACCCTTTTACATACCAGGATGGGACAATTCGTTCGCATGTGGTACCAGGTTTGTATAGACGGCGCGAGGGATGTTCGTCTGCCAATGGCTCGTGACTCGGGCAAAAAGTATCAGCCCAAAGAATATGTACGCGAGAATGCCGGTGACAACCAGAGGTCCGAGGGTGCGACGGAACCAGCGTTGCGTGGGCGCTGCGGCCCGCCTCGGCGCAAACGCGAACTGCAATGCATCTTGCTGTGGACAAGCCGAGACGCACACCAGGCACGCAGTGCACTCCGCTGACCTGATCTGCAAAAGGCGATCTACCGGCAAACCGGCCGGACAGGCCCGAGCGCACTTCCCGCAATCAATACAAGCCTCGGCGTCCCGGCGGATCTTTATCGGACTCAGCAGTGAGACCAACCCCATTAGCGCGCCATAGGGACATAGATATCGGCACCAGAAGTTCTGGACCAGCATGGAGCCGAGAACCAAGAGAGCAATGACAATGGCCGCTGTCTGCCCCATGTCGCGAAAGAAATTCAGCATCTTCACGTCTGCCACCAGGCCATAGGGCGCGGCCATGAAACTCTCCAACGCCTCGGCGGACATCGCGCCGATGACGAAGACAAAGAATCCGAGCAACAAGTATTTCAGGCCGCGCAGCGGAATGTCGGCCCAACGAGGCAGACGTAGATTGCGCCCGAAGATTCTGCGGCCCAATTTCCATAGAAGCTCCGAAAACGTTCCCACTGGGCAGAGCCACGCGCAGAATGCTTTCTTCAGCAGGAGACTCATCAGCAGAAAGGCCACAAACAATACCATGGCCGCCGGATGGATAGCCGGCACGCGCCCGGTGAGCAGGAAATACTTGGAGTTCATCATGCCGGCGATGGGTAGCCAGCCTTCGACGCCGGCGGGCCGCGGGACGTAGAGAGTGCTTTCTCCGCGCTCAAAATAGCGGACCCAGAGGAAGAACTGTATGCCAATCCAACCGTTCAAAACCATAAACAGACCCTGCATACAATGCCGGATGCGTTGCGAACGGTCGGCCACGAAACGACGATTGAGCTTCTTGCCTCTTTCGTGCAAGGAGATGTTGTCTACCACTTGAGTGTCCATGGTCTCTATTTCCATCTAAGCGGAAGAGTAGCGTATGGACGGAGAGCGAACAATGACTTTGGTCACAGGCGCATCCAAACTGCCCGATACCAGATTGATAACGAGGTTGGGCCGACGACAATGCCAACCGCCGTTCCAATATCGTGCGGCGAGGGGCTAAAGAGGGACTGAGGGAATCACCTAATAAGGATAGAACGGAAATACAGACGGCGCCCATTCGTCAATCCCCACACGGACATACCGAAGAGGGAACCGCACCATCGCAAGTCCAGGATCTAGGTGTAGTTTACTACTATAAAGGCGTACCATATCCTCGTAAGCCTTCTTGAATCAGCTTCTGAACTCATCAGGAAGGCGACGATTGAAGGCGAAGGACAACGTGTTGGGCTCCCACGAAGGCTCCGGATGACCGGTTCGACAAGCAGGACGCGCCGACAGAGCTTGCCACCCCGCGAAAATAAATTCGCAAATCTTGTAACGAATCGTTCCATTCATGACTTTGTTCTAATGAGCGCACAAAAAGGACCGAACATACAATGAAGCCGAACCGAAATCCAGTCAATTGGCTCTTGATCTTCTGCTGTATCTGGAGTGGCGGAGCCGGAGCGCAGACAACGGAGATGACGCTTCGGCAGGCCATCGACAGGGCGCTGGGACAAAACCCAGAGGCGGCGGTTGCGGGAGCCGACGAGAAAACCGCCTCCGCCACAGCCCGCCTGACCCGCACATCTCTGTTTCCGCAACTCAGCTTCACCGAAGACATCTCGCGCGGAGATGACCCTGTATATGCCTTCGGCATGCGCCTGCGGCAGCGCCAATTTGCGCAGGCCGACTTCGCTTTGAACAGCTTGAACCGGCCTCAGCCGATCGGCAACTTTTCCACTCGCTTCTCCGGCTCGTGGATGGCCTTCGACTCGTTCAAGACGGAGAGGGCGATCCGCGGCTCCGACCTGATGAAAAAGAGCGCCGCGTCGAACGCGAAGGCTGTTAACCAGAAGATCGTGCTTGATGTTGTGCAAGCCTACGAGTCGGTGCTCTATGCCGAGCGGGAGATCGAAGTCGCCCAGCATGAACAGGAGACGGTCGCGGCGTTGCTCAGCACGGTCGAGGACCACGTCAAGGCGGGGCTTGCGGTCGAGTCGGATCGCATGTCGGCCGAGGTGAACGCGGCTGCGCGCAAGCAGGAGTTGATCGCAGCCCAAGGCGATCTCGAGATGGCGTGGGCGCAGCTGCGAGTAGCAATGGGCGACACGGACCTAAGAACGACCACGTTGCGGCCTATAGAAGCGCACACGTTTCCTTCGCAGCCGCTTGATCAAGAGTTGGCTACTGCCGTTAAAATGCGTCCTGATCTAGCGGCAATGGGAGAGGCGCAATCGGCGCAAGTCCAGGCGGTGGGAGCGGCGAAGTCAAGCTTTGGACCGCACGTGAGCGCCTACGGCAACTGGGAGGAGGATCGCGGATCGCTGACCGGCTCCGGCGGCAATAACTGGGTTGCCGGAGTTCAGATCGGAATCGACATTCTGCCCTTCGGCAAGCGCGCCGAGTTGGCGCGAGAGACAGCGACGAAGCAAAAGATCGATGCGCAGTTGGCCTCTTACCAGCAGCGTGTTCGTCTTGCTGTCAGCCAAGCGCACATTCAACGGCGGACAGCGGAACTATCCATGGAGACGGCACGAGCCGCGATGGATCAATCGGCCGAGAGCCTGCGCATTTTGCACAATCGCTACACGGCGGGCCTTGCGACCATCACCGATCTGCTGCGCGGCGAAGATGCCGAAAGACAGAGCCAGGCCAACTACTGGCACGCCGTTTATGGAAATGCCTCGGCATATGCCACACAACTTTACGCGACGGGGACACTGACTCCCGAAGCGGCGGAGGAATTGCAATGAAAGTGCTTCTATATGGTTGCCTGATCGCCGCCTCTTCGGCAATGTTGGCCGGGTGCCACTCGACCGAGTCCGTCTCACCGGCAACTGCGCAGACCGCAACGGCGCGAGTCGTCGAAAGCCGCCAGCAAGAGGCTCCAATGATGGTGCGCGCTACCGGGACCTTGCACGCTCGGGAATCAGCAACGATCTCAGCCCAGGTCGTTGGCCGTATCCAGCAAGTGCTGGTGCGTGAGGGAGACAATGTGCGGGCCGGGCAAACACTTGCCGTACTCGACGATGCGACTCTGCGCGCCTCCGTGGATCAGGCACAGGCCGCTGTCAAGGCTGCCGAGAACCAGCAGGCCGCAGCGCAAACCCAAGCGGCGCTCGCCGCCAGCACACTGGCTCGCTACAAGCAGCTGCAGGCAGAGAAAAGCGTCAGTCCGCAGGAGATGGATGAGGTGGCGCAACGGGCCCAGGCGGCTACGGCTGGCGTGGATGCCTTGCGCGCGCAAGGGGACGCGGTCAGGGCGCAGGAAAAAGGCGCTCGGGCCATGCTGGGCTATACACGGTTAAGCGCACCTTTTGCCGGGGTGGTGACGGCGCGGATGGTCGATCCCGGAACGCTAGCCGCGCCGGGCGTGCCTTTGCTTCAGATAGAGAGCGCCAGCCCCTTGCAGCTTCAGGCTGCGGTCGATGAGTCGACGATTGGAAGCATTCGCAAAGGAATGAAGGTTCCCTTGGCGTTCACTGCTGTCCCCAATGACGAAGTCACTGGAACCGTTGCAGAGATCGTTCCCGCCGCCGACCCGGCCAGCCATAGTTTTCTGGTCAAGATCGATCTGGCTCCTTCGAGCCAATTGCATACGGGGATGTACGGAGCCGCTGAATTTGCGACCGGAACACGTCAAGCAATTCTGGTTCCGCGCTCCGCCGTGGTTCTGCGCGGCTCGCTGAACTGTGTGTATGTTATCGACACCAACGGCATTGCGCAGCTTCGCTCGATCACATTGGGCGCTGCGCAGAAAGAGCTTGTCGAAGTGCTGTCGGGTATCTCTGCTGGTGAAAGACTGGTCGACCTTCCCGGCGACCGCGATCTGTCTGGCAAAAGAATAGAGGCCCAGCCATGACGAATCCGCCCAGCAAGCTTGACCTCGGTATCGCCGGCCGCCTGGCGCGCGCGTTTCTCAACTCCAAGCTGACGCCGCTCTTCATCGCCGCATCGCTCGCGCTCGGAATCTTCGCTGTGGCCATCATTCCGCGCGAAGAAGAACCGCAGATCCTCGTTCCTATGCTCGACATCGCCACAGCGATGCCTGGAGCCTCTCCGGCCGAAGTCGAACAGCGCGTTACGCTGCCCATCGAGACTCTGGTGCATCAGATCTCTGGCGTTGAGTATGTCTACTCCACGTCCATGCCCGGTCAGAGCCTGGTGATCGTGCGCTTTCTGGTCGGGACTCCACAGGAAGATGCGCTCATCAAGGTCTATAGCAAGCTCTACTCGAACTTCGACCGGATGCCGCCCGGAGTCTCGCAGCCGATCATCAAGGCCCGCTCCATTGACGACGTTCCTATCCTGTCTTTGACACTCTGGGGCGAAAATTACAACGGCTATCAGTTGCGCGCCATCGCCGACGAAATGCAACATAGCATTCAACAGGTCGACAACGTTTCCGAGACGGCAATCATCGGCGGACTTCCGCGCTCGATGCGCGTGGTGCTGAGCACGACAAAGCTGAATGCCTACGGACTGTCACCGATGGCGATCGTTGGCCATCTACAGGCCGCCAATGCCAGCTTGCAGGCGGGCAGCTTTGCCGAGAACAATACCGAAATTCGCGTCGATGTCGGCAATCTCTTCACCCGGCGCGAGGACCTTGAGGCTGTTGTAGTCGCCGTCGATCACGGACGCCCCGTCTATCTGCGCGACGTTGCCGACAAGATCATCGACGGCGCTGCCGATCCGTTCGACTATGTTCTCTTCGGAACGACCCATGTCAGTGCGGGCGCATCCCAGTCTCCGCGCCAATATCCTGCGGTTACGATCACCGTGGCCAAGCGCAAGGGCACCAACGCAACCGACATCTCGAACTCCGTGCTCAAGCGCGTGCATGAGATGCAGGGCGTCACAATCCCATCCGATGTGACCATGACGATCACCCGTAACTACGGTGAAACAGCGAAAGCAAAATCAGATGAGTTGCTGGAGCACCTGCTTCTGGCAACGCTCTCCGTTACGCTTCTCGTCGCGCTCTTTCTCGGCTGGCGCGAGTCGGGTGTGGTGCTGTTGGCCATCCCTGTAACACTCGCGCTCACGATGTCGATCTTCTATTTCCTTGGCTACACCATCAACCGGGTCACACTGTTCGCGTTGATCTTCTCGATCGGCATTCTTGTCGACGATGCGATTGTCGTCGTCGAGAACATGGTGCGGCACTTCAGACTGCCGGAGAATCGTGGTCGGCCGATGAGTGAAATCGCGGTCGAAGCGGTTGCCGAGGTGGGAAACCCCACGATCCTAGCTACTTTTGCTGTCATCGCCGCCGTGCTGCCCATGGCTTTTGTTCGCGGCCTGATGGGGCCCTACATGCGGCCCATCCCAGTGGGCGCTTCCGCGGCGATGCTTTTTTCGCTGATGGTGGCCTTCGTGGTTTCGCCGTGGGCGGCGCTGCGGCTTGTGGGAAAACACCTGACGGGCGCGCACCTGCTCGAACCGGAGCAGGAAAACTGGAGAACGCGGACCTATCGCCGAGTCATGACGCCGCTGATCAACTCGGCACGGAATCGCACAATCTTTTTCGCTGGCGTAATCGTGCTGCTGCTCGCATCCGTGGCGCTGGTTCCCTTGGGACTGGTGCGCGTCAAGATGTTGCCATTCGACAACAAGAGCGAACTCCAGGTGGTCATCAATATGCCCGATGGAACGCCGCTGGAACAGACAGCTCGCGTTGCGCAGGCTTTAGGAAGCGAACTAGCACGACAGCCCGACGTGCTCAACTATCAGGTCTATGCTGGAACGTCAGGCCCATATAACTTCAACGGGCTGGTGCGCCATTACTATATGCGCCGCCTGCCCAATCAGGCGGACATTCAGGTCAACCTGCTGCCCGCCAAAGAGCGCCATGACCAGAGCCACACGATCGCCAAGCGGCTGCGCCCGCTGTTGATCGCCATTGGCAATCAATATGGCGCGCGCATTCAAGTCAGCGAAGTGCCGCCAGGACCGCCTGTGGTGCAAACGCTGGTGGCCGAGATTTACGGACCCGATCTCGACGGACAGACTCGGGTCGCGCAGCAGATCAAGACGATTTTTCAGCAGACCGCGGGAGTCGTAGACACCGATTGGTACGTTGAAGACCCGCAGCAGAGGCTTGCGATTCATGTCGATGCAGTGAAGGCGGCGCAGCATGGCATTGCCGTCTCCGATGTAGCCCGAACGTTGGCACTGGCAACATCGGGTCTCGAGGTTGGTTTGGATCATGACCGGAACTCCCGAGAGCCCATTCCAGTCACCGTCGAACTCGCGCGCGCGGATCGATCTTCCGAGCAGGCCCTGGAGAGCATTCACCTGCCCGGAGCCGACGGCGCGATGGTCCCGTTGCGAGAACTGGTGACCATCACCCACGAGACAATCGAGCCTGCCATCTATCACAAGAACCTGCACCGCGTGGTGTATGTAACAGGCGACGTGGCTGGAGCGGAAGAGAGTCCGGTCTATGCGATTCTAAAGATGAACAAGGCTCTTGATCATCTCACGCTGCCCGCTGGATATACTCTGACCCGTTACAACTCGGCGATGCCGGAATCCACCGATCATTACTCAATGAAGTGGGACGGCGAGTGGCAGATCACCATCGAGGTCTTTCGCGATATGGGCCTCGCGTTTGCCGCGGTACTCATCCTCATTTACGTTTTGGTGGTCGGCTGGTTCCGTTCCTTCATTGTGCCGCTGATCATCATGGCTCCCATTCCGCTTACTCTGGTCGGCATCATGCCAGCACACGCCATGCTCGGCGCGTTCTTCACCGCCACGTCGATGATCGGCTTCATTGCCGGCGCCGGCATCATCGTGCGCAATTCGATTATTCTCGTCGACTTCATCGAGCTTCGCATTCGCCAGGGAATGCCTCTGGCCGAAGCGGTGATCGATGCGGGTGCGACCCGCTTCCGCCCCATGCTATTGACCGCGGCTGCCGTTGTTGTCGGTGCCAGCGTGATTCTCTCCGATCCCATCTTTCAGGGGCTTGCCTTGTCACTGATTGCTGGAGCCGTCGCGTCAACCTTTCTGTCATGGCCGACGATTCCTATCCTCTATTACATGGTTCACAAGTGCCCTGACTCTGCAATTGCCTGTGAACCCAACAACCCAGAAGGAGAAACTTTATGACCGTTGAACGCGCTGTACGACTCATGGCAGGATTGATGATTCTGCTTTCACTTGCACTCGCCCACTTCTTTTCGCCGAACTGGCTCTGGCTAGCAGCGTTCGTCGGGCTCAACCTCATGCAGTCTGCCTTCACCAACTGGTGCCCTGCCATGTCGATCTTTCGCGCCATGGGAATGAAGGATGCTGCCTGCCCCACGGGCAAGTGAGGATGATATGAATGATCGACTGATGGATGTATCGAAGGCGCACAGGCTCGACGATCCGGAGCGCTTACTCTGGCTTCCGCCAGCAATGGTGATTGACGCTCTGGGGGTCCAACCCGGTGATGTGATCGCGGATATCGGCGCTGGAACCGGATACTTTTCTCTGCCCCTGGCACAAGCAGTAGGACCTCTCGGCTTGGTATATGCGATTGATTGTCAGGCTGAAATGCTTGGGCGCCTACAGTTCAAGCTGGATACGGGAGGCATCTCCAACATCCGTGCGATCAATGCAGATGCAGATTCAACGGGGCTGCCAGACGTATCTTGCGATCTTGTTTTTCTGGCGTTAGTGTGGCATGAGCTAGCAGAGCGCATTGATTTTCTGCGAGAGGCCAAGCGGCTATTGAAGGCTGGAGGTCACATCGCGATTCTCGACTGGCGGCCGGATGTTGAGCCAGAGCACGGGCCGCCGCTCAATCATCGCCTCAGTGCTTCTGATGCGGCGGACTCTCTGCAAGCGACCAGCTTCGTGGATGTCAAGCAAAGCAATGTCGGAAAGTACTCCTGGCTTATTCAGGGAAATATCGATGGAGAGAGATCGCTATGACTCCGCGCAAAAGCACGGCCGGTTCCCCATGCAAGTGGAGCGAGCGTCTCAAAGATGAAGTCTATCGGCAGATGTACCGGTTGGAGGCGAGCCGACCAGGAGCTGAAGCGGCCCTCGCGATTGCCTTGCTACGTGCCTGGATTGCTTCTGGCGCCGAAGCCGAAATACCACAATCCCGCGAGTGGTTGATGAAAATCTGTCCGATCTGCATCCAGATGATTGAAGAAGCGATGAAAGTCAGCGACACCGATAAGCGATGTGCTCAATGAACATCGAGGACTTTTGTTGATGGTCAACAGCCCTGCCAAAAGCACATCTTCAAACGGAGATTCCTGTGCTGAATAAATGCATGGAAAGAATATACTGAACTGGAGCTCGAAAGACTGAATCCATGCGCCCCGAACTGACTCAAGCCGCCGATCTCTTGCGCCGCAATACTCCTGAAGCTATTGGAGAAGCAATCGGCTTGCTGCAGAACACGGTCTATTCTTTCAGCATGAAGGTCTGCGGGCATCCAGAAGACGCAGAGGATACTACGCAGGAAGTTCTCTTCCGATCGCTGGATCACTTAGCCAAAATTCATGATCCGCAGGCCCTTGCTGTATGGCTTTATACCGTAACCAAGAACCGCTGTTGGCGTATGCGTCGAAAACCGACTTATGCTTCCAGGCATCTTCTTTCCCTGGATGAATTGATGCCAAATGAAGCGGAATTGGAACGGTTGTTGCAAAATACAGCCGAGAGCCCGGAGGGCCGTCTGCTTCATGCCGAGCAAGTTCATCTGTTACACCAGGCGGTGTTGCTGATTCCTGCGCAACTGCGCATTGTTCTTGTGCTTTGCGACATGGAGGAACTGACGACCGAACAGGTAGCGCAGGTACTCAACCTTCAGCCGGGAACCGTTCGGGTTCGGCTGCATCGTGCGCGCCTCTCTGTACGTAAAGAGATGAACAAACTGCTGGAGGTTGCGCCCCAAAAGGCGGATGACCGCAATCGAGTGAAGAATAAATCCAAGGACATCCAAGCTCATAATGAGCAAAGCTCGGCAGAGTGCCGCGAACTGTTTTCGAATTTGTCAGAGTATTTGGATGGCCGAGTTGAACCCAAAACCTGCGAAGCAATGCGCGGGCATATCGAGGCGTGTCCAGCTTGCATCGCATTCCTTCGGAAGCTGCGCACGGCTATCGATCAATGCCGCTCGCTGGCAATTCCGTGTGATCCAGCCGTTTCACTCCGCCTGCGTGCCATCCTTACCAAGGAATACCTGCGGCTGCTGGGGATGACAAGCACAGAACAACCTCGTGCCGTACTTTAGCACGAACCGCTGATCGTCGATCTGCCAATCAGCGGTTCGAAGACTAAACTGGAAGTTGGAAACTGCTTACTTGCCGGCCACGATCTGTGCCGCTCTGCTGTATGCCCCAAGATCGAAGACATTGGTGTAACCCATGCCACTCAATAATTTCGTTGCCTTGGCACTTCGCACCCCGCCTTGGCAATGCAGCAGCAATACCTGATTCTTGTCCTTCAAGGGCAAAGGCGCTCCCGATTCAATTTGTTGAAGCGGAATGTTGATCGCATTCGGCAGATGGCCCGCGCCGAATTCGGCTGGAGTGCGCACATCGATTACCAATGCTCCTTTCTTGAGATACGCCTGCGCGGCCTCAGGTGAGATTTGAACGGATTGGCCGTGCAAGAGTACTCCTCCAGCAATTGCCGATATTGCCAAGGCCATTATCCAACTCATTGTTTCAGCCTTGATCCAAATCATTGTGCTAACCCTCCATTGTTAAATTTGTACGAACACGCCAAACGCCGCCAAACTACACAGAGCGGCAAATCGAACACCTCTGAAAAACAGGGCAAGGATACGAAGACCCACCTTCTGAGAGCAACAATTCAGCTAACAGGGTAGGTGTCAAAAGCAATCTCCTCACGGATACAGTTGCCCACTAAGATTGGATGTCTCCCGGATATTTCAACGCAAGGAAAGTTGCCCACGCGTGAGCGAGTTCGCTTCCATCGGAGGAGACCAGCACCGCTTCGGTTTTCGTCATGCGTTTGTTCTGGCTGTCGATCCATCCCCTGACTTGGGCGATACATCCAGAGGGAACTTGTTGCCGAAAGCGAACGCGAAGTTCAGCAGTAAGAGCCTTTGCTCCCGATGCAGCAACAACCTTGGACATGGCTTCATCCAGGACCGTGCTGACGATTCCCCCATGTACAATTCCTCGAAAGCCTTCCAGCTCTGATTCTGGAATCCACTCGGCTGCCATCTCTCCATCTTCGTTTCTCTGAAAATGGAGACGCAGCCCGCGGGAATTGTCGGGGCCGCAAGCAAAGCACGAAGATTGTGAGCGAGCGCCGATGCGTGCTTTTTGCTCGTTTCCAGCCATCTCTTGAAGCATTACTTTCCCCATTTATGAATGTAAAGAAACCCCGGCCTGTCCATCCGGCAGTCAAAGCCATTCTGAAGTCCAGAGCGTTGAATCCAAATCGCAACCACTTGCGCCTATGGACGCAGAACACGATACGTGCTGTATCCTCCCGATAGATTGCGAGCTTGCAAACCATGCTGAGACAGGATACGGCAAGCGTAGTATGCACGCTGCCCAACGCCGCAATTGATCCATATCTCTCTGTCTGTGGGTAACTCGCCCAGACGAGACCGTAGCAGGCCCAGCGGAATATTGACTGAACCCGGAATCGATCCAGCGTCAAACTCGCTCGGCTGACGCACGTCCAAAAGAAACGCTCCCGTTGAGTCCAATTCATTCCAAGGCGCAATCTCCGCATCGCCGCGCACCACATTGGCCGCGATCATCCCCGCCATGTTGACTGGATCTTTCGCTGCGCCGTACTGAGGCGCATAGCAGAGTTCATCCTTTTCCAGATCGAAGACGGTCGCCTTCATTTGAATTGCAGTAGCGATCACGTCAATGCGTCGTGCGACGCCTTCTTCACCCACGGCTTGTGCGCCCAGCACCATGCCATCCGATTTGCGGAAGATCAATTTCAGGTGAATCGCCTGCGCGCCCGGATAATAGCCCACATGATGGCCAGGGTGCAGATAGATACTTTCAAAGTCCACCATCCCGGCACGGCGCAGAGACTTTTCCGTTGCACCAGTGAGCGCTACGGTCAGACCGAAGAATCCGCAAACCGCAGTTGCCTGGACGCCATCGAAATGCGCATCGCCCCCGCAGATCGCATCGGCAGCCACGCGCCCTTGGCGATTGGCCGGCCCCGCCAGAGGGATCAGTTCCCATTGGCCAGTAACTCGATGTCTAACTTCAACAGCATCGCCAACAGCCCAGATGCGCGGATCACTGGTACGCATTTGACTATCAACGCGGATGCCACCCCGTTCACCCAACTCAAGACCCGCCTCTCGCGCGAGCGCTGTCTCGGGACGGACTCCGATGGCCAGTACGACAAGGTCGGCTTCGTAAGTCTTCCCACTCTTCGTATGAACGCTTAGACCGCCGTTATTGCCTTGCCCAAACTCGGACACTGCATCGGCCAGCGCAAGCGTTACTCCGCGAGATTCCAACCGCTGCTTGGCGTACTCGGCCATCTCGGGATCTAGCGGAGGCATCACCTGACTGGCCAACTCGACAATCGTCACCGCGATTCCGCGATGGACAAGGTTCTCCGCCATCTCAAGACCGATGAAGCCGCCGCCCACGACAACTGCTTTGCGCGTCTTCTTCTCATCGATCCAGTGCCGGATATCCCTGCTGTCAGGAACCGTGCGTAGCGTAAAGATTCCAGGCAGATCAATCCCCGGCCACGGCGGGCGGATCGGCGATGCGCCCGGAGACAGCACCAGTGCATCATAGGGTTCACTGTACTCACGCCCTGTCTCCAGATCACGGACCAAGACAGTAGAGGCGGTCCGGTCAATCGCGAGTACTTCGTTCCGCGTGCGCACCTCAATGTTGAAACGCTCGCGGAACAAGGATGGCCAGGCCAGCAAGAGCTTGGACTCTTCCTGAATCACGTTGCCGACATAGTACGGCAAGCCGCAATTGGCGAAGGATACGTAGGGGCCGCGCTCCAGCACGACAATCTCCGCCTCCTCATCCAGCCTCCGCAGGCGCGCCGCGCAAGTTGCGCCGCCTGCGACTCCTCCAACGATGACCACTCGCTTCTTCGCCATCTTCACTCCATGAACCCAATGCTAAATCGGTAGACTCAGTGATTGCAGACGTGCTCGCAGAGGTGCTCGACCGACACCAGCGATCCATCCAGATATTTGCGAACAAGAGTCGCGACACTCTCCGTCGGCGCGCCCGTGATGACTTCAATCGAAGCCTCCTGAAAGAGAGAGAGGGCGCGCGCTCCCATGCCTCCGGCGATGACGACGGTCACGCCGCGCTCCTTGAGCCATACTGGCAACAGGCCTGGCTGGTGTTCCGGGGCTGGAGTTTCTGTTGTAGCAAGTACCTCTCTGGTTTTGGGGTCAACGTCAACAAGTGCGAACTTCTCACAGTGTCCAAAGTGTGGATTCAGGCTATCTCCCGTGACGGGAATGGCGATTTTCATGTGTGCAATTCCTTTCTTCAGCAAGCTTGTTATTCATGTGTGGCAAGATGTACGTAGAATCATGCGGAGCCGACGGCCCGATCTATATGGACCGCTGAATCCGCTCAACCCAAAGACTTCCTTCTTATAGGTGTATTGTACACCTATATAGCAGCAGGATGCTGGCACCAGGCAGAAAGCGGAAAGCGCTTTCAGGTGCATTTCGCATCTATTTGCATTCTGTGATAGGGTAAATCCGTCGGCCTGCCTTGATGCCGGGCGGTCAGGAGGACGGAAGTGACCCAAAAGGTTTGTACTCGCCATGGCCGGGATTATCCTTGTTCCTGCGGCATGGGAAATCTT
>Ga0181520_10005507_pt1 | contig 20124 bp, 26 predicted proteins | sample PEATcosm2014_Bin_29_FD_132451 | JGI IMG/M metagenome (GOLD analysis project Ga0181520, IMG submission 132451) | Peatland microbial communities from MTU Mesocosm Facility, Houghton, MI, USA - PEATcosm2014_Bin02_30_metaG | ecosystem: Environmental > Terrestrial > Soil > Wetlands > Peat | place... | reverse complement strand
GACGACCTTGTCCGGCGGCGAGGCGCAGCGCGTCAAGCTCGCGAAAGAGCTTTCCAAGCGCGCCACCGGCCGCACGCTCTACATCCTCGACGAGCCGACCACCGGCCTGCATTTCCACGACGTGGCGAAATTGCTCGAAGTGCTGCACGAGCTGGTGGAAAGCGGCAACACCGTCGTCGTGATCGAGCACAATCTGGAAGTGATCAAGACCGCGGACTGGATCATCGATCTCGGCCCTGAAGGCGGCGACGGCGGAGGCGAAATCGTCGCCTCAGGCACGCCCGAAGACATCGTGTGCGAGAAGCGGAGCTACACCGGCGCGTTCCTCAAGCCTGTTTTGACCCGCGGCGCGACCAGCGCCAAACACAAGCGGCGGATTGAGGCGGCGGAGTAACGGTCTTTCACCCTCCCCTGGAAGGGGATGGTCGGACCGCGAAACGTACAGCAACCAGAATTATCGTCACGTCTCGATCTTGCTCAGCACATCCTGCATCTGCTGCAAGACCTCGCGGGTCTTTTCGGCGTAGAACGCGTTCACGACCTCGCTGATGGTCTGCACCTTCGGGTCAAGCGGATTGATGCCCGCGGCGACCAGGCGGGCGTGCAGCTCCTGGAGCACTTCGTCTTTCTCGAACATCTCGCCTCCGGTTCCCAGCCCCGTTGCGATACTACGACATTATCCGGCGTGAGACCCCCTCACCCGCCTCGCACCCATCGTGCTCGGCGGCCTCTTCCCAACGGGAGAGGCGACTTTTGTGTAGTCACCCGTCCGCTTGCCGCCACCGCGGCCGGCCCCCATTTGAAACAGCAGATTTCCACGTCAGGCGGGCACCAAATGCAGGTCGATTTGTCAGGTTTACGCGCGCTGGTCACCGGTTCGACCAAGGGCATCGGCTTTGCCGTCGCGCAGAAGCTTGCAGCAAGCGGCGCCGAAGTCGCCGTCAATGGCCGCAAGGCCGCCGACGTCGAGGCCGCGATTGCCAAAATCCGCAGCCGCGTGCCGAACGCCAAACTCGCGCCCGCTCCGGGCGACGCCGCGACTGCGGCCGGGGTCGCCGCCATCATCGAGGCCGCGGGTGAGGCCGACATTCTCGTCAACAATGTCGGCATCTTCGAAATCAAGGACGCCTTCGCCATTCCCGACGCCGACTGGCAGCGCATGTTCGACACCAACGTGCTCTCGGGCGTGCGCTTCACCCGTCACTACGGCCCGCGCATGCGCGCCGAAGGTTTTGGCCGCATCGTCTTCATCTCCTCGGAATCTGGCGTGCAGATCCCGACCGACATGATCCATTACGGCTTTACCAAAGCGGCCGACCTGGCGCTGATGCGCGGCTTTGCGCAGGCGCTGGCCGGCTGCGGCGTGACCGTCAATGCGGTGCTGCCGGGGCCGACGCTGACCGAGGGGGTCGATGCGATGTTCCGCTCGATGGGACAGGACGCCGCCGACCCGAAAGTCCAGCGCGCGTTCATCGACAACGCGCGCCCGACCTCGATCATCAAACGGCTGGAGAAGCCGGAAGAGATTGCCGAAGTGGTGGCCTTTCTAGTTTCGCGCGAGGCCGGCGCCATTTCCGGTTCGCCGGTGCGCGCCGACGGCGGTGTCGTTGTCAGCATCACCTAACCTCGGCAAGCTGTTTCGCGCGGCGACGCGGCGGTGGCTCGGGCCGTTCGCCGACACCCGCACGATCGTGAAAGTCACTGTCCGCGATCAGGAATTCCACATCGTCCGCGAACTCACCGCGGCGCACGATCTAGCGGCGTTCCGCGAACTCTGGTCGGGGATGACCGAGGTCGATGCGAAGTCATGGCCTCCTGCGGCGACGCGGACGCACTACAAGCTCGATGTGCAATGGTCCGGACGGGATGGCCGGTTGCATAGCAGCCGCTGGCTCTACCATCCCGGCGGGTTCGTAAATTTGGTCGCGATCTGGCCCGCGATCTGGGTTGCGCCGCTTTACCGGATGGCAACCGCCGATGCACTCGAAATTACGTTCGACCTCGATTCGTTGTGAAAAGCCGATCAAGTCCGGCAATGACAATCCCTTCACATACCGCGGTCGAAGCGAGGTATGATCGGCGCAATAAATCCAAGGAGAATCCCCCATGCCGGTCACCGCCAAACAGCTGCTCGAAGCCGCCAACGCCGCCGTGCCGAAAATCTCCGGCAAGGAGGCGCAGGAGCTGGTCGCAAAGGGCGCGCTCCTCGTCGACGTGCGCGACGGCACCGAGGTCGCGGCAACCGGCAAGGCGGTTGGCGCCATCCACATTCCGCGCGGCATCTTGGAGTTCAAGGCCGATCCGACCGCGCCGACCGCCGATCCGAATTTCTCGACCGACAAGACCGTGATCCTGCACTGCGCCTCCGGCGGCCGCGCGGCGCTCGCGGGCAAGCTGCTCAAGGACATGGGCTATGAGAAGGTCTACAACCTCGGCGGCTTCAAGGACTGGGTCGAGGCCGGCGGCGAGGTCGAGTAGCCGCGGCGCAGCCGCGGAGCAAGCGTGGCCCGATCACCTCAATATGGGTGGCGGTCCTCTTTATCCATCCAGGCCTTGAACGACTTCATCGTGGTGTCGCGATCGAAATTTTCCGTCACCGGGATCCGCCGCTCGCTCCAGGGCTTTTTGAAATCCTCGTACTGAAAGGCATCGTCGAAGCCGATCGCGCTGGTGTCCTTGAGGCTGTTGCCGAAGAAGACGCGATCGATGCGCGACCAGTAGATGGCGCTCATGCACATCGGGCACGGCGCGCCGTTGATGTAGATCTCGCAGCCTTTGAGCATGCGCGCGCGCTCCGGCACCGGATCGGGCGAGCCCGGCTCGCGCGGAATCATTTCGAGGATGGTGCCGGCGCCGTAATCACTGCCGAGCAATCCCTTCGGATTAAGCTTCGCGGAGGCATCGATGATCGCGGTGACCTCGGCGTGATAGACCGGACAGCCGGTCAGCAGCACGCGGTTCTGGCCGCGGCCGATGATCTCGCCATCCTTGACGATCACCGCGCCGAACGGTCCGCCCCAGCCCTTCTCAACCGACTCGGTCGCGAGCCGCGTCGCTTCTGCCATGAATTGCCGCTTATCGGCAGCCGGTGCGGGCGCTGCGGCCGCCATGGCCGATCGCACAGGAATACCGGCGGTCGCTGCCACGCCCGCGGCGGCGGCAAAAGCCGTGCGCGCGAAGAACGCGCGGCGGTCGGTGTCGATGGTGTGATCGCAATCGCATTCGCTCATGACACGTCCTTCATTCTGCTGAGACCAACGGAACTTCAAAAAGGGTATTCGCCGGGCGTTAATGCAAGCCGGTCGATGAGCGCAGGATGAGAATTAAATTGGCTTGAGTGATGGTGCGCGTAGGGCGCGCGCAGCTTTTGTCTGGCGGGGACGATGGAGCGCGCAGGATGGGTAGAGCACAGTGAAACCCATCAAACGTTCGCCGCCTCGGTGGGTTTCGCTCCGCTCAACCCACCCCACGGTTGCCCCTAAGCAAACAGCCCGGCGTGCTCCTGCCGCAGCTCGCGCTTGAGCAACTTGCCGCTCGGGTTTTTCGGTAAGACATCGGCGAACACGATGTCCTTGGGCACTTTGAAATGCGCCAGATGCTCGGCGCAGTGCGCGTGGACCGCCTCCTTCGACAGCGTCTGCCCGGCCTTGACCACGATCACCGCGACCACGGCCTCGACCCAGCGCGGGTGCGGCACGCCGACCACCGCCACTTCCGACACCTGCGGCAGCTTGTAGATCATTTCCTCGACCTCGCGGCTGGCGACGTTCTCGCCGCCGGTCTTGACCATGTCCTTCTTGCGGTCGACGACGGTTATGTAGCCTTCGGCGTCGATGGTGGCGAGATCGCCGGAATGAAACCAGCCGCCCTCGAACGCGGCCTTGGTGCGCTCGTCGTCGTGGAAATAGCCGAGCATCAGGTGCGGCGAGCGGTGCACGATCTCGCCGACCTCGCCCGGCGCGACGTCGCCCATCGCGTCATCGACGACGCGGGTCTCGACATTGAGCACGGCGCGGCCGCAGGAGCCTGGCTTGCGCAGTTGGTCTTCCGGCCCGCACATGGTGGCGAGCGGCGCGATCTCGGTCTGGCCGTAGAGATTCCACAACCGCACCTTCGGCATGCGCTCGGCCATTTCGCGCAACACCGCGATCGGCATGATTGAGGCGCCGTAATAGCCCTTCTGCAGGCTCGACAGGTCGGTGGTGTCGAACAGCGGCGAGCGCAGCAGCGAAATCCACACCGTCGGCGGCGCGAAGAAGGAGGTGACGCGGTGCCGCTCGATCAGCGGCAAGAGGTTGTCCGGCGTCGGCTTGGCGGTGATCACGTTGGTGCCGCCGACATAGATCGAGGGCCCAAGAAAGGCATCGAGCTGAGCGCAGTGAAACAGCGGCAGCGCGTGCAAGGCGAGATCGTCGGCGGCGATGCTGGCGTCGACCACGCAGCTGACATACTGCCAGATCACCGCATCGTGGGTGAGCATGGCGCCTTTCGGCAGCGATTCCGTGCCGCTGGTGTAGACGAATTGTGCCAGATCGCTGCCGGACAGCTCCACCGCCGGCGGCTCGGCGGAATTGGACAAGAGTTCGTCGAAGGCGATCATGCCGGGCACCGGCGCGGTCTTCTCCTCCGACGGCAGCCAGACCAACTCGCGCACCGCGGTGCCGAGCGCGGCGGCGGCAAGAGCGACCTCGGCGAGACCGGTGTCGGTCGCCAGCATCTGCGCGCCGGCGTGCTTGAGGATGAAGGCCGCCTCCTCCGGCTTGAGCATGAAATTGATCGGCACCAGCACGGCGCCGAGCCGGGCCAGTGCAAACCGCAATGCCGCGAAAGCGTGGCTGTTGCGAGCGAGGATGGCGACCCGCGCGCCCTTGACGATGCCGCGGGCGGCGAGCCCGGCCGCCAGGCGATCGCATAGCGCGTCGAACGCCGCGTAGCTCCACACCGTGTCGCCGCACATGATGGCGGTCTTGTCCGGGAAACGCTTGGCGCTGCGATGCAGGAGATCGGCCAGCGTCTGGCGGCGAAGCGCGGCATCCATGTAACGATCCCTCCCGCGGGTTTATGCCTTGGATTATGACCAAGTGATTGCCGGATCAAGCTCGTCCGTATACCTCCCGCGCGATGCGCTACTCCCTGGTGATCTTCGATCTCGACGGCACGCTGGTCGACAGCTTCCCGTGGTTTCTGCGCAATGTGAACGACGTCGCCGACCGCTTCGGCTTTTGCCGCGTTGGCGACAACGACATCGCGTCGCTGCGCCGCTCGGGCCTACCGGAGATTTTTAAGCGGCTCGAAGTGCCGCGCGCGAAGCTCCCGGTCATCGTGCGGCATATGCGCCGTCTCAAGCGCGAACAGGCGGCCGACATCGGGCTGTTTCCGAAAGCGTCAGAGACGTTGCGTGCGCTGGCGGAAGCCCGCGTGCGGCTGGCGCTGGTCAGTTCCGACAATGAAGCCAATGCGCGCCGCCAGCTTGGGCCGGCCAATGTGGCGCTGTTCTCCTCGTTCGATTGCGGCGCGTCGCTGTTCGGCAAGGCCACAAAATTCCGCCGTACGGTGCGGCGCGCCGCCGTCGATCCCGGGAGCGTCATCGCCATCGGCGACGAAGTGCGCGATATCGAGGCGGCCCGCAGCGCCGGCATCGCCTGCGGCGCCGTGACTTGGGGCTACACCGCACCGGAGGCTTTGCGCGCGCAAAAGCCCGACGTCGTGTTCGAGCGCATAACGGACATTCCGCGCGCGCTGTTGGGCGTGGGGTGATCGACGAATGCCGCAAACCTTGCATAGCCACTCCCTGCCCGATAGGCATGGGCCAACAAGCTCGCACCACCCAAGGCGCTGCGCGTGACCGAACCGAACATGGATCTGGCGCATCTCGGCCATGTCGAGATTCTGACGCCGAAGCCCGATGAATCGCTGAAATTTTTCACGCAGGTCTTCGGCATGACTGAGTCCGGCCGCAAGGGCGACAGCGTCTATCTGCGCGGCTGGGACGATTATGAGCGCGCGACCCTGAAACTCACCGCCGCGAAGACGTCCGGCCTGGTGCACACCGCCTCCGCACCCGCAGCCCCGAGGCGCTGGAGCGTCGGGTCGCCGCGCTGAAAGACACACCCCACCACGTCGGCTGGAACGACGGCGACATCGGCCACGGCCCGGCGTACGAATGCCGCGATCCGGACGGGCATCTGATCGAGCTTTATTACGAGACCGAATGGTACCAGCCGCCGGCGGAGCTCAAACCCGCGCTCAAGAACCAGGCGCAGAAATATCCCGCACGCGGCATTTCGGTGCGCCGGCTCGATCATCTCAATTTCTTCGCGGTCGATATCCCGGGCGCGCGCAAATTCTTTATGGACAAGCTCGGCATGCGGCTCACCGAGACCATCGTGTTCGAAAGCGGCGAACAGGCGATCTGGCTCAATTGCACCAACAAGTCCTATGAGCTCGCGATCTCGCTCGACCACACCGGCGTGCCGGGACGCTTCCATCACGTGACCTATGTGGTCGACAGCCGCGAGTATGTGCTGCGCGCTGCCGACATTTGCCTGGAGAACGGCGTGTTCATCGAGACCGGTCAGCACAAGCACGCCATCCAGCAGACGTTCTTTCTCTATCTCTATGAGCCCGGCGGCAACCGCGTCGAGGTCGCCAACGCCGGCGCGCGGCTCATCCTGGCGCCGGACTGGAAGACCATTGTCTGGAACGAGACCGAGCGGAAAAAGGGCCAGGCCTGGGGACTAAAGACCATCGAATCGTTCCACAGCCACGGCACGCCGCCGGTGCCGCGCAAGGAAGCGGCCGAGTAGTTACCTCTCCCCGCCACGCGGGGGGGGGGTATAGTGAAATCGGGCAAAGTAGGCCACCGCGGGCCTGGAACAGGGGGGCTCTACTGCGGTCCGGGCGTCATCCCTCGTTTTCCGACATGCGTCGGTAAGTCTCTACGAGTTTCTTCATCCCAGGCGCGATTGCGGGTGCGGATTTTATAGGTGAGCTGAGCCCCTTGTCTCATCCGGTAATGAGCAGAGTCCTTGCTTCATTTGAGCTCTGATGGCTCGGTGATGCAACGGGGCGGGGCGCGAAGCCCTTGATGTAGCGCAGCGCCCCGTCCCGTTGCATTTCGGGAGCGCTGAGTTTGGCATAGGTGACTGGGGGCAGATTGCCGAGCGAGCTGTGCGGCCGGATGGTGTTGTAATCCTCCATCCAGATCGCCAGCGCGTCGCGGACGTGATTGAGCGAAGTGAAGAGCGTCTCGTTCAACAGCTCGTCGCGCAGCCGTCCGTTGAAGCTCTCGATGAAGGCATTCTGCTGCGGCTTGCCCGGCGCGATGTAATGCCATTCAACCCGTGTCTCCTGCGACCAGCGCAGGATCGCCATACCAGTGAGTTCGGTGCCATTGTCGGAGACGCACATTGCGGGGCGTCCGCGAGTCGCAATGATGGTGTCGAGTTCGCGCGCGACCCGCAGTCCGGGCAGCGACGTGTCGGGCACCAGCGCCAGGCATTCGCGCGTGAAGTCGTCGACGATCGCCAGGATGCGGAACCGTCGACCGTCGGCGAATGCGTCCGACAGGAAGTCTAGGCTCCAGCGCTGATTGGGGCCTTGCGGTAGCGTCATCGGCGCCCTTGTGCCGAGCGCACGCTTGCGGCCGCCTCGCCGGCGCACCTGCAGCCGTTCCTCGCGGTAGAGCCGGCGCAGCTTCTTGTGGTTCATGATAATGCCTTCACGTGTGAGCAGAATGTGTAGCCGTCGATAACCGAACCGCCGGCGGATGGCAGCGAGCTCGCGTAGCCGTGCCCGCACCACCCCGTCGTCCGGGCGGCTGCTGCGATAGCGGACCGATGTGCGATCCGCTCCGAGTGTCGAACACGCCCGCCGTTCGCTGACCTCATACGCGACTCGAACCTGCGCGACGGCCTCTCGCCTGGCGGCGGGCGTCACCATTTTTTTGCGGCGATATCCTTGAGCATCGCGTTGTCGAGCATCGCCTCAGCCAAAAGCTTCTTCAGTTTGGCGTTCTCATCCTCGAGCGACTTCAGACGTTTGGCGTCCGACACATCGAGGCCGCCGTACTTGGCCTTCCACTTGTAGAACGTGGCGCTGCTGATCCCGTGTTTGCGGCACACGTCGGCCGTCTTCGCACCAGCCTCATGCTCCTGCAATATCCCGATGATCTGCTCTTCCGTGAACCGGCTCGGCTTCATGTCCATCCCCTCAGAGGTGATGGACTCTACCCATTTTTAGAGGAGGTCTCGGGGCTCAGCTCAGCGAACTTTTCGTTAACTTGCCTTCGCCGGGAACGGCTCGGTGTAGGATTGGCCGTCGCGGCCGAAATACATCGCCTTGCGGCCGTCGAAGAACACCTCGTAGTGCGAGCAGCCGGCCGCCATGATCCGGCGCAGGAATTCGCCATAGCCGATCTCCTGCCGCTGGATGGCCTTCACCGTAGCGGCGACGCGGTCGGCGTCGAACGCGGCTGCGATTGCAGGCGCTTCGACGAGCGGCATAGCCTCGTCGTGGGATTGGCTGCCGGCGTTGTGATAGGTCTTGCGCAGCGCCACGAGATCGGCGGTGTACGAAGTCACACCGGCTTCGGCGAGCCGTCCGACCACGACGGGGAACGGCGTGTCGGCAAAGCTCGCGGCCATGCATTGCTCAAGGATCTGAATATTCATCTGACGTCTCCTTTGGTTTTGTGGTTTCAGATTGGGTTGACGAGATCGGTGTCGGCGAGCGCATTGAGCAGGCGGCGCAGCCCGCGCCCCAACGATGCGGTATCCGACGGCGATAGTTTGTGTGCGAGCCGACTGTGATATCCGGCGGCCGCCTTCATAAGCCCTTCGAAGGCAGCCCGGCCGCGTTTCGTTAAAATCAGATGCGGCGAGCCCCGGTGATCGGGATTGTCGCGATATTCGGCCGCGCCCTCTTCGACCAGCAGATCGGCGATGCGCTGAACGTTCTGCCGAGTCACGCCGAGAACGCGAGCAATCTGCGGCACGGTTTGGGCGCGGCCGGACGCGGCGCTGAGCACCTGCCAGCGCGCCTGGGTCTGGCCGACGGTCTTAGCAATCGATTCGCCATGGTCGCGCAGGCGGCCGGCGAGCTCGTAGATGTCCGCAACGATGATCGGAATCAGTGCTTCGACTTTGGCAGGAGGTTTGACGCGTGCGTTCATGGTTCGATATTGTCATGATGACAATATATTGTCAATAGGCTCGCACGACAACTTCAGCATCACTTCCGCGGCAGCCACCCTCCTCCCCGCCGCGCCAGCGTGCATTGCGCGGCAAACACCCCACATATGGGGAAATGCTTCTGGCAAAACCGTACCGGCGTGGAATAATCTTCTGCCAGGCGGGGAGAAGATTCGGTTAGAGGCTCTTGCAGTGACTGGCAAAACGCCCGTCGTCGGCGTCATCGGTAGCGCCCATCTGGCGGAGGGCCGCTTTCATACCCAGCGGGTCGGCGAGCGCAATCTGCGCGCGGTGGCGAGCGCGGCGGGAGCGTTGCCCCTGATGTTTGCCGCCGCGCCGGAGATCACCGACATTAACGCCCTGCTCGAAGCCGTCGACGGCATCCTGCTCACCGGCGCGCGCGCCAACGTGCATCCGAGTTACTTCGGCCTTGAGGAGGACCCGCGACACGAGCCTTACGACCGCGAACGCGACGCCCTCGCGCTGCCCCTGATCGAGACTTGCGTCGCGCGCGGCGTGCCGCTCCTTGGCATCTGCCGCGGTCTGCAGGAGATGAACGTCGCCTTCGGCGGCACACTGCATCCGGAAATCCGCGACCTGCCCGGGCGCATGAATCACCGCGCGCCACGGCTCGCCAACGGCGAGTTGCACCCGGACGCCGCCGTTATTTTCGGCGACCGCCACGACATCCGGCTCACACCGGGCGGCGCGTTCGCAAAACTCCTCGGCGCCGACACGGTGCGGGTCAATTCGCTGCACGGCCAGGGCATCCTCGAACCCGGCGAGCGCGTCGTCGTCGAGGCGGTCGCCGAAGACGGCACCATCGAGGCGATCAGCATCGCCGGCGCCCCCGGCTTTGCGCTCGGCGTGCAATGGCACGCGGAGCACGAGGCCGATCGCAATCCGGTAAACCGCAAATTGTTTGGGGCGTTCGGCGAAGCGCTGCGGACGCGCCGCTAGCGGCGCGGCGCATCCTTTACCTTGTCGCGGAGCTGCCGGGAAGGCGAAAGCTATTTGAAGTAGCTGACGCCGCAGGCTTGATTGCCGATGCGCACTTCCAGCGATTGCTTTGGCGCTAGCTGTTTGGTGCCGGGCTTCGGGAACGTAAAGTCGACGGTCACCACCTCGCCTTCCGGCGCGGTGGCCACCGCGTCATAAGCGCGCTGCCCGATCGGATCGTTCGGCGGCAGTTTAAGGTCGCGCACGCTACTCCCGATCAGCACCGGGCTCAGATAGGCGGTGAAGTTGCCGTCCGGCAGGCTGAAGCAAAACACGTAAAGGTCGCGGTCGTGAAAATCCTTGTTCTTATCGTCGTTGAAGGCTTTCAGCGCCGCCGCGTCGTCTTGCTTGAGTGCGGCGGTGGCGCGCTCAAGCATTGCCTTGGCGTCATCGGGGCTGGCGATTTCGACGGCAAACGAAGGACCGCCCCATAGCAGCGCGCCGGCAACGATAGACACAGCCATTCCTGTACGCATGGCGTTTCAACTGTCCCGGTCAGTCGTGAAAGGATCGGGGAGGATAGCGATTGTCGAAAGCCAGCGGAACCCCGAAATTCCGGTCGCGGTCTCGTGAGGCGGCGGCCAGCGGGGTCTTAATTCTTCTGGCGCGGTTCGGCCTGGTACGTTTGGGAAATCGCCTCATCGTGGTACCAGCCGCTACCGGAGGCGATCCTGACGGCCGGCTGCTGCCACGTCGGCGCGAGCGATCCGACGGTCTCGGACGCGTTCCTCGCCAGGAAGCGGCCGCGCGGGGGAAAGGTATAGACCTTGGCCGATCCGGAAGCGTTCGTCGTCATTGTTGTTGTCCTTTTTATTACTTCGCCGGCTGCCGCACGACACGAGGCGCAGTGCAAGCCAGCCTGAGTCTCTGCACACCAATATAATGCGGCGCTCGGAAATTGTTCGGTTCGCATCACAGAAATTGAGCGTTTTGACTACAATATGTGCATCCGTCTTTTTGCTTATTCGATCCGCAGTTCGTAAATTACCGCTCGCCGAGCCGTCGCAATGTCCCCGCGCAAGAAGGGCGAAAGCGCGCGTTTGGCACATTAAATGCTTGAAAATGCGCGGGAGGCGGCTGCCGGGATGCCGTTGGCGGCAAAGTAGGCAACAGCTCACCCTGACGTTTTTCGCATCAGCGCGAAGAGAGTTCGCCAACAGAGAGAAAATCATGACCAAGTATAAACTCGAATATATCTGGCTCGACGGTTACAAGCCGACGCCGAACCTGCGCGGTAAAACGCAGATCAAAGACTTCGACGCGTTCCCAATGCTCGAGCAGCTGCCGCTGTGGGGCTTCGACGGCTCCTCGACGCAACAGGCGGAAGGGCATTCTTCCGATTGCGTATTAAAGCCGGTCGCGGTCTATCCGGACGGCGCGCGCACCAACGGCGTCCTCGTGATGTGCGAAGTGATGATGCCCGACGGCAAGACGCCCCACGCTTCCAATAAGCGCGCCACCATTCTCGACGATCCCGGCGCCTGGTTCGGCTTCGAGCAGGAATATTTCTTTTACAAGGACGGCCGCCCGCTCGGCTTCCCGCCGACCGGCTATCCGGCGCCGCAGGGCCCCTATTACACCGGCGTCGGCTACAAGAATGTCGGCGATGTCGCCCGCAAGATCGTCGACGAGCATCTCGATCTGTGCCTTCACGCCGGTATCAACCACGAAGGCATCAACGCCGAGGTGGCGAAAGGGCAATGGGAATTCCAGATCTTCGGTAAGGGCTCCAAAACCGCCGCCGACCAGATGTGGATGGCCCGTTATCTGATGCAGCAGCTGACCGAGACATACGGCGTCGATATCGAATACCACTGCAAACCGCTCGGCGACACCGACTGGAACGGATCGGGCATGCACTGCAACTTCTCAACCGCCTATCTGCGTGAAGTCGGCGGCAAGGATTATTTCGAGGCGCTAATGAAGGCGTTTGCGGCGGCGCGCGAAGACCACATCGCGGTCTACGGTCCTGACAACCACATGCGGCTTACCGGCAAGCACGAAACCGCAGCGATCGGCGACTTCACGTATGGCGTGGCCGACCGCGGCGCGTCGATCCGGGTGCCCCACTCCTTCGTCAACAATGGCTATAAGGGCTATCTGGAAGATCGTCGGCCGAACTCGCAAGGCGACCCGTACCAGATCGCATCGCAGGTCCTCAAAACCGTTGACTCGGTGCCAAAGACCGGCGCGGTCAGCGCCGCCGCGTAAGCAGATTTGGGCGTCGGACAAGACGGGGAGAGGGTTCGCCCTCTCCCCGATTTATTTCGCGGTCCGGCCATTGGCGCGGCCGCAGCCGTCGCTATGTTCAAGCCTATGCCGTCGGCCGCCGTCCGCGACAACACCGCACTGTCCCGTTTCGAGCTTGACGCCGATGGCGTCACCGCAGTCGCGAATTATTGGCTCGAGGGCAACGTCATGACCCTGACCCACACCGAAGTGCCGCCGCAAGCCCGGCACGGCGGGATCGCGTCGCGGCTGATCGAAGGCGCGCTGCAGATCGCGCGCGCCCGGGGCTTAAAAATCGTCCCGCGCTGCTCGTTCGTCACGGCCTATGTCGATCAGCACCCTGAGGTTCGCGATCTCCTGGCCTAGCGAAAACGCTTAAGCCGCCGGCTTCGCCACGACCAGATTGCCGTCGTCATCGACCGATAGCCCAGTCTTGCGCGCCTCGGCGAGGACCGAGGGATGCCAATCCACTTTGCCGGCATCGGGACCACCGATGACGGCCATAAGCAATGCATCGGGATGATCGGACACGTTGCGGAAGCCGCGATAAATGCCGATCGGCACGTTGACCACGTCGCCTTCGTCGAGATCGAGCGTGCGCTCGGTGTCGCCTTCCAGCCAGAACACCTGCCAGCGGCCCTTGACCGGAATGAAGACCTCCTCGGTGGCGTGCCGATGCAGCGCGGCGCCGCAGCCCTTTGGCGCGCGGATATAGGTGACCGAGAAGCCTTCGGCGCCGGCCTTCACATGTGGGCGGAGCTGTGCATTCTCGGTCACGCCCATCCCTACCATGTTGATGATCTCGCGCTCGTAAGCGGGCAGGCGCTGGTCGAGGAACGCCAGGTTCGAGCCCTTCGCGCTGGCGCGCGCAAAATGCTCGCGTTCCATCGCTTCGCGTGAAACGCGCGGAACCGTTTTGCCCACAAGCCGGTCGTCGATATGTGCCATTGAAGCCTCCCTGCTGAGCACGGCGGTCTCGCCGCGTGGCGCATGCTTATGAGAGCTTTTTAGCGCGAGTTATCGCTTCGCTCAATTGGCGCTTCATAGGCGCATGACCGGCCGCTTGCCCTTGCCATGTTCGCTCGGCACCTTCACCAGCGCTTCGCCATCGAGCACGACTTCGTCGTCGACCTCGCACAGGCAAGACAAACGGGCGCGCGATTTTTCCGGCATCAGCTCGGCGACGGTCACGGTGACGACGACGGTGTCGCCGATCCTGACCGGGGCGCGGAAATTCAGCGTCTGTGAAATATAGACCGCGCCGGGACCAGGAAGCCGTGTGCCCAAAACCGCCGAGATCAAGCTTGCGGTATAAAGCCCGTGCGCGATCCGCGTCCGAAACGTGGTTTTTGCGGCAAAGTGCTCGGACAAATGGATCGGGTTACGGTCACCGGTCAGTTGCGCAAAGCCGATCACGTCGGACGAGGCCACGGTTTTGCTAAGCCGCTCGGTCATGCCCACCGAAAGGTCTTCAAAGAACAATGTCCGCAGCGGCGGCAGATTCATTTGCGAATTGGACCGTAGCGGCGGAGTGCTTACAAGCTGGACATTAGCAGTACAATCGGCCAAGCAGCGCGGTGTGGCCGCGGTTCGGAGCCTCGATGGTCGATCTCTCGCGTGTCGCCGCAGGTCTGCGAGGAACCGCGCAACTCCTGGTCGGACCGCAACATACGGCGCCGTTTGTCGGCTCCGGGCGCATCCCGGTGCTGGCGACGCCGGTGATGATCAACGTCATCGAAGCCGCGGCGTTGGACGCTATCGAGCGTCTGCTTCCGCCCGGTCATCAGAGTCTCGGCATCCACCTTGACGTCAGCCACATCGCCGCAACGCCAGTTGGTTTGCGGGTTACCGCCACCGCCGAAGTGCTTCGCGTGGAGGGCCGGACGGTCACCTTTCGCGTCGAAGCGCACGACGACGTCGAAAAGATCGGCGGCGGCACGCACCAGCGCGTCGTGGTCAGCGTGGCTCGGTTTGATGAGCGGGTACAGCGCAAGCTCAGCAAGGAGCCCCGCGCTGAGCCGTCTTAGTAGCGCCGGCGCCCGATCAGCCAGCCGATCAGGAACAGCACGACGGCGGCAATAACGGCGATAATTGCATGCTTCGTGTGTATATGCGCCGAGCCGACCTCATAGCCCGGCATAAAGGCGGGCAAAGAGCCCGCCGGCATCACGAAATACATGATGGCCGCGACGATGCAGACGACACCCAAAATGTAAGCGATCAGTCTCATTGGCAAAGTTTCCTGGCAAAGTTTCCGGCAAAGTTCCTGCGCGAGAGAGGTGTACGGCTTTAGCGAACCGGATTTAGCGCGGCGGCTGTGCCGGTGGCGGCATGGCGGGCGCTGGCGGCGGGCCGACCGGCGCGCCGCGTGGATCATCCTTGTTGGTCATGCACTTCTTCACGAAAGCGTCGCGCGCCTTACCCTTCAACTGCTGGTCGTCGGCTCCGAATTTGCAGGTCGCCATTTTTTCTTTCGATGTGATCGCAAAGGATGGCGCGCAGGGCAACATAACCGCCAGCACCACGGCGGCGACAGCGTAACGAAGCATGGCGAACCCCCCTCTCGACAACTTTGGCTATCCTAGCACCGAACTTATGTGGGCAGGCAATTTAGCCCTATTCATTTCGGGCAGCGATAGAGGGTCGCCGTGTAAGTCTTGTCACGGTCGACGAAATCGATTGTGTTATTGGGTTTTTGCGTAAATGTAATATCGCCCATGAGCGGACCGGCCGAGAATTGGCATTCGACGTGGGTATTGATGTGATCGCCATCGGCCTTGGCGTCGAGGAATTTGCAGACCCCGACCTTGGAATCGATCTCCTGGGTCGAAATTTTGACTTTGAGTTCGGCTGGATCGGTGCCGTCGCCTTTACAAGGCTTGTTTTGCGTGTAATCGCCCAAGAGCCAGAAATCCTCGGTCAACGGATCGGCGCCAGCGGGCGCAGTCAAAGCGAGTGTGACAGCGCCGACGAATGCGCACAGGACCTTCATCGGATCACCCTGCTCTCCAAGCCAACCCGAAAATAGCTTAGCCAAACCATTGCGGCGCGCCAATCTGTCGGGTTGCAATTTCACCACGCTGCGTCCTCCCGAGCACGCGCAAACCCACGCCCATCAACGACCCCCGCAAAAAACGACAACGGCGCCTCGCGGCGCCGTCGTAACCTTTTGTCGCTGCCACAATCGTGGCTGCGGGTGTCCGCGAGCCGGTTGCCTAGTGGGCCGTTAGGCCAGAACCATCTTCCTCGATGGCCTCGGCAACATCGACCGGCTTGGCGGTCGGCTCTTCCCACACGATCGGTTCAGGCATGCGCACCAACGCGCGGGTGAGCACCTCGTCCATGCGCGAAACCGGAATGATGTCGAGGCCGCTCTTGATGCTGTCGTTGATTTCGACCAGATCCTTTGCGTTCTCTTCCGGGATCAGCACAGTCTTTATGCCGCCGCGGTGTGCGGCGAGCAGCTTCTCCTTCAGCCCGCCGATCGGCAGCACCCTGCCCCGCAGCGTGATTTCGCCGGTCATGGCGACGTCGCGATGCACCGCAATGCCGGTCATCACCGAGACGATCGCGGTGACCATGGCGACGCCGGCGGAGGGACCATCCTTTGGGGTGGCGCCTTCCGGCACGTGCACGTGGATGTCGCGCTTGTCGAACAGCGGCGGCTCGATGCCGAAGGCGCTCGAACGCATGCGCACATACGACGCTGCCGCCGAGATCGACTCCTTCATCACGTCGCGCAGGTTGCCGGTCACGGTCATCTTACCCTTGCCGGGCATCATGGCCGCCTCGATGGTGAGCAGCTCGCCGCCGACGTCGGTCCAGGCCAGGCCGGTGACAACGCCGACCTGATCCTCGTCCTCGACTTCGCCGTAGCGATATTTCGGCACACCGAGATAATCGGCGAGCACGGCATCGGTGACCTCCACCGATTGCTTTTTCTTGACCGTGAGCTCCTTGACCGCCTTGCGGATCAGCGTCGAAAGCTCGCGTTCGAGATTGCGCACGCCCGCCTCGCGGGTATAGCGGCGGATGAGTGTGAGCAGCGCCGCATCGTCGATCGACCATTCCTTGGTCTCGAGACCGTGTTTCACCATCGCATGCGGGATCAGGTGCTTGCGCGCGATCTCAACCTTCTCGTCCTCGGTGTAGCCGGCGATACGGATGATCTCCATGCGGTCCATCAAGGGCGGCGGGATGTTGAGCGTGTTCGCCGTGGTGATGAACATCACGTTGGAGAGATCGTAGTCGACCTCGAGATAGTGATCATTGAAGGCGTGGTTCTGCTCCGGATCGAGCACTTCGAGCAGGGCCGAAGACGGATCGCCGCGGAAATCGGCGCCCATCTTGTCGACCTCGTCGAGCAGGAACAACGGATTCGAGGTCTTTGCCTTGCGCATCGACTGGATGATCTTGCCGGGCATCGAGCCGATATAGGTTCGCCGATGGCCGCGGATCTCCGCCTCGTCGCGCACGCCGCCGAGCGAGACGCGCACGAATTCGCGTCCCGTCGCCTTGGCGATCGATTTGCCGAGCGAAGTCTTGCCGACGCCGGGCGGTCCGACCAGGCACAGGATCGGTCCGGTCAGCTTATTGGCGCGCTGCTGCACCGCCAGGTATTCGACGATGCGCTCCTTGACCTTCTCAAGACCGAAATGGTCAGCCTCGAGGATCTGCTCGGCAAGCGTAAGGTCCTTCTTGACCTTGGATTTCTTGTTCCATGGAATCGACAACAGCCAATCGAGATAGTTGCGCACGACGGTGGCTTCGGCCGACATCGGCGACATCTGCCGCAGCTTCTTGAGCTCGTGCTGCGCCTTCTCGCGCGCCTCTTTGGAAAGCTTGGTGCGCTTGATCTTCTCGTCGAGCTCGGCGAGTTCGTCCTTGCCGTCTTCGTCGCCCAGCTCTTTCTGGATCGCCTTCATCTGCTCGTTGAGGTAATATTCGCGCTGCGTCTTCTCCATCTGGCGCTTGACGCGGGTGCGGATGCGCTTCTCAACCTGCAGCACCGAGATTTCACTCTCCATCAGGCCGAGCACCTTTTCCAGGCGCTCGGTGACGCTCGGCGTTTCCAGGATCAGCTGCTTGTCGGCAATCTTGACGGCAAGATGCGAAGCGACGGTGTCGGCGAGTTTGGCGTAATCCTCGATCTGCTGGACAACGCCGACGACTTCCGGCGACACCTTCTTGTTGAGCTTCACGTAGCCTTCGAATTCGTTGACCACCGAGCGGGCCAAGGCTTCGGCTTCGACCTGATCGCCCGACGAATCGCCAATCACCTCCGCATCGGCTTCGTAATAGTCTTCACGGTCGGTATAGCGGCGCACCTGCGCGCGCGCGGCGCCTTCCACCAGCACCTTGACGGTGCCGTCCGGCAATTTCAGGAGCTGCAACACGCTCGCCAGCGTGCCAATGCCGTAAATCGCGTCCGTCGCCGGATCGTCGTCCGAAGCGTTCTTCTGTGTCGCCAAAAGGATGAAGGTATCCGAACGCATCACCTCTTCGAGCGCCTTGATCGACTTTTCACGGCCGACGAACAGCGGCACGATCATGTGCGGGAACACAACGATGTCCCGCAACGGCAACACGGGATACGCCCTGCTCTCACCCGTCAACAGCGGTGGCTTCGGTTTGGCGGCACTCGTCATGGCCCCATTTCCTTGTTGTTGTGCACATCACCCGCGGCCCGCAGGATGCGCTGCCGCAAGAGACTGCCGTGAAGCCGGGAGGGTTTGCGCACCTTGGCCGGTTCGCACCCGAAGGGCGGGCGTTAAACCCTGCCCGGAGTAGTACGCGACCGTTCCGTTGAGCCGCTCAATATAGGTGGCGTCGCGCTGCCGGAGTGTCAAGAAACCGTAGTTTTTCGAGAGAAAACCGCCACCCTCGAAGCCGGGATCGGCCGCTTCGCCCGAATCGGCGATTTTCGATCCCGGCACCGTTTAGGCGCTCGCACCGCCGGCATCGCTCGCGCGATCGGAACGGTCGGCGTAGATATAGAGCGGCCGTGCACTGCCCTCGACCACTTCGCGGGAGATGACAACCTCTTCGACGCCTTCGAGGCTCGGCAAGTCGAACATGGTGTCGAGCAAAATGCTCTCCATGATCGAACGCAAGCCGCGGGCGCCGGTTTTGCGGTCGATCGCCTTGCGCGCGATCGCCGACAGCGCTTCATCGGCGAGCGTCAGATCAACGGTCTCCATCTCGAACATGCGCTGATATTGCTTGACCAGCGCGTTCTTCGGCTCGGTGAGGATGCGCTTTAGCGAAGGCTCGTCGAGGTCCTCAAGCGTCGCCACCACCGGGAGCCGGCCGACGAATTCCGGGATCAAACCGTATTTTAGCAAATCCTCGGGCTCGACCTCACGGAAAATCTCGCCCTGCTTGCGGTCTTCCGGCGCCAGCACCTTGGCCCCAAACCCGATCGAGGTCGAACGGCCGCGTGACGAAATGATCTTTTCCAGGCCGGCGAAGGCGCCGCCGCAGACGAACAGGATATTGGTGGTGTCGACTTGGAGGAATTCCTGCTGCGGATGCTTGCGGCCGCCCTGCGGCGGGACGCTGGCGATCGTGCCTTCCATGATCTTGAGCAGCGCTTGCTGCACGCCCTCGCCCGACACGTCGCGAGTGATCGACGGATTGTCGGATTTGCGCGAAATTTTGTCGATCTCGTCGATGTAGACAATGCCGCGTTGTGCGCGCTCGACGTTGTAGTCGGCCGACTGCAGGAGCTTCAGAATGATGTTCTCGACGTCCTCGCCGACGTAGCCCGCTTCGGTCAGCGTGGTGGCGTCAGCCATGGTGAAGGGCACGTCGAGGATGCGCGCCAGCGTCTGCGCCAAGAGCGTCTTGCCCGAGCCGGTCGGCCCGATCAGCAGAATGTTAGACTTGGCGAGTTCGACGTCGTTGTGCTTGCTCTGGTGATTGAGCCGCTTGTAGTGGTTGTGAACGGCGACCGAGAGCACCTTTTTGGCGTGGTCCTGGCCGATCACGTAATCGTCGAGCACTTTGCGGATTTCGCGCGGCGTCGGGATGCCATCGCGCGACTTCACCAGCGAGGATTTGTTCTCCTCGCGGATGATGTCCATGCACAGTTCGACGCATTCGTCGCAGATAAAGACGGTCGGCCCGGCAATGAGCTTGCGCACCTCGTGCTGGCTCTTGCCGCAGAACGAGCAATATAGCGTGTTCTTGGAATCGCCGCCGCCGACCTTGCTCATTCCCTGCTCCGTCCTCTCCTCGAGGGACCGCGTAGCTTATGCGTAAGCGGACTAAAAAACTGTAGCACCTTCCGCGCTCTGCGCCTTACCGAGACGTTACTGTGACAGTCCCCAGTCACGTCCCACAAGCCTGTATGCTAATGATGTGCCAATCAAGAATCCATTAACGATAACACGACTTTGATCCGGTGTGCTTTTCGAAGCACACCGCGGAACTTTCCCCTCGGGGCCGCTGGAAACTAGGCTGGGCGCCGATTCGACAGGCTTTCGCACTCATACCTTGGCCAGGACAGGCTGCTCAGTCTTGAGGCCCGGTTCCTCCGGCCGCTTCTCAAGCACCTTGTCGATAAGGCCGAAATCCCTCGCCATTTCAGAGGTCAGAAACATATCGCGCTCTAACGCGTCCTCGATCTTCTTCAAGGGCTGGCCGGTATGGCGCACGTAGATCTCATTCAACCGCCGCTTTAAGTTCAGGATCTCCTGGGCGT
>Ga0181520_10005506_pt1 | contig 20131 bp, 22 predicted proteins | sample PEATcosm2014_Bin_29_FD_132451 | JGI IMG/M metagenome (GOLD analysis project Ga0181520, IMG submission 132451) | Peatland microbial communities from MTU Mesocosm Facility, Houghton, MI, USA - PEATcosm2014_Bin02_30_metaG | ecosystem: Environmental > Terrestrial > Soil > Wetlands > Peat | place... | reverse complement strand
TACAGTGGCGCTTGCGCTCATGGGTAAAATCTCCTCCTCGGCATTGGATTCCGCCCGAATATATTCGTTGCAACAAATAAATGTAAAACTACTCCAGTTCCCGACGGCAGGCCAGCAGCAGGCTGGTGAGTTCGCGCAGCTGCTTTGGCTGGAGGTGGCCGAGCTGGCGCCGGTGGAGCGCGCAAACGGGCGAATCGAGGCTGGCCAGAAGGGCGAGCCCCTCAGTCGTGATCCAAACCTGGACGCGCCGGCGATCAGCATCCTCGCGACACCGGCCGATCAGGCCGCGTTCTTCCATGCGATCGAGCAGCCGGGTGATATCAGGATCCCGGGAGATCATACGGGCGGAGATTTCGCCGCAGAGCAGACCCTCGGGGGCGCCGCGAAGGATGCGGAGCACGTTGTACTGATTCGCGGAGAGGTTGCGCTCCCGGATGAGTTGGCCCGGGGCGCGGGAGAGCAGGTCAGCGGTCCGCAGGAGTTCGACAAACACGGCCTCCTCAGGGCAGGAGGGGGCCGGGGCAGGTTTTGCAATGGTACGGCGCATACATATCAAGGATGGTCGTTGGAACGAATAAGTGTCAAAGAGTGCGAGGGAGGGACCGCGAAGGAACGGCCTGGTATGGAATGATGCGGGCGAGAGCCGAATCTCCGCCGAGGATCATGCGGTTGCAGTTAGAGAGGCCGCGGCGCGCGCGGGAGCGGTTCACGGCCTGATGCTGCACTGACCCGACGGGTCGACTTAGGGAAGTTCTGATTAAGCCTTCAAGAACCATCCCTCAGGGGCTAAAGTGTGTGCGTGAGAACGCGATTTTTGAGATTGTCGACCACAATATCTTGCGGTATTCCGAAATTAAAATTGCAAGCTGTGGCCTGCAGAACTAGTTCTCACGCAGACACTAAAGCCCATTTTTCACTGGCCTTTACGGCACGGCTGAAAGCCGTGCCCCTTCAAAACAGCCGCTTCATCAGAGCTTCCTTAATGCGAGAGAGCGAGCTGGTCGCCGGGTTCGATGTTGAGGTGATGGATCTGGCCCGGCGCCAGCTCGAGGACACAATGAGTCCTGAGGCTCACGGGGGTGAGGCGCCAGGGTCGCAGGCGTTCCCAGGTCCTGAGGACCCGCATGTCTTTGTCGAGAGCAATGACGTCGATGGCGAAGCGCATCCACATGGTGTGGACGCCGGAGGAAGGCCGAATAAGGAGGCCGGAGCCATCGTCGATAGAAGATTTTCCGAGAAGGCCGAACAGTCGCGTAACAAAGGTGTCGGCGAGACCGATGCGCGATCCGACGGTTACGGCCTTCTTCGGAATGGTGACGGTAAGATATTGCACAGGGCCGCCTCTTCCGCCGGTTACAGGGCGGTCTTCGCTCCAGTGTTGGAGGGACCACCTGGGCGAACCGGACGAGGGTTCGCGTCAAGGGATCCCGACAGCAAATGCCGGTCAGGTCCTGAGAACCGAGTCAGGATGACAGGGCTGGGGCCTGATCTTAGGCCGTTCTCTTTCTGCGCAGCACGATCACGCCAAACACGAGAACCGACAGAGCGCCAGCTACCGCACGGATCAAAAGGGATCCACCCATGGCTTACTCCTTTCCCGGCACATGCCGTATTCGTTGAGGTTTCAATTCCGGCTGCGAAACCGGAGTTAGACGGACTTCTGCTTCCTTCTGCGGAGGATAATGAGGCCGACGACGACGACGGCCAGGGTGAGGGCAACAACGCGAACAATCATGTTCGATTCCATCGTGAATCTCCTTTCCGCTGAGCCCGACTGCCTGGGCGCACGCGAATCGCATCAAACTCAAACCCAAACTCCCCATTTCATTTCATGCTGGCGCTCAGAGTGAGGATGGCGGGAGCCAGCAGGACAATGAACAAACACGGAAAGATGAAGAAAACCAGGGGGAACAGAATCTTGATCTTGGTTTTGGCGGCGGCTTCTTCGGCACGCTGCCGGCGCGCGATGCGGATCTCCTCGGAGTAACGGCTGAGGGCGCGGACGATCGGGGTGCCGAAGCGGTCGGTCTGCTGGAGCATGGTGACCAGGGAATTGAACTCTTCGAGTTTGGTGCGGTCGGCGAGACCCTGCCAGGCATCGAGACGGGCTTTTCCGGCACGCTGCTCCAGGTTGACCTGATTGAATTCCTCGTTGAGCTCGGGATAGCTGAGCGCGATTTCCTGGCCGATGCGGAGCAGAGCCTGATCGAGGCCGAGACCGGCTTCCACACAGATAACGAGCAGATCGATGGCGTCTGGAATGCCTTTCTGAATCTTCTTCTGGCGGCGTTTCACGGCGCGTGTGAGCCAGATATCGGGCAGCAGATAGCCCACCGCTGCCAGAGCGAGGCACCAGAAGGCGGTATTGCTGTGGATGAAGCTTCCCCCAATGGCGCCGGCCGCGGGGCAGACAAAACGGGCAGTGAAATAGAGATCCAGCTGGCTCCCGCCCTTGAGCCCGGCGGTCACGAAGCGCTGGCGAAGCTTCTCGTCTTCAGAGAGACCGAGGCGGGCGCGGAAGGCGCGGGCCATGGAGAGCAGCCTGTCTTTGGCGACTTCCTTGCTGCGCACGGTGCGCTTGTCAGGGCGGTCGCTGGTGACGATGTCGAGAATTCGACGGGCCTGCTGCGACGGGCGCAGAAGAAAGGGAGCGCAGAGCAGCGTAATGATGCAGAAGACGGTGAGGGAGAGCGCAATGTAAAAGAAGATCATCATGACTGTCTGTCCCTACACGTCGATGGAGTTAATGATGCGGTTGATAACGAAGGCACCCATGGCAATGAGGAGCCCACAGAGCATCAGCAGCTTGTGTCCGAACGGATCGTTCAGCAGAGGCTTGGAGTAGCCGGGATCCATGACATTGATCAGTCCCATAACGACGACGGGAAGCAGCGTGAGGATCCATCCGGTCATGCGGCCCTGGGCGGTCTGGACGCGGATTTCTCCCTGAATGCGCTGGCGTTCGCGGATCACATGTGTGGTGCGGTCGAGAACCTCGACCAGATTGCCGCCGGTTTCGCGCTGGACGACGATAGCGGTGACAAGTACGCGCAGATCCGCAGAAGGCACGCGATCGACGAGCTGCATGAGGGCGTCGCGCAGCGGGAGGCCGAAGTTCTGCTGGCGGAAGACCTCGCTGAATTCGGTGCAGGCTGGCTCGGGCGCCCCCTCCGCCATGATTTCGATAGCGCCCGCGGTGGAATGGCCGGCGCGGAGAGAGCGAGCCATCATATCAATGGCGTGGGGCAGGGCTTTTTCAAAAGCGCGCAGCCGGCGGTAGCGCGCGAAAGCGACGCGGGCCCAGGGAAGGGAAGCGCAGAGGCCGGCGGCGGCAAACTCGGCGGCCAGGATAGGCGCGAAAAACATGGTGATGATGAAACCGATCCCGGCAGCGGCCGCGGTTTGCACAAAGATCGCCGAGGCGGTGGTGTTGAGAGCCGCCTGGGATATCCATTTCTGCAGCGACGCCATCGAGACGTACTTGCTGAGAGACTGACCGATCCAGTCAAACCGGCTGGAGGCGGTCTTGCGGAGCAGTTCGCTGGCTTCGAGCGCAGCAGATGAAACCCCGCCAACCTTATTGGCGGTCACGGCGGCCAGCCGGCTCTGGAGAGTCTTATCGACGCGGGTGGGCGCGGTCGCAAACGTGACCACGCCGAAGGTGATCAGCAGGACGGCGAAGAAGCTGGAGGCGATCAGAAACATGCGCGTGGATCCTTAGACCTCTACCGAGTGATCGACCAGGCCTGGCGGAATTGGAATGCCGGCCGCCTTAAGCCGCTCTGTGAATTTGGGCACGATTCCGGTAGAACGGAATCGCCCCTTCACCTTGCCGTTTTCGGCGATACCTTCCTTCTCGAAAACGAAGATGTCCTGCATGCTGATGACGTCGCTGTAGGCGCCGGTCAACTCGGTGACGTGCGTGATGCGCCGGCTGCCGTCGCTCATACGGGCTACCTGCACGATGAGGTGAATCGCGGAGGCGATCTGCATACGGATGGCTTTCTCGGGAAGACGAATGTCGCCCATCAGGCACATCGTTTCAAGACGAGCCAGGCCGTCACGCGGGGTGTTGGCGTGGATGGTGGTAATGGAACCATCGTGACCGGTGTTCATGGCCTGCAGCATGTCCATGGCTTCCTCGCCGCGGACCTCGCCGAGCACAATGCGGTCTGGGCGCATACGCAGAGCGTTGATGACCAGCTCGCGCTGGCGGATGGCGCCCTTGCCTTCGACGTTGGGGGGGCGCGTTTCCAGACGGACGACGTGATCCTGACGCAGCTGCAGTTCGGCGGAATCTTCGATGGTGACGATGCGCTCCTTCTCCGAGATGAAACTGGAAAGCGCGTTGAGCAGGGTGGTCTTGCCGGCGCCGGTACCGCCGGAGATGACGATGTTCAGCCGGGCCTGAACAGCGGCGCGGAGCATCTCCAGCATGGGACCGGTGAGGGCTTTGTTCTGGATCAGCTTCTCGGCCGTCAGCGGCGAAGAACCGAAGCGCCGGATGGAAAGGATAGGTCCATCGATGGCCAGCGGCGGAATGATGGCGTTGACACGGGAGCCGTCCTTGAGACGCGCATCGACCATGGGCGTCGATTCGTCGACACGGCGGCCCACAGCGGAGACAATTTTGTCGATGACCTGGAGCAGATGCCGGTTGTCGCGGAAAGTGACGCTGGTCCGGCTGAGAACGCCGCGACGTTCGACGTAGACGGCATTGAAGGTGTTCACCAGGATGTCGTTGATGGTGTCATCCTTGAGCAACTGCTCGAGCGGGCCGAGGCCAAAGACCTCGTCGAGAACTTCCTGGGCTACTCTGTCGCGTTCGGCGGAACTGAGGGGAACGCCCTGCTCGCCGATGATCTGCTGAATGAGCGCCAGGAGCTGCAGTTGACCGGCCCGTGTGTCCTGGGCCTCGCCCAGTTTTTCAAGGTCGAGCCGGTTGATGAGCTCGGCATGGACAGCGGACTTCAGCTCCTGCTGTTCCTTCTCGCGCAGAGGGCGAGCCCCGGGCTGAGTGGGGTTGCGCAGGCCTGCGCCGTTGGTTCTCAGGCTGTTCGCGTCAGGACGTGACTGCGGGAGGTTGAGCGTAAGATCGCTCATCGCTATTCAGTCCTTTTCTGGCCGAACAGCGAGAAGCTGCTCTTCCTGGCCGGCTGGGCTTTCGGGGTCTCATCTCCTGTCAGGATGGAGGTCCAGCGGGAGAACTGCGTCGAGATTTCCGATTTTTTGTCTGGTCCGATGGGCTCGCCGACGTTAATGGCGCGCTGGCACTCGGTGTAGGCGTTGCACAGGCGTACCTCGACCGGCACGCGGATCGCTTTCTCGATCTGCTCGACAGCGATAGCGCCATGGGAGGAGTAGCGATTGATGATGACGTGCAGGCGCGCGGAGGTGGACTCGTTGCGGCTAAGGCCATCGATGTAACGGGAGAGATCGCGAATGGCGCCAATGTCCGGAGTGGCCACCAGATAGATCTGATCGGAGCGATCCATGACCGCCAGGGACACTTCTTCGAGAGACGTCTGGCAATCGAGGATGATGTAGTCGTACTCGCCGCGCAGGAATTCCAGCGTGCGTTCCAGGGCATCGGGATCGACGGTGCGGGTGAGGTCGTGAGATTCGGGAGAGGAAAGGACCTCGAGGCCGCTCGAGTGCTTGGCAATGAAGCCGCGCAGCAGAGTGGAGTCGAGACGGTTGACGTTGCGAATCAGCTCGTCGAAGTGGTAGCGAGTGCCGTCGAGCCCGAGGTAGAGACAAACATGTCCGAACTCCGGATGGTTGTCGATCAGCAGAACCCGTTTGCTCTTCTGGCGGACCAGGTAGTAGGCGATGGTGACCGCCACCGTGGTAGTGCCGACGCCGCCCTTGGCGCCGAAGAAGGACAGAATGTGACCGGTGGAGCGGGTGCGGCCGGTGCTGCTGGACCACTGACGCTCCTGGCGGTCGAACAGATCGGCAAGCTGACGGGCATCGAGGGGGTTCTTCAGAACCTCGTTGCAACCGGCGCGCATCGCAGCCAGCAGAAGGTCGGGTTCGCTGTTGGTGGAAACTGCCGCGGCAAAGAATCTGCCGAAGAAAAGCTGCTGGAAGTATCCAGCCGTTTCGGCGGCGCCCTGCGGATCCCGATCGAAGTCGATGATAGCGACGACCAGGTCTGCGGCTTTGGCATCCGCGGAGATGGCAGGACGGCGGACGGCGGAGACGTACTCATCGAAGTCATCGTGGCTGACCGTCCATTTGTGCTGCGCGGCGGCCTGGGCGATCTTGTCGGCGAGATCGCGGTCCAGTGCCACGGTCAGCAGCGCGACGGTGAGGGTCGAATTATTGGAAGCCGGCTGGCTCATAGGTTGAAATCCTCTTCTTTTACTGGATCGGCACTTGCTGCGGCACAGGCTGCGGCTGCGGTTGGGGTGGAGGTGTTTTTGGAGTAAGCCCCTTGTCAAACTTCCCCTGTTCGATGAACGGCACGGCCGTCTTCGGCTGGGTCGGCGCCGGATTGTCGGAGAGCGGATCCACGAGCGTCGGCGTTACGATCACCGCCAGCTCCGCGACGCTCTTGGTGACGTTCTTCGACTGGAAAAGCTTGCCGAGGATGGGTATGTCACCGATGCCGGGAATTTTGGAGAGCTGATCCTGCGTGCGGTTGTCGAGCAATCCGGAGATGCAGAAACTCTGGCCGCTCTTGAGCTCAACCTGGGTCTCGGCGCGACGGGTTGAAATGGCGGGAATCGTGTACCCGGAGATAACGACTTCATTGCTGTAGTCGAGCGCGCTGACTTCAGGGGCGACTTTCATTTCAATGGTGCCATCGGGCAGCACGTTGGGCGTGAAGTCCAACTTGACGCCGTAAGGCCGGAACTGAATGGTGACGGAGGTGAAGCCGCCGGTGCCGCCCTGCACCACGGGGTAGGGGAATTCGCCGCCGGAAAGGAACGAAGCCTTCTGGCCGCTGATCGCGGTGATGGTGGGCTCAGCCAGAATCTGCGCAATCTGTTTCTGGAACAGCGCTTCGACACCGGCGCCCAGCTGCATGCCCTGGTTGTAATAGAACAAATTCAGCAGGTTGCTGAGCGACAGCAGAGATGTGGTGCTGGAGGGCGACGATGCCGAGCTGGGAGTCGTGGCGCCCACCGTGACGGTTCCAAATTCTCCAGTGCTGGAGGAAAAGGTGTTCATTCCCGGACCGATGAAGTTGAAACCCAGCTGCTCGGCGCGGGAGCGGTCGATTTCAATCACGCGGACTTTGAGACGTACCTGAGGCGTGTGGCGTGGGCCGACGACCAGAGAATTGGCGACATCTTTGGAGAAGACGGCCGCGAGCTTGAAGGCGGCGTCGGCGGTTTCCGGGCTGGAGACGGTGCCTGCGAGAGCGACCTGATCTCCATGGCCCTCCACGCGGATGGTCTCGCCGGGGAACGCATCCTGCAGCGCGTGGTGCAGGTTCGCAACGTCGACATCGGAGTCGATCTGCCAGGCATGAGACTGACCGGTTTCATCCCAGAGCACGAGAGTGGAGATCCCCGCGGTTTTAGCGGTGATCACAATCTGGTGGGGGCTGGAGGTGAAGGAATCGAGGACGTCCGGATTGCTGACGTAGACACGGCGAATGCGGTTGTCGGTGTTGACGAACATGGAGCGGCCGACCAGAAGGTGCAGGGGCTCGCCCACAACCTGAGCGCTGGTGCTCATGTCACCAAGCACCGTGGGAGTCGTTGCGGCGGAGACCGCTTTGTGTTGCGCGCCGGCCCCACAGCATGCGGCGGCCGAGAAGGCGGCGGTCAGCAGAGCGGGGAAAGCGGCTCGAATTGTGCGCTGTCTGCGAATCATGGGTGCCTCAGTAGAAACTCGCCGTAGTGCGTTTATCGCCCATCATGGTTTCCACGACCCAGGGCTTGGCGGGCGCAGCCGTCGGCTTGGGCTTCGGCGCTGGACTGCCGGGTTCCGGTTTAGCAGAAGGCAGCGAAGCCAGTTGCGCCAGCGCGACCGGGGTAGCGTCGGCCTGACCGTGGTCGCCGCCGTTGCGGAGGACGAAATGAATCGTGCCCTTTTCGCTGGCAAGAACGGCCTTCTCCGCTTCCTCGGGAGAAAGCAGGAGCGTGACCACATCGACGGAGACGGGCTTGCCGGAAGGATCAGGCTGAACCTGATGGCCGGCGGCCAGGACCTCGGCATCCTGGAGCACGGTTGCGGTCAGCGGCTCCGGATGCGCGTCGTCCTTATAGGTCACGAGGACATCGACGTGGGTGCCGGGCATGAGGAAGCCGGCAACACCGACGACCTCGTCGGAACGCAGCGCAATGGCGCGCATGCCGCTGGGAATTCTTCCCGTAAGGCCGATGCCGGAACCGGGCGCGGCGAGCTGACGGTCGAGAATCGGTTGTCCCGACGAGAGCGGATACAGAACCGCCCGCCCGACCACGTCATCAATCTTCACGAAGCTTCCATCCAGCGGATGGGACTTAGGCCAATCAATCATTGTGAGGTCTTCGCGACGCACGACTTCACCGGGATCCAGGGAGCGGGCCGCGGCAACATACTGGTTGGGAGGCTGCACCGGAGTCCGCGAAGCATGAGCCACACGGCGGCTGAGCCAGAACGTGAACAGACCGGAGATCACCAGGGCGACGACAAGAGCAAGCATCAGGCGGCGGGCCATATCAGATCACCTTTGGAACGCCGTGAGGAACAGCGTCGTCGCCGTGCCCGCGGCAACAGCCAGGGCATAGGGAAGGCGCAGAGTCCTCGCATTCGCGAGATTCAGTTGAGGGTGAGGAGCGAGGCCTTCGAAGCGATGGTGCATAGCCAGCGCGCCAACGTTCCGGATAGTTTCCCTGAGACGTCCACGCCACAAGGCGAGTCCGAGAGCCATCACACCGCCGGCCAGGGCGGTAAGAATCAGAAGCCAGGGAACCAGGGGCATGCCGGCAATTGCAGCGACGGCGGTCATCAGTTTGACGTCGCCGGCACCCATGCCGCCTGCCAGCCAGAAAATGAGAAAGAGGACGCCGCAGATCAGTCCGGCCAGTGCAGCCAGGCCGAGCTGCTTCCATCCGCCGAGCATCAGGTGCAGGAGCAGACCGAGCAGGATTCCCGGCAGCGTTATGAAATTGGGAATCCGGCGGCTGCGCACATCGAATACGGATCCGGCGAGGGCGCAAACAAGTGCCACTGCCGGATACAGCCACTCGGTAATGTGATTCGACATGCGATGACCCCGATGCGCGCTGTTCGCCTTGCACAACCGCGAACAGAGCAAAACATTCATCCGTTCATTGCGCCCAGGACTCCGCAGCGAAAGCGGGCAAACCAGGCCGATGCGGAAAGACCGCGCGATGCGAGAGGATACGTCCGCGGCCTTAAACTCCGAGGTCGTTGCCGGCACATCACGCCGCGGCATCCCCGGCCTGGGCTTTCCCTTACGGGAGCGGCCAGGAAACCCGCACGATGCTGCGTCGTCCTTCGGTTCAAGTTCTCCCGTTCCGCCAAGCCAGTTACGAAGTGCCGGAATCCAGGAAAAGGTTCAGTGTCGTTGCCACTCTGATGGCGAACTGCTGTGCTGAAGCTGGAGAGGTGGAGCGGTCGCGACCGGGGCCTCACAACGAAGGCCGCGACCTTAGCTTGTTTTCAGGCGCGGAAACTCCTGATCCGAAGACAAGAGCGACCGTACCTTGCCACCCAACCAGAGACCGGCAAAACAGAAGACCGTCAGAACTACAGTGTTGGTTACAGGCTGCTGCCGATGGTGTTGAACTCGTTGGAAATCTTGTTGCTCAGAGACCCCATCGCGACGATGGCGCCCAGGGCGATGAGGGCGGCGATCAGAGCGTACTCGATCAGGTCCTGGCCGGACTCATCGTTCATCAGGTTCTTGAAAAGCACTTTCATTACCGTTCTCCTTGTAGTGGCCGCGCTGTCATCCTTGTGGACACTCCGGACCGCGCTGCGTTTGATGGTGATTGTTGTCCACATTGCGCCGGATGGACACTCCGGGGCAATGCCATTTAAGTGTTACCCTTTGCTACTTTTGTGAAAACTCTGGTGCAAAATGAGACACAAAAACAAGGAATTCGAGTCATCCAGAGATACAGTACTTTCGATTGCGGAGCCCAGGCTCAAACTTGTCAGAGACTGCTTCCGATCGTGTTGAACTCGTTAGAAATCTTGTTACCGAGACCCCGCACCGCGGAGATGGCGGCTACGGCGATCAGGGCTGCGATGAGCGCATACTCGATCAAATCCTGGCCCGAATCCTCTATCAAAAAACTTCTCAGGAGCTGCAAGCGACAGTTCATCGGTTTCTCCTGAATACCTCGGCTGGTGCGGACCATCGCGCCTGCCGTCTGTATCGTTGTTGAGATCATGCGTTGGAGAACCTCCCAAAGCAATGATCAGTAAGTGTTAGCGGTTGCTACTTTGGTTGTCGCCGGTCTGCCGTTCGGTGGAAAATCGCAGAGCCGGTTTTGCTGGAAACGCCGTCCGCGAAAGATGGATTAAGACCGGCCCGGGCAGACGAAAAATCCGTTTCGATTCTCGTGGGAAGTGTCCCGAAACTGGCGGGATTCCAGATCATTCCGAGGGCCGGGGAATGCCGCGAGAACGACCTGTCCGAGGGTCACGGCGGCCTGATCCCACAGTCAGCTGCTCGTTCCCCTCAGGTAACCTTCGCGACGGGTTCTGTCCGGGAATCGAACGCCGCCTGTCCAGGTCCAACACCCCCGGCCTTGTCGACCGGAGGTAACCGGCGTGACGCCGGAAGACCTGGTTCTCTGGGACCAAAGTCGTACGCCATCCGGTGCATACGGCGGGGCTCCAATGCCGATCCCGCAATGTCGTACTGAGAACAGCGGGTTTGCGCCGGATTCGCGGCAGGGACCATAACTGACCCGTTAATCCCACCTTCGCGTGACTCACCTGCACGGTGGTGTTAGCACGACGCCGCCGCGGGTTATCGACCACCGAGCCGGAGGCTCCGATCATAGGGAGGGCTCTGCCCAGGTAAGTTCCACTCCGAGCGCGAGATGAGAGCATTCAGGCAGGGGCACGGCGGGCCAGGGACGCTCAGGCACTGTGAGCACAGGCCCGGAGGAGCATCGCATTGCAGTTAAGCCATTCGGAAACATCTCGAACCGATCAGGTCGCGCGTGCGCTGCTCGTCGGATTGTTGTGCGCGGCTTCCGCGTTCATCTGCCTGCGCGGCGCGACCGGCTCGATCGCCGATCCCGACGTGGGATGGCATCTGCGAACCGGTGAGTGGATTCTCCAACAGCACACTATTCCTCACGCCGATCCGTTTTCGCGCGTGAGCGCCGGAAGTCCCTGGCAAGCCTACAGCTGGCTGTTCGACCTGCTGTTGCTCAAGGTCTGGGGGTGGATGAACCTGCGCGGCCTGCTCGTCTTCACGGCCGGGATGATGGTGCTGATCGCCGTCGCCGTGTATCACCTTCTGAGCCGTCTGCAGGCCGATTTCACCCAGCGCGCGATGCTCACGGTGGCCGTCATGTTCTGCCTTTCGCGCATGAGCACGCCGCGGCCATGGCTGTTCACGATGCTGTTCTTCGCCATCGAGATGAACATCCTGATGCGCGCGCGCCGCGACGGCGCCAGCCGCGAACTGCTCTGGCTCCCTCCGCTGTTTGCGCTTTGGGCGAATGTGCACATCCAGTTCGTCGACGGATTGCTGGTTCTCGGTATTGCCGCCATCGAACCCATCCTGCTGCGATGGTGGAAGTCATCGGTGAAATGCCCGCCCGCCCGCAATCTGTGGCTCACGCTGGGCGCATGCGCCGCTGCGGTATGCCTCAATCCTTATGGCCCGGGGATTTACAAAATCGCGTGGCAAATGGGTTCGCAGTCCGGCGTCCTCGACACGGTCAGCGAGATGATGGCTTTGCCCTTCCGCGCGCCTGCGGATTTCGTCCTCTTGTTCCTGGCTCTCGCCGCGGCAGGAGTGCTCTTCCGTTATAGGCAATTGCCTCCCTTTGAAACCCTCATGCTGGTGCTGGCCGCCGTGCTCTCCTTCCGCTCTCGCCGCGATCTCTGGGTGATGGCGATAACGGCAGGAGCCATTCTGGGGGCGGGGCTGCCCGCGCGCGCGCAGAAGGAAGACAAAGGAAAACAGCCAGTATGGGCGCTGGCTTTGAGCGGGCTCACAGCCCTCGCCGCATTCGCGGCCAGCCTGCTGATGCTGCCCCTGAACAACGGCCGTCTGCAAACGCTGCTGGCGGAAAAGATGCCGGTCCAGGCGGTGGAAGTCATCAAGGGCAGGCACTACACCGGGGCGCTCTTCAATACCTACGACTGGGGTGGCTTCCTGATCTGGAACCTGCGGGAGCCGGTGAGCATTGACGGACGCGCGGGATTCTACGGCGATCAGGCCATTGCCCGATCCCGCGAAACCTGGGGCGGCGGCGCGAAGTGGGCGTCGGATCCCGATCTGCAGTCGGCCGGAGTGGTGATTGCGCCGCATGATGCGGCTCTCACGCAGTTGCTGCGCGCCGATGCACGCTTTGAGTTAGCGTATGAGGACAAAGTGGCAGCCGTCTTTGTCGCGCGCAGCGACGCAAAGAATGGGCAGAACAGCGTGGCCACGCTCGATCCCGGCGAAGAGGTCCGTGAAGACTCACTGCCGTAACTGTGCGACGGCAACTCGGATTCGCGCCGGTCTTTTCAGGCTGGAAACCCGATGCCGAAGAGCACTGCCCAGGAAACCGCCACCTGGCATTGCCGCAAACTCTTCTGCCGTTCCACTTTGGGTTAGGTCGCGCACCCTCCGCATCCCGTGTTGCCGAAGCTTCGCTGCCAGTACCACCAATGAGCCATTGGACCCTCATTCCAGCGCCAATAGAGTAAAGGATGCCTCTACCTGGATCGGTCATCGTGCTGCGGTCTGGACCGAGTCTCTGCGCTCGGGTCAGGCTTGGCTCAGAAAGGAATTGCGCGACATGGCCATTAGCGGTCATCGAGATATCCGGGTCGAGGGCGGCCCAGCGAAATATAGGCCGATACATTGCGGAAAAGAAGTGTCGCAAGCTGCGGCGTGTTTTCAAGGCGCCCGTTGCGCGTCCGCTGCACCGCCAGAGGTGAGGAGATGACGGGGATTCTGAAGCGGTTCAGACGAATATTGAAGGATGAAAGCGGCGATGCTCTGGTGCTGGGCGCCGTGGGCATGGTGGCGATCATGGCTTTTGCGGGTCTCGCGATTGACGTCGGGCAGCTTCGCATGGAGAAGCGCCAGCTCCAGGCGGCAGCCGATGCCGCGGCGCTGGCCGGGGCTCTGGAGATCGGCAATTGCGGCAGCACCGCCGACTGCACCAATATGCAAAACGCCGCAAAGCAGGCCCTGATCGAGAATGGCTACGCCTCCGGCAATATTACAGTGGTGACGCAGTGTGGCAGCTCCAGCAACACGAATACCATCCTCACCATCAACAACGGTCCATGCCAGCTCGGTTCGAAATCGAACGACCCGAATTACGGAAATACGAAGTACGTCGAAACGGAACTCAGCCAGCCAGTCAACATGACCTTCGCCAGGGCCGTGGGTATCTCCTCGTTCACCATCACAGTCAGGTCCGAGGCGGGATTGGGGAATTCGCCCAATTGTCTTTTTACCTCGATGACCCCATCGGACCAGTCCAGTTCCGGACCCGATCCCGGGATTCTGCTCAACGGAGGAAGCACCATCGACGCCTCCTGCGGCATCGTCGATGACTCGGGGTCCGGCGGCGCGTTGGTAAGCAATAGCCCCACCACTGTGACCGCGACCAGCTTTTCCGTGCATGGCGGATGGAGTCCCAATAACGGCGGCACCTTCAGCTCAACTCCAAAAACCAGTCAGACGGCAATTTCCGATCCCCTGAGTTACCTCACCCCTCCAGGGGAAGGAACCATCCAGCAATCCGGCAACTACACACCCGCCAACGGTGCAACACTGCAGCCCGGCGCGTATTTGGGCGGCGTCAATCTCAATAACGGTGTGTCCGTAACACTGGCTGCCGGCACCTATTATTTCGGAGGCTCCTTTATTGTGGGCCAGAACGACACATTAACCGGGACCGCTGGGGTTTTAATGTATTTCGCTTCCGGTTCTTTGGTGATGAATACCAACAGCACCGCGAATCTGGTCGCCCAGACCAGTGGCACCTACGCCGGCATTCTGATTTATGAGAACTCAAGCGACAGCTCTTCGATGATTCTGGACGGCGGAGCGACCGCAAAGTTCCAGGGTGTCATCTATGCTCCCGATGCGAACCTCACCTTCAACAGCACGGGCAACGCGGCCGCGTACACGATTGTCGACGTGGGCTCCCTCACCGTGAACAGCGGCTCCGACCTGATTCTGGGCACCGACTTCTCCTCCCTGTCCGGAGGCTCTCCGATCAAGAGCGGGTCAGCAATCCTGGTGGAGTGACTTTATGAAAGCACGAAAGCACACAACTCTGGCGGCCTCGGAGCGAGGCTCAAGCCTGGTGGAAGTGGCCCTCCTCATGCCCGTGTTACTGGCCTTGCTGCTGGCGGCGACGGACCTGGGACGCGCCTTTTATCTGATGAATGAGGTCGCCGGCGCGGCCCATGCGGGCGCCATGTATGGCTCTCAGAATCCCACCGACACCGCCGATATGCAGACCGTGGCTACCAGCAATGCCCCGGACGTGAGCGGGATCGGCGCCACCGCCTCCTATGGCTGCGAGTGCTCCGATGGCACTCAGTCATCCGCCAGCTGCGGGACAACGCCTTCCTGTGCCAGCCTCACCGAGGTGTACTACGTGAAGGTCAAGGCGTCGGCGACCTATACCCCTATGATCCCCTGGCCGAAATTCGGGTCGTCCTTCACCTTGTCCGACACCGTCGAGATGCGGAGCTACGCCCCATAACCATGCGGAGAGCACCGATGCACAGCCTGCGGAAACTCGTGAGGCAGGAAAGGGGCGATTCCATGGCGGAATTCGCGCTCTCGGTCGTCGTGCTGTTGACGGCGATCTTTGGCATCATGGACTGCTCGCGCGCCCTGTTCGTCTATCACTTTGTTTCCTACGCCGCCCAGGAAGGAACGCGCTACGCCATCGTCCACGGCTCGGAGTTCAGCGGAACTTCCTGCGCCACCACGTCCAGCTACAGCTGCGATGCGACCGGGGCGAACATCACCAGCTTCGTCAAGGGGCTTGCGCCGCCAGGAGTAGGGACCGTGTCGGTCACTCCCACCTGGCCGGGCAAACAGCCGAACGGAAGCACCACCGGCTGCTCGACCACTGCCAGCGTCGATGGCTGCCTGGTCAAGGTCAAGGTCAGCGTGACCTTCAATTTCGTTTTGTCATACCTGCCGGCATCGTCCATGACATTTACGTCCACCTCGCAGGGTGTTGTGCAGCAGTGAACCGCGGCGCTTTAGACAGGTAGATCGTTCAGCGGCGGTCCCCATCCCTGAGACCCGCTCCGTTCCCTTGACAATGTCCAGGCTCGCCCGGAGAATGGCATCTTTGCGCGAGTCGCGATGAGGTACGCCGTACCTTTTTGCGGAATGGAGGCGAACCAATGGGGATCGGCGATCGCTTCCGGCTCGATGGAAAAACCGCACTGGTGACGGGTGCAGCCGGCGGCCTCGGAGCTGCGATGGCCCTGGCTCTGGGCGACGCCGGAGCCGTGGTCGCTTGTCACGGTAATCGTCGCCCCGCCGAAGATACGGCGCGAAAGATTCGGGAACTGGGCCGCGAAGCAAGAAGCTTCTCCGCCGACCTGAGCGCGGAAGATGGCGCTGAACGCCTCTTTTCCGACGTGGTGGTTGCCATGGGCGCCCCGGACATTCTGGTCAACAATGCGGGCATGATTCACCGTGCCGCAGCGGAGGATCACGACCTGGCTGCGTGGAAGCAGGTGCTGCAGGTCAACCTGACCAGCGCCTTTCAACTCTGCCAGCTCGTGGGCCGCGAGATGCTGAAGCGCCGCCAGGGAAAAATCATCAACATTGCCTCCATGATGTCGTTTCAGGGCGGGATTCGCATCGTGGCCTACACTGCCTCCAAAGGCGCGATCGCGCAGATGACCAAAGCCCTGGCCAACGAGTGGGCGCCGCGCAACGTGCAGGTCAACGCCATCGCCCCAGGCTATTTCCGCACGGAAAACACATCGGCCCTGCAGAAGGACGAGACCCGCAATCGCCAAATCCTCGAGAGAATCCCCGCGGGCCGTTGGGGCGACCCGGAAGACCTCACACCAGCCGCGGTTTTCCTTGCCTCTCCGGCCAGCGATTATGTAACAGGCACGGTTCTTGTTGTCGACGGCGGATGGCTGGCGCGATAAAGTCAGGTTGAGCGATGCCGAAGAACACGATGAATACGCAGATCGAGCACTCCAGCGAGCACTCGAACGACAAGGCCCCCAGGACCGGAGGCAAGCCGGCGGACCCGTACCAACTGCAGAGTCTCGATCGCGCTGTGGCACTGCTGGACCTGCTGGGTGCGAGCGAAGGACCCCTCGGACTGGCGGACGTGTGCGAGCGCATGGCGCTGCACAAAAGCACCGCCCACCGCGCGCTCATGGTCCTCGAACGCTGCGGTCTGATCGAACGCACCCCCGAGAATCGTTATCGTCTCGGATTGAAGCTCTACGAACTGGGCAGCCGCGCCGTTGAGCAGATCGATCTGCGGGCGCGCGTGCACCCCTGGTTCCGCAGGCTCTCCGCACAGGTGGGCGAAACGGTCCATCTTGGCGTACTGCAAAAGACCGCGGTGGTATATCTGGACAAGGTGGAACCAAGTAATCGCCGCACGTGGCTCGCCTCCCGCATTGGCGCCTCGAACCCGGTCTACTGCACAGCAATGGGCAAAGCGATGCTGGCATTTCTCCCGGACGAGGCGGCAGCGGAAATCATCGCCCGGATTCGCTTCACGCGTTTCACTCACCGCACGCTGATGACGCCGGAAGCGCTGATGCGCTCCCTCGACCGCGTCCGCCGTCGCGGCTATGCCATCGACGATGAGGAAGTCGAGGACGGCGTGCGCTGCATCGGCGCGCCGATTCTCAGCGAAAGCGGACACCCCATGGCCGCGGTCAGCATCTCCGGGCCAACAACGCGGATCACCCAGCAGAGCGTGCCCGGCATCGCCGAACACCTGATGCGCTGCTGCCGCGAGATTTCCGCTTCGCTGGGCGTACGCGAGCGCAAGCGTACCCACACGGCATCGCCCTTCCTTCAACACTACGGGCTATAGCGAGCCCGTAACCTGTAACCGGCTCAGGGCTCGTGGATCTTCACCACGACCGCGCCGTAGACTGTGCTCGGCTCAAGAATGAGCTGATGCGGCGTTCCCGCACGGATCGTGAGAACATCGCCGGGGTTGATCTTCTGCGACTGGCCGCCTTCAATCTTCGATCCATGGGTCTCCCCATCGTCTCCGGTTTTGCCGTCCACCACTGTGCCGCCGGTGATCAGCGTGGCGCTGCCCTGTTCGACGATCATGAAGTCGTCCCAATGGGCGTGAACTTCGGCTCCGCCGCTGACGGTGCGCGCCGAGAGCTGGATTTTGTAACTGCCGTAGTCCTCAATCGTCGCCCCGCTCGAGCCTTTCGTCTTCGCGTCGGCCACGAGCTTGTCGAGCTGCGCATGAACATCCGGCGTCGGAAACACAACGGCTGCATCGTGAGCAGCCGGGGCCTGCGAACTTTGCGGGAATGCGGACAGTGAACAGGCGAGCGAGGCAGCAACCAACAGCACGGTCTTCATCGGAACTCCTTTTGCTCGAATCTTCGTCGAACGGCCTTACAGCAGGGAATCGAGCGGCGCCGGATCCATGTCGGCATAATCCTGATTCTCGCCGCCCATGCCCCAGCAAAAACTGTACGCCCGGGTTCCCATGCCTGCGTGGATCGACCAGCCCGGCGAAACAACAATGTCGCGATTGGCCATTACCAGATGGCGCGTCTCGTTCGCGGGCCCCATCAGGTGAAAGATGCGGGCGTCCGCGACCAGGTTGAAGTACATATAGATCTCCGACCGGCGCATGTGCGTGTGCGGCGGCATCGTGTTCCACGCGCTGCCGCTGTGCAGATGGGTCACGCCCATCACCAGCTGGCAGCTCCGCGCGCCTTCCAGATGGATGTATTTACAAATCGTCCGGAGATTGCACGTCTCAGCGGAGCCGATCGTTGTTGGGTTAGCATCGGCCTTCTTCACCAGTGCGACCGGATAGCTGGCGTGCGCCGGGTAACTCAGGAGGTAGAAGATAGCGGGCGCGTCCGGCGCATGCGACTCGAAATGAACCTCCGCATTGCCGCGGCCAACATAGAGCACGTCGAGGTTGTCAAGGTTCCAGGTTTGCCCGCCCACGTGAACCGCACCCGAGCCGCCGATGTTCAGCACGCCCAGCTCGCGCCGCTCCGTGAAATAGTTGGCGCGCAGCTCAGGAAAAGTGGGCAGCGCGATCGCTTTGTCCGCCGGCGTCGCATGACCCACCACAGCGCGGTCCAGATCGACATAGGCCAGATGCAAAGCGCCCGGCGCGCAAAGCCCGCTCAGCAGGAACGTCGAGCGCAGTTCCTCAGTCGTCATGCGCGGGTAACGGACCGGATCGGCCAGCAGGATTGTTTTCAAGGTTCTGTTCCTTCCTTATTGCTCTGAGGGGCGAGAGTCCTGTCCCGCCCCTGCCATTTTAGGGTTATCTCCGGGGAGTATTTTGGGGCTACCCAACAGGTTCACGCTGGAAAATGGGGGGCCCCCCCCCGGGGCCGGGATCCCGGCAAGCAGCTGCATCGGCAGGGGTTCGCGGAGGGCCCTTTTCGACTGCGGCGAGCTGATGAAAATGAAGCCCGTTGCGGGGGCGTTTTGGCGTGGGGTCAGGGGGGTGACCAGGATTGGGTGCAGCATCGGCTCTCTCCTCTCCGAAGCAGAAAAGCCTCGCCGGAGCGAGGCTTTTCTGTTTCTACTCTATAAGTTCAGAATACCAGATCGGAAGAATAAATCTGCCAAATATCTTTGGGTAAGTTGGGTAGTAAGTGGTTTGGAGTGAGGGATGACACTTCGGTACCGTGTACGGAAAGCTTGACAAATTTTCCACATTTGGGTGTTTGGGGGGCAATTTTTTCGCTGCGATTCCGTCATGGTAGCCAGATCGATTCGGTTGGGTCGATAGGTGTTCGCCCCGAGGGTTCCTCGGCCCTGTGCATTACGGGAACTGATCTCATAGACCAGTCGCTTCGTAATCACGGCTGTCTGGTCGTAGTTGCTGTAAGTGGTGCAAAGCACCAGATACACTTTTTTGCATGGTTCCAAGTCTCCTCGACATGCCGGCGGTCGCTCCCGGGCGGGATCAGAAATGCAGGGAAACAGGGAACAGGCAACAGGCAATAGTGATCCAAGAGGCTTGAACGCCGCAAAACAACCGCAGATCCTTCGCGCGGCTGGGCCGCCGCTCAGGATGACAGCTGTTGGGAGCTGGATGACAGTCGTGATGGAGATCAGGTGTTGTTCAGGACGGGGAGGGGATCAGGCGGCGCATCGCCGGGATGAAAATGCGCATGAATCTCCTCGGCAGTCTTCGGCGGAACCACAGCAGCGAGCGAATCCAGATTGGCCGTGGCGACGCTGCGCAAGCTGCCAAAATGCTCGAGCAGCCGCTGACGAGTCCGTGCTCCCACGCCAGGAATATCCAGCAGCTCCGAATCGCGGTCCCGCATCTCGCGGCGCTTGCGGTGATAGGAGATGGCAAAGCGGTGCGACTCGTCGCGAATGCGTTGCACCAAATGCAGCACCGGCGAGCGGCGATCAAGAACGACCGGCTCCTCCTCCTGGCCGTAGAGGTAGATGACCTCCTCACGCTTCGCAATGGACGCCAGCGGCTGGGTGGTCAGCCCCAGGGACTCCAGCGCCTCGGCGGCGGCATGAAGTTGGCCGAGTCCACCGTCAATCAGAATGAGGCTCGGCATCTTCTGATTCTCTTCGACGACGCGCTTGTAGCGGCGGGTGATGACTTCGCGCATGGAGGCGAAGTCGTCAACGCCCTCGACGGTCCTGATTTTGAACTTGCGATAGGCGGCCTTCTTCATCTCGCCGTCTTCCCAAACCACCATCGACGCGACCGTCTCCGCGCCCTGAATGTGCGAAATGTCGAAGCACTCGATGGTGCGGGGCGGGCCT
>Ga0181520_10005503_pt1 | contig 20134 bp, 13 predicted proteins | sample PEATcosm2014_Bin_29_FD_132451 | JGI IMG/M metagenome (GOLD analysis project Ga0181520, IMG submission 132451) | Peatland microbial communities from MTU Mesocosm Facility, Houghton, MI, USA - PEATcosm2014_Bin02_30_metaG | ecosystem: Environmental > Terrestrial > Soil > Wetlands > Peat | place... | reverse complement strand
GTGCGAAGTGGAAGCCAGCGCCCGCGCAACCATCGCGTACTCGCGCGCCTTCCTCTTAACCGCAATTGCGCGCCCGCGCACCGTCATTCTCCGTGGAATTGCCATCCTCTTTATTGAATCACACTGCGCCTCTGTTTCTCCATTCTGGACATGGCGGGACGCCAAGCAGGGGCAGGAAAAAAAACGAACAACCTCAGAAAATCTCAGCTTACGCCGGGGATTGCCCACTTCGCTCCCCCCAGCGTTTGGCCTACCGCAAGTGACTGGCTTACTTGGCCGTAACAACAATCAGCTTTGAAAGCAGCGGCGCGGCGGCGTAAGTCGCATTGCCGGCCTGTGTGGCGTGGATCACGCACGCGCCCGCCGAGACCATCGTCGCGGTCGAGCCGCTTACCGTGCACACCGAGTTAGTAACTGACGTATAACTCACCGTAAGTCCCGAGCTAGCCGTCGCGCCCAGAGTTGCATTGGCCCCGACCACTTGCGCCGCAACTGCCGGGAAAGTAATCGTCTGCGCGGCAAGATGCACCACCAGATTTTGCTGCACCAGCGCTGCTGCCGCGTAATTGGCGTTGCCGGCCTGCGTCGCTTGCACGATGCAAATTCCAGAAGTCAGCAAGTTAGCCGTTGTTCCACTTACTGTGCAGACTGCCGGCGTCGTCGAAGCAAAACTAACTGTAAGTCCCGAGCTGGCCGTCGCAGTTAGCGGCAGCGTGGTTGCGGCAGTCAGTGTTGCGGAAATTGCCGGGAAGGTAATTGTCTGCGGATTTGCATGAACGATGAAGCTCTGCGAAACTAGCGCCGCAACCGCGTAGACCGTCTTATTGCCGGCCTGCGTGGCGTGAATCACGCAGTCGCCGGGAGTTAGCAGCGAGGCTGTCGTGCCGCTGACCGTGCAGACCGCCGGAGTGGCCGATGCAAAGCTCACAGTAAGTCCCGAGCTGGCCGTTGCCGAGAGAGTTAGCTGCGATAACACATATTCTGTCGCTGTGATCGCCGGGAAGGTTATGGTTTGCGGGGCCAGATGAATCGCGAAATACTGCGTCACCAGCGGGGAAACCGAATAGACATTGTTGCCAGCCTGCGAGGCGTGTACAAAGCAGCTTCCCTGTTGGAGCGGATAGGCTGTCGAGCCGGTAACGGTGCAATAAGTCGGCGTGATTGATGTGTAAGTGATCGGCAGGCCGGAACTCGCCGTGGCCGTCAGCGGCACTGGAGTCAGCGCGTACTGTGTGCCTGCGGGCACGGGAAAGGTAATGGTCTGCGGCGCCAGATGCACGACAATGCTCTGCTGCACCATCGGCGCCCCGGCATAAAGACTGCTGCCAACCTGCCTTGCCTGCACGATGCATGTGCCTTGCTGCAACAGTGAAGCAGTGGTTCCGCTCAGTGTGCAAACGGCAGGCGTAACCGAGGTCAATGTAACGGCAAGTCCCGAGCTGGCCGTGGCCGCAAGAGTTATTTGAGTTAGCGCGTATTGCGTGCCGGTGATAGCGGGGAAGGTGATGGTCTGCGCGTCTTTGCTCATGATCAGCGTAGTTGCGCCGCTGCCCGCCGGGTAAGTAGCGTCGCCGCTATAAACCGCGGAGAAATTCAGCGTTCCCAGAGTAAAGGTCGAGGAAGTATAAGTCGCCACGCCGGAGGAGTTAAGCGCAACCGTAGCCAGCTTGCCAGTTCCTTCCTTGAAGATAATCGTTCCCGTGGGAGCGAAAGCATAAGTTGCGGTTGGCGTAACGGTAGCCGTGAGAGTAACGGATTGTTCAAGCGCCGCCGGCGAAGGCGCGGCTGCGAGTGAGACGGTTGCCGTGCCCAGCGGCGCGATCTTGGCAACATAGCCGGTAGAGCTGAACTCCGCGCAGCCCGTTGTATTGTGGTTGGTCTGCTGGAAGGAGCCGGAGGTAACGACCGCTCCAGCGCACGGATTTGTCATGGCAACATACATATTGCCCGCGGGATCGACGGCAAGGCCGCCCGCGATCATGGTGCCGCCGTTACCAGGACCCAACCCTGCCGAGAAGAGCAGTTTGGAGCCGGTCGGGTCCAGTTCAGAGACGAAGACCGGCGTGCCCAGCCAAGTATTTTCGAGGGTGCCGATCGAAGGATAATTGCCGCCTGCCTGGACCGTGACGTAGACGTTGCCGCTGCCGTCCAGTTGGATGGGGCCAACCGCACTCACTCCATCCTGATTGCCGGTAGCGGAACCGAGGTAGGTTGCCCACTCGATGGCAGTACCGGTGGGATTCAGTTTGGCGGCAAAGGCAGCGCTGGTTGTGGAACTAAGTTTTGCGGAAGTTTGATACGCGCCCGAAGTAACCGGAAAATCGGTGGAAGAAGTGATACCGGTGACGTAGGAATTGCCTTCCGCGTCGGTGATGATGTTTGAGACCATGTCCTCGCCACCTGCAATTAGTCCGCCCAGATATGTGGAATAAGCCAGTGACGCGCCGCCGGTTGCCGTAACCGGATTGAACTTGGCGACAAATCCTCGTTGCCCCTGAAGCGCGCGGGGATTGTTCGACTGTGCTGGACCGGTGGTGGGTTGAATGACTCCAGCCGTAGTTGGTAGAAACATCGAACTGGTTTCGCCGACAATATAGAAATTCCCGCTTGCATCCACCGCAACCCCGTTCACGCCGGTAAGCTGGTTTGAGCAATCGGTATTCTGCGATGAAATCCATGACATGCAGCCTGGATTCCGCGAACTGAAGAGGCTTGAATAGAGAAGATCGGCGCCAGTGGGATCGAAAACCGCGATAAATCCCTGCGATTCGGCAGCGCCATCATCTGGATCGCTCCCAGAAATTACCGCGCCGCTGGTGGTGGGGAAACAGGTGTAAGGATAAGTGATTTCCCCTGTTGCACCGTTGACATCATGGCAGCCAATCCAATAAGTCATTCCGCCGACATAGGCACGCCCGGCGCTATCGACGGCGATGGAGTCAGCGCTGTCTGTTCCATCGCCACCGAAATAGGTGGAGTAAACCAGTCCGCTGCCATCGGCGTTCAATTTGGTCACAAAGGCGGAGCCGTTCGCACTTGAGCCGCAACTGGGATCTTCTTTATTGCTGTCATATCCATTGTCATTGGGCGAACAGATGCTCTGGTATGCGCCGGATGTAATGGGGAAATCGGGAGAATGAGTTTGCCCGACCACGAAGGCTTCTCCATTGGAATCGACGGCAATGGCCTCGCCGTAGTCTTGATAAGAGCCGCCCAGATAGGTGGAGTAGACAAGCGAAGTTCCATCCGGACTGAATTTGGTGATCGTGGTTGTAGGGTTGTTGCTTTCGCCGAAGCCTTGAACCTTTGTACCGTAGGGATTCGATTGATAGGGGCTTTGCACCGGAAAGTCAGTGGAGTCCGTAGTGCCCACCACATAAGCGCTGCCCTGGCTATCGAATGCGATTCCTTGATCGACATTGCCGGCACCGTTCAATCCTTCGATCCCAATGCTTTGTGTTCCACCGAGATAGTCGTCCGTGCTGCCGCCCAGGTAAGTGGCATAAGTCAGCACCGGATCGATAATAAGCGGCTTGGCGTGATCGTAACTCCCCAGTCGGAAGCCGATACGATTTCCGGCGAGAGTGAACGCTCCTTCGACCGCAATTTTCTTATCGCCGTCCATCTGGTAGAGCACCGGCTTCTTGAATCCGGCCGGACCGTCGGCAGCGCTGAGAACTAGATTGCCGTCGGCGTCAATGGTGGGCTTGGCACCATCAATCTGCCAGGCGATGCGGCTGGGATCCGCACCAGCGGCGACCACAAAGTCATACTCCAGTTGCCGCTGGTTGCCGTAAAAGACCAGGTCCACGCCGGGATAAACCTGCGCGTAGCCGACCTTGCCGAAGGTATGCACGCCAGTGCGCCACTTTGTCGAATCGTTGCCGATCAGGTAATTGACCGTGCTGGATTGCGGCTCAAGCCCGCTGACGGCGGCGCTGGCGTTTGCGCCCACCAGCTTCATGCGCAGCGTGTCGATGTGCGCGGCTCCGGGCTCGTCGCCCTGTGCCGGTGTTGCAGCCTGCTTCCGTTCCAGATTTAGCACGACTTCGTTCTTGGTCAGAAAGAGCGAGTAGCCCGAGCCGCGCGATAAAAACTGCACGCTGGCGTCGCTTTGCCCCTGATTGGCCTCAAAGCTGAGGGGATTTCTGCCGTAGTTTTCCGCCAAGTGTTTTGCCGCCGGCGCGACGGACGAACCAGCGAAAGCCGCGCTCCCGCAAGCTAGAAACAGGCCGGCAAACAGAAGACCGGCCGCGCGCCATTCAGTAAGACTGGATAGTCCATTTGCAATGACAGAAGTGGAAAGCGCTTTCTGGGCGCGAAGGATGGCTTTTCCGATCATGACTTTCTCCATGGGGGTAAAGCGACTTAAATTCCCCTACACCAAGAGAGCGCAAAGGAGAGAAAAAATGCCTCATCTTTTTGTCATCGTTCTTTGAATTTCCGCGTCTCTAAACTGTGAAATCTTTAAAGACATAGGGGAAAGTGTTAGTCTTGAGGCAATAAAAACATTCAAAAGCGCCGCGCGCACGGAGGCGGTTTTGCAGTCATCAAAGGGAGAGATCACTCTACTCTTGGCCAAGTGGAAGGACGGCGAGCCGTCGGCCTTCGAAGACTTGATGCCGCTGGTCTATCCGCATCTGCGCCAGGTGGCCGCGGCCTATATCCGCCGCGAGCGCAATCCCGATCTCTTGCAGGCAACGGTTTTGGTGCATGAGTTGTATCTCCGCCTGCTCAATCAGAAAAAAGCCGCATGGGAAGACCGCCGGCATTTCTACACTTTTTCCGCCAAGGTGATGCGCATGATTCTCATCGATCACGCGCGCGAGAACCAGGCGGCGATGCGCGGCGGCGATCGCGAACGCATTCCGCTCAGCGACGATTTGGCATGGATCGACATCGACAGCCCGGAGCTGCTGGATCTGAATCGCGCGCTCGACGAGCTAGCCGTACTGGATCCCAACAAGGTTCACATCATCGAATTGCGCTATTTTCTTGGCTGCACGGTGGAGGAAACCGGAGCCCTGATGCAGGTTTCCAAATCCACCGTCGATCGCGAACTGAAGTTCATCAAGAGCTGGCTCTTCCGCCGCATTCATCCCGGCGTCGCCGAGGATGCCGCCCGGCTGTGATGCAATTAGGCGCGGGTTTTCGCAGTCTGAAATAAGAGTCGAAAGATCAAGGCGGAGTTGCAAGCAACATGAACCAGACCACGGAAAGTTTTTTGCGGATCGAGGCCATCTTTCACGATGCTCTGGCGGCCAGCGAAATCGCGCGGGAAGAGCTGATCCGCTTGCAGTGCGGCGAAGACGCGGCGCTGATCGGCGAGGTTCATTCATTGCTTGAGGCCTGCGAGGCGGAAGAGCGCGAGACGGCCTCGCGCAACTCCGAGCCGCGTTTGGCTGCCGAGACCCAAGCCGCTCATCGCCACATCGGAGTCTATGAGATCGATCGCCTGCTGGGACGCGGCGGCATGGGCGCGGTCTATCTGGCGCATCGCGCCGACGGCCAATTCGAGCAGCAGGTCGCCATCAAGCTGATCGATCTGCCGCTGGCAACCAACGTCTTTCGCGAGCGATTCCGCCAGGAGCGCCAGATACTGGCCGGCTTGCAGCATCCTTACATCGCGCGGCTGCTTGATGGAGGAGTGACCGGCGGCGGCGATCCGTACCTGGTCATGGAATACGTGGATGGAGTTCCGATTCATCGTTATTGCGAGCAGCAGAAGCTCTCAACCGCCGATCGCCTCGCGCTCTTTCTGCGCGTCTGCGAGGCGGTCCAATTCGCGCATCAGAACTTTGTCGTCCACCGCGATCTCAAGCCCGATAACATCCTGGTGGCCGGGGACGGCACTCCGCGGCTGCTGGATTTTGGCACCGCCAAGCTGCTCTCTCCGTCGCTTGCCGCTCCGGGCACTGAACTGACCCGCGAGGGCTATCAATCCTATACGCCGCGGTACGCCAGCCCAGAGCAAGTGCTGGGCAATCCCATCACCACCGCCTCAGACACCTACTCGCTGGGCGTGCTGCTCTATCTTCTGCTGACTGGCGCGCAGCCTTATGAATTAACGGAAATGACCACCGCCGAGATGCTGCGCGTGGTCTGCGAGCAAGCACCGCGCCGGCCGTCGCAGGTCGCGGGATCAAGCGCAAAGCTCGACGTGGATCTGGAAGCAATCCTGCTCAAGGCCCTGCGCAAAGAGCCGCGCGAGCGTTATCTGACCGCGGAGCAACTGGCCTCCGACCTGCGCGCTTATCTGGAGGGCCTGCCAGTGGCCGCGCGTCAGGGCACCTTTCGCTACAAGGCCGGCAAGTTCATCGGCCGCAATCGCCTTGCACTTTTGGGAACGGCATTGCTGGCCGTCACGCTGATTGCCGGCGTTGCGGGCATTGTCTGGCAGGCCAAAGTCGCCACCGAAGAGCGTCGCAAAGCCGAGGCGCGTTCCGCCGATTTGCGCCAGCTGAGCAATAGCCTGCTCTACGAATTGGATGAAGCGATCAAGGAACTGCCCGGCTCCACGGGTGTGCAGAAGCTGCTGGTGACGCGCGTTTTGGAACACCTGGATCGCATGGCCAAGGACGCGCAGGGCGACCGCCAGACGGAACTGGATATGGTGGATGCTTACCGGCAGATCGGACAGATTCAAGGCGACCCTTACTATCAGAATCTGGGCGACCCGCAGGGGGCATTGCAGATCCTGGACAAAGCGCTCACCATCGCCCAATCGCTTGTCAAAGCCAATTCCGCCGATAGCCAGGCCAGGCACTCGCTGGCATTGGTTCAAAAATCGCGCAGCGAGATTCTGTTCAAGTCCAATCGAACGCCGGAGGCAGTCATCTTGATGCAGGAGGTGGTGAAAGAACTCGATGCTTCCATTGCCGCTCCCCAAGCTCCGGATTCTCTGATTCTGGATACGGCCGCCTCTTACGGGATTCTGGGCGATGAGTTGGGCGAACCGGAGACAGAGAGCCTGAACGACGCCGCCGGTGGGCTTGCCGCGTACCGCAAGGATCGAAGCCTGATCGACCGCGCGCTGGCGATCGACCCCGGCTCGATGCGCGCCAAACGGGCCGCCGCAATTGTCTCAATGAAGCTGGGTGAAATGGAGCTGGAGAACGATCCGATCCAGGCGCTCAAAGATTTGGAAAGTTCGTTGCAGATACTGGACGCTCTTTCCACCAGCGGTCAGGAAAACTTCATTCCCGCCCATTTGCGTCACGCCGTGCTGCATCGCGAGGCTATCGCTCTCAATGAACTGGGAGAGTACAAAAAAGCGGTCGATCTCTATCGCGAGGTGCTGCAATCGGATCAGAAGTGGCAAGCGGCCGATCCATTGGATTGGCGTCCGTACGACGATCTGATCTCCGACCTCATGGACGAGGCTACCGGCTACGAATATGCCGCCGATCCCGATCTGGCCGTCGCTCCCGAAGACCGGCGACGTAATCTGGCCGCGGCGGCAGATCTCTACGCGCAGGCTCTGCCGCTTGTTGAAAAAGTATTGCAGCATGAACCCTCCAGCGATGATTGGAAGGAGACCTTGGCCGAGGTGCAGGTACACATTGGAGCTATTCGATCGGGGTTGGGTTCCCCAGCCCGTGGCGCGGCGATTGCAAAAACAGGACTTGCCGCGCTGAAGAAACTGGCGGGGAAAACCGATAGTCCGCCGGCAACGCTTCAGGAGACCGCGCAAAGCTTTCTACTTGCCGATTCGAATTCATTCAAAGATTCGCAGTTGGTTATCTCATTTGCCGAACGCGCGGTTCAATTGAGCCACGGCAAGACGCCATCCATGCTGCTCACGCTGGCCCAGGCCTACCGCGCCGCCGGCCAGTCAGACAAGAGCCGCGCAACCGCCAGGGAAGCACTGGCGCTGCTGCCCGCCGTGCAGCCGGGGAGCGCAGAACCGCGCATCCGCAAGCTGCTGGAGATTCAAGCGCAAACTGGATTGTAGTCCGCGCCGCCCCGCCGGTTAGAATAATTCAATCGCCGGCCGCTCATGCGCCGCGGTGGCGCCGCCGCCGGCCACGTTCAGGTGCGTGACGGTCTGGCTGGCCATTCTATAGCGGCTTTTATGCGCCTCCAGCATCTCCCTGAAGTGATGATCGAATTCCCCATTCCATGAGAAATCGAATACGATTTCAGACATATTTTGCATATGGTCGCGCATCTCGTTGAGCGCCACCTGCACGTGCTCCATCCGCTGCCGCATCACGTCTTGAAACTGAATATGGCCCAGCGCATGAGTCAGCCGGTCAACGCTCTCCGCGTAGTTTGCATCCACCTCGGTGATTACGTCCAGCAGCAGCTCGCCGTTGCGGTTGAAGTCCCGCTGCATATGTTCCAGATCCGTGACCAGCGTCTTCATCACATCACTGGCCTCGTGCTCTTCGAGCGTACTCCGGGCCTGCGTCAGTTCCTCCTCGACGTTTTTGCAGGTGGCGCGAATTTTGGCCGAGATGTCGGAGGCCGCCTGGGTGGATAGCTCGGCCAGCTTCCGCACCTCGCCCGCCACCACCGCAAAGCCGCTTCCGGCAGCGCCCGCATGAGCCGCTTCAATCTCCGCATTCAGAGCCAGCAGGTTCGTCTTCTGCGCAATTGTGGTGATGACTTTAATCATCGGCGTCAGCTCGCCGATGCCGCCTGCCAGTCCCTGGATGCGCTCGAAGTTGGATCGGAATTCGTTGTCCTGCTCCTCCAACTGCATCTCGATTGCGCCAATGATCTGACGGTTGTTCTCGACCCGCATCCGCGTGCTCTCCGTCAACTCCTTGCCGCTTTGAATCGATCGCGCAATGTGTTCCCGCTGCTGGTTGGCCTTGGTACTGAGGGTCCCGATCTGCTCAATCACCTCGACCACCGCGCGCTCGGACTCGGCCAGCGAATCGCCAATCTGATCGTGCATCACGTCGATGTAAGGCCGGGAATCTTTCAATTCCTCTCCCACTGAGATGCGCCGCTGTTTCACAACCGCCAGTTGGGCCTTGCTGAAACTCCCCACAATCCCCAGATCGGCAATGCCGCGGCGGGCGTGCACCCAGTTGACCCATTCGACAATCAAAAGCGGAAGGACATTGAGCAGCAAGATCGTTCCCGCAATTTGATTTCTATAAGCATCGAAGGCCGCGCCGAATGTATACGACAAGGACACGAACAACAGCAGATCGCAAAGAACTCCAATAGCCGTCTCGATAAGCAGTCTCTTGCGGGCCTGGCGCAGACGATGAACATTCAGTATCTTTTCATCGTCCTCCCGAGCCGCCGCGGAACCTCCGGCGCTTGCAACAAGATTTCGAGTCTGGTATGCGGCAGTCGCCATCGTCTCAAGCCCCCGGCAATACCTTCCTGATGACCTTGATCAAGTCGTCGCCCGAGACCGGCTTGACAATCCATCCGGTTGCGCCGGCGCGCTTGCCCTCTTCGCGCTTGGCCGTGTCGCTCTCCGTGGTCAGTGTCAGAACCGGCACAAACTTCAATCCCGGTATCGCCCGCAGCTTGCCGATAAACTCCAGGCCGCCCATCACCGGCATGTTGATGTCGGTAAGGATCAGATTGGGCCTCAACCCTGTATTCAACTTGTCCAGCGCGGCCTGACCGTTGTTGGCCGTCTCCACTTCAAAGCCATTTATCGTCAGAGTCGTCTTCAGGCTCATCACCATCGTGATTGAATCGTCTACAACGAGAACCTTCATTGCCATCGAATTCCCTCACGGTGCGAGCGGTTGTCTCTTGTGGAGTCCAGGAGCGCCGTTCAGGCCAATTCGCCCGCTTGCATCGTAGTCTCGGAGTCTCGGAGTCTCGGAGTCTCAGCCCGTTCATCGGCAGCCTGTCGCGGAAGGTTAGCCGATGCCGGCGCGGCCCGCGCGGCTCATGCCACCAACTGCCGCGCTCCGTGCGATTTCAGCCACGCCGCATACTCCTGATCCTCGGCTTGCATGTGCTTGTGCAGCCAGTCGCGCACAAAGTAGAGAGCCTCCATGTATACGGTTGGGTCGCCCTTCTCATGGCGGGCGGCAAACTCCGCAATTTTTGCGGTTAGATCGCGATGCTTGGCGCGGTGCGCGTCCAGGCCGGGAAAATGGATCGACTCCATCAGCCTCTCCTCGGCGGCAAAATGCTCTCTGGCAAACGCGGCCAGCCCGGGCAGAATCCTGGCGGCAACCTCTTTTGCCTTGCCTTTCAACGTTGCCGCGTGAAGCTCGTTGAGAATCTCCATCAGCTTTTTGTGCTGATTGTCCAGCTCATCCACGCCGACAGAGTACTTGTTGTTCCAGCTCATCAAGGCCATCACTCGATCTCCGATTGGAATTTGTGCATCCCTATTTTTATCGGCCAAAAGATGAAAGAGGTGAGCGGGCCGTCTCAGCCGCGGCTTCCCGGATTGGGAGCATTGATTCGTTCCGGGAAATTCTGAAGTTGCCCATCCAGAGAGCGCCGCGGAGAAGCAACTCATCAAGAAATCCTCCGATAAGGACTTTGAGGCTCGTACGCAAGTTCCGCAGTGCAAGACTTATTGGATATATCCAATACCTTTCTGTGCGGATTCGACTTTCGAATTGCTCCATGAATGCCGGTATAGATTTTTCCTGCAAGAGGAATCGGCAATCTCGTTTGCAATCACAGGAATTCCGTGTGCGCGTGTCCGCGCACCGGCGATTCGGAACCGGGAGTCGCGTGTGGGTGTAACGCTCGAACAAGACGAACAGCGGAGTTTGATCCGCCTGGAAGGCGCCATCGACATCGGAAGCGCCGCGGAGCTGAAGGCGCTGCTGGTTCAGGCGATTCAATCCGGCGTTCAATCCGGTACTCAATCCACCTGTCAATCCACCTGTCAACCCAGTAGAGAGGTGCGCGTCCAGCAAGAGGCCGCGACCGATCTGGATGTGACGGCGGCGCAGTTGCTGTGGGCCGCGCAACGCGAGGCAAAGAACGCGGGCGTGGCTTTTACGTTTGCGGGCGAAACGCCGGAGGCGGCCTGGGCCGCGCTGGCCAATGCCGGCATTCAAAGATTCACAGCTCCAGCCGAAGTGGCATAACCGTTGAACAAATGGAATCGAGAGAAAGCAATTGTCAGCCGCAGCCAAGGTCGATCAATTCAAACAGAGCTTTCGTGAAGAGGCGCGCGAGATCCTGGTCGATCTCGAGTCGGCGCTGCTGGAGTTGAACGCGAACCGCGGCGATATGGAGCTGGTGGGGCGCATCTTCCGCGCGCTGCACACCATCAAGGGCTCGGGCGCCATGTTCGGCTTCGAGGATATGGCCACCTTCACGCACAATCTGGAGACGGCCTTCGACGAGGTGCGCAATGGGCGGCTTGCGGTCTCGCCGGAGCTGGTGGATATGACGCTCTCGGCGCTCGATCAGATCCGGGCGATGCTCGAAGAGGGCGCCGGTGGGGCTGCTGTTGCCGATCCGGCCGTCTGCGCCGAGATTCTGGCCAAGGTGCGCCACCTGACGGGAAAGCCGGAGAGCCATGCCAGCAAAGCCAAATCCAAGCCGGCCGTCTCCGAGAGCAAGACGGAATCCGCGCCCGCCGCGGGCCAGCTACAGGAGTGGGCGATTCACTTTGCCCCCGGTCCGGAGTTCATGTTGAACGGCGCCAATCCGCTGCTGCTGGTGCAAGAGCTTCGGCAGTTGGGCGGCCTCTCGGTGCGCGCCAGCATGAACGCCGTGCCGCCGCTGACTGAGCTCGACCCGGAGCGCTGCTACATTGCCTGGGAGATGATCCTGGCCACCGCTGCCGGTCGCGACGCCATTCGCGATGTCTTCATCTTTGTCGAGGACGCCTGCGAGCTGAGCATCGAGGCCGTCGCGGCTCCGGCCGGAAGCAAAGCCGCTCCGGCGGAGCAAGCATCGAATGCGGCCGCCAAGGGGACAGCTCCGTTGAGCGAGGCCGAGTTGACCGCCCGTGCATTGGCCGACAGGCGCGAAAAACGCGGAGGACGCCGCGATTACGACATGCCCGACAGCGCCACGAGCCTGCGCGTGCCGGCCGTCAAGCTGGACCAGTTTGTGAACCTGGTGGGGGAGCTGGTGACGGTGCAGGCGCGGCTGAGCGAGCTGGCGGCCCGCTGCGAGGACACCGAGATTGCCGCGGTTTCTGAAGAAATCGAGCGGCTGACATCGTCCCTGCGCGAGAACTCGATGAATATCCGCATGATGCCGATTCGAGCGACCTTTGAGAAGTTCCGCCGCCTGGTGCATGACCTGGCGCGCGACCTGGGCAAGGATGTCGAACTGACTCTGGAAGGCGCCGATACCGAACTCGATAAGACCGTCATCGATCAGTTGAGCGACCCGCTGATGCACCTGATCCGCAACAGCATGGATCACGGCATCGAGTCCAGGGAAGTGCGCGCGGCGCAAGGCAAGCGCGCCACGGCCAACATTCATCTTTCGGCGCGGCACTCGGGAGCGAGCGTGCTGATTGGGGTCTCGGACGACGGTGGCGGCATTGACGCCGAAGCAGTGCGCAGCCGGGCGATTGAGCGCGGACTGACCACGGAGAACGCCCAGCTCAGCGAACAGGAGATCTTCTCCTTCATCTTTCAGCCGGGCTTCTCGACGGCCAAGCAGGTTACCGATGTCAGCGGCCGCGGCGTGGGCATGGACGTGGTCCGGCAGAAGGTCGAAAGCCTGCGCGGCTCGATCGAAGTGGTCAGCAAGCCGGGCGAAGGAACCGGCGTGACGCTGCGCTTGCCGCTGACCCTGGCAATTATCGACGGACTGCTGGTGAGAATCGGCGAGGCCTTCTATGTGCTGCCCCTGGCCAATACGCTGGAGTGCGTCGAGCTGACGACCGCCGACATCGAAGCCGCCAACGGCAAGCATCTGGCTCATGTGCGCGGCGACCTGATTCCTTACATTCGCCTGCGCGAGCACTTCAACATTCGCAGCCCGCGCCCGGAGATCGAGCAGATCATGATCGTCGAGACCGAGGCCGGACGCTATGGATTTGTGGTGGACGAGGTGCTGGGCGATTGCCAGACGGTTATCAAGAATCTGGGCCGCTTCTACCGCCATGTGCAGGTGGTGAGCGGCGCAACCATTCTGGGCAATGGCGTCGTCGCGCTGATTCTCGACCCCGAGCGGCTGGTGCAGGACGCGGTGCGCGCCGTCTCGCAAAACGCGCGCGGCCGTCCCTCGCCGGCCATGATTGCGGCCTCCGTCAAGCAGGGCCGCCGGGAAAGCAGGGCCGCCCCGCAACAGGATTCATAACCCATCGTCGGTGCTGGATCGAACGCCAGCGTCTGTCAAACAACGATTCAACCTGCTGAGTCTCGCATTCTTCCAGATTGCAAAGAAAGCGGATTCCAGCGAAAGGGAGAGGCTAATTTCATGCCGACTGCATTGGTAAGTGAAGGCCGGAAGCTGCATGGCGCGGGCTCCGGAAATGGAAACGGTCACGGAAATGGCGCACAGCCGGTTCGCGAACAAGCGAAGAGCAAGGCGCCCGCGATCGAAGACGACGACTCGACGCTGGTCTTGCAGGAGATCATGCGCCTGGTCGATGCCTCGAAAGATGGACGCCTCACCGAGCGCGCCAAGGCGACGCTCTTCAACGGCGCGCATCGCGAGATGCTGCAGGGCGTCAACGAGATGCTGGACGCGATTCTGCTGCCCATCGGCGAAGGCAACCGCATTCTGGCGCAGATCTCCGCCGGCAAGATCGACGAACTGATTACGGCCACCTACAAGGGCGACCACGAGAAGATGAAGGCCGCTGTCAATAATGTAGCTGTTGTAACTCAAGGACTGCAAAAGGAACTGGGGCGGCTGATTGAAGCCTCGAAGGAAGGGCAGCTCAGCGACCGCGGCAAGCCCGAACAATTCCAGGGCGCGTATGCGGAGATTGTGCGCGGCGTGAATACCATGCTGGATGCGATTCTTCTGCCCATCGGCGAGGGCAACCGCATTCTGGCGCAGATTTCAGCCGGCAAGATCGACGAACTGATTACGGCCACATACAAAGGCGACCACGAAAAGATGAAGGTTGCTGTCAACAATGTGGCTGAGGTCATGCAAATCATCACGCATATGTTCGAGCGGCTGACCAATGCGGCGCGCGAGGGCAAGCTGATCGAGCGCGGCCATCCGGATCGGGTCAAGGGTGCCTACTCGGAGATTGTCACCGGCGTCAACTCGATGCTGGACGCGGTGATCACGCCTCTGAATGTGGCCGCCGATTATGTGGACCGCATCAGCAAAGGCGATATTCCACCCAAGATCACGGCCACGTACAATGGCGACTTCAATACCATCAAGAACAACCTGAACACCTGCATCGATGCCGTCAATTCGCTGGTCGCCGACGCGGCGGTTCTCTCCAAGGCCGCGGTCGATGGCAAGCTGGCGACGCGCGCCGACGCCAGCCGGCATCAAGGCGATTACAGAAAAATCGTCCAGGGCGTGAACGATACTTTGGACGCGGTGATTGGCCCGCTGAATGTATCCGCGAATTACGTGGACCGCATCAGCAAGGGCGACATTCCGTCCCGTATCACCGACCCCTACAACGGCGACTTCAACACCATCAAAGGCAACCTGAACACCTGCATCGATGCGGTGAACGCGCTGGTCTCAGACGCCGGAATGCTGGTCAAGGCGGCAGTGGATGGCAAACTGGCCACGCGCGCCGACGCCGCCAAGCATCAGGGCGATTACAGAAAAATCGTCCAAGGCGTGAACGATACTTTGGACGCGGTCATCGGTCCGCTGAATGTATCCGCGAATTATGTGGACCGCATCAGCAAGGGCGACATTCCGCCCCGTATCACCGACACCTACAATGGCGACTTCAACACCATCAAAGGCAACCTGAACACCTGCATCGACGCGGTCAACGCGCTGGTCTCAGACGCCGGCACGCTAGTCAAAGCGGCCATCGACGGCAAGCTCGCCACGCGCGCCGATGCCAGCAAGCATCAGGGCGATTATCGCAAGATTGTCCAGGGGGTCAACGACACGCTCGACGCGGTCATCGGACCGTTGAACGTAGCCGCGCGGTATGTGGACATGATCAGCAAGGGCGATGTGCCCCCGCAGATCACCGACACCTACAACGGCGATTTCAATACCATCAAGAACAATCTCAACACGCTGGTTACGGCGATGAACGACATTACCGCGGCGGCTGAAGAGATCTCCAATGGCAACCTGACCGTAACGATCCGCGAGCGTTCGCCTCAGGACAAGCTGATGCAGGCTCTCTCGGCAATGGTCAGCGGACTGACGCAGACGGTCTCTGATATTCGCGGCATCGCGGGCGAAGTGGCGGCTGCCAGCCAGTCGATTTCGACCGCGTCGATTCAAGTTTCCAAAGGCGCCAGCGCGCAGGCGGCGGCGGCCGAAGAGGCTTCTTCATCGATGGAGGAGATGGTCAGCAATATCAAGCAGAATGCCGACAACGCCTCCCAGACCGACAAGATCGCCAACAAGAGCGCCAAAGACGCGCAGGAGAGCGGCAAGAGCGTTCTCGAAGCCGTATCCGCGATGAAGGAGATCGCCAACAAGATCTCGATCATCGAGGAGATTGCGCGCCAGACCAACCTGCTGGCATTGAACGCCGCCATTGAAGCGGCGCGCGCCGGCGAGCATGGCAAGGGCTTTGCGGTGGTTGCGGCTGAGGTGCGCAAACTCGCCGAGCGCAGCCAGAAGGCGGCGGCGGAGATCAATCAGCTCTCGGCAACGACGCTGCGGGTCTCTGAGAAATCCGGCGAGATGCTGGACAAGCTGGTGCCCGATATTCAACGCACCGCCGAGCTGGTGCAGGAGATTTCCGCGGCCAGCAAGGAGCAGGACACCGGCGCCGAGCAGATCAACAAGGCGCTGCAACAACTGGAGAAGGTGATTCAGCAGAATGCCTCGGCTTCGGAAGAAATGGCTTCGACCACTGAGGAGCTGACCGGGCAATCCGATCAACTGGTCAGCGCGCTGGGCTTCTTCCACACCGGAGACGAAGGCGGGCGCAAGGGCGCGAGCGCAAAGGCAAGGCCCGCGCATGGCGTGCCGGCGCGCGGCAATCCGGCGGTTCATGCCGCCTCTGGCGTCAAAGCCGGCGGCGGAGTCAACCTCCGGCTCAAGGACAAGCACGACGATCTGGACGGTGAGTTCGAGCGTTACTAGGTGCTAGCCGGGTGCTTGCCGGCCTGCGCCGCACAAGGGAAATTCCGCCCGTGCGGCCGGCATTGGCAAGCACCCAGTCTTCACAGTGAGAGAGGAGTTGCATTATGAGCGTCAGCGAAATCACGGAGACACGGCAGTACCTCACCTTCAAGCTCGGCAACGAGATCTTTGCCACCGACGTGGCGAAGGTAAGAGAGGTTCTTGACCTGACCACCATCACACAAATCCCGCGCACGCCGGAGTTCATGGCCGGGGTGATCAACCTGCGCGGCAGCGTGGTTCCGGTCGTCGATCTCAGGCTTTGCTTTGAGATGTCGAAGACCGTCAGCACGCACAACACCTGCATCATCGTCGTTGAAGTGCTGCTGGAAAACGAATCGACGGTGATTGGCGCCTTGGCCGATTCTGTCGAGGAAGTGATCGATCTGGAACCGGATCAGATACAGCCGGCGCCGCGGATCGGCACGCAGATCCGGACGGACTTCATCAAGGGAATGGGGAAGCGCGATACCCAGTTCATCATGATTCTGGATATGGATCGCGTCTTCTCGGCCGACGAGCTTACGGTGGTTCGCGCCGTCGAATCGGGCAAGCCGGCCGTGGACAAGCTGGCCCCGGATAAGCAGAGCCCAGACAAGCAAGACCTGGACAAGCAAAGCACGGACAAGCAGCTTGTCGAAGTGGCTGCGTAAAAAAAGGGGGGAACGGGGCACTCAGGCCATTTCCAAACAATGTACTATCTGCCCCGTTCAAACTATGAGTTCTCGCGATGAATGCATCTCAAGCCGGGACTATACGCGCCTCTGCGATCTGATCTATGCCGAGGCTGGCATTCATCTGGGCACGGAGCGCAAGACGATGCTGGAGGTGCGCATCAAGCGCCGCTTGAAGAAACTGGGCCTTGACTCCTACGGTGAATACTGCGATTACCTCTTTGGCCATCAGGGGCTGAAGGAAGAACTGGTATCGCTGATCGACGTTGTGACGACCAACAAGACCGACTTCTTTCGCGAGTCGGGGCACTTCGATTTTCTTGTCGAGCGAGCGCTGCCGGAACTGGCCGAGCGCATCAGCGGAAGAACCTTCACGATCTGGAGCGCGGGCTGCTCGACGGGCGAAGAGCCTTACACCATGGCCATTGTGCTCAGCGAGTATGCGCTGACTCACCCAGGCTTTCGCTTTCGCATTCTGGCCAGCGACATCTCCAGAATTGTGCTGGCCAAGGCTGAGCTGGGCGTCTACTCCAACGACGTTGTTGCTCCGGTAGCGCCGTCACTGCGGCGCAAGTACTTTATGCGCAGCCGCGAGCCGGGCAGCGAGAATGTGCGCATTGTGCCGGAACTGCGGCGTCTGATCGAGTTCCGCCGCCTGAATTTCATGGATGCCGATTACGGCCTTTCAGAAAAAATTGACGCCATCTTCTGCCGCAACGTGATTATCTACTTCGACCGCGCCACGCAGGAGGGCATTCTGCAGAAGCTCTCCAACTGCCTGCTGCCGGGCGGGTATATGTTTGTCGGCCACGCCGAGACACTCCACGATATGAAGCTGCCGCTGACGCCCGTTGCTCCGGCGCTTTACAGGAGGCTCAGTGGCTGATGCGGAGGAAAGACTGCCCGAGGTTTATGTGCAGCCGGGCGAGTCGCGACTGGTTCGCGAGCCGGCGATTCTGCGGACCTTGCTTGGCTCGTGCGTCGGCATTGCCTTTCGCATTCCGCGTCTGGGCGTGGGCGCGCTCTGCCATCCCATGCTGCCGCGATTTCCGGTCAAGCAGGCTTTGTCTCTGCCCCGTTCCATTGGCCGCCGCTACGTGGACTACGCCATTCGCGATCTGGCGCGCCAATTCGATGCGCTGGGCGCGCGCCGCGAGGAGGTCGAAGTCAAGCTCTTTGGCGGCGGCGATGTTCTATTGGTGGTCAGCGATGGAGCGCGGCCCACGGTGGGCGGGCTGAATATCGAGATGGCAATGAAGGTTCTTGAAGAGGAGGGCTTCGTTGTCTCGGCCTCTTCTCTGGGTGGCAAGCGCGGCATCAACATCTACTTCAATACAAAAACCGGAGAAGTGCTGTTGCAGCGGCACACTGGATAGCAGCCGAAAAAGGCAAGAGGACGTAAGGAGGCGCGGCGCATGGGCATACAGAAAATTCGCGTTCTGATCGTGGACGATTCGGCGGTGGTGCGCCAGACGCTGCGCGAGGTGCTTGAGTCGGACCCGGAGATCGAGGTCATCGCGACGGCCGGCGATCCGTTTGTGGCCGCCGACCGGATTGCCGACCAGGTGCCCGATGTCATCACGCTCGACATTGAGATGCCGCGCATGGATGGGTTGACGTTTCTGAAGAAACTGATGAGCCAGCATCCGATCCCGGTCGTGATCTGCTCCAGCCTGGCCGAAGAGGGCGCGCAGAGCACCTTCCGCGCACTCGAGTACGGCGCGGTCGAGATCATTACCAAACCCAAGCTTGGCACCAAGCAATTTCTTGAAGACTCGCGCATCGAAATCTGCAATGCGGTGAAGGCCGCGGCGGGCGCCAGGCTGCGCAATCTGCTGCCCAGTCAAAGGGTGGAACCCAAGCTGAACGCCGACTGCATTCTCTCTCAAGCCACGCACGCAATGGCCGAGACGACAGAGAAAGTTGTCGCCATCGGCGCATCGACCGGCGGTACGGAAGCTCTGAGAATCGTGCTTGAAGCTTTGCCCGCCGACACGCCCGGCATCGTTATTGTGCAGCATATGCCGGAGCTGTTTACGCGCGCCTTTGCCTCAAGGCTCGATAGTCTGTGCGCGATAACCGTGAAGGAGGCAGAGACCAACGATACGGTGATTCGCGGCCGCGCATTGATAGCGCCGGGCAATCACCACATGCTGCTCAAGCGCAGCGGCGCGCGCTATTATGTCGAGATCAAAGACGGCCCGCTGGTCTGCCGCCATCGCCCCTCGGTGGATGTGCTCTTCCGATCCGCCGCGCGATATGCAGGGCGCAACGCGGTGGGCATTATCATGACTGGAATGGGCGACGATGGAGCGCACGGAATGCTGGAGATGAAGCAGGCGGGCGCGGTGACGATCGCGCAGGACGAAGCCAGTTGCGTAGTGTTCGGCATGCCCAAGGAGGCCATCAAGATGAATGGCGTGGACAAGATTCTGCCGCTGAATTCAATTGCCTCGGCGCTGCTTTCTTACGGGCGCTAGGCTGAGCAAGAAAGTAGAATCCAACCCACTGGGCCGTGGCTGACGTGCTGGTGAACCCTTCCTAAGAAGGTGGAGCTCTCCGCGGTTCATTAGGCATTCCGGACTGGCGGACACGGCACACAGAACCGATTGTCGAGTTAAGCCCCTGTTCAATGAATGTGGGTTTTCCAGCACATCAACCACGTTCCACCGGGTGATTTGAGGTTACCACATATTTTCTGGACACCAAACTTTTTCTTTCACCCTGATCTATCTATCGGCCCGCGTACGAGTTAGGCTACGGCTGGTGCGTGACTATTGTCTACGCGATGAAAGTAACCTATGGCATTGTTGAGTTAGTAACAAGTGTCCGGGTGGACACTCACTTCGCAACCGGTGCCCTGCCGGTGAGAGACGCCGGACTGATGCACCACGGATGGTATTTGATAAGTTCGAGTGTTTCTCTTGATACCGGCCTGAAATCATGGTCCAGATACCAAAGAGTAGATTGCAGATTCCGATGACCAAGTAACGCCTGCACTGTGCGCAAATCACCCGGCTGTTCGTACATTCGAACAGCAGCGGTTCTGCGCAAATCGTGGAAGGTGATTCTCTTCCCTGTGACCGAGGCAATAGAATTTTTGAATTTGCGTTCAACAGCCGCATGATTCAAAAACCAACCTTTGACCTTACGTCCACGATGCATCGGCAATAGATCGATTAAGCCCGTAAAGTTCTGTAGAAGCGTCTGAGTGGCTTGAGCGAGCCACCGGCCGGATTCCTTAGGATGTTGTTTACCAAGACGACACTCGAAGGAGGCAGCAAATGGCTCGCAAG
>Ga0181520_10005502_pt1 | contig 20139 bp, 16 predicted proteins | sample PEATcosm2014_Bin_29_FD_132451 | JGI IMG/M metagenome (GOLD analysis project Ga0181520, IMG submission 132451) | Peatland microbial communities from MTU Mesocosm Facility, Houghton, MI, USA - PEATcosm2014_Bin02_30_metaG | ecosystem: Environmental > Terrestrial > Soil > Wetlands > Peat | place... | reverse complement strand
CGCGAAGTTATCCTCCCTATTGGCGGCACATGAAGCCGAGGCGTGCGATCTGTTTGTGCCGGACGAGGGTATTCACCGCGATATGGATACCCCTGACGACTTGGCCAAAATTCGTGACCTTGCTTCCCAGCGTGTAACTCCCAGCCCGCGGGAGTGCGAGGCTCTACTGTCGATGTACCAGACGAAGTTTCTCGTCGTTCAACACTCACGAGCCGTGGCTGATGTGGCGTATCGCATTGCGCTGGCCTTGGCGGAGAGAGGCGTTGCGGTTGATCCTTATCTGGTGAGGGCTGGCGGGCTCTTGCATGATGTGGCAAAGGGCATGCCTAGTCACGCGGAGGCCGGTGCGCAACTCCTGCGGCAATTTGAGTTTGAGAACGTCGCCCGTGTGGTAGCGGCACATACCGAGTGCTCATTCGATGAACAGAATCTGGATGAGGCTGCGATTGTCTACTTGGCGGATAAACTGGTCAGCGGCGAGCGACTAGTGGGCATTGCGCAGCGCTTTGATCGCTCCCTGGCGAGATTTCGCGAGAATCCAACCGCCTTGGCCGCGGCTTTGCGGCGGCGAGCCACGGCGGAGGCAATCGCTCGTGAAGTTGAGAAACGCTTGGGCGTTGAATTCCAAAGTCTTGTCGGCGGTACACGCTGAGAGCAGGGAAGAGTGGCGCGGCTTCGCGCAAAGGTCAATAACAAAGCCGCCGAATTTTTCCGCTATCCGCCTATTTCGGCCATGGCAAAGGGCTTACGCGACGGGTCGCTATCCAAGAGCATGTGATGCGCGGGTTTCTCCCGCATAATCCGGTATAGGATTTCACGCAGCTTATCGTTATTGCATTGTAGAAACGGCTTGAGATCGACTCCCTCGCTGTCAAATAGACAACCCTTCGCACGGCCTGAAGCAGTGATCCTGATGCGGTTACAGCTCTCGCAGAACTTACTCGACATCGGCGTGATCACGCCAATCGTCCCGGCTGCACCAATAATCTTGAAACTCCTTGCAGGGCCGGCGGTGTCGCAATCGGAAAGCGGCAGCAGAGGATAACGGCGCGCTACTTGTTCCAGTATCTCGCGTCCGGTGACGCAATGCGATATTGTTCCGGGCTCCATCATGGTCGGCATATATTCGATGAAGCGCACGGCATAAGGCTTGCTAAGGGTCAGTGCAGCGAAATCTAATACCTCGCTATCGTTAATTCCCCTCATCACCACAACATTAAGTTTCACCGGAGGAAATCCGGCCTCTTCGGCTGCGGCAATTCCGTCGAGAACCTTGTTCAGGTCTCCACCCCGGGTAATCATCGAAAAGGTTTCCCGACTAAGCGAATCCAAGCTCACGTTCAGTCTTTGTACTCCGGCGCGGCGAAGGTCCGCTGCCATCTCTCGTAGCAGCAGTCCGTTCGTGGTAAGCACCATTTCCTTCAAGCCCTCAATCGTTGCCAGGGTTGCGAGGAAACCAACTACATCCTTCCTGACGAGCGGTTCGCCTCCGGTAACTCTGATCTTCTCAATTCCCAGCGCAACCGACTGGCGGGCAATACGGTGCAGGTCCTCAAAACTCAAAATATCGTTGTGCGAGAGCTTAGAAACTCCATCAGGGGGCATGCAGTAGCGGCAACGCAGATTGCAACGGTCGGTAACAGATAACCTGAGATAGCTAATGGAGCGCCCGTGTAAATCATTCAGTCCCATGCTCTCACCAATGATGGATCTAACTTACAAACGGAAACATGCTGATGCAGAAAGTTACCCGGCCGCAGTTTCTTCTCTGGCATGAAGTCGATTGCGCGAATGAGGGAGCGAAATCTTGCAGTGGCGCCGGATCGCAATCAACTCTGCCACCACGGACACGGCAATCTCCTCGGGATTCGCCGCCCCAATTTGCAGGCCAATGGGCGCATACACGTGATCGAAGCTTTCGTGCGGGACGCCTTCTTTCTCCAACTGATCAAATAGGGTACGTACCTTTCGTCCAGAACCTATCATCCCAATGTATTGCGCCTTGGTATCAACCGCCCAGCGCAAAACGTGCAAATCGTGCTGATGTCCGCGAGTAACGATCGCAATATAGGAGCTGTCTGCCGGATCGATCTGCGACATTATCGTGTCCATGTCGCCAGCCCGGACATCGAGCGCTTCTGGAAAACGCTCGCGGTTGGCGTAAGCGTCCCGATCGTCAATCACAATGACTTCGAACCCTGCGATCAACGCAACCTTGTAGATATTCAGTCCCACATGACCCGCGCCGAAGATATATAGGAGCGGTGACGGAATCACTGGCTCGACGAAGACCTGGAGAGAACCACCGCAGACAAGCCCGGTGTCATCGTCCGGATGCTGGGTGAGATTGAAGTTGAATGTCCTGGGCTTTTCGTCATGCATGACTTCCATCGCCCCTTTACGGACATCATTCTCGACACAGCCGCCTCCAATCGTTCCCAGGATTGAACCGTCGTCACGAACAAGCATCTTTGCCGCTGCCACCGATGGAATGGAGCCTTGCACATTCACAATGGTCGCTAAAGCACAGCGTCTTCCCTGGACCTTAAGATTGCAGATCTCGCTATAGATATCCATGACCTCATAGTCTCCAAACATTGCAAATCAAAGAACCCAACTCAATTGTGCGTCACAACCTTCTGTGAGGTCGAAAAAAATGGAGATGCCTCGCGTAACCGCCGCACGGCTCCAGGCAAAACCGAGATTAAATAGTCGATGTCTTGCTCTGAATTTGCCTTTCCGATGCTGAAGCGCAGGCTGGAACGCGAACGCTCGCCGCTGAGCCCCATCGCCATGAGAATACTGGAGGGTTCCGTTTGGCCAGAATTGCATGCAGCGCCGCGTGAGGCGGCGATACCGAGTTCGTCCAGCGCCAATACCAACGAATCCCCTCCAACGCAATCGAAGTAAATGTTGGAGGTGTTGGAAATTCGCAAAGCGTTTGCGCCATTCACGCCCGTTCCTGGAATCTGCTTCAGCACCGCTGCTTCCAGCTTGTCGCGCCACGAAGCAATTGATACTACTGAGCCATCTTCGAATTCACGCTTCACAATCTCGCAAGCGCGCCCGAGTCCCACGATTCCTGGAACGTTCTCCGTGCCGGGGCGACGCCTGTTCTCCTGATGCCCACCGTGGATCTGTGCTTGAAGTGGCGTTCCCCGCTGGACAAAAAGAGCGCCGGTTCCCTGTGGTCCATGGATCTTGTGCGCAGTGATCGTCAACAGGTCGCAACCGATCTGATTCACGTCGATAGGTATCATTCCCGCGGCCTGCACTGCATCTGTGTGAAACCAAACATCCGACTCTTTGGCGATGCGTCCGATCTCCTGGACTGGTTGCAAAACTCCGGTTTCATTATTGGCCATCATGATCGAGATGAGCTTTGTATTTCGACGCAGCGCTCTACGCACTTCATCCGGCACAACCTGCCCACTCGAATTCACACCCACTCGGGTTACCTCACAGCCCGTACGCTCCAGATAGAGACAAGTCTCTAAGATCGCGGGATGCTCGACGGCGGAAGTAATGACGTGGTCGCCGGCCACCACCATACCGAGCAGCGCGAGGTTGTCACCTTCTGTCCCGCCGCTGGTAAAGACAATCTCAGTCGTCCGGCAACCCAGCAGAGTCGCCACGGACGTGCGCGCCTGTTTTAGAGCAGCGAGAGCACGACGACCGTATGCATGAATGGAGGATGGATTTCCAGATTGTTCCGAGAAATAGGGCAGCATCGCTTCCAATACTTCTGGCAGCACGGGAGTCGTGGCGTTGTTGTCCAAATAGACGATGGCCATATACTCCTCCCGATTCTTCATCCGTGGATTGATCAATGAACTTAAGAGAATACCCAGCAATCACCGTTCAGGGATCTGCCCTCAAGACACCGTGGTGTACTTCAGCCATAAAAAACACCACTAGCGGCTTAGCAATTCGGCCCCAAACCAGTTATTGTAAACTACATTACGATCAATATCCTGCCCGTTTTGTTTCGCTTCTTTCGCGCCTGTCTATGTGTGCGAACCATGATCGCAGCGATAATTGAGAGCGTGCTTGTCTTGGCTGATCTCGTGAAGAGTAGTGATAGACAAGGGGGCGGCAGAGCTTCTGATTGGCGAGCCACAGGCGAGGAGGAACGATTCCTTAGGCGATGACGGCTGCTGCATTGAGCGAATACTCGACGGCATATTCACCGGGCAAGGTGGCCAGGGGCTTGCGCTGTACGCGAACAATTCGTCCCTCTTGAAAGATGTTCTGGCCGCCCAAAATGTAGTGTGTTGCGATTGAAACTAGAGTTTCTGAATCGAACTCAGCGCAACTTCTAAAAAAGACGCCACCCCTGCTAATGTTGATCAGGTCCACGATGACACTGGTGCCATCTTCTGTCCTGATACAGGCATGAATATTTCGAGCTGGAATCCTACGGTAGCGGCGCTCATCCGCCGTGCGCACCGTTGGTTTAAGAAGATAGAGTTCGTGACTGGCCACTACGAGATCAGGCTCATAGCTGGAATACGAGAACTCAGGGGACACCAGGGAGAGAGCAGCGGTACTATCGACTTGGCAAGACGTGCCACGATGCGCACTCTCGCTCGGCATCGCCGAGCTGGTACACTGCACACCGAGTTTGTCAGATTCTCCTGACATGCTGCTCTCCTTCCAGCGCAGTTCCGCTGACATTTGGACATGCTGTATATCGGCCAACGGTACGGTGTTCTGCAGGAGAATTGTCGCAATCGTAAGCCTCGTCCTGACAAGAACCTTGCGTCCTAGGACCGCACCCCAAGGGCATTACAAGACTGAACCCAAACAAGGAATACAGACTCGGTATGTTGGATATTCAGAGTAGAATTGCGTATGGCTCGGCCGAAACCGTGGTGGCAAAAAGCGAATGGTGGCGGTGGAGAGTACGCTGAGACCAGCACTGAACGTCGAGTTGCACCCAGAACTCCGGTGTGCCAGGCCGTAACCGTAAAATTTGCGGCCAGTGGCCAATATGAATTCACCGGAGTCAGTAAGAACATGAGTAGTTCTGGTATTTTTCTCTACGTGGATTCGACAATCGAAGAAGGCGCGAAAGTCGAACTGCTGCTGACCCTTCCGTCCGAGACATCACAACCCGTTCCGATGCGCGTACGGGGGACGGTAGTGAGGGTTGAAAAGAGTTCACCAGCTGGGATTGCCATTGCCTTTGACAGCCTTGTCATCGCGCCAGACTCTTAGAGTGGGTTACCGCGTATGAGCTATAAGTCCTAGTTCCTTTTCTACCGCGACCAGCCTGTCTTTGCGCGCTTTGGTCAGCAGTTCGAACATCATCTGAGGACTTTCAGGATATCTCTTCTTATTAAAAGGCGATCCGCGTAGTACCGAGACCCGGTTGCCGACGATCTGTTTGAGAATGTAAACCGGGTTTGCGATCGACACGGTGCCGATGGCCGCGCCACCAAAGATGACGAACTCCAACGGTTGCGGCAGCACGAGCAACTTGCCATGCTCCATCAGATAGCCGCCAATCGCGCCAACAGAAGGTATTTACTTCTTCAAAAGAAATGAAATTGAAATCCGCCACGTTAGGCAAAAAAAACAGGGATCCATTGACTGGATCCCCAAGCGAAATTTCCAGTCGGTGAGCGACAAGTCGCACACTCGAAAAGCCAGCCTCATGGCAAAACCTGACCTCGAGGCTCTTTGTTTTGTTCTTCGTCGGTCTCGAGGTTAACTCAATGGCCTAACTTCCCTCCCGCCGCAGTGCTCTGCAAGATTGTTTCAGGTCACTCCGGCGGTGTCTTCGCCAGCGTGCGAGAAGCCGTTTGCAGCTTATCTATCGGCGCAATTGCCCAATTGCATCAGCCCTCTGCGGGGGCAAATCTCGTAAATGATTGGTTCCAATAAGAATGCTTAGGTTCGCGACGAGAGACTTCATTGAATCAGATTGAGCCTCCAACTGCGAACCTGCGGATGCCGTTTGTTGAGCGGTAGCAGCCGACTGCTGAGTCACCTGGTCGATTTTGAGTACGGCGGAGGCCACGTTCCCCAGTACGCGCTTCTGTTCCTGACTTCCATCGCTTACCTCTCGGACGAGCGTCCTCACTTGTTGCAAGCTCTTTGAGATCGCGCCAATTGAGTCGGAAAGTTCTTGCAATCGGTGGTTGCCTTCCTTCGACTTTCCAATGGAGCCCTCGATCAAGTTCTGTGTTTCACGTGCAGCTTGAGAAGAGCGTTGAGCCAGATTCCGAACCTCATCAGCCACAACCGCGAACCCCAGCCCATGCTGTCCGGCTCTGGCGGCTTCTACGGCAGCGTTCAAGGCAAGAATGTTGGTTTGAAATGCGATTCCGTCAATCACCGTTGCTACCTTGGATATCTGTTTGCTCGCCGTCACGATATCCGACATAGAGGACAACATCGCCTGGAGTTTCTGCAAGGTGTCGTCGATGCAGACGCACACCGAATTGGTTTGGGCGTTGGCCTCGTGGGCGCGCGCGCTGTTTTCTTGAGAGATGGAATCTACCCTCTGTGCGGATGCGGAAGTATCCTGCAGGAGCGAAGCCTGTTTGGAGGCTCCTTCCGCGAGCGAGAGCGAAGAGGCCGACACCTGGGAAGAGGCCGATGCTACCTGTTCTGCGCCCTGCTCCAGCTGGTGAGCAGCGTCGCTCAGATCGCTTTTGATGCTTCTCGTTATCAGGTATGCACAAACAGTCCCCGTGGCGGTGCCGAGCACCATGATCAAAAGTCCAAGAACGGTAACAACGTGAAGGTTCGAGGCGGCTAGGTTCTGGGATCCGCTGGCCTCTTTGGAAGTCGCATCCTGTAACTGCGCTGCAGTCTGAGCCAAGACGGCTCCGGCCGCTGCCCAGTTCTTGACGAGGCGGTCAAACTCAGGCCCGCTTCGGTTGCCGTCTTGTGCAGCCTTTAGGATTCCGTTCAGCTCAATCCCGTATTTATCCAGGGATGATGAGAGCTGAAGAAAGAGTGGCTGCAAGCCATCGACTGCATCTGTGCTCTGCGCCTGGCTGCGGAGCTCATTGAGCTTCTGCCGTGCGTTTGCATAGTGCGCCTGGCCCAGTTCAAGAGCTCCAGGCTTCTGGATGGTGACGTAATAGATGAAATAGATCCGTGCGTTAAAAATCTCGTATTCGAGGTCATTTGCTGTTCTTGCGATTGGCGAGTAGTGCAGAACTGCAGCATTGAGGCTGTGCATCGAACTGCTGGCTACAAGTTCGAGTGAGCCGATGGCGAGGGTCGCGCCCACGATCACAATCGAGAAAGCCAGCGCAATCCTGGCAGGAACACTCCACTTACGACTAGACAATGCCGACCCTCCGAGTTGGGGGCATCTATCGGCACAATGAGCGCGAGACTTCAGGCCGGGCTCACTATGAGAGGCCGGCCTCCAACTTTAGCCAGAGAGAAGGGTTAAGCAGATGCACATTACCCGCTCTTGTTGGAATAATGTTCTTCTGAACTTGCAAACTGTTTTGCTTGCTCGCACGCGGACGTCAGCTCGAGAGAGCCTGGGAATTCCCGAAGCCCGCATTCAAGCAATGCATGTGCCTTTGACCATTCCTTTAGATGTGCACGAATGCTCGCCGCACGCAGATACGTTCTTGGCGAAGGGAAATTAATAGCCATTTCCTCAGCGACTCCTGCCGCCTGCAGTATGTTCTCGACTGCAAGATACGCTTTGAGCAGCCGGTCCTGTAATTCGGGAAGCTCGGGCGCGGAGGATACTGCGCGCAACATCCTGCCCAATCCCTGCTGTTTCATACCAAGGCGGAGTTCCGTGTAACCGAGCTTGCTTTCAAGGGGAGGGTTGTTTCGGTCTGACTTTAACGCGCGGCGATAGGCATCCCTGGCTTCTTGCAACTGTCCGAGATTGTGCAGCGCGTCGCCGCGTAACTGTTCCCTCATGACCACGCCGCTTTCGCCGTTGCCAGCGTTTTTGAGAGCCCTCAGTGTTTCACCGTAGTTACCCAGGTCGGAATGTACCATCGCAACGTAGGTCCATGCATCCGTACGCTTCGGGTCGAGCCGGAGGCAGCGCTCAAAGCACCGAAGCGCCTCTTCCCGGTTCTGAAAAGCCTCATACTCTTGCAAGCCCAATTCCATCCACGCCATGGCTGAGTCGGGCTGTTCTTTCACTTTGGCCTGACCAAGTTCCCGATAATACTCAAACTTGTGCAGGCGAACTGCCTCGGGAGCCAACTGTCCGAAGTGGTGAATCAGCACATCTGCCCTGCTAATTCCCAATCCGAGGGTACTCACCGTTTCCTCCACTCTTTCGTGGACTCGACCTACAAAATAGATGGCCGGATGACGCCGGAAGAGTCGACAATTCGTGTGCATCGTAAAACTTGGGCAACTTTGCGCGCGCGTATTTCGCCCGTCGTTTGGCTGTGAAATGCTGTCATGCATGCAGGCGAATCGAACCGGCAGGTAATTTCGGATTGGCAAAACATAACCGCCGGTCGCGGTGCCGGAGAGCAGGGAAGGCAACTGTTGTTTCGCCGTAAAATCGAGATCCTCGTCGGCGTCGAGTACTAGAACCCAATCTGTCGTGATCGGTCGCAGTGCGGCATTTCGAGCCGCGGCAAAATCATCAATCCAGGGAAACGTCACGACCATAGATCCGAACTCTCGAGCGATACTGCTCGTGCCGTCGGTCGATCCTGTATCCGCGATCACGATCTGGTCCACCACATCGCACGCGCTCGCTAGACATTTGCGCAGATCGTCGCCGCCGTTCTTGACAATCATTGAAAGACCAAGTGTGACCATGGCTGCCCCAACTGCAAGATGCGATCTTTGCTGCATCGCATAACTGATAGTGGCACGTCGAATGCCAATCCGGAGTCCCGGCGAGCGAGGCATGTCGATGTGTAACCGATGAAGTTTCATGGGGTTGGATGCGCAGGAATGTAATAGCACTTAGGCAGAAGCATTAGATGGCAATTAATCCTCTTTGTGCGATTGCTCTGGAATAGGGCGAAGCAAACCAAATTCAAGAGAAATTGGCAACGCTGCTGCTGATTATTAGGGAACGGTGTGGCAACGCAATTGCAATTCCAGTGTTCATGCGTTCCGAGGCAGCTTCCGGTCGATCTCCTGAGCCGCTCGCCAATGGCTCTGATTCCCGCTCCTCCGTGCGCTCCGAGCGCTTCGCGGTGACTCTGATTTCACCGCCCGGATACGTTCATACGCAAGCCTTCAGCGAGATCGCGGAAACTATCCACTACGGATTGAGTTCACTCGGTTACGACTCGATTCTCACAACGCAACTCGACGAACCTGGGCGGCGTGCAATTCTGCTCGGTGCACACTTGATGAACCAGGCTAACGTCGGCCAGCCCAAGCCCGGATCGATCATCTACAACTTTGAGCAAGTGGATATAGATTCCAAGTGGATCAATCGCACATACCTCGACCTCCTGAAGCGGCATCCAGTTTGGGATTACAGCCAGCGCAACATCGCCTTGCTGAAGGAAATGGGCGTAAGAGAGATTGAATATGTTCCGATTGGCTGGATGCCGCAGCTTACACGGATTGTTCCTTCCATCTCCGACATTGATGTCCTCTTTTACGGTTCAATCAATGAACGTAGGCAGCGAATTCTGAATGAATTGAAGGCAAAAAATCTCCGCGTCGAGCACGTTTTCGGAGTTTACGGCAGGGAGCGCGATGCGCTGATCGCGCGATCGAAGATCGTGTTGAACCTGCACTATTACGAGTCGAAGATTTTCGAAGTAGCTCGGGTCTCGTATTTGCTTGCCAACGGGGTGTGCGTAGTCTCGGAAGATGGATTGGACCCAGCAGAAAGTCAATTCTCCGATGCTTTGGCGTTTGCGGCTTATGGAGAACTGGTAAACACCTGCGTCCGCCTGCTGTCGGACCACGACGCGCGCGCTCGTCTGGGTGCCCGCGGCAAAGAGTTGATGCAGTCACAACGTGAGGAGAGATTCCTCGAACGCGTGCTCGAACCGAACGGCAAATCCAATGCCAAGGAAGCAGAGCATCAGGAAGTAGTTTTGAATATGCCAAGTGCGATTCCAACCATATTGAACATTGGCAGCGGAAAAGATTGGAAAGAAGACGCCCTGAACCTCGATGTTGAACCTGAATGGGCTCCGGATGTACTGTACGACCTCGGTCAACCATTGCCTCAACGGGGAGTTGAGTTCGACACGGCGCGTTTTGGGCGGATAACGCTGAAAGAAAACCATTTCGAGTTGATCCATGCATACGACGTGCTGGAGCACATTAGCCAGCTCTCCACGGCAATGACAACCTGCCTTGCGTGGTTAAAGGTCGGGGGGGTGTTCCGCATCAACGTCCCGTATGACTTGTCATGGGGCGCATGGCAAGACCCAACGCACGTCCGGGCCTTCAACGAACGAAGCTGGTTATATTACACCGATTGGTTTTGGTATCTGGGATGGAGTCGCTGGCGTTTTGATCTGCTTTCCCTCCAATACATGCTCAGCCCAATCGGCCAGAAGCTGAACGGGCAAGGTACTCCTGCGGACGACCTTGTGCGTGTGCCTCGAGCGGTGGATTCGATGCTGCTGGAGCTTCGTAAACGAGCGCTGACGGCCGAAGAAGTCGAGATTCTGGAAACCCGACGGAAAGGTAGACGATCTCCTGTCAACGCGTGAGTCTGCACCGAGTGGGCCGGCTTTGAACGGGGCGCGACACCAATGAGTGAGAAGGAAATGAGAGCATTGCACGCTTCGGTCGCTAGCAAGACCACCGGACGGAATGAACTTCAAGTGACAGGTGCACCTGAAAGCAAGACAAGCCCTCGATATCCCAAGATCGCGGGAATTTCCATGGTTAAGAACGAACAGGACATTATAGAGGCATTTGTAAGACATAATATTCGTCTTCTTGATTACCTGATCGTGCTCGATAACGGATCGATAGATGACACCGGAAACATCCTATCCAAGTTGGCCCAGGAAATTGGAAACCTAGTCGTCTGTCAAGACAAGACGTTCGCATATACGCAATCGGAGAGCATGACGCGCTTGTTGCAGGAATGTCAGCGCAGATTCTCTGCGGACTATGTGGTTCCTCTAGATGCAGACGAATTCCTAGAAGCAGACGACCGCGCCTCCTTGCTCGGCATACTCACGCAGATTCCCGAGGGGGGCTTTGGGCTTGTTCCCTGGCGCACATTTGTTCTCACACCAGAGTCGGTGAATGCAGCCATGGACGACATTCCACGCTCGATGCGATGGCGACGGCGCCAAGAACTGCCGGCCTACCGGAAAGCCATTCTCCGGCCTAACGGAAGACCTGCGACCGACGTAATAATCGAACAGGGAAATCACGCAGTTCGGTCAAAGTCGGGAAGCGCGATCCCCGGGGTAATGCTATGTGGCCTAAGTTTGCTACATTTTCCTGTTCGGAGCCGCGATCAGTTTGTTGCGAAGAGCGTAGTCGGATGGATGGCATATCTTGCTAAAGACGCCCACGCTGTACAACGCGGTGAGGGAATCCATTGGCGCGATAACTTCGTGCGAATCGCGAGCGGCCAATCAGTTGATCTTCCCATGCTGTGCGAGATGTCGCTTCTATATGCACAAAATCCGAGAACAGTTGACTGGGATTCTGATGTGGTCCGAGAGGCGCCTCAACTTCATTACGCCCGGCGATATTCAACCGGGAAATACCTGGGCTCAATTGAAATGATTGTTCGCTCCTGGGAGCAGTCCGTGACGGGTTTAAGGGAACAATACCCGTCTGAAGTGAAAGTTGCGTTGCTGAATACGGATGGGGAAGCAAGCGGTGATGCAAGTGGGAAGTTAGTTGCTCAGCTGATTCAAGAGGGCAAGTTTCAAGAAGCCCTGAAAGTTCTGGATGCCGCTATTACGCAAGGCGAGAGCGCCGAATTATGGAATGACTGGGCAACTATACAGTGCTGCAAAGGCAACACTCAAGAAGCCGAACGAGGATACATTCGTGCGCTGGAGTTGAACCGCTCGCATCGGCAAGCCTCTGTCAATCTGGGTTTAATGTTACTCGCACAGGGAAAATTGCAAGAGGGAATTCCCTTGCTAGAGCAACACCAGAGCACTCTTACAAAAGAGGAGAAACAGGCAATTGGCGACCTGGCGGCCCGCTTTCAATCGCAGCAGCGCTCTGCGCCTAGTTCCGTCGCGCAGAAAAGGGCTAGTTCCGCCGCGCCAAATCGGCCAAAACTCTCTGTTATCATGCCAAGTAACAGGACCGGGCTGTCCTCATGCGCAAGAGTTCTGGACGCTTGCGCTTGCGCGGACGAAAATGTCGAGGTCATTATTCGCGAGAACTCCGGCGACAAGGAAAAGAGAGAGGTCCTCTCCAGAATGTCCCGGAAGAACTGCAACATCTTGTTTGTCGATCCCTGCGGAGGGCGGGAAAACTATCAGGAGGCGCTGGGCCTGGCCACGGGAGAGTTTGTCTTCTGCATTGCGGATGACGACGTACTGACACAAACCGCATTTAGTCCGCTTGTTGACCTGATCGCAGAATGCGCCAACGATTCTTCCGTCGCCGGAATCACAGGCGACTACATCGTCGAGGGTTCGTGCAAAACATCGCTGGTGCGATATCCCCCGTTGGATGCGGCTTATGCATCGCAACGTGTAGATAGCTACTTTCTAGGACCGGCCGCGAATGTTGTCAATTATTCTGTTGTTCGGCGGAACGTCATAAACGGGGTAATGTCTTTTTGTCGGACGCTACCTCTCTGGTTCTCTTTCACTGACCAACTTGTGTCTCTGATGTTTTTATCTTCCGGGCAGTTCAAGAGTCTCAATCGGGTTTTGTATCAGTACAACAGTTCCAATTGGGACACTCCTGAACGAGCATTGCAGACCGACTTGCAATACTTCCGGCGTAGCGGAGTGGACGGTTCGGTCCTTCGCTTGATGTGGCTGATTTGTGGACTGGAAGGAACAAAGATCGTGCTTGGAAAGTTCAAGGATCTGGACATTCCGGCGGCAGAGCGTCAGGCAGTGGCGATACGTTGGTTTCGAGCCATGTACCTGAGATTTCTTGCCACGATGGAGCGCACTGATCCATCGTCTCGCTTCGACCCACAGGCCGTCGCACTGTGTAACAAATGGAAGCAGATACCGCAGAATTGCATGGAGCAACTGCTCTCCGATGTCACCGAGTTCATTGCCCTCTCCAATCCGGAGGGGGCGGAACGATACTTCAAGTTCTGGGTGGACTGAAACCTTGCCATCGAGTGCAAAAAGAATTTAGCGACATACCGCTGCGTTCCGATCCAGACGGGAGTCGTAGCTTACGCGCGAAACAAGAGTGAGGTGCAAAAGTGAGAGCAGAACTAAAGCCACGAATTAATCTTGAACAGCGGACGAAACTGGAGACGGTGATTCCATTGGCAACGCCGTATGTTCTGTTTGTCGATCCGTCGAGCGCTTGTAACTTCCGCTGCACCTTCTGCCCTACCGGGGACCGTGAGTTAATTCGGAGTACAGGGCGTTGGCAAGGCGTCTTAGACTACGCTCTTTTTTGCAAGATCATTGACGACCTGCACGAATTCGACGCGCCACTGAAAGTGCTCCGTCTTTACAAAGACGGTGAACCGCTGCTGAACAAACGGCTTCCGGATATGATCCGGTACGCGAAAGAAAGCGGATGTGTTGCCAACGTGGACACGACTACGAACGGCTCACTGCTGACCCGGGAGAAGTCGTTGCAGCTTATAGATGCTGGCCTGGATCGGGTCAATATTTCCATCGATGGCTTATCAGATTTAGATTTTGAGACCTTCACAAAGACAAAGGTCAAGTTTTCCGAGCTGGTCGAGAATGTCAGATTTTTCCATGAGAACAAGAAGCAATGCGAGATCTGCATCAAGATGCCGGGCGATTTTCTTTCCCAGGTACAGAAGGACTTCTATTTCTCTACATTCGGTGATATCTGCGACCGCATTTCGTTGGAAAATATTGCGCCCTGCTGGCCGGAGTTTGGTGTGGAAGAACGACTAGACATCGATATCAAAGCCGGCATTTACAACAATCCCATTGCCGAAGTTGCAGTCTGTCCCTATATCTTCTACTCCATTTCAGTGAATTCGGACGGCATGGTTAGTCTTTGCTTTCTGGATTGGTCCCGCAAGTTAGCAATCGGGGATGTCCGGAAGCAGAGTCTGCGTGAGATATGGCGGAGCGAGCAACTTCTTGATCACCGGCTCGCACATCTCCGTGGTGAGAAAAAAAATAACCCGGTATGTGCCGCTTGCGGACAACTATCACACTGCCTGCCTGACAATATCGACCCCTTCGCCGCTACCTTACTGGAGAAGCTCGTAACGAGCCGCCAAGAAACTGTATGAGTACGATTACGGTTCTGCACATTGCAGCTCATCTCGGCGGTGGAGTCGGGAGAGCACTCTCTCAGCTGGCTCGCTATCGACGGTCGGTAGATTCTCGCATCGAAGACGTCTTCGTATGCCTGGAGTTGCCGAGAACGGTTCTATATGCGGACGTTATCGCGAACTGCGGGGCACGATTATTTGTAGCACCCCACGCGGAAGAACTGGATGCGCTGGTTGCGGAAGCCGATATCGTGCAATTGGAATGGTGGCACCACCCTCTACTCGCCGGATGGATGAGCCGATGCAAGATTCCGCCGTCACGGCTTGTGGTATGGGCACATGTCTCGGGATTGCATTATCCTGTTATACCAGCCGCATTCAGCCGTCTACCTTTTGCATTTCTGTTAACCAGCAAAGTATCCCTCTTCGAGTTGGTGCAGGACGGGAAGCCAAGGCAAAACATTCTTGAGGTAGTGAACAGTACCGGTGGATTCGACGATCTTCCTCTGCGCCGGCGCGAAACGTACACTGAACCAAAATTTGGTTATCTGGGTTCTCTGAATCCGGCCAAGCTCCATCCGGATATTGACTCCTACCTTGATGCTGTCGATCTTCCCGGCTTTTCAGTGGATTTCTACGGCGATGCGTCAACGAATCCACGTCTGTGCTCTCGGATGAAGAAGGCTGGTCCTGAGCCACGATTCGTTCTGCGAGGCTATACGGATCGGCCAGGTGAGGCTCTCGCCAGCATGGATGTACTTGTTTATCTGCTGAATCCCATGCACTACGGTACGACAGAGAATGCCCTTCTGGAAGCCATGGCTTGCGGTGTGGTGCCTGTGGTTCTCGATAACCCTGTTGAAAAGGCAATTGTTGAGAACGGGAAAACCGGCCTCGTGGTGGATTCACCGCGATCTTTCGCGGAGGCAATTGCATTCATTCATGCCGATCCTCAGGAGAGGACGCGTTTGAGTGCGGCATCGGCAGCAATGGTACGGGAACAATATTCGGTCCGCGATAGCGCCGAGCAGCTTGAATCGGTCTACCTACGCGTCATGGATCAGCCGAAGAAAGCCTTTGACTTTGGACCGGTTTTTGGTAATTCGCCCGCGGATTGGTTCATGTCGTGCCTTGGGCGTTATTCCCGAATATTTGCGGACCCTAGGGGAGTCGGTGGGCATGAGACGCGGCGCTGCCACCAGCTCCTCTATGAGAAGAGTAAGAGTTCGGCCTTTCAGTTCTCTTCGTATTTTCCGAAAGACCCACAGCTGGCGGACTGGGCCGCGATGTTAGAGCAAGATCTTATTGAGATGCAGGGCGCTTGATCGGCAGTTGGCGATTGGTAGTTCGATCCCGCCCCGAGCAATAGGTGAAAACGATGAAGGCGAAACTCCAGAATCGGCTGGTCGACTCCAGCAAGAAGAGCGATCTCAAACAGATTGTACCCTTGGAAGCTCCGTTCGTATTGATGGTAGATCCCTCTAGCAGATGCAACTTCCAGTGCCGCTTTTGCCCGACGGGTGATCGTGAGCTCATTAAGTCAACCGGACGCTACCAGGGATTCATGGACCTCGCGACGTATGAAAAGATCATCGACGACGTGAGAGAGTTTTCCAGTCCAATTAAGGTGTTGCGGCTTTATAAGGAAGGTGAGCCCTTAATGAACAAACGCCTTCCGGAGATGATCAAGTATGCTCGCCGGGTTGATAGGATTGGTCGCATCGACACGACTACCAACGGAGCTCTGCTAACGCCAAGAATTAGCGACAGTCTGATCGAGGCTGGAATCGACCAAATCAACATCTCTGTGAATGGCGTTGAGGATGGACAATTCACGAGCCTTGTCCGAACCAAAGTCGACTTCACGAAATACGTTGAGAATATCCGCTATCTCTACGAGAACAGAGGCAAGTGCGAAATCTACATTAAGGCGATCGCCGAGAACCTTACTGCGGACGACCAAAAGAAGTTCCTGGACATCTTCGGAGAAATTGCAGACCGCGTGTTCCTGGAACACCTGTCACCTCTTTGGCCTAGCTTTAGGTTTGAAGATATTCCGATGGAATTCACCACGGGCCATTACGGTCAGGAAATCGAGGACCGGGCGGTATGCCCCTATATCTTCTACATCATGGTCATCAATTCGGATGGCTCGGTGAGCCTGTGCGTACAAGACTGGGCACGAGGATTGGTGGCGGGTTCAGTGCTGGAAGCGTCGGTAAGGGACATTTGGTTAGGGGAACGAATCAACTCTCATCGGCTCTCTCATCTGGAGGGATGCCGTATGAACGATCCTATCTGTGGGCAATGCCGTTGCATGTCACACGGCGTAACTGAAAACATTGATTCCAATGCGCAGGCAATCAAGGATCGCCTAATTGCAAAAGAGTATTACTAGAATGGATATTCTGATTGTCGGCGGGACGGGGAACATCAGTTGGCGGCTTGCCGAGGCTGCGCTGGATGCAGGCTGGAAGGTAACGGTCCTCAACCGGGGAGGGAGAGACCGGGTTCGGCGTCCGGCTCCGCCCGGCTGTGATGTGATACTGTCCGATATCAACGACCAAGCCGCTACTCAGCAACTGCTTGGTACCAAAGCGTTCGATGCAATCGTTGATTTTCTCTGCTTTGGCGCCGCTCATGCCCAGAGGGCAATTCAGTACTTTGGCGGACGTACCCGCCAGTATCTCTTCATTAGTACGACCGCCCTGTATGATCGGGAAATCGCGAGGGTGCCGCTGTCGGAAGCATCTCCTCTCATCAATAGAGGGTGGGACTATGCGCTCGGCAAAGCGCAGGCAGAGCGAGTATTTATCAATGCATATTGCCATGATGGTTTTCCGGTGACGATTCTCCGCGCAGCACATACCTATGACACGATCATTCCTGACTCTGTCGGTGAAGGCGACTGGACCAATCCATGGCGTCTCCTGAATGGGAAACCGATCGTAATCCATGGCGACGGGACTACATTATGGACTCTTACCCACTCAACTGATTTCGCAAATGGCATTGTGGAGTTTCTGAAGACTGGCATAGCACCCGGAGAGACGTTTCAAATCACGTCCGACGAGACCTACACTTGGAGAGAAATTACATCGGCTCTTTGCCAGGCAATTGGCGGATGCACGCCCCGTGTGTGCTATCGCACTACAGAGGAGATTGCGCGCGTATCGACAAGACTGGGTAACGGCATTACGGGGCACAAGATGTGGTGCGACATCTACGACAATCGAAAATTCAAGGCTCGATGCCCATCGTGGCGGACTCGAATTTCCCTGGAAGATGGAATGAAGGGCGCGGTCCGCTACTTTCAAAGCGACAGCCGCCTGCTCGTGCCCAGTGCACAATTGAATGCCACACTGGATGAAATTTGTGCAATGAGGGACTATCGCCAGAAGTTGTAATAGCGTTGACTGATTTCAGGTGATGACAAGGCGTAGAACTCCGCAATGTCCGTCAGCAGTTCCGGGAGATTGACCGATTGCCGGGTTCGCCACTTCTCGGCAATCTGCTGCGCTTGAAGGTCGAATTTTGCATCCTCGGGCTGGCGCGACACGGTCTGCAGAAAAAGTGGGAACCAGTATTCGAACCAGTAGGCGCCGAGCGCTTGCCTTTGGTCCGGTGCCAACTGAACACGCTGATACTTATTCATGAACGTCTGGGCACCTTCGAACGCGGCGATCAGCCATTGCAAACGCGCGCTCGACGAATCCAACCCAGCTTGCTGAAAGGATTGTGCATCTGCTTCCAGGCCTAGAACTGAAGTCGCCGAATTCGAATCGTACTGTTGATAGAGAAAGCGCTTGATATAAGTAATTCGCCCGTGCATCAGGAGCAAGGAGTTGATAAGCCAGCTGTGGTAGGGAAGGTAGATGGGCAGAGACAACCGGAAGCTCGAGACCTCTTTCAGAATGCTACGGCGAATCGGCGAGTATTGAAAAATATTTTGCTGCCCGGCGCCCAGGAAATTACGGAAGCGCTCCAGGGCGGTTGGTTCATCAAAGCCTTGGAATGCGGATACGGTCGTCTTTTCGTCATCGTCAATCACAAAGTCGCCTGTCGTCCCCACAATTGCAGGATCACTCCCGATCCTGTCCAGCTCCTTGAGAATCGGCGCGATGGAGTGGCCATTTACATGGCCGTTATCAGCGCAAAGAAAGACACAATCGCTGGTGGCTTCGTCGAGTAGAAGATCGAACGTTTCACGGTCTGAATCTTCGCCTATTGAGAAAACACGGCAGTTTCTTTCATGGATCTGCGAAAGAAATGTCTGTTTCTCAATGTCGCCGGAGGTATCGCAGACCATTACCTCAACATCGTCCGTTCCCAATGTACAGGTATGGAGGATGTTGAGATTCGTGCGCAATCCAACGTTTTGGGTCAACAGAACCAGGGATAGCTTCATCGGGACTCCCGGAGAATCTGCTTATGATCGAGCCATACCTTCACACGCAATGCGAAACTCAACAGGCTTTCGAGTGGAATAAGTTGGAATCTACTCATACGGACGGCAGCACCGTTCAGGTGACTATGGAACTATCGCCAGAAATTGTAGTAGCGTTGGCCAATCTCAGGAGATGTCAGGGCGTAATATTCCGAGATATCAGTCAGAAGTTCTGGAAGGCTGACCAACTTCTTAGTTTGCCACTTTCCGGCAAGTTGCTGGGCTTGCATATCAAATTTTGCCCCCTTAACCTGGCGTGACGCCACCTTCCTAAGCTCCGGAAACCATCGGTTGAACCAGCAAAAGGCGAGAGCTTGCCGCTGTTCCTGTGGCAACTGAACTCGCTGATACTTGCTGGCAAAAGTTTGCGCGCCCTCAAAGGCTGCGATAAGCCATTGCACGCGGACGGCGGATACATCCAGCCCCGCATTCCGAAAGGAATTCGCCTCAGAGTTGAGATGCTGTTCGGGACTCGACCAATTCGCATTGTAATACTGATAGAGAAAGCGTTGTCTATAGGTTAGCCGCCCGTGCATCAGGAGCATGCAGTTCATCAATAGATCGTGGTAGCACACATAGACCGGCAGAGTGGAGGAAAAACTCCATATGTCCCTCAGTGCGCTGAGACGCACTGGCGAATACTGGAAGACGCTGGGCCAATATCCACGTAAGAAGGACTGAAAACGGTCAACCGGATCCGGTTTGTTGAGGTCGTCAAAGCAGACAAAGTAGGTTTGCGGCGTGTCATCAACGATCATGATTCCCGTGGTCCCTACGATCGCCGGATCATCTCTGATGAGATCGATCTCTGCGAGAATCGAAGGAATAGCATAACTGTTCGCGTAATCGTCGTCCGCGATGAAGAAAACGAACTCGCCTGTGGCCTCGTCGATTAGGCGCTTGGTATTCTCCTCTCCCGGGCATTCATCGACCGATAAAATTCGGCAGTTCGTTGTCTGGATGCGTGAAAGGAAATCCCTCTTTTCAGGGTTGCCGGAATTATCGCGGATGATTACCTCAACCTCGCTGCCTCCCATGGAGCATGCATTCAGGATGTTGAGATTGACGTGCCGCCCTACATTGTGACTGGGCATGACCACGGAAAGTTTCATCGAGGATACTCCGATCGCATCAATTTTAGCAGCCTCTAATCAGCTCGACATTCGTCTTAGTGTTCTGCGTAAGCGCACCTGCAGGCAAGGTGCGGCTGCGACCCAGCGTATCAGTCCCTTCCGCTCGTTGTTGGGAGACAATTGGGTATTCCGGTGAAGGTGAACGCTGTTCCGGAGTGATTCCGAACGGCATTCCGGAGTAAAGGTGAACAGCAGTCGGAGCGAAGCGACGCTGGCATGGTGATTGTGGAGTAAGT
>Ga0181520_10005501_pt1 | contig 20140 bp, 20 predicted proteins | sample PEATcosm2014_Bin_29_FD_132451 | JGI IMG/M metagenome (GOLD analysis project Ga0181520, IMG submission 132451) | Peatland microbial communities from MTU Mesocosm Facility, Houghton, MI, USA - PEATcosm2014_Bin02_30_metaG | ecosystem: Environmental > Terrestrial > Soil > Wetlands > Peat | place... | reverse complement strand
GCCGATCAGCAGGTTGTACTTGCGCTTCAGATAGTTGGTAATGGCCTCGTCCATCTGGTTGCCGGCCATGCGCACCGAACGCGAGTAGACGATGCCCGACAGCGAAATCACCGCGATATCCGTGGTCCCGCCGCCGATGTCCACCACCATGTTGCCCGAGGGCTCGGTGATGGGCAGACCGGCACCGATGGCGGCCACCATGGCCTGTTCCACCAGGTAAACCTCGCTGGCCTTGGCGCGGTAGGCCGAGTCCTCGACCGCCCGCTTCTCGACCTGCGTAATTTCAGAAGGAACGCCGATCACAATGCGCGGATGCACCAGCATTTTGCGGTTATGTGCCTTCTGAATGAAGTAGTTGAGCATTTTCTCGGTGACTTTGAAGTCGGCGATAACGCCGTCCTTCATCGGCTTGATGGCCACGATGTTGCCGGGAGTACGCCCCAGCATCTCCTTGGCCTCTTTGCCCACGGCTTCCACCTCGCCGGTGTTCTTGTTGATGGCCACGATCGAGGGCTCGTTGACAACGATGCCCTTGCCGGCCGCATAGACCAGGGTGTTGGCGGTGCCTAGATCGATGGCCAGATCGCTCGAGAACATGCTGAAGAGCGAGCGGAGACCGTGCGACCGCGAGGAGCGCGATGGGTAACCATTCAATGACATGGGAAAATCAGTTCTACCTCAAGACTTATTGTACGGCCAAGGAGAGCAAACCCGTACCGTAACCCGCAGTTAACCCGAAAACAGTGTGCCAGCAAGGGAATCAGTGCGGTAAACTCAGTTGTTTGTTCAGCCGCCACGGCCGGATGCTCTAACTCCCATTGTGCCCTGCGGAGCGCGTCCAACCGAGGGATTCGCGGCTGCTTTTCTGTCCTTTACGCCTGGGGGTCCAGTTCTCCCTGATCGGGCACTGGCCCCTGATACCTGCCCTGGCACCTGACCCCTGTTCCCTGTTTCATCGAGGTTTCCATGTCCTATCCCACGTTTCAGAATCTGATCGGCGGCCAATGGCTGCCAGCCTTGAGCGGAAAAACCATCCTTAACCTGAATCCCGCCGACCACACCGACGTGGTGGGCGCGTTTCCCTCGTCGCACGCCGACGACGTGGCCCTCGCCGTGGCCGCCGCCAAAAAGGCCTTCGCCACCTGGCGGCTGGTTCCCGCGCCCAAGCGGGCTGAGATCCTGGTCCGCGCCGGCCTGCTGCTGCAGCAGCGCAAGGAGCAGTACGCCCGCGACATGACCCGCGAAATGGGCAAAGTGCTGGCCGAGACCCGGGGCGACGTCCAGGAGGCCATTGACGAGTCGTTTTACGTGGCCGGCGAGGGACGGCGACTCTTCGGGCAGACCACCCCCAGCGAGTTGCAGAACAAGTTCGCCATGAGCGTGCGCATGCCTGTCGGCGTGGTGGGGCTGATTACGCCGTGGAATTTCCCCATGGCCATCCCCTCGTGGAAGCTCTTCCCTGCCCTGGTCTCCGGCAATGCATGCGTCATCAAGCCGGCCACGGACACCCCGCTCTCCACCTACAACCTGGTCCAGGCGCTGATTGACGCCGGCCTGCCGCCGGGAGTGGTCAACATTGTCAGCGGTTCCGGCTCGGCTGTCGGCTCGGCTCTCATCGAGCATCCGGACGTGCGCGCCATCAGTTTTACCGGGTCCAGCGAAGTCGGCTCCCAGGTAGCCCAGCGCGCCGGGGCAACGTTCAAGCCGGTTTCTCTTGAAATGGGCGGCAAGAATGCGCAGATTGTGCTGGATGACGCCAACCTGGAACTCGCTCTCGACGGCGCGCTGTGGGGTTCGTTCGGCACCACCGGCCAGCGCTGCACGGCCACCAGCCGCATCTTATTGCAGAAAGGCATCGCGGAAAAGTTCACCGCCGAGTTTGTTTCCCGCGCCAAGAAGCTGAAGATCGGCAACGGGCTGGATGAGTCGGTCGAAGTCGGTCCGCAGGTGAATCCGAGCCAGATTGAGACTTCGACTAAGTATGTTGCTATAGCTCTGGCCGAGGGGGCGAAGTTACTCACCGGAGGACACGCGCTGACCGAAGGAAGTTATGCCCATGGCACATTCTTCGAGCCCACGGTGATAGGCGGAGTTACACCGAACATGCGCATCGCGCGCGAAGAAGTTTTCGGCCCGGTGGTCAGCCTGATCGAGTTCGAGACATTCGAAGAAGCGATCGAGATCGCCAACTCCATCGACTACGGGCTCTCGACCTCGATCTATACCAAGGATGTGAACCGCGCCTTCACGGCCATGCGCGACCTGGAGTCGGGCATTACTTACATCAACGCGCCCACCATCGGTGCCGAAGTGCACTTACCCTTTGGAGGCGTAAAGCAGACCGGCAACGGCCACCGCGAAGGTAATGGAGCCATCGATTTCTACACCACGTGGAAAGCGGTGTACATCGATTACTCCGACAAGCTGCAACGGGCGCAGATCGACAACGCCTAGCACCGGGTCTTGATGATTTCGTGCTTTCCCAGGTCCCCAAATGCGAGGGACCTGGGGCACCCCGGCAGATCGATAACGCGGAGTAAGTTCGCACGCGATCCGATTCTCTGTGACATACTTTGCGAGAGGGCTGCGATAAGCCATCGATTGCAGTGTTGGAGTTTGAGTCAAGTCGAAGGAGATATGCAGAAATGAGTTATGTGCCGGATGCAAAACGATATGACGGGGCGCAGTTTCGGCGGTGCGGACGGTTCGGGCTTGTGTTGCCGCCGGTGTCGGTCGGGTTGTGGCAGAACTTTGGCGGGAGCGATGTTTTCGAGACAGGCCGCGCGGTGATCCGGCGGGCGTTCGACCGGGGCGTGACGCACTTCGACCTGGCGAACAACTATGGGCCGCCATATGGATCGGCCGAGGAAAACTTCGGCCAGATTCTGCGCAAGGATTTTCGCGGGCTGCGCAATGAGCTGGTGATTTCGACCAAGGCCGGGTGGGATATGTGGCCGGGGCCGTATGGCATCGGCGGCTCGCGCAAATATCTGTTGGCGTCGCTCGATGAGAGCCTGCAGCGCATGGGCCTGGAGTATGTCGACATCTTCTATGCGCACCGGCCGTGGGACGATGTTCCGCTCGAAGAGACGATGGGCGCGCTGGTCTCTGCTGTGCACCAGGGCAAAGCGCTCTATGTCGGCATTTCGTCGTACAGCCCGGAGCGGACTCGCGAGGCGGCACAGATTTTGAAGAACATGGGCGTTCCCCTGCTGATTCATCAGCCGTCGTACTCGCTGCTGAACCGCTGGGTGGAGAAGGGATTGCTGGCCACGTTGGAAGAGTTGGGCGTGGGCTGCATTGCGTTTTCTCCGCTGGCCCAGGGGCTGCTGACCAACAAGTATCTGAACGGCATTCCCAGTAACTCCAGAGCGACCGCGGAAAACTCGTCGATCTCGAAGGAGTTTCTGAGCGCGGAGAACATCGCTCGCGTGCGGGCGCTCGACGAGATTGCGCGCGGGCGCGGGCAGACGCTGGCTCAGATGGCGATTGCCTGGGTGCTGCGCGACAAACGAGTTACTTCGGCGTTGGTGGGCGCGCGGAATGTGGAGCAGCTCGATAACTCGCTCGACGCGTTGAAGAAACTCGAGTTCACGGACGCCGAACTGAAGGAGATTGACCGCCATGCGCAGGACGGGGCGATCGATCTTTGGAAGGGCGCGCGCGAGGAAATGAGGTAAGCAAGCGCAGGCGCGGCTGCTGGAGCCGGGTGCCCCAGGTCTCGCTTTTGAGACCTGGGTTTTGCATCAGTTGCGAATATCTGCCAGCCCTAAAGCGGATACCGCTCCAATTGAATGCAGTGCCGGGCCACGGTGCGGCTCAAACCGACCACATCGGCCGGGGTGGACTTGGCCAGGCGGCGCAGAATCGCCAATTGCGTCCGCAGCAGGTCGCCCTCGGCGCAGGCTGCCAGCACATGCCGGGTTGCCTGCTCGGCCAGGGCGAGGGTTTCATCGGCCAGCAGGCCCGTCATGGCTGCGGCAGGCTCGGCCGAAGCGCGGCCGACGGCGGCCAGCTTGCGAGCTCTGAGCAAGGCCGACTCCAAGGCATAGACCTGCATGATGATGTCCGCCAGGTCGGCCATGACTTCCTGCTGATCCTGGAGAGCCGCCATGAACCGCTGGCTGGCGACGCCCGCGGCAAACAGCGCCATCTTCCTGGTTGCGGCCAGGGCCTCGTCCTCTCGCCCGAGCACTTGGCCGTCAAGGGTAGCCGCGTCGAAGCTGGGCGGCTGGGTAACTTCGTCCATCAACTTCTTGATGGCCGGGAGCAGCGGAAGCTGGCCGGCCAGGGCGCGCTTCATCAGCCAGCCGGTGATGATGAGGCGGTTGATCTCGTTTGTGCCCTCAAAAATCCGGTTGATGCGCGCATCGCGGTAGAAGCGCTCAGCCGGGTACTCCTCGACGTAGCCGTAGCCGCCCATGGTGGCGATCAGCTCATCGGCCACAAAGGTCAGCATCTCCGAGCCGTAAACCTTGAGGATGGAGCACTCGACGGCGTACTCCTCGATGCGGCGCTGGGTTTCGCGGGGCGAATGCGCCTGCTCCGGACCGAGCGCGGCCAGGCCGGCGTCGATCATGCCGGCCGTGCGGTAGGCCATGCTTTCGGCGGCGAAAAGGCGGGCGGCGCTGGTTGAGATTTTGCGCTGGATCAGGCCGAACTCGGCGATGGGCTTGCCGAAGGCCTTGCGCTCCTTGGCGTAGCGGATCATGTGGCCCAGCGCCTGGCGTGCGCCGCCGAAGCAGGCCACACCCAGTTTGAAGCGGCCCACGTTGAGCACGTTGAAGGCGATGTGATGGCCTTTGCCCGCCTCGCCGAGCAGGTTGGCGGCGGGAATCTTGCAGTTATCCAGCACCAGCGGGCAGGTGGACGAGCCCCGAATGCCCAGTTTGTGCTCCTCCGCGCCCACAGTCAGGCCGGGCGTGTCCCGCTCAACCAGGAAAGCGGAGAATTTCTCCCCGTCGATCTTGGCGAAGACGGTGTAGAGGCTGGCGATGCCGCAGTTGGTGATCCACATCTTTTCGCCGTTGAGGATGTAGTGCGCGCCGTCGGCGGAAAGCGTGGCGCGGGCGCGGATGTTCATGGCGTCGGAGCCGGAAGTGGCTTCAGAGAGCGCATAGCCGCCCACCCACTCGGCGGAGGCCAGTTTGGGCAGGTAGCGCTGCTTCTGCTCTTCAGTTCCATACCACAGCAGGGGTAGCGTGGCGATTCCGGTGTGGGCGCCGAAGGCCGTGGAAAAGCTGGCCAGCACGGACAGGTGGTCGGTGATGAGCGTCGAGGTGGTCTTGTCCATCCCCATCCCGCCGTACTCCTCGGGAACGTCGACGGAGGTAAAGCCCAACTCGCCGGCCTTGCGCATCAGCCCGGCCAGAACGCCGGCCTGCTTGGACTCGATGGCCGCGGCGTTGGGCAGAATCTCGTCGCGGGCAAACTGGGCGGCGGTCGAGGCAATGTGACGCTGCTCCTCGTTCAGGTCTTCGGGGGTAAAAACTTCGGTGGGGATACGGGATTCGAGCAAAAAACTGCCGCCCGCGGCGGCAACGATGGAGGAAGCTGTCTCAGTGGGCATAAGTCGAACTCTCCAACTGCCAGAACACAGTACCCCAGAATGGGTTTGGAGAGCAAATCGGCGTATCTTCAGCCAATCTGCTTGCCCTGTTTCATCTCCGCCGCCGGTAAACCGCCATCGCATACAATGGACGGTATCCCGCCCGTGGAGGCCCGCCCTGTTCGCTGCGCTTTTGTCCCTTGTGAAACCCGCCGCCAGCCTGCTCCAGATTCAGCCTGGTGGACTGACCTCGCGGCTCGCTGTCCAGCTGCTGTTTGCACCGAACGCTGTGCGCCACCAGATAAAGATGTTGTTTTACGACCCGTTCTCCACGGTGACCCACCAATGGAACTGGTTCGACATGGCGATGCTGGTGCCCTACTTCGCCGTGATGATCGTGCTGGCGCTCTATGGCGTGCATCGCTACACGATGTGCTACCTCTATTTCAAATACAAGAAGAACTACAACGCGGACCCGCCGCAGCACTTCGCTGAATTGCCGCGGGTGACCGTGCAGTTGCCCATCTTCAACGAGCAGTTCGTCATCGACCGGCTGATCGAGGCGGTCTGCGCCATGGAGTATCCGAAGGAGAAGCTGGAGATTCAGGTGCTGGACGACTCGACCGATGAGACCCAGCAGGTGGCCGCCGGCATCGTTGCCCGGTATGCGGCGCTCGGCCACCCCATCGAATACATCCATCGCACCAACCGCTACGGCTTCAAGGCGGGAGCACTCGACGCCGGGTTGAAGGTAGCCAAGGGCGAGTTTGTTGCCATCTTCGACGCCGACTTTGTGCCGCCGCCCGACTGGCTGATGAAGGTCATCCACCACTTTTCAGAGCCGGGGATCGGCATGGTGCAGACGCGCTGGTCGCACATGAACCGCAACTACAGCATGTTGACCCAGATCGAGGCCATCCTGCTCGACGGCCACTTCATCATCGAGCACGGCGCGCGGGTCCGCACCGGCGACTACTTCAACTTCAATGGCACGGCGGGGATGTGGCGCATCAAAGCCATCGCCGACGGCGGCGGCTGGCAGCACGACACCCTCACCGAAGACACCGACCTCAGCTACCGCTCGCAACTGGCCGGCTGGAAGTTCAAATACCTGCCCGAGGTCGAGTGCCCGTCGGAATTGCCCATCGAGATGAGCGCCTTCAAGACCCAGCAGGCGCGCTGGGCCAAGGGGTTGATCCAGACCAGCATCAAGGTGCTGCCGCTGGTGTTCAAGTCGGACGTGCCGCGGCGCATCAAGGTCGAGGCCGTCTACCACCTGACGGCCAACCTGAGTTATCCGCTGATGGTCATCATGACGGCCTTCCTGATGCCGGCCATGATTGTGCGCTTCTATCAGGGATGGTTCCAGATGCTGCTGTTCGACGTGCCGCTCTTTACCGCCTCCACGGCCTCCATCGGCGTGTTTTACCTGATGGCCGAGCGTGAACTTTTTCCCAAGACCTGGTGGAAGACCTTCCTCTATCTGCCGGTCTTGATGGCCCTGGGCATAGGGCTGACGGTGACCAACACCAAGGCGGTGATGGAAGCCCTGTTTGGCATCAAGAGCGCCTTTGTGCGCACGCCCAAGTACCGCGTAGCCAAGAAGGGCGAGAAATCGCAGGCCGCCAAGTACCGCAAGCGCCTGGTGCTGGCCCCGTGGATCGAGATTTTCATCGGCTGCTACTTCTTTATCGCCATCCTTTACACCTTCTCGAACCACAACTACTTCACCGCGCCGTTTTTGATTCTGTTCGTCATCGGCTACTGGTACACCGGGCTGATGAGCCTGCTGCAAGGGCGCTTCGAACGCTGGCGGACGGGGGTAGAGCCCACCGAATCCAGCCCCAAGCCGTTCCCGGTGGGGGTGTAAGGCGAAGAACCTCGGCTAGCTGAATTGAGTTGTTGCAAATCCTGCGGCAAGACCCTGACTGCAAGAGGTGTACGTTGCAAGAGAATGTAAGCGGCTTTTTGAGCACTCCATACGGTTTCGCGGCTTTTTTCGTGTCTCTGTGGTGCCTCATTTGCTTCATGATCAGCATTCTGGGCGGCTGGTTTTCGCTGTCCCGGCGCTTCCGTGCACACGCGACGCCCTACGGGGAAACCAAGAGCGCGGGACCGCTTTTCTACGGTGTGAAGATGCGGTTCAGGGTGAGCTATGGCAACGCCATCCGCCTGACCGCGGCCACGGACGCCCTCTATATTTCGATACTTTTTCTGTTTCGCATTGGTCATCCTCCGCTCTGCATTCCGTGGAACGAGATTCAGATGCGCAGGACAAAGTTTCTATGGGCCCGCTACATCGTTTTCACGCTCGGCGCGCAGGAGCGCATCCCCATGCGCATTTCCGAACGCATGGCGCGCAAGCTGGGTATTCTGGACCGCGTTCCTGGCGTCAACGCCCTCGATGTGGAACCGAACTTCGACCGGTTGCCCAACAACTTTCCCGACCCCTCAGGAAGGAAACCGAACTAAACTGTCTGGGAGGCCGACATGCTGACTGCCGAAAAAGTCGAGGAGTTCCGCGAGAGCTGGCGCCCGACGCCTGAAAAGGTCGATCTGGCCGTGAAGACCGCTGTTGAGATCGCCAGCCCCTCTCGCGTGTTCATCTTCGGCTCCTGGGCACGCGGCGAGGCGACCATTGACAGCGATCTGGATCTGGCCGTGTTAGTGCCAGATGGACGCAGGGACGAGATTGGCGAACTGCGCAAGATGATCCTGCGCGCATTCGGCGACATTCGCATGAGCATCGATCTTGTGCTTGCCTCGGAGGGATACGCCGCCGAGTTCCTCGATTCAATCAACAGCATTTATTACAAGATTCTCCGCAAGGGAGAGCTCGTCTATGACGCCCGGAATCAAAAGGCAGGCGCAGGTATTACTGATCAAAGCCGCTGAAGATGAAGCGGTGCTCCAATTGACGGAGGTACCGGATGGCCCCTTTGGATTCCACGTCCAGAAAGCCATCGAGAAATCGTTCAAGGCTCTGCTGGCCCAACTTTCGGTCGAGTTTCCCTTCTCGCATGACCTGAACTATCTTGCTGCCCGGCTCAGGGCTGAAGGAGAAGTTCTGCCCGCTACGCTTCCCGATTTGTCCCAGATCGGAACCTTCGCAGTCACACACCGTTATGACGACATTCCTGAGTTCCAGGTGTTGGACCGTGCCGAGGCCGTCGAGACCGTGCGTTTGATCCGGGAGCACGTCGTAGCCCGCATCGCCGCGCTTTCTGCTAGCCCCGAGCCCCCTCCGGTACAATAGATGGAAGCGCCTGCCGCGCCGGGACTGGATTCCCGGCCCGCCAGGCGCATACCAACATTATGCTCACCAAAAACCTACCGGAAGCCCTTACCTTCGACGATGTGTTGCTGGTGCCCGCCTACAGCGACATAGTACCCGTGCAGGTCAGCACGCAAACCCAGTTGACGCGCGAAATTACGCTGAACACCCCGCTTCTGTCTTCGGCCATGGACACAGTGACCGAGTCGCGCATGGCCATCGCCATGGCGCAGGCGGGCGGCATCGGCATTGTGCACCGCAACCTGACCGTCGTCGACCAGGCCGGCGAGATCGACAAGGTAAAGCGCTCTGAAAGCGGCATGATCGTGGACCCGGTGACCATCGGACCGGACCAGATGATCGGCGATGCGCTCGAAGTGATGCGGCGCTACAAGATCTCCGGCGTGCCGGTGACGCAAGGCAAACGGCTGGTGGGCATCCTGACCAACCGCGATCTGCGTTTTGAAACCCGCACCGATGTACCGGTGGGCGACGTGATGACCAAGAAGGACCTGATTACGGTTCCCGTGGGCACCACGCTTGAAGAGGCCGAGCAGATTCTGCACGAGCACCGCGTGGAAAAGCTGCTGGTGGTGGACGATCAATACAATCTGAAGGGCCTGATCACGGTCAAGGACATCCAGAAAAAGCTGAAGTACCCCAACGCCAGCAAGGACGAAAAGGGCCGGCTGCGCGTGGGCGGGGCCATCGGCGCGACTGGCGATTACCTGGAGCGGGCGGCCGAACTGGTGGCCGCCCGCGCGGACGTTCTGGCCATTGACTCGGCGCATGGGCACTCGTCGCGGGTGTTGGAAGCGATACGCCAGGTAAAGAAGCATTTCCCCAACGTCGGCCTGCTGGCCGGCAACGTGGCCACCTACGAGGGCGCTCTGGCTTTGATCGAGGCCGGCGCGGATGCCATCAAGGTGGGCATTGGGCCCGGCTCCATCTGCACCACGCGCATGGTCACCGGCGCGGGTATGCCGCAAATTACAGCCATTGCCGAGGCCGCGCGCGCGGCCAATGAGCACGGGATTCCGGTGATTGCCGACGGCGGCATCAAGTACTCGGGCGAAATCACCAAGGCCATCGCCGCCGGTGCCAGCTCGGTGATGATCGGGTCGCTGTTTGCCGGCGTGGACGAGAGCCCGGGCGAGACAATTCTCTACCAGGGCCGCAGCTTCAAGACCTATCGCGGCATGGGCTCGCTGACCGCCATGAGCCAGGGTTCGGGCGAACGCTACTTTCAAAGCACCGACGACCTGGCCAGCGCCGAATTGGGCTCGGAAGGCGTGGTGCAGCGTGAGCGCGCCGGCCAGAACCGGCTGGCAAAGTTCGTTCCCGAGGGCATTGAGGGGCGCGTCCCCTATCGCGGGCCTTTGGAGTCCATGGTCTATCAGCTCGTAGGCGGCCTGCGCTCCGGCATGGGCTACCTGGGCTGCGGAACCATCGCCGAACTGCAGCAGAAGGCGCGGTTTGTGCGCATCTCCGGCGCGGGCCTGCGCGAAAGCCATGTGCACGACGTCATCATTACCCGTGAAGCGCCCAACTATCATGTGGAGTAACGCGCCGCATCCAATGCCTCCGTTGGACATCCATTCACTCGAGCGGCTTCTTCCGCCGGCCCGGCAACAGGTTTTCATCGTCCGGGCGGCAGGAGAAGTCACCCATCGCAACGCCAGAGAGGGCAACGAAATTGGAAGATCGCTCTAGCCGCAACAGTCTCAAGTTCTGGCTGAATGCCTGGCTGCCGGTCGCCTTGGGCGTCGCTGTGATTGTGATGGAGTCCACGGAGGCTTTCGGCTCCGACCACACCAGCGGCCCTCTGCGGTGGTTTTACGAGACCTTCTTCGGACCCGTCAGTAATTTTCGATGGGAGCACATCCATCACATTCTCCGCAAGGCCGGACACTTTTTCGCCTATGGGTTTATCGGGCTTGCGTGGCTGCGCGCCTGGTGGATGACCTTGCCCCACTCCCACTTCATCCAGGATGCGCTGCTGGCTCTGCTGGGAACCGCGCTGGTGGCCAGCGCCGATGAGTGGCACCAGACATTCCTGCCCAACCGGACCGGAACACCGTGGGATGTGCTGCTGGATTGCTGCGGCGCCATCGTGCTGCAGTTTGTGGTGTACGTCTTTATGCGCGTAACCCGGCCCAAGCGGCTGGCGCGGGCGGCGTAGGCGGACGGCGCTCGCCGGCGCACCGCGGCAAGCAGTTCCAACCATTCCACGATCAAAAAAACAAACACGGGCACATCCCGCGAGGGGATGCGCCCGTGCACCCCTCTGATCGAAGGGGTGAAGCCGCCGGAAAGAACCGCCGCAGTTACGCGGCCTCTTCGCCGCCTTTTTCTTCGTCCTTCTTGCTCTCTTCCAACTGCTTTTCGAGCTCGGCCCTCTTCTTGGCCTTGATCTCGTCGCGCTTCTGGCGCTTGGCATCGAGCTGCTTTTCGGCGCCCAGCAGTTCGATGAAGGCCTTCTCGGCCCCGTCGCCCTGTTGGAAGCCTGTCCGGACGATGCGCAGATAGCCGCCCTGGCGATCGCCGTAGCGCGGAGCCACGGTTTCAAACAGCCGCTCGACCGACTTGTCGGTCATGAGAAAGCTGAGCGCCTGGCGGCGCGAGTGCAGATCGCCCTTCTTGCCCAGGGTGATCATCTTTTCAACCAGCGGACGGACAGCCTTGGCCTTGGTCACGGTGGTCTCCACGCGGTCTTCGAGAATGACGGACGTGGTCAGGTTGCGCAACAGGGCGCGACGGTGACTGGTATTGCGTCCGAGCTTGAATCCTGCATTGCGATGGCGCATGATGAAACTCTCTTTCGAATTTAGCTTCTAGCTCCTAGCCTCTAGCCTCTAGCTTTCCGGTCCCACCGACAACTGCAGAACTCGGCAGGGCGAAGCTAGAAGCTAGCGGCTAGAGGCTGATAGCTGGCTTTAGAAGTTCTCGGTCTCGGTGGGCAATTGCAAGTCCACCGAATCCAGCGGCTCGTCTTCGTCGTCGTAGTGGCCATAACTGGCGGCCAGGGCGGCGGCGGGCGGAATGCTGGTGGGTCCGGGGACCGCGTTGCCTTGCTCGTCGATCTTCATGCCCAGCGAGAGACCCATCTGGGCCAGGATTTCCTTGATCTCGTTCAGGCTCTTGCGGCCGAAGTTCTTGGTCTTCAACATCTCGGCTTCGGTCTTCTGCACCAGCTCGCCAATGGTCTGAATATTGGCGTTCTTCAGGCAGTTGTAACTGCGAACCGACAGCTCCAGCTCTTCCACCGAGCGATTGAGATTATCGTTGCGGAGAACGGCGTGGCCTGCCTCGCCGCGCGCCTCGGCTTCGATTTCCTCCTCGAAGTTGATGAAGATGTTCATGTGGTCCTTGAGCAACTTGGCGGCCAGGCCGACGGCGTCGGCGGGCAGCACGGCCCCGTTGGTCCACACTTCAAGGGTGAGCTTGTCGTAGTCGGTGATCTGGCCCAGACGAGCGGCTTCAACAATGTAGTTGACGCGGCGCACCGGGGAGTGGACCGAGTCCACGGGAATGAAGCCAATGCCCAGATCGCCGTCGAAATTCTTGTCGGCGGAGATATAGCCGCGGCCGCGCTTGAGACGCATCTCCATGTCCAGCTTGCCGCCTTCGGAGACGGTGGCGATATAGATGTTCTTGTCCAGGATCTCGACGTCGCCGTCGGCTTCAATCATGCCGGAGGTGACCACGCCGGGCTGGTCGGCGCGCAGATACAACGCCTTGGGACCGTCGCCCGCAAGCTTGAACGGAACCTGCTTGAGGTTCAGGATGATGTCGGTGGCATCTTCGACCACGCCGCTGATGGACTGGAACTCGTGCAGCACGCCTTCGATGCGAATCGCGGTGACCGCGGCGCCCTCAATCGAACTGAGAAGCGTGCGGCGCAGGGCGTTGCCGATGGTGGTGCCAAAGCCGCGCTCAAAGGGCTGGGCGCTGAACTTGCCGAATGTTTCGGTGAGCGTCTCGGCATCCACTGCCAGGCGCTTCGGTTTCTGGAAACCTCTCCAAAGCATATCTGTGTCCTGTTTCCCGCGCGGCATGTACGTCGCGATGCATTTTGCGGCGGCCGCGCAAGTTCTCCTTCGGTTGAAATGCAGCCATTAGCCTCTAGCTTTTAGCTTCTAGCTTTGTCTCCGCAAGAACCATGTTGATCGTTTCCTGCGAGAGAAAGCTAGAAGCTAGAGGCTAGCAGCTAGTAGCTGTTACTTGCTGTACAGTTCGACGATGAGCTGCTCGTTGACGGGCAGCGAAACGTCCTTGCGCTGCGGCAGTGAAAGTACACGGCCGGAAAGGTTCTCATAATTGACTTCAAGCCACGCGGGCACGGGGTTGGCCGCGGCGTACTGGGTCGCCTGCTCCACGATGATGAACTTCTTGGCTGCGGCGCGGATGGCGATCTCGTCGCCGGCCTTCACTTCATAGGAGGGAATGTTGACCTTGCGGCCGTTCACCTCGATATGGTCGTGACGGACGATCTGGCGAGCCTGGCGGCGGGAGATGGCGAAACCCAGCCGGAAGACCACGTTGTCCAGGCGGCGCTCCAACTGCTGGATGAGCAGGTCGCCGGTGACGCCGCTGGCGCGATTGGCCTTTTCATAGTACTCGCGGAACTGGCCTTCCAGCGTGAAGTAGATGCGCTTGGCCTTCTGCTTCTCGTGCAACTGCAGGCCGTAGCCCACGATCTTGGCCTTGCGATCCTTGCCGTGCATGCCGGGAGGAAAATTGCGCTTCTCCAGGGGGCAACGGTCGGAAGCGCACTTGGTGCCCTTCAAAAAAAGCTTGGTGCCTTCGCGACGGCAAAGGCGGCAGACTGCTCCGGTATAACGTGCCATTTCTACTCCTGACTTCGGATGACGGCCGGTTTACACGAAGTGCAGCTTCCAGCTACTAGCTTCCAGCCTCTAGCTCGTCATGCGATGGCGAGCTGCAATTGGCTTGAACTACCGGAGAATCGCTGCACGGGACGTCTCATCCCGGCCCAAATTAGCTTTTAGCCTCTAGCTTCCAGCTTCCAGCTCTCTCTTGCCGTCATCGAGTCGGTTGACTCGCCACGAACAAGCTAGAAGCTAGAGGCTAGAAGCTAGTAGCTGCTTCTTAGACTCTCCGCCGCTTGGGCGGACGGCAGCCATTGTGCGGCACCGGCGTCACGTCGCGGATGGAGCGGACCTCCACTCCGGCGGCGGCCAGGGCGCGGATCGCCGACTCGCGGCCCGAACCCGGACCGGAGACGCGCACATCCACGGCACGAAGGCCGTGATCCCGAGCCATGCTGGCAGCGTTCGAGGCCGCCTGCTGCGCCGCGAAGGGCGTGCCCTTGCGCGAGCCGCGGAAGCCCAGCGAACCGGAACTCTTCCAGCTCAGCGTGTTGCCCACCTGGTCGGTGATGGTGACGATGGTGTTGTTGAACGTGGCCTGAATGTGCGCAATGCCGAACGGCACATTCTTGCGCTCGCGTTTCTTGAATTTCTTGTTCTTGCCAGCCTTGCCGGCTCCTGCTTTCTGCTCTGGTTTTGCCATTCTAGGTTTTACCCGTCGCTTTCTTCTTGCCGGCAACTGTGCCCTTGCGCGGGCCCTTGCGAGTGCGGGCGTTGGTGTGGGTGCGCTGCCCGTTCACCGGCAGTCCCCGCCGGTGACGCGTGCCGCGATAGCTCTGAATGTCGATGAGGCGCTTGATGTGCATCTGCACATCCTTGCGCAGGTCGCCCTCGACGTTCCCCTCGTCTTCAATCACCTGGCGGATGCGGTTGACCTCGTCCTCGCCCAGGTCCTGGATTTTCTTGAAGGGATCAACATTCGCCTTCTCCAGAATCTTGGCGGCACGGGGGTCCCCGATGCCGAAGATGTATGTGAGCGCGATCCGTGCCTGCTTGTTGCGGGGCAGATCGACGCCAGCAATACGTGCCATTCTGATTCCTTTGCCGCTTCAGGGTTGTGTGCCCCCGGCCCAATGCCGGTTCGCACGGTTGGTGCGGACGGCCCTTAGAGGTTCCTCGCAAGCCTTGACTCAAGCTAACTAGCCTCTTCCCAGGGATCAGGGGTCAGAGATCAGGGATCAGTTCGCATTCCATATGGATGCGCATTTTACTGACCCCTGATCTCTGATCCCTGCCCCCTGTTTTGAAGGGTGCCGCGGTTGCCAGGCTCCCAATTAGCCCTGGCGCTGCTTGTGCTTTGCGTTTTCGCAGATCACACGAACCACACCGCGGCGCGTGATGACCTTGCACTTGACGCAAATCTTCTTGACCGATGCACGGACTTTCATCTGTTGCTGCCCTTCCCTCCAGCTACTAGCCGCTAGCTTCTAGCTACTAGCCCTCCTTGGGGCTGCCAACTTCATCAGCGCCTTCAAAGGCTAGAAGCTAGAGGCTAAAAGCTAAGAGCTGAATTGCTGCCCTTCTCCGCGCATCCGTTCAGGGCGCGGGTTTTCAAAAAAATCCTACTTGTAGCGGTACACGATCCGCCCGCGATTCAAGTCGTAAGGACTCAGTTCCACGGCCACGCGGTCGCCGGGAAGAATACGGATGAAGTTCTTGCGCATTCTTCCGGAGACATGGGTCAACACCTCGTGATTGTTCTCGAGCTTGACCTTGAACATGGCATTGGGCAGGGTCTCAGTGACCACCGCCATTACCTCAATCGCGTCTTCCTTCGACAAACTGTATCCTGCTTCCGCCGGCGCGCTTGTGCCCATCCGGCCTGTTGTGGCATTCCCAGGTTTGCCGCACCGTTCGGGCTTTGGTCAAAGCTGCCGCCCCCACCTGCCTGCGCCAGCTTCAGTTCCCTGCCCTCAGCGTGCTCCAACCCCGAAGATGCAATCGCCCCGTGCTAGTCGGTTAAGACCCTGGCCCCGTTTGCGGTCACCGCAACCGAGTGCTCAAAGTGAGCGCTCATGCTTCCATCCGCCGTCACCGTCGTCCAGCCGTCGTCCAGAACCACAACGTCCGGCTTGCCTGCGTTCACCATGGGCTCGATGGCGATCACCATGCCGGCGCGCAGCTTCATGCCCCGGCCCGCCTGGCCAAAGTTCGGCACCTGCGGATCTTCGTGCATGTGGACCCCGATGCCATGGCCCACAAAATCCCGTACCACCGAGAACCCCTCGGCCTCAACCACGCCTTGCACCGCGGCGCCCACATCGCCCAGGGTCGCGCCCGGCCGAACCACCTTGATGGCCGCTTGCAGCGATTCCTCGGTCACCTTGAGAAGCCGCGTCGTTTCGGGGTCGATCTTCTCGCCCACCGGCACGGTAATGGCCGCGTCTCCGCAGTAACCGTCCACAAACGCCCCAAAATCGAGCGAAACGATGTCCCCTTCCTTGAGGACCCGCTTGGCCGACGGGATACCGTGCACCACCTCGCTGTTGACTGAGGCGCACAACACGCAGGGATAACCGTGGTAACCCTTGAATGCCGCCTTGACACCCAACTCGGCGAGCCTGTCCGCCGCCACCTTTTCCAAATCCAGAGTCGTGGCGCCCGGCTTCACGTGACTGCGCAACAGCTCCAGCACCTCGCGGACCACCTGGCCCGCACGGCGCATCTTCTCGATCTCCTGGGACGACTTCAGTACAACTGCCACCCGGTCTACCAGCTTTCAGATTCCGTAGTCCGTTGTCCCCGGCCGGAAAACCCGTCTCACGGCGCATCCACAGGTGACAACTGACTACTTGTTTCCTCACGCACAAACCCGCCGTCCGGCTGCGCTACTTCCGCAACCGCTCGACGGCGGCAACAATTCCGGCCGCGATTGCTTCAATCGGCCGGTCTCCATCCACTTCAGCAAATCGCCCCGAGGCCCGGTAGTGCTCGACAACCGGCGCGGTCTGGCTTTCGTAGGTGCGCATACGCTCCTTGAAAACCGGCTCCGTGTCGTCGGCGCGCTGGACGAGCGCAGCGCCATCCACATCGCAAAAACCTGCCCGTTGAGGCGGGTTTGAGTAAATGTTATAAATCCGCTGGCAGACAGGGCAATTCCTGCGCCCCGTAATACGGCGCAAAAGCTGATTATAGTCCACCTGGATACTCACGGCAACCACAGGCAGTCCCTTGCCCTGGGCGGCCAGGCGTCCGTCCAGCCAGCCGGCCTGCGGCAGGGTACGCGGAAATCCGTCCAGAATATAGCCGTTGGCGGTATCAGGCTCATCGAGCCGCACCGCGACCATCTCGTTGACCAGGGAATCGGGAACCAGTTCCCCGCGTCCCATGATTTCCTTGGCCACCAGCCCCAGCGAAGTGCCCCTGGCCACATTGCCGCGCAACAGGTCGCCGGTTGAGATTTGCGGAATCCCCCACAGCTTGACCAGTTCCTTGGCCTGGGTGCCCTTGCCCACGCCCGGCGCGCCCAACAAAAGAATCGGGCCGGGAAGGGTCTTGCGACCCGCTTCCCGGCCCTGCTCGACAGTAGTCACAGTTGAAGACATTACCAGGTTTTCCTTCCGCGAATGCGACCGGAGCGCGGGGAAAAGCCGTCATAATGCCTCATGATCAGCTGCGATTCGATCTGGTTGACAGTGTCCATAGCCACACCCACCACGATCAGCAGGGAGGTGCCGCCAAAGTAGAAATTGACCCCCAAACCGTGCGTTGCCCAGGCCGGCAGCGTCTCGAAGAACCGGCCGACGAGGAATAGCTTGTCAAAGCGAATGCCCGAGATCAGGAAGGTGGGCACCAGCGAAATCACAATCAGATACAAAGCGCCGACCAGCGTAATGCGGGTCAGAATGTCGTTGATGAAGTCCGAGGTGCGCTTGCCTGGGCGAATGCCGGGGATGAACGAGCCCGACTTGCGGAAGTTGTCGGCAATGTCGTCCGGTTTCATGATGATCGAAATATAGAAGTAAGCGAAGAAGATGATGCCCAGCACATACAGGGTTTCGTACCACGGATAGCCGGGCTGCAGCGAATCGACGACCGGCCGCAGAAAACGGCTGTTCTGCACGAACTCCATCTGGCTGAACAGCATGGGCGCCGAGAGAATCGAACTGGCGAAGATGACCGGCATGACGCCGCCGGAGTTCACCTTGAGAGGCAGATGGCTGGACTGGCCGCCCATCATGCGCCGGCCGACGATGCGCCGCGCGCTCTGGATGGGAATGCGCCGCTCGCTGCGCTCGACAAAGACGATGAAGGCCACCACGGCCGCCATGCCGGCAACCAGCAGCAGCATCGCGAAGAACGTGAAGGTGCCCCAGGCATTGGTCTGGACCTTCTGGATGAGTTCACCCACGCCGCGGGGCAGGCCGGCGATGATGCCGGTGAAGATCAGCAGGCTCATGCCGTTGCCGATGCCGCGGTCGGTAATCTGCTCGCCCAGCCACATGATGAAGGCCGTGCCGGTGGTGAGGGTGAGCACCGTCATCAGGCTGAAGCTGACGCCGGGATTCAGCACCAGTCCCTGCTTGGTAAGGATGGCCGCAATCCCAATCGACTGCAATGCTCCCAGAACCACGGTCATGTAACGGGTCCACTGGGTAATCTTGCGCCGCCCCAGCTCGCCTTCCTTCTGGATGCGCGCCAGCGGCTCATAGACCACGGTGAGCAACTGAAAGATGATGGACGCCGTGATGTAGGGCATGATGCCCAGGGCGAAGATGGTCATGCGGCGCAGGTTGCCGCCGCCGAACAGGTCCATGAGGCCCAGGGCCGATCCGCCCTGCGTGCTGAACAACTGCTCCAGCAGCTTGCCGTTCACGCCCGGCGTGGGAATGTGCGCGCCCAGCCGGTATACGGCCAGAATGCCTAATGTGAATAACACCCGCTTGCGCAGGTCGGGAATCCGGAAGATATTGAGAAACTTCTCAAGCATTTTTGATTATCCGCTTCAGGGCGTTTGCCGCCACTCGAATCTCTGCACTGACCATCTTACCCGCGGGGGGCCTTGCCTGTCCCGCTCTCAAATCGACCCTGTCATCCTGAACACACATTTTCAGTCTGGCAACCTGAGCGAGCGAAGCGGGTCAGAGGACCCGCCTCGCGAAGTGCCAGGCTTCTATTCCTTTGCCTTGGAAACCAATTTCCCCTTGGGTGCAACCGGAACGTCGCCGCCCAGAACCACGGCCTTGCCGCCGGCCTTCTCGATCTTCTCGATGGCCGACTTGGAAAACTTGTGCGCGTTGATGGTCAGAGCCGATGTCAGCTCGCCCGAACCGAGGATCTTGATCAGCGCCTTCTTGCTCGATGCCAGGCCCAGCTTCTTGTAGTCGTCCACGCCGATCTCGGTCATGCCGAGACCCTCGATCTGCTCCACCAGCCGGTCCAGGTTCACTACGGTGTATTCGGTGCGGAAGATGTTGGTAAAGCCGCGCTTGGGCAGACGGCGATGCAGCGGCATCTGGCCGCCCTCAAAACCACGCATCAGGCTGAAGCCGGAACGCGAACCCTGGCCCTTGTGGCCGCGGGTTGAGGTCTTGCCCATGCCGGATCCCATACCCCGGCCCACACGCTTGCGCCCGGTGTTGGCTCTCCTGGGCGAGCGCAGATTCGATAGATTTCTAGTAGCCATGATTTCCTCGCTGTAACGCCGGCCGGATTGAAGTCCTGCCGACTCGCGTTCTCCGGAATTTGCCGTCCGGGCGGGATTGGTTGGTTCCAGCCTCGAATTACTTCTCGAGGATGCGGACCAGGTGCGGAATGGCCTTGACCATGCCGCGGATGGATTCGTTATCCACGCGCTCGACGATCTGGTTGAGCCGCGTGAAGCCGAGACCCTTGACCACGGCCCTGTGCTTGGCGGGCGTGGAGTTTTGCGAACGATAATACTCGATGCGAATCATCTTGGTTTCCGCCATGGCTTAGAGCTCCTCTACGGACTTGCCGCGCATGGCGGCGACTTCGGCCCGGTCACGCAACTGCACCAGGGCATCGAACGTGGCCTTGACGACGTTGTGCGGGTTGGGCGAGCCCAGGCTCTTGGTGAGCACGTTCTGCACCCCGGCCGAGGTCATCACCGCGCGCACCGCGCCGCCGGCAATCACGCCGGTGCCTTCGGGGGCCGGCTTCAACAGCACCTGGCCGGAACCGAAACGGCCCAGCACCTGGTGCGGAATCGTCGTTTCGGTCAGGTTGACCCGGACCAGATTCTTCTTGGCCGACTCGATTCCCTTGCGAATCGCCTGGGGAACTTCCTTGGCCTTGCCCGAACCGTGTCCCACCACTCCGGCGGAGGCATCGCCCACCACCACCAGCGCGGCAAACGACATGTTCTTGCCGCCCTTCACCACTTTGGTTACGCGATTGATGGCCACCACCTGATCCTTCAGGTTGTACTGGTTGGCATCGAGTTTCTTCTTCAAGATCGTCATT
>Ga0181520_10005500_pt1 | contig 20143 bp, 18 predicted proteins | sample PEATcosm2014_Bin_29_FD_132451 | JGI IMG/M metagenome (GOLD analysis project Ga0181520, IMG submission 132451) | Peatland microbial communities from MTU Mesocosm Facility, Houghton, MI, USA - PEATcosm2014_Bin02_30_metaG | ecosystem: Environmental > Terrestrial > Soil > Wetlands > Peat | place... | reverse complement strand
GTTTGCCTATCGTTTCAACCGTCGCTACTGGCCGCGTGAAGCGTTCCAACGGCTATTGATGGCTTGTATATTGGGGAAGCCCAAAACGCTCAAAATCATTAAAATGAGTTAAGTAGATATTCATAGTTTTTTCATGGGTCGGTCGGACCGCAAAATTTAGCCTTCCGTTCCATTGTCTCACCAACGGTCGCCCGGTAGATTATAGTGTGAACCGAAATTCTATTTTTACATATCTGTGCCGGCCCATCAGCCTGCTCCTTTGCGCAGTGCTGAGTGCTTCCTCCATCCCGGCTGACGCGTTGTCTTTCACCCAAGCGACCCCCATCTCATCTGTCCCCCCACCCGCGCAGAATCTGTCTGGTTCCCATTTTTCAATGGGGCGGGAGGAGAATTATTTCCAAGGCCAAGCTGTTGTGCCATGCCTGAGGTGGGCTCGACATGTCGTGATTGGGTCCGAGCCCCTATTTCAAAAGACAAAGTTGCGAGAGATTGAGCATCCCGGAATGTTCTGGGTGGGCAGTCAGAGTCAAGAGAATCGTTTAAAGTCCCAAGGACAACGCGATGATAAAGTTTCCTCCGTAGCCCCGATATGGACTCCCTCTATTCTAGGATCCACCGAAAATCTTTATACATATACCCGCCAATTCATTCAGTCGCGAATAGACAGCTACTCGAGTCAGGGGCGTCGTCCGCTACGGTCGATGCAGGATCTTTATAGCCCTGTAATCGAGGAGTTGTCCTCATTCCCCTTGCATCACGGGCTTGATCCGGATACGGATTTGAAGACAGGGGCCATCGACATAGTTTTTTCCCCCGAGGAAGTAACGGCGCAAGCAAAAAGTGAATTTGCTGGCCTGTTACTTCGTGGCGAGTTTGTCCACCAGTTGCTAATGGGAGGAGAAGCCAATCGACTGAAAGAAGACGTTCATCAGTTCGCGGACATCCAAATTCCATCCGACGATGAACTGGCGATGTATTTTCTAGACATTGGCTATATGGTTCATCAGCCGCGTTCATTGATGTGGGGTCCACGTCAACTCCTGCAGTTGCGATTACAGATCGAGCGTATAGCAGAAGAATATTATGACGAGTTCCATATTTCGCCGGCCGAGGCCGTTAAGAGTCAGAGTTTTATTTTCAATACGAATTCAAAATGGAGTGCGCGACTGGAACGCGACCTTTATGATCACGGTTTTTATGGTTTCAACCAGGATCGTATCGTGATATGTCCCAGTCAGACTGCTCAGCCCTTCGATTTCGCAGACGGGAACCTTGTTCCAGCTCATCTTGAGGAGCCAGTTGTGTTTAGTCATGGATGGTCTGAACTGGAAATGGCGATGCCTCATGCGGCTTACAGGCTGAACATTGCAGGGATTCGTGAGCCTTTAAATATGGATGCGCTCCAGTTCGTCATCGACCACTTTGGAGTGAAGATGGGTCATCAATATCGTGTTAATGATTTGAGAAATTTAACACCCGACATCCTTGATATCCCCTACTTGGCTAAAGAATGGGAGCTCATTAAAGGAGGTCATGGTTACATTGTTCGAACTGTTGGCAGCTTCGACAACACCGAGGGAGGAATTCCTCTTGCTGTCACCAAACCGGGGTGGCAGGGTCATCATTTCATCCTTCCAGATACAACAGGAGTATCCGATCCGAAAAGCAAGCGCTTCTTCGAGTCGATTACAGAGGCGATTCCTTCGCATCGGTTTAGCAATAGTTTTGATCCGAAAAAACTGCGATCCGTATTGCGTGACTATGGAATAGCTCCCGATTTCAAGCTTAAAATTTTTGAAGATCAGCCGCTGGTTTTTCCTCAATATGTAACGGGAATGCTGTGCGCGATACCGAAACTTCTCTCAGTCACGATTCATTTAAAGGGAGAAGAAGATATTAGCTTCAAAAACCTTAAAAATTTAAAAAAGGCAGTTGAACTTTGGAATAAGCAAACAGAAAATCCTCAAATGGCCCGCCTCATCAAACAATATGCCGTTCAATCCACTCCTATCCTCGCCCTTGAATCAGAACACCCTCGGGTTGTTGTGCTCGGAGCAGGCGGCTCGATCGGGAAAGAAACAATCCGTCAGCTGTCTGAACGATATACAGTGGCTGCAATAACGCGGTCTGCCGGGGACTATCCACCCAATGTCGAGGTTTACCGGATCTCACCTTACAATTTGTCAGCCCTTCGTGCTGGCGTTCAAAGGAATCAGTGGATTCTGAATTTTGCCGGCATTCCCGGAAGCGGGAAAGACGCCGAAAATACGGCCGCGCTACTAACCGCTAACGGATTTTTGCCGGGACTTTTGTGGGCGGTGGTGACAGATTCGCACCGGGAACAGTCCGTTCATGTGCTGATGGCATCAACTCAGCGCGTCTATGCTTTATCGAGAAGCCGACTCGGCGACGATCAATCAGCTCTGCCGTTAAGTCCCGAATTAGAATCCTGGGTTAATTCAGCCGTTGCTCTTTTTACGGCCAATCAGTCTCGGTTGCTCACCTTGGAAGATGGCGAGGAAACGCTGACCCAATTGGCCATCAGCTTTTTAACGGAGCATCCGGTCCCCGCACAGGCGGATGCGTATGCCTTGAGCAAAATAGTTGGGGAAAGACTTACGGCCCAGATTCCCGGATCGATTATCCTGCGAATCAGCCGGACCTACGGGAATTCCGAACGGTCCACACATCTTCTGTCCCGGATCGTGGGAGATCGGCTGGCGGGGCGTCCCGGCAATATGCCGCAAGGCCGGTTTGATTTTATTCATTACGATGATTTAGTGAAATTCATTGAAAATCTGATTCTGAGCCCCTCCGACGTCCCGGTCATTAACGTGGCCTCAGGAGACGAAAATGCAATCGATGCGTCAGCTTTGGCGAGTCTCATCGAAGAGGAACTCCCTGGTGAAGCTATTCGAATTTCAGGACAAGACCAACCGCCTTATGTCCCGCTCCTGAATGAGAATTTTTCAGCAGCTCTGAGGCAGCCACTCACTACGCTCAAAGAGGGCCTCTGCCGGTATATCGAGGAACGGCTAACTGAGACATTGGATCTCCGTGAGCATGAAGTGACCAGCGAAACGATCAGAAAGGCGATAGAAACGGAAACGGGTCCCTTGATCAATGTATTGCGAGGCGCGAGCTTGACTTATGTTTTTGACGGCCATCTCCAACGGGCCCGGCACATCTACCGAACAGCCGATTGCCCGGAGCTGTCTTTTGAAGAAATATCCGGTCTTCTTACCCCCCACCGGCTGGCACTGGAGCCCCGTTCGGTTTTGTCTTCTGATGTACTTCTTAAAATGATTTTTCCGAATGGGGATCTCCTCTTGACCCGGACTCCGATCGAGATACCGATGCGGGGGCATCTCCCCGACCCAGTCATTGTTTTGGATATCGGAGGGACTTCCTTCCGAGTGGGAGCAGTCGACGGAAATGGAAAATTCATAGGCAATGTCCTGCGGTTTCCAACTCCTAATTTCCTGGATAATCCCGACGCCCAATCAGAGGTCCTTCAGAAAAAACTAATCGATGAAATCCAGAATCAGATTGCATTTATTCGATCCCAAAATCCCGATCGCAAATTCCGACATGTGAGTATCGGTTTTGCGGGTCCAATAGATCGACAAGGACTCGTCCGCTTTGCTCCAACGATCTGGGGGGAGAAAGGTCGCAATTATCCCCTCCTCGCAGTTCTGGAAACCCGTATGCCCGATCTTCAGTTTGTGATCGCTAACGACATGACAGCAACCGGTTTCCGGTATTTGCCAAGTCGCCCGAACAAGCGTTTCGGAATTCTGACCGTTAGCTCAGGCGTCGGCATTCGTATGATGGATGGCCGCCATCCAGAAAAGATTCTGAAAGATCCGGATGCCATCATTGCCGGGGAAGTGGGGCATACAGTGGTGGATACGGCGCCGGATGCCCTATTGTGCGATTGTGGAGGGCGAGGGCATCTGGGGGCCCTGGCAAGCGGTCGAGGAGCCGAGAGGATTATGCGCTGCGCCGCGCAGAAACAACCGGATAAGTTCCGTGCCTCTGTTTTGTTCAATCGCCAGGAGGATCCCACAAAACTAACTAATGAGGATCTTGTTTTTGCTGTCAACCATAAGGATGCATTTGCTTTAGAGCTATTAGACCAAGTGACGGACCCCCTTGCTATGACGGTGGCTTTAGTCAATGGGACGGTTGGTGCGGATGAGTATATCGTTGTTGGTGGGTTTGGCCTTGCCATGGGAGACGCCTATCGGAATTCGCTCCTGCATAACTTACGTAAACGCACAAATAAACACATCTCTGATGAAACACTATCATCCTGGATCACTCTGGGTCACAATGATGACGACAATGTCCTTCTGGGAGCCGCCAATATGGCCAGCTACACCTTCTGGCAAGAACCTACCTCAAGGTACCAGACTGATGCAGCGGGCCATTTGCAGATACGAGCTGACGCTTCCCGCCAGATGGATCAGCGCATAATTTTTACTCGGAATCTCTTTGAACCGGCTAATCGAACGCTAATAAATTTGGTTGAGGCCCATCATGCTTTTTTCATTTTGGATAGAGCCGTCGCATCCCTGGGACCGGCTATTCAGGCTTATGCGGATCATTGGAAAATTCCCACCAAGATTGTTTTCCTTAAAGAAGGCGAACAGAATAAGACTCTGGAGGAAGTAGTCCGTCTTCTAAATGATGCGGAAACTTTCGGATTGGATCGGCGGTCCTATTTCATCGCAATAGGAGGCGGAGCCTTAATGGATGTTGTTGGATTCACAGCTTCTATTTTTCGACGAGGAGTTCCCTATATCCGTGTGCCGACAACACTTCTTGGTCAGGTCGATGCGAGTGTAGGTGTAAAAACAGGAATAAATTATGGAGGGATAAAAAATTTAGTGGGAACGTTTGTAGGACCTGCAGCTGTAATTAACGATATCCAATTCCTGTGTAGTCTTTCCCAACGACAGTTGGCCTCAGGCCTTTCCGAAGTGATCAAAGCCACCGCCGTACGGGATACGGCCGGCTTCGCGAGATTAGAACAGTCTTATCCAGATGTCCTTAAAATCAATCATACGGGCGCAGGGGCGTCTGACGTACAACAAATTGTTGAAATTGGATTGCGAAACCACCTGGAAGAATTAGAGAAAGATTTTTATGAGGTGAGTTTGAAGCGCATCCTAAATTTTGGACATGAATTTGGCCATCGTTTGGAAGCAGCCGCCCATGGGCGGTTAGCCCATGGGGAAGCTGTTGCTCTAGGAATGTTGCTGGCGACGGAAATCGGATTTCAAAAAGGGATAACCCCTCTCGAGACACGAAATCGTCTCTATCGGCTTATCGAAAATGTCGGATTGCCCGTATACGATGAGATGATGACTCCGCAGGTTCTTTTCCCCGCGGTAGAGGAAGCTCGGAAACATCAGGGAGGAAACTTTAATTTGGTTGTTCCTACATCCATTGGACAAGCAACATTCCTGCAGGACGTTAGCGAGCACGACCTCCAAAAGGCTTTGAAAGCCTTAGGGGATGCTCCGGAGAGGGCCTACCCGCAAATCGTACAAATGTTGAGAAATTTGGATGATCCCCATAAATCCGTGAGACAACAAGCTGACAACGATCTTCTCTTTAATGAAAAGAAACCATGGGGAGTGCAAGCTCTCACAAATGTCATTGTGAGAGAACATGATAAAGAAGGAAAAGGCTTGATTCCCGATTATGGATTGATATTGAATGCCGTGGTTTCACTGCACAGATTCTCTCCATCTCGCATAACCGAGAATGTGCCGCCTTGTGATAGAACGGTCCTGGAGCATTACCTGCATGATTTGCGCTGGCTCCCTGATGAATATGGGCACAGCGATTTTCATACCCACACACAGGTCTCTGACGGCCGAAAAACAATTCATGAGCTGATTGACGCGGCGGTCAGAGAAGGCGTCAAATGGATCGCTCTCACAGACCATAATACGACAGCCGGATATCAAGAGGCGCGGAAGTATGGTGAAGAGAAGGGAATTCATGTTATTCCAGGGATGGAAATAACCTGCCCCGTCAGGACACGGGATGGCCTGAACGAGGTTCACGTGGTTGCCTTGAACATTGATCCCAATAACGTCGAGTTGATGGATGTCGCGAGAAAGGCAAAGGTCTATGCCCATACAAATGACCAGCTGTTTAAGACCATCGCCTATGGACGAAGAATCCAAATTTTGTCTAAGCAGTTGGGCATTCCCTTTGCGCTCTCCTTTAAAAACATCTTCAAAAGCATGCTTCGGTTTTCCCGGCGTAAAGCACAAAACATGGGATTGGAAGAATTGGTCGAGGACTTGAACCAGCGTCTGACCGAACTGGATCAGGACAACCTTTTTGATGAACATCTCATTATGGCAGCCGATCACCTCCGGGATGGGCCAGATCTGACGAGCCAGGACTGCAAAATCCTGGAGCTTATTCGTGGAGGAGACCCAAAGATCGCCTATTTGACCAACGATCTAGTTACTGCAACTGATTTCCTCGAAATATTGCGAATGCAGCGTGCGGATCAAAAAGAGTGCACTGCTGCCGGACAGTTACTCCAGGATATTTTTGGAGAGGATTTTAATCCGGCAAAACTTCAGTCGTTGCGCCAGAAGGCGGATCTGGCTATCGTTCAGTTTGACAATGCCGACGCCAGGCGTTTCCAGTTTTTACGAGAAGAACGGAAAGAAAGTGCTCGCGGGATAAATAGCGATCCAGGGGACATCATTCTCCGGAAAGTTCCGTTGGACAGCGTCCTCCACGCTATTCACCATGCCGGAGGCATTGCTGTTTTGGCACATCCCGGATTGTATGCAGAGCAGTCAGGGTTTCAGTCCTGGGAAAGGAAGGCCGACTGGCCAAACCGTTTTTATCAAGACGTGCTCTATGGAAAACCGTTTGATGGGGTAGAGATTGGATACACCTACTTTGATGTGAACGAAATACAGGTTGTCGACGGCGATAATGGTGCTACCTTGGAGAGCAAATTTTTCAGGAATCATTTCCGCAAACAAAATCGGTTTTTCAGCACCGGGACGGACTGGCATGGTCGAGAAGAAAGCACAGCGGGAGGGCGAAAAGCTGAAATTGAAAAGAATACCCGTCTAGGAACGGGCTATCGCAATAATTTGAGATGTGGTTATGGGCAAGTACGGGACTTGGTGGCTTGGTCAGTTCGTCGGATGGTAGCGTTGACCGATCCCTTCTCCCGGTTGGCTCTCTGGAACTTTATTATGAATCAATGGGATGACGGTCGCATCAATGTATTCTTGACCCTTATTCAACCAGAGAGGCAATTGGTTCAGGAAGCCATCAATTTGTTCCCGGAAAACTTGCTGGTTAAGGCTGCTTTAGGTGAATCATCTGCTAATCCGGCGATCGGATCGTGGCTGTTGGCGCATCCAATTGGAAGTGTGACAGAGAGAAACTTGGATTCCGAAATCGACACCGAAGAGGCCGTTATGCTCGTACGGGACGACAAAAAGCACCTACACCTCCTGACCGACAGGGACCATCCGGGGCGTGTCAATGTTCGAAATGTTCCGGATCTCGAAGAATTTATTCCAGAGTTCAACCGAGCCACGGAAAAGACGGATTTATACGCGTACCATTCACCCCAATACTTCAAATATCAATTATTTGATGCCTGGGAAATGCTGCCTCGATCGGTTCAGAAATCCCTGCTGGCCCTCTTTAAAGAAAAAAAAGTACCTTTGACTTATAAGGCAGGAGAGCCGCTGGACGATTTTTCTCTGCTGCTTGAGACAAACAGGAGTCATGATGTGGCTCCCGGCAGAGGGGGCATCTTGCTTCAAGATAATCGGCTTATTATTGGGGAGGATCAACAAGGCGCAGAATACCAGTTGGAAATGAAAGGTGTCGGGCCCTATGACGGCACATTCCAAATGCGGACGCGCAATATCCTTCGGGGAATGCTTGATGGAGTCCCATCCAAGACGATTAGTGAGGTGGCGCGGGGGTATGTGGATCATGACTATGGATATTTAGAAGCAGACCAACTGGAATCATTGCGGTTAGAATCACAATCCGCCTTTCATTCATCGTCCCGGGTCGCCTTCGTGGTCAGCTTTATGATCGAAGGGCAGCGCTTATCCTTGATCGGACGCTTATCTCCGGGGAACCGCCGTATGGGACAATTCTGGTGGGGGCAACAACCCGACGAAGAAATGCAAGGACACCTAGCCCAAAATCTTGGGAAAGCCGTTGCCGGAATGCTTCTTGAGCGACGTCCTCTCGTGCACCGAGCAATGAACTTGGAAAATTTACTGGATGATATTGGCGGGATACCTGCATATGCAAATGCTGGGAGCGTGACTTATCTTTATACACAGCGGAGGGCGTTTGATTTCATGCGGGCATTTCTGGCGATTGCTGAATCTCGAGCGCTTACCAGATTCAAACAACTTCATACATCGGACCATCCAGCGGAGGACGAACGATTCCGGCCCCATTTCTGGAATGGTTTTTTAGATGTCTTTATTGAAAGCTTCAAAGTACCTGATGAAGTCAAGGACAAGCTAATGGAAGCTTATGCTTTGACCTCGAACCGCAGGGCATCGGATGAAATTGTGAAACTAATATGGGAAAACTTCTTGGCCTTGGAAATTATTAAGAATCGCAATCTGTTTAAGGTCAACCCGGTTAAGGATTTCCTTGAACCGACGAATAGCAATGAAGTTAAACTCTTGGCCCCGTTAACCCATCCATATGGATGGGTTATGCAAGAGATCGTTCTTTATCAACATGTTTTAGATTCAAATCAGTTGGAACCTTCATTAAAGCGATACATCGTTCGATGCCTGCGTCAATTGAATAAATTAGCTTCCGCTAATAATGTTTCAATCTGTAGTACGCCAGAATTGAAGGCGGCGGCCTAACTTCTCACCACCCGCCTGTCGGATACACCTGCGTTGAATGAAGCGCTTCAAATTGTTTACCACACATGACCTTCCCCTGACCTCAGTGTGACTCCGAAACGCCGTAGGCCACAGCCACAGACAACTGCCGAACGCTAGCGGCGAGGACTCTCCAGCATTCCAATCCCCGCGTCAAATTCCTCCCGATCCACGCGCTAACATCCAGGCAACCACTCTTCTCGTTTCTACGAGACACCCCCCGCTTGAAGTTACTGCGAATTCAGGAACTTACTTTTTTTCAGGCCTCGCCAAATCAGCGGGCCAGACATAAGACTGGTCGTTCATCCAAACGAAGCAGCCATCCGAAAGGGGATGGAGCGAAGTGCGGATACCAGCGCCGTTTGAGACTTTCCCTTCAACCAAAAATCGCCGTTCAGGGTGGAGGCAGAGCGCCAGCGACGGCAATTTGTCTGACAAATTGCGTATCCTGCCTCCACCCTCATTACCCCATTCTTCCCACTCCCCTGACCTAGGTCGGAAGACTCAAAATTCTTCATCGCAAAAAATTTCTAAAACTTTTTGGCACCTTCTGGCTCTATGCATCGAAGTCCCTGGCTATTGGCCAGGAAATGAGAAGTTCAGGAGGTTCGTTGTGGAAGAGAAATCATCGACAAGAACAAGACGCATCATTATTCGACTTTCAGAAACCGAGTACCGGGGTTATTTCCTCCTGGCTCAAAACTTGGGAACAACCCGCGCCCGGCTGTTCCGGGGAATGGTTCGCGAAGCCTTGGAACTGGGCCCGGACTTAATCACCCAGGACATGAAAATTATTTCGGAAGGGGTGTACCAACTGGCAGCCGTTGGTCGCAACCTGAACCAGGAACTCCGAGCCATGCACAGCGGCCAACTCCAGGGCGAACCGGCACACATCGCGCTGATTGAACAACTTAAAGAGCGGGTCACAAGGCTCGAAGAATTATGGATCAAGGCCATCAAGCGATCCAGAAACCGATGGGTCCCCGGGATATGAGCGACCTTGATTTCAAAAAGTACAGACTCATCAAAGGCCATGGTCTGACTTTTCCGGTTCCCCTGATTGAACGACTTCGGGCCGCACAGCGATTGCCCCAGGCCGTAGTAAAAGTCCTCAGTTATGCCCACGGGACCAAGGGGGTGAAAAGTTCAATTGACTACATCAGCCGGGAGGGAACACTTCCGCTTGAAACGGAGTCAGGCGACATCATCCAAGGGCGAGAAGAACAGAACGCCCTCGTTCAAAACTGGTCACGGGATTTCGGCACGCGAAAGAACAACCGGGACAGTGTTCATATCGCTTTCTCAATGCCGAAAGGGTCGAATCCGGAAGCGCTGCGGAAAGCAGTTCGAAAAGTTTTGAGTACCAATTTCCAAGATCACGAATCCGTCTTTACCATCCATAAGGACACCGCCTATCCCCATGCCCATACCATTATAAAAATGCGGAGCCGGGAGACAGGAAAGCAATTGCGGATCAACCAGCCAGAGATTCACCAGTTGCGGGAAGCCTTTGCAGAAGCCGCCAGGGAACAAGGCGTGCATTTGGGAGCTTCGCCGCGCGCGGCTCGCGGGGTCGGACAAAAAGGAACCCGGCAAGCCATCCATCATCTTCGCCGAAGAGGGATTGTTCCCAAAGTCGACAAGCAGGCAGTGGAGGAAGCGATCCAAGGGGTTGAGCGCGGGAGTTGGCAAGAGAAGGTCTGGGAACAAGCCATGCGCGAACGCAACGAACGGGAACGCAAGGCTTATCTTAGCGAAGCGCAACGACTCCGCGCCGCAGCCGCCCAGGAGAACATCGCGAAAGACCAGAAAACACAAGAATCGTTCCGCAAGGCCGCCGCCGATTTGGAACGCTTCTCCCGAGAAATGCCCCACCCTAAAAGCCGCCGTCAAATCTTGATGGAAAAAATAGGCAAACACCTGGGGATCAGGAACCCTCGAGAAATTTATCGTTTGAGCCGTGACGAGGAGATGGAACGATGAGCGTCGTTAATGAAGTGCTCAGCCGTTACGGTCTCCGCTGGGAAGTTCACCCCTACCGCGTCGTGGTGGACAGCCATCCTCACTTGATCGTTCAATCTGGACCAAACTTTGATCTACGGGAATCGGCGCTCACCGGAGCCCGAGAATGCACCCTTGCAGCAGATCGTAAGCGCAGACAACGCGGGCGATTCAGAGACCTTGAAATGTCACGCCAAACGTGCCAAACGGAGCAATATAACCCACCTATTCAGGGGCATTTAGAGATTTCAGAGGCGGAAAATCTTGGGTAAGGCTTTTCATCCTGAGCGCTCTTTTTCCCCGCATTTGAGCGGTTGGACAAAGCACGGCAAAGCGCTTACAATTGAAACCTGCATCCGGGTGATGGACGCGCCCACAAACGCGAGCAACCGGGATAGAGCGGTCCGCATCTACTGCGACTGGATGATCGATGCCTTTCTGAAAGATCGAGGTGCCAACCATGACGGAAAAAGCCTGGGCGTTTTATAGAAGATCCACCGACAAACAAGAACTTTCAATTGATGATCAGCGCCGGGAGTGCTTGGCGTTCGCGGCCCGCATTGGTTCGCAGAAAAGCCCCCAGCAATATATTTCCGAGATCATGGCTTCCGTTTCCGAATTCGATCAGACGTGGGAACAGGATGCGGCGCCGGAAGAACGACGGAGCTATCTGCGGCAATTTATCCAAAGCATCGAAGTCGATATTCATCCGGGACATGCCCGGGCCCATGTTATGTTATGGCCGATTCCCCAGACGCAAAAAACCTGTTCAGAGATTGCCGTTCAAGGCATTTCCAAACAGGTTTCTTGCGGGGGTTGAGTCTTAACTTAACTGGTGATCGACAATCACCGACGGAAAACGCATACCCGGACATTATCAAAACCTATCCCCTTAAACAGCCTTATCGACATCTTCAAGGTGCTCAACGTTGAATCAGCATCGGAAGCAACTTAGGCAATGTTGGCTTTGTCATCGCCCATTTGCCGCTAGGACAACCGATGTGAAGCGCGGACGTGGATACTTTTGTTCGGCATCATGTGCAGGTCGATATGGGGCAAGCCGCCGAAAAGGAAAACCTAAGCCAAAATGGGAAGGCTCGCACCCATTTAAGCGAAAGATCGTTACGCCTTTCGGTGATTTTGAGCAATACCCCATGCGCCTCGGGATAGATTGGTCTAAATACAAGTAAAAACAGGAAAATATGAAAAAAATAGGGCCTGCAATAAGCGGTTCATGGCTGAAAAACGGAAATCCCGTGGGTAATCCGCAAAATGCCCTCCGCTGCGGAGCCAAGACCCGGCGCGGTACGCTTTGCCAGAGTTCGGCGATGAAAAACGGACGTTGCCGGATGCACGGAGGGGCAAGCACGGGAGCCCGGACGCCCGAAGGAATAGAGCGGATTCGTAAGGCCCACTGGAAGACCGGCTATTTCTCGAAACAGGCGATCACGGAACGTCGAGAACATCGGGCTGCGTGCCAACGGGCTGATTTTGCGCTCGCTGCTATAAAAGCATCCTTTAGAAAATTGAAACCGATTCTATTCGATCAGGACGGCAATTTAGTGAATGACCCAAATGAATCGTAGAGTCTCATACGCTATCGTAAAACCCGACCGAGCTTGGTACAATTTCGCAGTCGGTCATCTAAATACTTTGCAGCCTTTTCCGTAGAGAGGACATCGGGCCTCTAACTGGTAAGTACGGGAGTCAAGGTTGCTGCCCTTGGGGGCGGCAGCTACTCTCGGATTAACTTACCAGTTGCCGAGCGGTGGTATGTGCCCCCTTACTATTTGGGGGACGCAAGATCGGCGGGAGTGCTGCTGGGGAGGGCCCATGAAGCGGTTTACTCTGCTGATGTTGCTGGTGCTAGTAACGGGATGCGCGACGATGTATAAGCAGCAGTTGCTCGATTCAACTCTCGGCAAGGACCCGGCAAATTTCGGGCCCCCGTGGCCTTCTCCCTTTACAATGAGATGTAATAGTTTCGGGGAAATCATGTACGAATACGCCCTTTGCGGGCAACGCACAAATGGAGGCATGGTTGCTGCCAACGCTGTTGGTGGTTTTGGAAATACTATATCGAGCGTCGGCCATGTCCCGTCGACTTATCAAATGCAACCTCAAACTTACATGGGGTGTGATGTATTAGCGCTTGTTGCAAGAAACAATGTAGTTGTCAGAGCGCGAATGGAGGATTTATCAGCCGGTGAGCAGATTAGACGAAATTTTTATCCGATGGGATCGGATCAATGCAAAACGGAGGCTGGAAAATGAAAAGATTATTTTTAATTTTAGCGGTGCTGGCCGGTTCAACTCAATTGGCGTCGGCCTCTTGTGTCTGCCGTTGCATGAACGGACAGAACCAGCCGATTTGCGACGACTCCATGAGTGTCCCCCCGATCTGCCCTCCCGTTATTTGTCCGATAGAACCGCCATCCGTAACACCGATACAAGCACCCACAATTCCACCAATCGGCACAACTGATTGTAGGCAGGAGCAAGTGTATAACCCTTACACGCAACGGTATGAATGGAAAACGATTTGTCACTAGATACGACGGTAAACCTGAACGAGTGAATCAGGAGGGCACATGAAAAGGCTACTTCCATTGTTATTCATAGGCATGCTGGGGTTGACTGGCTGCGACGAATTAAAATCTAGGCTTGATCACCCGGTCGGTAGATTCCAGATAGTATTCTCTCCCCACCTCAGAAAGGACACATATTTACTTGATACTGAAACGGGGAGGGTTTGGGTTTCATACGGAGATAAGAATGGTGATACTGCGGGATTCCAACAAATAGCCGTTACGTCCCAACAGTAATTGGCAAGGCCTGCCATTCGGGACTTTTTATGCTAGAGGGCGTGTTCTTCGAGAATCTTACGGACCAGTTTTTGGAGTGACCCTTCTTTTTCTGCCATCTTCAGCAATCTAGCATGAGCCTTTTTGTGGACGTAAACGAGAATAGGCTTTAACCCCAAATTGTCCCGGTAGTGGCTAGCCCCTGTCTTTCGTTTCTTTTTCATAATCCAAAGCCTACCAAATCCCTTGAAACATACGCTACTAGTACCTATAATGTTACTAGTAAATACGCCATAAAATGGAGATGGATATGGAGATTAAGAGAGCTGCCGTATATGCCCGCGTCAGCACCAACCAGCAGGACACCCAAAACCAATTGATCGAACTTCGCCGCTACTGTGAGGCCAGAGGATGGCAGGCCATCGAGTTTATTGATAACGGATTCAGTGGAGCCCTTGGCGAAGATAAACGCCCCGCACTCAAGGCGGCCATGGACGCCGCCCGAAAGCGGAAGGTTGACACCGTGATTGTCTGGGATTTTTCACGCTTTGCCCGCTCCATGCGTCAGCTTGTGGAAGCATTGGACCTTTTCCGGGCGTGGGGCGTGTCCTTCATTTCGTTACGTGAAGGAATCGACACCAGTACCGCCAACGGTCGGCTAGTTTTTGGGATATTCGCCAGCCTTGCCGAGTTTGAAAGGGAATTGATCCGGGAGCGGGTAAACCTTGGGCTCAAGCGGGCGCGGGCTCAAGGGAAGCGATTAGGACGGCCAAAGGCCACTTTAGACCCTGCCAGTGTGCGCCAGATGCGTTTAGCGGGCCGATCTCTCCGGGAGATAGCTTCTGCCTTGTCCGTAGGTAAATCGACGGTGGCCGCGCTACTGTCCGAAAAACCCTGTCAAATTCCAACTTTGGGGCTCGTCGAAGCATAGGTCTAATTTTTGTTGGGCGGAAAACAAGTGATTTTTGGACACCAATCACGGTAAGATATTGCTCACAACGGAAGTAAGCGATTGAAATGGAAATGTAGAAACGATGGCGAAGACAAGAAATGCCTCAATATCACTATCTAGGTCGTGGCCCCTGTCACGCAATCCATATGCACACCTAGGATGGAAAATTTGTTTCGCCAATCCAAACCGCTTGCCTACCAACACCCGTACGATGATTCAAAGAATCGCACAAGATAATTCTTTGCGGCTCACCGTGAAAAAGCCCCCGAGGGGGCATAGGATAACAGTAGACGTGGTAAAAAAAGATGCCATCTTATTCGCAAAATGGTTTCAAGGTGTCGGGATCAGGAGCATTGAGGAAGGACAAGCCGACTATAATAAGTCCGAGACTGCTTACCATACACTCAAGAAGGAATTGGGCAGGAAACCAAAACCTTATATATCGAAAAATGATGAAAAGCGGCTCAAGCAAATCAGCCGAGGCCGTAAGCGTTTTCTGCTCGGACTAATGAACGAGGCATACGAGAGTGAGGGCTGCCAAGCGGGGGATTATTCGTCGGCGGAAGATTTCATAAATTGTATCCTGCATCGGACCAAGATCATACTCGCCATCAGTAAACAATATCCCCTGATGTATAAGAAACTTTTCCATCAACCGCAGCCCAGAGGGATTTATGAGGAATATCTCAATATGGTTTGCCGAAATAAGGGCCGACAAATTATTGAGGCGTGCGCCCCAACTTTAACCGAAATTAAGAAAGCAGCAGAAGTCAGTAAAGCAGAAACCATCACAAGGGAAGACATCGATGCTTTGCTGAATCTCAGCAACTACCCGGATAGCATTTCTCTCCATATCCCATAATCCACCCGCTCTACCCCCCTTCCATCGACAAATAAGGACAAATTAGATTTTTTTGATCTGTCCATTTTTTCAAAGCGGTTAATCTCATACCCTTACCATGCTTGTTGAAGACGCTGGAAATGAAAGGGGGCTGGAAATGCCAACACCAACAAAAAATCACACCACCGAAAACCTTGTAAAAGATTTGGGACTCACCGCCGCAGTTATCACCGCTAAAGGCTGGCCCGTTGAGCTAGTCGACAGCGGAAACGGGAAAATCTTTTTTTCTTTCAAATGTAATCCCCGAGAATTTACGAAGCTTGAAAGCGATTACTGGACCGGGAAGCTGAGTCTATCTGCTCGTGATCTTCTGGCAAGCCATCGCCAGATGAAGGACCGTCTTTACGCACTCAAGAGACCGCGATGAGCACCTTGCTTGAACAGGGGCCACGCTATTTAGACCTAGGTTGGCCGGTTATTCCCATTGCTTCAAAGGCCAAGATGCCACCGCTGGGGTTTTCTTGGGAGCGGTATCAGACCAGTCTACCTACCAGAGACGATCTGCGCGAATGGGCCAGCCGATACCCTAACGCTGGTGTTGCGATTGTCACGGGCAAACTCTCCAGCCTTTGCGTAATTGATATTGACGGGGAGGAGGGGCGGCAATCAATCAACGGCATTCTGAAGCCAGACGGTTCGCCGATTGTCCAAACCTCTCGGGGCTGGCATGTTTATTATCGCCATCCTGAAACAGCTATCGGGAACGCCGTTGGAATTTTGCCGGGGGTCGATATTCGGTGCGACGGCGGTTATGTTATCGCCCCAGATTCCAAACACATTTCGGATTCTGTTTATACGTGGTCCGTTGAACCGTCCGGCCTGCCCTTGCCACTCTTGCCAGAAAAAATCTGGCAACTCCTGCTTAACAAAAACTTAAAACCTTTGGCTCACAATAAGGCCGCCCGTTCAGGAATTATTCTGAGTGGTACGCGAAATGATTCTCTTTTCCGCGCCGCTTGCGGGTTTGCGCGAAGCTCACGGACTTTTGATTTTTTGGTAACGCGGGTAATGGCGCTGAATCAAAAACGATGCGAGGTTCCGCTTGATGCTTGGGAAGTATTGAGAATCTGCGAAAACGCTTGCCGTAGTGCCGGACGTATAAACCTTCTTTCTTCCATCTCTTTAACTTCTTCAAAGGCTGGGTGTAAGCAACGGCTTACACCTGTCTTATGACTATTGTCTTATTAAGTAAAAGGAGTCTTTATGGAAAAAACAGTATTTGGTGAATTTCAAAAAAACTCTCGTGAATTGCTGCGGGTTGCATCTTCCGAATACAACGGCCATTCGTTCATTGATATTCGGGTCTGGACAAATGGCAAGGACGGAGGGACTCTCCCGACGAAAAAAGGTGTAGCCATCCATCCCGACCTACTACCACAACTCATTGAACTTTTAACCAAAGCAGCCCGAACAAATGAATAAGCCGAAACGGGTTCAAGTCAGGTGTCTGGAATGCAAAAACCATTTTATGGCTCGCCATTCAGACCTTAAGCGCGGATTCGGCCATTATTGCTCTTTGAGTTGCCGGAGCCTTGCCCGGTTCAATCCAACAATAAAAGTGGGTGCGAGTGTTTCCCAAATTGATCTTAGCGGGCCTTCTGACGGTCGATTTGACCCTCTGGAAGGAAATCGTTAAAGTGGATGCTGCCAGAAAATATGAGCTGGGGGTATCCTACGAGCAGCTTGACGAAGAAGCCAGCCAGCAAGACCGCGAGGCCGCATTACGCGCCTATGCTCGGTGCGCGATCCGGGCCTATCTGAAAGAGCAACACAATGGACAAGTGCTGGGCATTCTATAGACGATCAACAGACAGGCAGGAGCTTTCAATCCCGGACCAGCGCCGGGAATGTCAGGCCCTCGCCAAAAAAATGGACCTTCAAATCATCCGGGAATTTGAACCGCTCAAGGGCTGGGGGTCAGGGTTAACAATTGATCAAGACCCGTCTTTTCAGGAAATGGTCCGGCTTGCCGAACTGGGCGGGCACGGTGTGCGCTATCTTCTGGTTTACGACGTGAGCCGCTTCGGAAGGCTTCAGCCGGAAGACAAAATTTATTGGGAGCGGCGTCTTAAGAAACAGGGTGGTATTCAAATCGTCTACGCAAAGGATGACTTCAAAAATGATGGCTCAACGCTGGATACGCTTTCTAAAGTGCTCAAACATGGCGAAGCGCACCAATTCAGCATGAAGCTTTCCGAGTTGACGTTACGCGGCGCAAAGTCTCACGCGGCACTTGGACACAGCACCGGAGGGAACGCGCCTTTCGGTTATGACCGACTCTTGGTTGATCAGGACGGCAAGCCCGTGAAGGTACTTCGGCGCGGAGAGTGGAAGGCTGATAAGCGTCAGCGCATCGTCTGGATTCCTTCGCCTACCGAAAAGCCGATTGTGCAGAAAGTCTTCGACACCTACGACAAGGGCATGGGGTTGTATATGATCAGTCAGGACCTCAATGACCAAGGAATACGGGCCCCGCGTGGGCGGTTCTGGTCAAAGGTCCAAATTCATTACATGCTAAAAAATCGCGTCTATCTGGGCGAGCGTATTTACAACCAGCGGAGCTATAAAGGCTATCGGCGCGGGGATAAGGGCTCTCTCTTCAATTCAAAAGACCAATGGGTGATTAAGACTGACGCCCATGAGGCGATCATCGACCGTGAATTGTTTGATCGGATACAGGCAAGACGCAAATCGAAACCATTTGGGCGCGGGCGACCCTATCATAAACCCTATCTTTTATCCGGTTTGGCAGTATGCGCCCGGTGCGGTTACAAAATGATGGGCTGGCCCAAAAAGGGGAACGGGCATACTTATCTGACGTACACTTGCAGCGGTTATCAAAGGATTGGGCGTAGCGCGTGCCGAAGCGTGAACATATCAGGCCCGGAGCTGGAAGGGCTCGCCGTCCGGGCGATCCGCGAGCATGTCACGGATAGTGCATGGCAAAAAGACTTCAGGCGCATCATCGAATCTATGATTCGTGATCAGTCCGGTCCAAAAGCGAACAGACGAGGAAGAGAATTGAGAACCCGGCTGGAATCCATCCATCGGCAAATTGCGAATGTGGTTGAAGCCGTCAAAGACGGTCGATTTTCTTCCGTTCTTGGCGAAGAACTTCAGAAACTCGAAAATCAGCGCGATGAAGTACGCCGGGAACTGGCCGAGTTTGACGCAACAGCCAAAGCGGCCTTGAGCCATGATGAAATTGTCGATGGCATTATGGAGACGGCGGCCAACTTTGATAAGACTTGGGAGGCTGCCGAAACGGTTGAGACGCGGAAGGAAATCCTACGGGGCTTTCTGAAAGGCATTCGCATTGATCACGGCGATCAACAGCCGAAAGCCCATTTTCAACTCTACATGATCCCCCAAAATAGACTGGCCGGACATCCACTGGGGACGCCCGGCCATGCTTACAACTTAAGTCTATTGCGGGGGTAGGATTTGAACCTACGACCTTCGGGTTATGAGCCCGACGAGCTACCAGGCTGCTCCACCCCGCAGAGAGATTTTAGCACATCAGACATGGGGAATTGAACTTTATGTCGAAACGGGGTTTTGAGGCAGTGATCGGATTAGTGATCGGCAAGAGAACTAAAGAGAGCTAAAGACGACCAACTTTGAGATTACGTAACCCGTGTCCATTTTTCGATAGATTCACAAGTCAGGGGTGGGGAGTAATCAAGATGATCGTGATTTGCGAACGCTGAGGACCATAGCACCAGAATATCCTATAGGCTCCTGGTGTCTGATTCTCAGCATAGGCTTCGAAAACTTTTCCTTTGGGATCATACGGATGAGGAAGGGAGTGGAACTGGTGAGTATGAAGCGATGGATGCCGTAGGTTTGTTTTAAGATAGCCAAATGCTTTTTGGACTTTTCTCAATTCATCCGCATGGGATGAGTCTGTTTTTAAATCCTTATATTGGCGATCAGCTTCTGGTGTCCATTTAAGCTCGAACTGCACGTTATTTATTTTCTACGAATTTTGAAAAATCTTCAGGGGAATCAAGCAGCTTCCCGCTGCGGGCTTCGGCTAGACTCTTCATGACACTCGCATAAGCTTTCTTATTTTTGAAAAGCCACGCCTCATGGGCAGGAATGGTTTCCATAGGGTCGAGAATAATCTGACCTAATGTATTCTGGTAGACGCGATATAATCGGGCTTTTACCTTAACAGCCCGTCCGAGCCCAACCCGTTTTTTCGAATCCGGGCGAACCTCGTTGAGTTCTTTAAAATTGTTATCTTTGATAATAGTCATAGTAGTCATTGGATTAACCTTAATAGAAGTCTATCATGAGTGGGCAATAAGTACAAGTGGGAAATTCCTACTGGTAACGTAAGATTTTCTGTGTAATTGTCGTTTGAGCAAAGAAAGGGCTATTCTCCAGAGGTTGCTACCAACAACTCTAAGGAGGAATAGCCCTATGGACACAACAGTACAAGAACTCGACGTCACAGACAAGACCTTATGGGAACGATGGGACAGCGTGAAGGATGATTTCTGGGGAGATCTGAAAACCCAGACCGTGCGTGCCCTGCAGCGATTATTGG
>Ga0181520_10005499_pt1 | contig 20146 bp, 16 predicted proteins | sample PEATcosm2014_Bin_29_FD_132451 | JGI IMG/M metagenome (GOLD analysis project Ga0181520, IMG submission 132451) | Peatland microbial communities from MTU Mesocosm Facility, Houghton, MI, USA - PEATcosm2014_Bin02_30_metaG | ecosystem: Environmental > Terrestrial > Soil > Wetlands > Peat | place... | reverse complement strand
TTGTCGCCACCACGGTGATGCTGAGCTTTATCAGCTTCTGGCGGGCGGCGGCCATTGTGCTTAGCGACTTGGCCTCATCGGCTTACTATGTGGGCGGCGATGCGGAGAACGTCATCGGCAAGAGCGCACCCTGGTTCGTACTGGCGGTGATGCTGTTCAGCTATGCGGTGCGCTCGCTGTACATCGAGTCCAGCACGATGTTTGTGCGGGGCGGCGTGTATCGCGTGGTCAAGGAAGCGATGGGCGGCTCGCTGGCCAAGCTATCAGTCTCCGCGCTGCTGTTTGATTACGTTCTGACCGGACCGATCAGCGCGGTTTCCGCGGGACAGTATCTTGCAGGCTTTGTGACCGACCTTTCCACGCGCATCGGGCATCCGGTCAATTTGACGGGCCACGGCGGTGACTATTTTGCTGCCGGATTCGCCATTATCGTGACGGTCTATTTCTGGTGGAAGAACATCCAGGGCATGCACGAGTCCAGCGAAAAGGCCTTGCGCATCATGCAGATCACCACCGTGATGGTGGTCATGCTGATCGCTTGGTGCCTGATCACCATTGCGATGCATCCAGAGACGCGACATCTGCCGCCGCTGCCGACGCACCAGTCGATCATGGTGGCCAACGAAGCGTCGCATGGCGACACCCTGGGCTGGCTGGCGCATATGCCGCTGCTCACCATGCTGCCGTGGGTGCTGATGCTGGTGGGCTTTGGCCATTCGGTGCTGGCGATGAGCGGCGAAGAGTCGCTGGCACAGGTGAACCGGGAAATCGAATATCCCAAGCTGAAGAACCTGGAGAAGGCTGGCGCGGTCATCTTTCTCTACAGCCTGTTCTTCACTTCGCTGGTCTCGTTCTTTGCGGTGATGATCATTCCGGACCACAAGCGTCCGGAGTACTTTGCCAACCTGATCAGCGGATTGGCCATGTACATGGCCGGACCTTACAACCTGAAGCTGATTTTCCAGGGCTTTGTGGTGCTGGTGGGCGTGCTGATTCTCTCGGGCGCGGTGAATACGGCCATTGTCGGAGCCAACGGCGTGCTCAACCGCATCAGTGAAGATGGCGTGCTGACGCCCTGGTTCCGCAAACCGCACAGCAAGTACGGAACTTCGCACCGGTTGATTAACACGATTGCCGTGCTGCAGTGTCTCACCATTGTCCTCAGCCGCGGCAATGTCTATCTGCTGGCCGCGCTGTACGCCTTTGGCGTCATCTGGAGCTTTGCCTTCAAGTCGCTGGCAGTTTTCGTGCTGCGCTTCAAGGAGCCGGGCAAGCGCGATTTCCGGGTTCCGGGCAACTTCCACATCGGAAACACGGAAATACCCCTCGGGCTGGCCCTGATCACGTTGTTGCTGTTTGCGGTGGCACTGATCAACCTGATGACCAAGCCGCTGGCGACGCAGGCTGGCATCGCGTTCTCGGTCGTCCTGTTCGGCGTATTCACTGTTTCCGAAAAAATTACGCACCGGCGGCGCGGCGCGAACCACGAGATGCGCGAGGAATTCCGCGTCTCAGAACAACCGCTGGTAAACCGCGAGGAGATGAGCGTTCGCCCGGGCAACGTCCTGGTGGCGATCCGCGACCCCCGCAATCTCTACTACCTGAGCGAGCTGCTGAGAAATACCGACACCACAAAGCAGGACGTTGTGGTGATGACGGCGCGCATCTATCATCGCGAACACACCTTCGGCGGCAATCAGAGCTACGACAGCGAAGAGCTGTTCGAGGAGTACGAACAGCAGTTGTTCACCAAGGTGGTGGAGCTGGCAGAGAAGCAGGGCAAACATGTTGCTTTGATGGTTGTGCCTTCGGCCAACGTCTTCGATGCGATTCTCCAGACGGCGGCACGGCTGGAGGCGTCGAGGATTGTGTGCGGACTTTCCAACCGGCTTACCCTCGACGAACAGGGCAAGCTGACCGGCGATGCCTGGGAACGGCTGCCAGAGCCGCGTCCCAACATCGTGCTGGAGATCCACGCCCCCGACCACACCATGGAAGAGTACTACCTGGGCCCGCACACGCCGCGGTTGCGCGACCAGGATCTGGAATTGCTCCACAAGATCTGGTTGGAGGTGAGCGAAGATCCCGAACTGGCGTCGCTGCACCACTATCACATTGTGGGCATGGCCCTGGAACGCCTCTGCGAGCGATTGAATGGTCCGCAGCGCGAGGAAATTCTCAAATTGCTGCGGAAGGAATTGCACAAAGAGGACGAGGAAGACGAAGGGTCTGCGTAAGCACTAGGTTCTTTTGTACATGCAACGGCGCGGCCCAAAAGGACCGCGCCGTTGCGCATAAGACGGAAATTAGTCTGCGGTGGGAAACGTCTTGGAAAGGCGGTCATGCCAGCAGAGAGTATCCTCGTCCGCCATGGCCCAGAGAAACCCAAGGGCCACCGAGGCCAGCGACACAAACATATAGCGGGCGCGGGAGACGCGCTGACTCCACTGCGGTACCGCGCCGTCAAAGGTGCTGAGGCGGATGCGCTGCATGCTCATGCCCGGAGTGCGCCCGGCGTAGAGCAGGAAGAGATGCTGATACACCGCCCACAACAGCAGCGTCACCGCCCCCAAGGCCATCCAGAAGGGCTTGGTGTGAGGAATTCCCGGCAACGCGAAAGTTGCCATCGCGGCAAACAGTACGCCAGCGGCCAGGACCACGCCCAGGTCTGCCAGCCCGGCCATCAGGCGCGAGGAAACCAGCGCCACCGGCAAAGGCACCTCGAACTCCGGTTCCAGGTTGTTGGAGGCTTCCTGCTCGTCGGCGTCCAGCTGAATGTCAGGAAACAGCGAGCCCTGCACGGCGGGCATGATGTCTTCCGGTACTTCGAGAATGCGGGGCCGGTTGTACATCGGCTCAGCCAGCTCGTCGCGTGAGGGTTGTGGCACCAGCGGAGGTTCCAGCAGCGGACGCCGAAAGACGATCAGGTTTCCCTGCGTTGCCGGTGCGGCGGCCGACTCGGGCTCCGGTTGGTGCTCGGGCTCTGGTTCGGGTGCAGAGATATAGTCGTGGTCCAGATACGACTCTGCGACGACGTTGGGGCGCAGCTCCAGATCGAGCACCGAATTAGTTCGCGCGTCATCAACGCGGACGTCGTTATCGCGTACATCATCGGCGGGCTTGACGTTGCGCTCTGCCTCGAACTCGGCTTCCGGTTCCGGCGCGGGGGCCATCGCTGCTGCCGTCGCTGCCATGATTCCTGGAGCCTGTGCCATGGACTCGGCATTCAGGCGGCGATAGTAGTTTGTATCAAACGGGTTGTGTGCTGCGGCGCTCGGGGTGCGGGTCTCGGATTTTTCGGGACGCGCAACAAAGCTGGCTGCCACCCCGGCCGCGGGAACGAAGTCCAGTGCAGGAGAGTCTTCCTCGCCGCCCTTGCGTTTGCGGCGGGCGCGGTAGCTGTCGACGCGCAAAGCGACTTCAGCACGCCACGCTTCTTCCGCAGCGGGGGTGGAATGGTTTACAAAACGGGGTTCGTTCGGCTCGGCTGAATGCATTCTGACCCTTACGCCCATTGGCAGGTTGGAGACAAATGGGATATCCACAGCTTGAGGTGTGGTGAGGGCGCCGCGCGACGTAAGCATTCGCGCGGCCACGGAGGGCACGGAGCACGTGCACGGCGTACCGCAGAGCGGACAGTCCATGGGCGAGTTGTGGGAACTACCAGAGCAGCGAGGGTTTTTCCGAATCGTAAGACTTTGTAGCAGACCGCCTCACGTGCTAACTTGCACCGAGCGCTATTCACGCACCGCGTGACCAGCGAAACGTATCCCGATGACCCTTCGCACTCTGAGAATTATCACAGTCACGTTTGTAAGTCACCTGCTGTTGGCTCCCTTGGCAGTAACCAGTCAGTTGCCTGCGCCCTCCACCACGGCCGGCACGGCAATTCCGCAACCCGCGCAGGAAGTCACGATTAAGGCCCTGCAACAGCAAAAACAGGGCGACATATACAAGTTGGACGGAGACGTGGAGATCACCTTTCAGAGCTACGTTCTGCGCGCCGACCACGCCATCTACAATGACGCGACGGGTGCCGCGGAGGCCACGGGCAGAGTGGTATTCGACGGCGGACCGCACGACGCCCACCTCATCGCCGGACACGCCAATTACAATGTAAAGAACGAGACGGGGACGTTTTACGATGTTGCCGGAACCTTTGGCGCCGTGGTCAGAGGGCAATCTGTTGTGCTCACCACCAGCAATCCCTTCGTCATCGCCGGGCGTGTAGTTCGCAAGGTGGACCGGAACCGTTATATTGTTTTCCATGGCAGTATCACCTCCTGCGCCGAGCAGACGCCGACATGGACCTTCAACTCAGAGAAGATTGATCTGGTGGCGGGAGAAGACGCCAAGCTCTATCACTCCACCTTCCGGCTGCTCAAACTGCCAATTTTTTACTTCCCTTACACGCAGGCCCCGGCCACGGCAATGGCGCGCACCAGCGGATTTCTGCTTCCGGCGCTCGGACAGTCTTCCACCAAGGGTTTCATCCTTGGTGATTCTTTCTACTGGGCAATCAACCGTTCCAACGACATCACCGTAGGCACTGAGTACTTCTCCTCGCGCGGTTGGAGTCAGACGCTGCAGATCCGCTCGAAGCCAGGAGAAAACAGTTCAATGGAGCTGCACTACTTCGGCGTAATCGATCGCGGCGTCAACGTGCAGCAGCTCCAGAATGGAAAGGAAGTCACTATCCACCAGGATCAGGGTGGCGAGGAGGCGAGGTTCGCTGGCGAGACCAGCCGCGACCACTGGCGTGCCGCTGCCAATATTGACTATCTCAGTTCGTTTCTATTTCGCCAGGCCTTTTCCGAGACCTATTCGCAGGCGGTAAACTCCGAGGTCAAGTCGGTGGCGTACCTCTCGCACAACCTGGCGGGCTATTCGCTCAACATGAGCGCCGGGCGCTATCAGAACTTTTACCAGGACCTGCTCACAAACTCCTACTCCAACCAGGTAAAAATCCTTCACCTGCCGATGGCCGAGATCAACGGGCTGGACCAACACATCGCGGCCTCGCCCGTAGTTTGGGGAGTGGACGCAAGCGCCGGCGGGCTGCAACGCAGCGAACCAGGCTTCGTCACCGCCAACCTGGTTGGGCGTCTCGATTTGCGTCCGCGGATTGCAGTACCGCTGGAATGGAAGGGATGGAACCTCCGGCCCGAGATCGCGGTGCACGACACGGTCTATACCCAGCAGATCACGCCATCGGCCACCAACCCGTTGGGCGTAGCCAGCGGAAATGAGCTCAACCGGCGCGATGTGGAAGCCTCGGTCGAGCTGCGTCCTCCGGTGCTGGAGAAGGTCTTTGATCGCGAAATCTTTGGCCAACGGCTCAAGCACGTCATCGAACCGGTTTTTACCTATGCCTACACCACCGGCGTGGGTAACTTTCAAAACATCATCCGCTTCGACCAAACCGACATTCTGAGCAATACGAGCGAATTCCAGTACGACATCATCCAGCGCATCTATGGACGCCGCCGCACGACGCACCACGTACCCGGCTGCGAAGCGGCGGCTGCGGAACCTGCGCGCGGCCGTGTGGAGAAGCTTCCGCCCGCCTACATCCCCGGCGTGAGCGCCTTGCGCCCGCGCTGCGAGGATGAGGGCAAGACCACGCGGGAGCTGTTGAGCTGGGAAGTGAAGCAGAAGTACTACCTGAACGAAAACTTCGGAGGCGCGCTGGTGCCAGGCCGCCGCAACGTCTTTACCACCACCGACGACCTCACCGGGATCGCATTCTTGGATCAACCGCGCACCTGGAGCCCAGTGATCAGCAAGCTGCGCCTGCAGACTTCAGCCAACACCGACGTGCAATGGCAACTGGACTACGATCCGGTACGCGGCCGCATCAACTCCAGCGCGACCTTTGTGGAGTACCGGTTGGGCGAATACTTCTTTGGCCTCAGTAACTCCTTTTTCCATGTACCGCCTGACTCGGTGACGGCGACCTTCGGCGACCAACCGCTGGTCTTTAACCAGTTCCGCTACCTGATTGGCTACGGGCATCCCAACAAACGGGGCTTCGCCGGAGGCTTCAGCATGGGCTATGACCAGAACCTCGATTTTCTGCAGTACGCCGCCGCGCAGAGCAGCTATAACTGGGACTGCTGTGGCCTGAGCTTCGAGTACCGGCACATCAACGTGCCGGGCGTGAACGTTGAAAACCAGTACCGTTTCGCCTTCACCTTGTCCAATATCGGAACCTTTGGCAACATGCGCAAACAGGAGAGGCTGTACTAAAACTGCCCGGAGGCCGCAAATGAAGAACATCATCATTCCGCTGCAGGCCAAGAAGCGGATTGCCCTGGTGGCCCATGACAATATGAAGGCGGGACTCTACGACTGGGTGCGCTACAACGTAGGCACTCTGCGCGGGCACACGCTGTTCGCCACCGGCACCACCGGAGCGATCCTGGAGCGTGAGCTCGGACTCCAAATCACCCGGCTGGAGAGCGGTCCGCTCGGCGGTGATCAGCAAATTGGCGCCATGATTTCGCGCAACGAACTCGACTTCCTCATCTTTTTCTGGGACCCATTGGAGCAACTGCCGCACGATCCGGATGTGCGAGCCCTGTTGCGGCTGGTGAACGTCTGGAACATTCCGATGGCGTGCAGCCGCTCGTCGGCCGATTTCATGATCTCCTCGACGCTGATGGGCGAGACCTATCTGAGGCAGGTGCCGGATTACTCGGCCTATCGTTCGCGCCGCATCGCCGATACCAGCGTCGAATAGCATTCTGTGGAGAAGAGGCCGCCCCGTTCGGATGCGGCCCCTATCGTTTTGCTACCGGCTAATTCGCGCTCAGCACGTCGTAGTTGTAATTGATCATCAGGCGCTTGGGGACCGTGGCGCCAACGGGTACTTTCTGAGTGATGGTCTGGTTGCCCACCAGCAGAACCTGGCCTAGCCTGCCAACTTTGCCGTCGTTGAGCTCATAGTAAACCGGAACGACCATCCTGAAATTCGGGCTGACTCCGGACTGCGTAATCTTGACCGTGATCGTTCCTTTTCCATCCGGACCCGTCTCGCTGGCCGTGTCCATTGCGTAGCTCGGAATCTCCGTACCGTATACCCACTCATCGAAGAACCAATCCATTTTCCCATCGCCTGCCGCGTTCAGTGAGGGAATCATGTGCTTCTCGACCATTGCCTTGAAGTCTTCGGTGCTCACGGGCCTGTTGGCATAGGTCTTCACAAAATCGTGCATCATGGCCCTGAATTCGGAGTCGCCAGTCTTGGGGTTGAACATCATCTGGCGGAGCATGTGCAGGATGTATGCGCCCTTGGGATAGATGAGCCGACGGTAATTGCCGAATCCGCATCTGCTGTTATCGACTCTGAAGCCTAAGGTAACCGGTCCGGCATCGACGGGGCGGACGTTGAACTGACCGGTCGTTGCGGATGTACTGCACGAATAGCGAAGCGGAGAACTCGGCAAAGCCTTCACTCATCCACTGATCGCGATAGGAGTCGAAACCGACGGTGTGCCCCCACCACTGGTGTGCAACCTCGTGCGGTTCCACGACCCGGAAGAAATTGTTGCGTTCGTTCCAGCCGAGGGCGTGGCGCTGCGTGGTGTCTAGGAAGTAAGCCAGCGGCATGAACACCAGCCCTGGCCAGCTCTGGCCGTAACTCAGCGCGGTCTGTTGCGTCACCTGAAGGTACTTGAAGCTCATCGGGCCGAAATAGTCCGTGTAGAGAAGAGTCGCGAGCTGACCCTCCGCAAGACCTTTCTTGAGCAACGGCGTTGTGCTTAGGTTTCCGAGTTCGGGCGAAGTTTCAGAGCTTGGGCCATGCCCGCCCAACTCTCTGGCTGACGGCATGAATGTCGTCATGCCCTTGAGTGTGTCCGGAAGCTCCTTGTTGGCAAAGCTTGATACGGTCACACCGATCTTGTCTAGGGTGGCGCTCTCCTGCTTAAAATCGCCGAAGTTGAAACCAGCCACGGCCAGCGGGACGTCGCTCTTCCAGACCGAGACGTTCTGGGAACCTTCGTTGGTGTTGCTGACCTGTGTGCCGGTGGCAGCCATCACATTGCCCTTGGGGATGCGCAACGTCATTTCATAGGTGGCATAGCTGCCGAAGTGGGCACTTGTATTTGGGTACCAATTCTCGCGAGCGACCGGATAGTAGTTTCCCGTTCCCTCGTGCAGCACTGCGTCTTTGCCGGAATATGCGATTCGGGCGGTGAATTTCTCACTTTTGGCAAGCGCTTTGGGAAGCACGATAAAGAACTGCATGTCCTCGTGCTTGTCCTCCTGAATCCACGGCAAGGGCTGGCCAGAACCATCCGTGACGTTTTCAACGCGCAGCTTCCAGAAAAGGTCGAGCGGCGCCACGCGTACGCCGTCCATGTTGGCGGCGAAAGTAGTTATCGCGACACCGTTCAGGAATCCGCTCTTCTCGATGGTGACGTCGAGCTTCTGGTTGACGGCGCTGACAGGGGCCAAGATGCGGTTATCCCGGAGCGCGACCGAAGGCGCGTTGAGCCGCCGACTGGCATACCAGATACCGAACTTCATGTCGTTATACGTGAACAGGGTTACCTGGTCCGGTCCTACATTCACCTCCGGCACGGTGGAGCGGTCTCCGTAGGTCAAGAGCCTCGGCACGCCTTGCGGATCAATGACGTAAATCATGCGGTCGCTATACTTCTTGCCATAGATGAAGGCCATGAAGAAGCCATCGGGCTTAGCCGCCAACACAGGCTGAAGCAGACGTCCGCTGAGGTTGTAGCGCAGCGGGAAACGCAAGCTCTTGTTGGCTTCCTCAAGTAAATCGCTGGGACAGCCCCCGCCGCTTCTTTTCACTGCCGAAGACTTTGCCATCTCTTCCGGCGTTCCGTCGGCGAATCGCAACACGAGCTGCTCAAAGTCTTCATCGATGCTTCGGACCTTCGTCAGTATCCGCATCTGGTTCTGCTCGCGCGGGTCATCGCTCTGCAGGCGGAATGTGCCTGAGCCGCGAAAGACCGCGCCGGTGACCATCCCCTGAACCGGAGCCAGCAGGCAGAGCGTGCCACCGTGCAACGTAAAGGTTCCGGCATCGCGGACAATCTTCAGGTTCTGAACTTCGTAGGCTTCGGCTGCGGTTTGGACGTGCCGGAGCTGCACGTAAGCCGGATCGGAGTTCGGCGGCGCCGCCGTGCTTTCAATGGCAAAAGCGGAAACTGCAAGAGACAGGATGAGAGCCAGCAGAGTAAGGCGCAACCGTCGTTGCATAAGCGGGTTCCTCAAGCAGAGAAGAATGCCTGATTATGGGACGAAAGTTGCTGGAATGCGATCAGAAAAGGCTTCCCAGCGTGAAAATCCAGCGCTGCACGGGCGCAAACGTCCCTGCAGAGAACGGTCTGTTTCTGTTACGCTGGACCGTTCCGATGAAGAAGAATCCCATCCTGCTCGCTGTCTGCTGTTTTGCGCTTGCGCTGGCCGCCGGTTGTGCGGCGCCGGGCGTTCCCCAGCCGCCCTCGTTGCGGTTGCCGATGACGGTGGATAATCTATCCGCCGTGCGCAAGGGGAATCGCGTGGTGCTCACCTGGTCGCCGCCCACGGAAACCACCGATCACCAGACGATGCGCTGGCCTACCACCACGCGCATCTGCCGCGTGCTCAATCGATTCCCGGTCAACGTCTGCGGCGAAGTGGTGAAAGAGATCAAGAGCGCGGAGCTGGCCTCGGCGCTGCCCGGCGCACGCCGCCCGGTGGTCTCATTTGAAGATGTGCTGGCGCCGGCGCTGATTGCCTCGCCGAACCAGGCGACCTATGCCGTCGAGGTGGTGAACCAACGCGGCCACTCCGCCGGACTCTCCAACCAGGTGCGCGTTCCGCTGGTGCCAACCGCGCCGCCACCCACGGAATTCCGCGCCACGCTGGATGCCCAGGGGCCGCTGCTGGAGTGGAACATCGCGTCGAGCGTTCCAGTTTCCGCTGGCACCTCCTACCGGCTGCGTATCTACCGCCGGACGCACGGCAACGCCGAGTTTGCCCTGGTGGGTGAGCAAGCTTACCGCTTTGGCGAAGGGGAAGCCCGCGACAGCAATTTTGAGTGGGAGCAGGGATACGATTACAAGATCGCTGCGGTAACCGTGCTATCTGGGCCAGGCCGCCAGACTGTTGAAGTGGAGGGCGACGACAGCGAGTTGGTGCATTTGACGGCACATGATGTGTTTCCGCCCGCCGTTCCCAGCGGCCTCCAGGCGGTCTTTAGCAGCGTCGGCCAAAAGCCCTTCATTGACCTCACCTGGGCACCGAACACGGAGAGCGATCTGGCCGGATACGTGGTCTATCGCCGGACACCGGCCTCAACATTCGCTGTTGTCTCCAGTGCGCCAGTGAAGGCTCCGGCCTGGCGTGACAACGATGTGCATCCCGGGCAAAAATATTACTACACCGTCGCGGCGGTCGATCTGCGTGGCAATCAGAGTGCGCAATCGGCTCCGGCCGAAGAGTCGGTACCTTTGGAGGTTCGATGAAATTCTGCCGCTTTCTTGGAATGGACGGCTCCCGCTTTGGCCTCGTAGAGACCCGCGATGGCCACGACTTCATCATCAGCGAACTGGGCAGCCCGCAGATGCAGTTGAGTGAGGCAGGCGTGCCAGAACAGATCGTGCTTCCGGAGATCGGCTCTGGGAAGACGATTGCCGAACCGTTTCCGCTGGAACGCGCCAAGCTGCTGATTCCTTTTCCGATCATCAGCAAGATTATGGCCGTGGGACGCAATTATGCCGCGCACGTCCGCGAGCTGGCACATGAGATGCCCTCCGAACCGCTCATCTTCAGCAAGCCGCCCTCCTCGCTGCTTGCGCCTGGCGGTGAGATTGTCCGCCCTAAGATCAGCGAACGTGTGGACTACGAAGGCGAACTAGGGATTCTCATCGGCCGCCGCTGCCACAAGATGAAGGACGGCGAAAGCGCCCGCGATTACATCCTCGGCTACACGGTCGTCAACGACGTGACGGCGCGCGATCTGCAGAACAAAGACGGCCAGTGGACCCGCTGTAAGGGCTTTGACACCTTCTGCCCGTTCGGTCCCATCGTTACCACCGAGCTTGACCCCTGGAGCGGCATCAAGGTACAGACCCGCGTCAACGGCGCGTTGCACCAGGACGGCAACACCAGCGACATGATGTTCAACGTGGACCGCATCCTGCACCACATCTCGCAGTTCTGCACCCTACTGCCCGGCGACTTGATCGCAACCGGCACGCCGGAGGGTGTGGGCCCGCTGCAGGCCGGAGACGTCGTCGAGGTCACGATTGAAGGCATTGGCACCCTGCGCAACCCAGTTGTGAACGAGTAGCGGCCCAAGGGGCATCAGCGCGGGCCATGGTATTCCCCACGGATGCCCACTTGTGGGTCTGCAACCAACTCCGGTTTCGTAGTAAAGTCAAAGGAGAGCGGTCCACAACATCCACCGGCCCGCAAAGTTCTTCCATGAGCATGTTTCGCATCTATACGCTGACTGGCGCCCTGGTGATTGCCGCAGCCAGCACTATGTTGCTAGCTAGCGGACGCAAGAAGACTCCCGAACAACGTGAGGCGCTGCGCCGGCAGCGCATCAACACAGAAGGCCGGATCACCGACGGAACCGTGCTCGACGTGCAGGAATTCGACTCTGAAGCCGGAAACTCCGTGCAGCTGGTTCTCTACACCTACGACGTGGCCGGCGTGCAATACGAGTGTTCGCAGGAGGTAAGCCAACTCCGCCAAGTTGTCGATCTGCACTCCTGCCGCATCGGCGTGACCACCAGCGTCAAGTACGATGCGCGCCATCCCGGCAACTCCATCGTGGTTGCGGAGACGTGGTGTGGACTGCGCACCTAAGCGCTTCGCTCTACTCACGGTCGCGAGTGGTTATCAGCACTATGCTTGGATGACTGCCAATCTTCGCTCCCAGCGCACCTTATCGCTTGCATCGCTATCTAACTCGTATTAAGAACGTGAGACACGCGAGTTCGCGGAGCTTGTGCCGGGATCTCGGCATGACCCGTGCGGGAGGATGGTAACCATGGGAGAGATCGGCGACCGGCATCCGTTACGACAGCTTCTAGGTGAGAAAATTGCACACAGTTTTGGCCGCGAAGTGGGTTTGCGCGATGAAGAGATCTGGGCATACCTCGCCAACCTGCTTACCGAATTCTGCGACGCTCGCAACCTCTACGCGTTGAAGAACGCCCGGGGCCGCTCGCTCGACGATGTTGGCGAGATGCTGCTGGAAAGCGATCCTGTGTTCGGCGAGGGAGCGTCGTTTGACCGCGAGCGCCAGGTGCGCAAACACATCGGAGATTTTACCCTCTTCTTCAGCGGCATGTTCCCGGAGTCGATCAACCGCTTCCGTTTGCGCCGCCAGCGCCTGGAGAACCTCATCGACTTTGTCCACGCGGGCAAGGAGAGCTATTTTATTGTCAGCCAGTTTGACCAGATGGAGTACCGCAAGGTCGCGCCGCTTTTCGGCCGCCTCTCGGTTCAATTTGAGAGCTGTGTTTTCGGCCTCAACTTGGTGCGCAAGGAGCTCACCGAAATGCAGTATGCGTTGGTTCGTCCCGATGACCTGGTGATGTGAGAACACGGTTCCTTGGTAGTACGGTTCCATGTGTAACCCGGCAGCACTTCGGCGCGGCTGCTAACCATCGGCATTTGTGGGCTGCTCAATCGTTCTCCGGTAGAAGCTGAGCGCGCTTTCGCCCTGCTTGAGCAGGCGGTAGCGCCGCAGGTTGCCCTCGCCCTCGCCGGGATCGAATCGCTTCTCATGCTCGGCCACCACGATTCCGCCCTCTTGCAGCACGGTTCCGCGTGCAATCGTACGCAGAATTTCGCCATAGGCTCCGTGCAACCGGTACGGCGGGTCCAAAAAGCACACATCGAACTGTAGTTCGGCCTTGTCCCACTGGCGCAGAGCCTCGGCTGCGTCGCGCTCCGCTACCTCATCAGCCTCCAGGCCAAGTGCGGTCAGGTTCTGGCGTAGCACGCGGGCGGCGCTGGCGCTGGATTCAGAGAAGCGCACCGAAGCCGCGCCCCGGCTCAGTGCCTCAATGCCCACCGCGCCAGTGCCCGCAAACAGATCGGCCCAGGCACATTCGACGATCATTCCCGCCGAGGCAAGGACGTTGAACAGCGTCTCTTTTAACCGGTCGTAGGTCGGACGCGTCTCCAGACCTTCCAGGCTCTTTAGCGTCCGGCTGCGAAACTTTCCCGCAATCACCCTCATCGGACTCTTCTACTCCCTGCCGTTTGCCGTGTAGTGTATTAGTAACGGTTTTTTCGGGCACAAGGCAAATAACAATGAGACGCTGGTCCATTCCGGTCATCGACATCTTCGGTATCCACTTCCGCGTGCACTTCAGCTTTCCGCTGATGTTTTGCCTGGTGTGGATTCTGGAAGCCGGGCGTGGCCCGCAGGTAGGGTTGCGCAGCTTGATCCTCGTGCTGCTGGTGCTCTTCGCCGTGCTGATGCATGAGCTTGGTCATGCCGTGGCGGCCGCGCAGAACGGCATTCGCGTGCGCAGCGTGGTGTTACTGCCCATCGCGGGAATCTCCTTGCTCGACGAACAGGCTCAACGCGGCCTGGACGCCCGCCGTGAAATTCGCATCTCGCTCGCCGGACCCAGTGTGAACCTGTTGCTGGCGGCTCTTATTGGGGCCTCGATTCTTATCTTCCGCCCGCAAGAGCAGCTGTTCACCTTCCCTTGGCTCACGCCCTTCGATCTTCCGCGCAGCCTTGCCTGGGCGCAAGTGTTTGTTGCCGCACTCAACTTGCTTCCCGCCTATCCGCTCGATGGCGGCCGTATTCTGCGTGCGGTGCTGGCCAGCAACGGGGACCAGGTTACGGCCACGCGGCGCGCCGTCTCCATTGGACAGTTCTTCTCGCTCGCACTGTTTCTCTGCGGCGGAGCGGTCTTCCTCGGCTCCAGCTCCAACAATCTCTGGATCATGATGGCGGGAGTTTTTCTTTTCCTCGCGGCGCAACTGGAAGACCGCAGCATGATTCTGCAAGCTGTTCTGGAGCGCGTCCGGGTGATTGATGTGATGATCACCGACTTCGTCACGCTCTCTCCGGCCGAGACGCTGGCGGATGCCTTGCAGCGCTCCACTGAGCCGCCGCAAGAAGAGTTCCCAGTCGTGCGTGGCACAGATATGGTGGGCGTCATTAGCCGCCAGCAGATGGCCGAGTGCATGCAGGAAGAGGGCAACGGCTACGTGCAATCGGCGATGCACCGCGAGTACTTGGTCGCCGGACCACAGGAGTCGCTAGCCGCCGTGCTGCGCCGCATCGGACGCAGCGGTCTCGCGATGATCCCCGTGGTTGAAGGCGATTACCTGATCGGCATCATTACCTTCCAGAACCTGATGCGCAAATTGACCGCGCTCTCGCTGCGCCGTCCAGCGTCGAAAACCAGCGCACGCAATGCTCCCGCCCCGCAACAGTAGCGCGCTCAAAAATCGGCCAGTTGCGCGCGCCAGCAGCGGGCTGGGCTGCGCTGATCTATTCTCGTTATTGCGGTGCGCCCTGCGGACCAACGGGGGCGTCTTCGGCCTTCAATTTGCGACAGCACCCGCTAACCGTGTCGCCTTGCAGCAAACTGACCTGTGCAGAGTACGGATACTTTTCCTTGCGGACGGGATCCATGCAGGAGGCTTCTTTGATGACAGCCGACAGGCTGTAGCCGCTGACCGGCGGGAGACTGGCAGCTCGTTGCCACACCCAATCCTTGTCCTCAGGCATCCAGTGAAAGCTGCCGGGAAAATCCTGGTCAGGTTGGTTGATGCCCACGTACCGGGCTCCCCAGGAGGCGAACTGGATGCTCCAGCTCGGGTCATTGCCCCAGCAAACCATGTCTGGAGTTTTGGGCGCCGCAGCTTGATTCGCAGGAGTCGCCGCACCTTGGGTGGTGGGGCGCGTAGATGTTTGCGTGGCAGCCGGGACCACGGCAGCCGGAAGCAGCAGAAGGACCGCGATCGAGCGTATCCAAATCCGTCCCATGGAAACCGGCAGTCCTCCGCAACCGACATGGCGGCCGTTAAGCCGGGACTTGTCCTTTGACTGCGGCGGTCTTTTCTCCACGTCTGGCATATTCTTCTGGCTAGATGCGAGAGGCGTCAAAGGGTGGCTTGCATCATCAGACAAAGCTACTTATTTCGCCTGGTTCAGAGATGGTCGAAACCTACCGCTCTTCCGACCGTCTTCTTCCCGAAACGCCGCCAGAACTGTAGCTCCTGAACCACGTTTGGCAGAATAGCACCCCCGGATGCTACTGGCAGACGCATGCAGAATCGCGTGTTATAGTGGGCAACCCTTCGTTTTCATTCAGGAGAACCAGTTATGATCGAGCCTTTGCGGCCGTTGTCGATTGGTGAACTACTGGACCGCACCTTCTCTTTGTACCGGCAGAATTTCAAACTATTCATTGGCGTTTCCGTTCTTGGACCGGCTGCACTGCTGTGCTCGCAGATGGCGCTCGCTGCGGTAGGGGTCGGCAGCGCCACGCATTCGGCGGGAGTGATCCAAAACCAAGTATCGATCATTGCAACCGTCAGCGCTGGAATGATCTTCTATTTGCTTGGGCATTCGATTTCGATGGCCGCCTCTGTCAGAGCCGTTGCGGCCGTATACCTCGGGAAGGCAATTCAAATTGGCGAGGCCTATGCTTCGGTAAAGGGCCATGTGCTGCGGGTGCTTGGAGTAGTGCTCTCGGTCATGTTGATTGCCGGGCTCGGGAGTGGGCTCATTATCGGCCTGGGTGCGTTGATCATGTTTATTGCGATCTCCGGCGGACGGGGAATTGCAGGACAAACCGGTAGCGTCGTGGGCGGGATCTTTGGGACCGTGGCTTTGATTGCTCTCATTCTGGTCGCGATTGGATTTGCGGTGCGTTATGCATTCTCAGTACAGGCTTGCGTGGTTGAAGATCTAACGGTTGGAGCGTCACTGAAGCGCTCGGCCGTACTGGCGAAAAATGCGCGCAAGCGAGTCGTCACGGTGTTTGCGGTATGCATGGTGATTATTTATGTTGTGGCATTTCTGTTTGCAGCCCTTTCTCAATTTGTTCCGGCCGGTACCAGCATGTTTGCGCGCCAACTTCTGACGCAGATTACCGGCTTGATTTCCGGTGTGCTTGGGGCGCCGCTCATGACGATCGCAATGTCGCTGGTGTACTACGATGAACGGGTCCGCAAAGAGGCATTCGATCTGCAACTTCTGATGGAGTCTCTCGACGAAGCGAAACCTGCTGACACTTCCAGCGTAGCTTCGAGCCTGGGGTAAGAATGAGGAACGGTTGCGGGCTGTTGCTGGTCTTAGTGGGTTCGATGCTCGCGGCGGCGCAGTCACAGACTGTGCCGCCGTTGTCTGCCGCAGGGTTTGCGCAGGAAATGGCACGAGTGCGCGCAGAGGTGGTAGAGCTGGAGGCTAAGCCACATTCGGCGCCTGCACTGGCTGCCGACTTGCCGAAATCCTGGAGAGTTCAGACCACACAGGGCGAAGTCGAGGTTTCCGCGGACTTTGTGCGCATGGGGTTAGTCGGCTTCCAGCGGGCGGAGCAGAAGGAGAAGGCTCAGCGGCTGAAAGAACTGGAGACTGTGCTGGATGTTCTGCAGAGCCAGGCAGAGTCTTATGACAAGGCGGAGCCGATTCCGGCTGGTGTCCATCAGACGCTTGCACGGATTCTGGATACGCGCGAGTTTCATGGGCTCCGAGGGCCGTCGCAACTGCAGCTACTATGGCAGCGTATTCTCCAATGGCTGCAAAAACACTGGGACAAGCTCTTTCCGCAGATGCCAAGCGCAACCAACGCGGGGCCGGTCTTTGCATGGTGTGTGATTGCCGTGGTTTGTTCCGCGTTGGGTGTGTGGGTTTACCGGCGGTCGCGCGAGACGGAACTGCAGGCGATACGAGAGGTGATTCGGTTTGCGCCTGGCGCGAAAGGCTGGCGGAGCTGGTTGGCGGAGGCACGGGAGAGCGCAGAACGCGGCGCCTGGCGTGATGCAATTCACCTGGCGTTCTGGGCGGGCGTGTCGAAGCTGGAAGCCGAGGGCACGTGGCGGCCAGACCGGGCGCGGACCCCGCGTGAGTATTTGCGGGCAATTCCGGAGTGGAATACCGCGCGTCCGGCATTTCAATTGATCATGCAGAGCTTTGAACGCTCGTGGTATGGCCGGGGCGCGGCATCTGCCGATGACTTCCAACAGATTCTGGCGGAGCTGGAAAGGATCGGTTGCCGGTGAAGGCAAATATACCGCGCGTGCCGGTTATGCTGGCTCTGCTGCTGTTCGCCGGAGCCATGCTGCTGGCGTATCTGAACGAACAGAACCGTGACGATTCGGGAACACCTTCCAGCTACTCTGCCCGGCGATTTGGCGCCAAGGCTGCATATTTGCTACTGCTCCAGAGCGGCTACCCGGTGGAGCGCTGGGAACGTTCGCCGCAGCAGCTGCCGAAGAAGGCCGCCGTCGTGACCCTCGTGCTGGCCGGGCCGGAACGCTCCGCGAATCATGCAGAGGTGAAAGCGCTGGAAGAGTTTGTGCGAGCGGGCGGGCGGGTGGTCATTACCGGACAGTGGATTTCTGATACCAATCTGCCGAACAGCTTGAGCGCCGGACCGGCGAGGGTAGGCTTTGCGGAGTGTTCGCCGAGCGCACCTACGGAACTGACGCGCGCAGGACCGATCACACAAGAGGGCGAAGTATATTGGGATGCGCAGAGTGCAGGACAGGCTGTGCATTACCGCGACGCGGAGGGTCATGCGGTCGTGGTGTCCTACACGCTGGGAATGGGCGAGGTGATCTGGTGGGCGAGTCCGCTTCCACTGACGAACATTGGCATTCGCGACAAAGGGAACCTCGACCTGTTGCTGTATGCGGTGGGTAAAGACCGGCGCATCTTGTGGGACGAGTACTTCCACTCGAACCACGATCCGCAACACGTTGGCAATTACGCGACGGTGATGCGCTGGGGCCGATGGCAATTGCTGTTGCTGGGGATTGCGCTGCTGTTCGCCTATGCCAGGCGTAGCGGTCCGGTGATGCCTTTGGCACGGGTCTCGCGCCTGTCTCCGCTGGAATTTGTACAGACCATGGGCAGCGTGTTTCACAAAGCAGATGCCAGATTGGCTCCGGTGGAGATCGCATTTGCAAGGCTGCAGCACATCGCGGCCAGGCGCCTTGCGTTGCGTCCGAATGCGAGCTCCGAGGAGATTGCAGGTGCGATGCAGCGGCGAGGCTATGGTGTGCAGCAAGAGCTGGCCCACGCATTGCGGGCGGCACAGGACGCGATGGACAATCCGGGCCTGAAGGAAAGCTCGGCGCTGGAGCACGCGGGTACGATCAAGCGGGTATTAGCAATCTTGGAAAGGGAGCGGAACAAGAATGTCTGACGAACGCGAACAGGCAACTACGGCGATTGCAACACTGATATCCCATGGCCGGCGAGAGATGGCAAAGGTGATTGTGGGGCAGGCGGAGCTGGTCGATGGAGTGCTGATCGCGCTCATCTGCGGCGGACACGCGCTGGTGGAGGGCGTGCCCGGTTTGGGGAAAACTCTCGCCATAAAATCGCTTGCCCGGATGTTGCAAGTCGCCTTTCATCGTGTGCAATGCACGAGCGACCTGATGCCTTCCGACTTACTCGGGACCAATGTGCTCAACATGAGCAGCGCGGAATTTTCCCTTCACAAGGGGCCGATGTTCACGGACCTGCTGCTGGTGGATGAAATCAATCGCATGCCACCACGCACCCAGGCTTCGTTGCTGGAGTCGATGGAAGAGCGGCAAGTGACGATTGATGGTATGCGTTATCCGCTGCCGGAGTTCTTTACCGTCCTCGCGACCCAGAATCCGGTGGAGTTCGAGGGCACGTATCCGTTGCCGGAAGCGCAGGTGGACCGGTTTCTGCTCAAGATCAAGATCACCTATCCCTCGGCAGAGGAAGAGCTGAAAGTGCTAGAGGCTCACCACGCCGGGCACTACGAGGGCGGCGCAGAGCTTGCGGCCATTGAGACGATCGACCGGGAGGCACTTCGCCTGGCGAGGCTGCAGTTGCGCGCGATTCGCGTGGAAGAGTCGCTCTTCCGGTACATCACTGAGCTGGTACGTAAGACTCGCGACTGGCCGTCCTTGTCGCTGGGGGCAAGTCCGCGAGCGGCGATCAGCCTGATGCTGGTTGCCAAGGCGCTAGCCGCGCTGGATGGACGGGATTTTGTGATACCGGATGACGTGAAGACCGCCGCCTTGCCGGCGCTGCGGCACCGCATGTTGTTGCGTCCAGAGGCGGAGCTGGAGGGGTTGGACACGGATCGCGTAGTGGCGGAGGTGCTGGCCAGCGTGGAGGTTCCCCGGTGAGTGGATGGCATGCGCTGGTTCCGCCGGAAGTAAAGGCAGAAGCAAGGCGCTATCGACGCTTTGGGGAAGGTCTGGGAAGGCGGTTGGTGATGCTGATCCTGGCGGGATTGGCATGGACCATTCCTGCGCTATGGGTTCCTACCTACCGCTGGGCGATTGTGGCCTGGGACGTGCTACTGCTGGCAGCGTATCTAGCCGACCGCTTTACCTTGCCGGCGCCGGAAGCGATCGAGGTGGCCCGGCGATGGAAAACCGCGCTCGGCCTTGGGGTTCCAGTGGAAGCCGAACTGACGGTGACGAATCGTGCGCGGCATCCGCTACAAATCAACTGGAGCGACCATCTGCCTGAAGAACTCGTGGCGGAAATGCCTCACGCGGAAATGGTTGTGCGCGGTCGCGCGGAACATACATCCGGGTACACAGTCACTCCGCGTGAGCGCGGCGACTGCCAGGCCGGGCAGGTGTATCTGCGATACCGAAGCGTTTTTGGATTGGCGGAGCGCTGGGCGGTAGCGGATTTGCGGCAGAAGTTACGCATCTATCCGAATTTTGAGCAAGCGAAAGGAAAATCCCTGTATCTTGCGCGCAGCCGGAAGATTGAACTGCAGATGCGGATGATGCGGTTGCGCGGACAGGGCAGCGAGTTTGAGAGTTTGCGCGACTACCGTGAGAATGACGAGCCACGCGCGATCTGCTGGACGGCGACGGCGCGGCGCGGAAAGATCGTGACGAAGAATTACCAGGTGGAACGAAGTCAGGCAGTGTGGGCGGTGATCGACTGCGGACGCCTGATGAACACACGCAC
>Ga0181520_10005498_pt1 | contig 20146 bp, 16 predicted proteins | sample PEATcosm2014_Bin_29_FD_132451 | JGI IMG/M metagenome (GOLD analysis project Ga0181520, IMG submission 132451) | Peatland microbial communities from MTU Mesocosm Facility, Houghton, MI, USA - PEATcosm2014_Bin02_30_metaG | ecosystem: Environmental > Terrestrial > Soil > Wetlands > Peat | place... | reverse complement strand
TATCCCGGCCCCATCGACACCGACATGTCACGCCGGCTCGCTATCCCGAAGACTGCCCCGCGAGCCGTGGCGATCGCGATTTTGGACGGCGTCGAGGCCGGACAGGAAGACATCTTCCCCGACCCGTTCGCGCTGGAATTTGGCCGATCGTTCGAAGCCTCGCCCAAGACCTCGGAACGGCAGGTCGCCGCAATGATATTGGCCGCAGCGGCGTGAACGAACGCCGCGAGGCCGCAGTCCCTGCGCCGCAAACGCGCTCACAATCGGCAACCTAACTCTCAAAGAATGAAACAGGAGAACGTCATGACCAAGCAGCATCTCACCGCCGCCTTCACAGTGGACAAGACCCCGGAGGAGGCCTTCGCCGCGATCAACAACGTCCGCGCCTGGTGGTCCGGCGACATCGACGGCGTCACCGACGAACTTGGGGCCGAGTGGACCTATCGTTACAAGGACATTCACTACAGCAAGCAGAAGATCGTCGAAATGATCCCGTCCAAGAAGGTGGTTTGGCTCGTCGAGGACAGCTATCTCAGTTTCATCAAGGACAAGACCGAATGGAACGGGACCAGAATCACGTTCGACATCGCCGCCAAGGGCGACAAGACCGAGGTTAAATTCACTCACTTCGGCTTAGCGCCCAACGACGAATGCTTCGAGGCCTGCTCCGACGCCTGGGGCGGCTATATCAAGGGGAGCTTGCGCAGTTTGATCGCCACCGGCAAAGGCCAGCCCAACGTGAAGGAAAGTTAGATTTTGGCCGGGAGGAGGATGAGACCGGACTCCACACATATCCGAGCGCCCGTCGGCTTGATCAGATCATCTCGGCGACGCGGCGCTCGACCTCCTCGATGCGACCTGGCGGCGCCAGCGGCGCCGAGACGCGCCTGTGGACATTCGGACCCCGATTCACGCGGATGACCGCTTTCGGTGGCGACGACCCTGCCTTTGAATGACGGGAGAGGGCGCGAAGCGGCCAAAGGCGAATGCGAATGTCTGGCCGAACGGGACTGCCAGTTCACAGGCAGTCGGAGTGTTGCAGCGGGCATTCGTTGCTTTTGGCATCGTGGCGGCTCTCGACGCTACGGCAGCGCCTGTGTCGCGCTCGACGATGCAAGTGAGGATGACGGACTTTGGCGCCACACACGCAATTGCGAATTTCGGCGCAACCCACTAGCCGCTGTGTATGAAGCCCTGCCGTGCTATGGAAGGCTCGCTGGGCTCGCTTGGCCCGCCATGAGCCCACGCTGCTACGCCGGAGGGGGATGACGTTTGATCGCCGCAGCGACCAACGACTTCGCTCGGCCCGCGAAGCTCTCGGGAATTGCCCATGCGCCTTCGCTGTGGATTGGCGCAACGTGCTTCCTCGTCACCTCGTCGCCAACGCCCACTACGACGTCTTTCGCGACGAGCTCTACTTCATCATCTGCGGCATGCACCCCGCTTTCGGCTACGTCGACCAGCCGCCGCTGATCCCGCTGATCGCCGCCGCATCTTACAAGCTGTTCGGAACAGCGCTAACGCCGCTTCGGCTCGTCCCGGCGCTGGCCTCGGCGGCGACGGTCGCGCTGGCCGCCGATTTCGCCCGCCTGCTGGGCGGCGGCCGCTTCGCCCAGACACTGGCCGGTCTGTGCGTGTTGTTCGCGCCGGCGCTTTTGGCAGTCGGCGTGTTGCTGTCGACCGACTGCCTGCAACCGCTGACATGGCTCGCCTGTGCCTGGATCCTGGTGCGCCTCGTCGATAGCGGCGACGAGCGCTGGTGGCTCTCCTTTGGCGCCGTCGTCGGCATCAGTTTCGACAGCAAGTATCTGATCGCCCTCTACATGGCCGCGCTGGCGGTGGGCGTCGTCGCGACGCCGTTGCGACGCAGCCTGGCGCGCCCGTGGCTCTATGCCGGCGCCGCTCTGGCTCTGGCGCTCGCGCTGCCCAATGTTCTGTGGCAGGGGCTGCATGGCTGGCCGTTCCTTGAGATCGCCAGCGCCGACGTCGGCGGCAAGAGCGTTGGGCGGTCGCCGCTGGGACTGCTGGTGCAGCAGGCGCTGTTTGTTGGGCCGATCTCGACCTTGGTCTGGCTCGCAGGCCTGTGGCGGCTCGCCGTGCGACCGTTCCGTCCGGAACTGCGCGCGCTGGCGATCGCCTATGTCGTCCTGCTGGCGATCGTCATCGTCGCCAACGGCAAGGCCTACTACGTCACGCCGATCTATCCGGCGCTGTTCGCCGCCGGCGGCGTCGCATGGGAAGCCTGGCTCAAACGCCCGATTGCGCGTTGGATCGTGGTCGCCGTCGTCGTCGTTCCCGGCCTCTTCGCCGCGCCGACCGTCCTGCCGATCCTCTCGCCGGACGCGCTGGTCGCCTATATGCAGGCGGGCGGTCTCTCGCCCAAGACGACCCAGACCGAAAGCGGAAAGCTCTCCGCTCTGCCGCAATATTTTGCCGACATGTTCGGCTGGCGCGAGATGGCGGCGGCGGTCTCCGCCGTCTATCGCGACATCCCGCCCGACGAGCGCGCGCAGGCGGTCTTCTTTGCGCCGAATTACGGCGAGGCTGCCGCGCTCGACATCTATGGGCCGGCGCTCGGCGGCCCGCCGACAATCAGCGGCCACAATTCCTATTTCCTGTGGGGGTCGCGCGGCGCGTCCGGTGAGGTGGTGATCACGCTGGGCCGCGAAGCCGCAGATTTCGGCCGCTTGTATGAAGACGTTCGCGCCGTCGGCCGCACCGACAGCGCGTATGCGATGCCGTTCGAGAACGGCCTCACGATCTGGGTTCTGCGCCATCCGCGCGCGCCGCTCGCCGGCAGCTGGGGCGCGTTCAAGCATTACGACTGAGCGCGCCGCCGCCCTCGCCTCGCGCCGCGGCGACCAAATCGCCATCCAATTCGACGACGGCCTGCAACCTCGCCTTGCCGCGCGAGACTTGCTCGACGACCTTGAGGAATTGATCGTTTACCACCGAGTCGGCGCGGGGGTCCGGCACAACGTCCGCGTTCGAGGGCGCCAACAGCCGGGCGGAACGTTCGGCTTGGGCGCCTTCCGGTCAATGCTTGGTTTCGGTGTTTCTGCGCCGCCGAGTGCGGTTGATCGCAATTCGAGAACGGATTCCGTTCGAACTTGTAACCGCCAGGTAACCGAGTGCTATGACCCCAGCAATGTCCTCCAGATGAAGCTCGAGCCAGGCTCGAATTTGAGCTTGCCGACGAAGCGAGGAAAAAGATTGCAGGTAGTCCTGGTGCCATACTGCCGACGCGGCAGTGGCACAGACTTCCGCCTCGATCACCGCTTCAACCCGACCTGCCCGGCCGCCATTTCAGCATGGGCGCCAGTGCGAACGGGTGGGTGAGCGCGCGACGGCCGAAGGCGCGGACGAGGAAGCGATGAAAACCGGCGTTGGGGAAGCTTTGGCGGACTTCGGTGACGATGGCGGAAGGGACGCCGAAGCGGACAGCGCCGAGCGAAAGGTCGACGAGATAGGCGCGGCGGAAGATCTCAGTTGGGCTGTCGCGATCGCCCAAACGCGATAACAGGGCGTGATGGCTCTCGATCATGTCCTCGACGACCCGGTCTAGCGCCGACTTGCCGTGCGCGGCAAGCCAGTCGCGCGCGAGGGCGCGCGAGGGCGGCAGATAGTCGAGCGTGCCGGCGTTGAAAATGCCAAGATCGTGGAACGCGGCGGCGACGGCGTAGATGTCTCGCTCCGCGCTCGCGCGCTCGCCAGCCAGGGCCAAGCAGAAGCGGAACATGCGCTGGCAATGGTTGGTGTCGCCGCAAAAGTCCGCGCCGGCCGTCGGCGCATGGGGCGCCAGTAGCATTTCGATCAAGGGTTCAGGCGCGAGCATAGCGATGAGCCTCAGGGTCGCGTACGGCGAAGGCTTCGAACGACGAAACCGAATTGATTGGTCGCACGCTAGTATCACCGGCTGAGCGCTATTCGACGATCTTCGCAGGATGCTCACAGTGGTTCGCAGAAGTTGCGCGTGATTGCAATTCATGCAAAACGCAGTTCGTGCAAGAAAGCCAACAAACAGGAGAGGACATGGCTAAAGCCGTTGTGCGGTCGAAGAAGGCGCCTGCTAGGCGACCTTGGACGAAAGATGATGTCCGCCTTCTCAAAGGTATGGCTCGCAAGGAACCCGCCTCAAAGATTGCGAAAGCCCTTAAGCGAACTGAGGCTGCTACGCGCCAAAAAGCGACGAACCTCGGCGTCTCGGTCAGCATGACGCGCAAGAGGCGAGCGCCCGCGATAAAGCGCTGAGATGGCGCCCGAGTTGGCGAGCCGCGCCCTACGGCATCAGTTCGGTTAGCACGGGGCTCAGGGACTGATCCATCAGCTTCTCAATCCGCTCGGAGAACCGAATTGTGTGGTGTTGCCGAACGTGGTGTTCAAACGCCGCCAGATCACGCCAGCGCGAATGGACGTAGAATTCCTCCGGAACCTTGATCGATTGGAACGCATGGTAGTCAAGACATCCCGGTTCGGCGCGGGTTGGACCCTGGACGTCGTGGATCGCTTTCTTCAGTTCGCGCTGAGTACCTGGACGCCCTTGAAGCCTGGCGAAGAGGTAGATCTCCATCTCGCTTGCCCTGCTATGGCTTGACTGAAGCGAACAATCGCGCCGAGTTCTCAGCTTCGTCTCCTATCGCGCAGCAGGAAAGAGAGAACCTTTTGTGCTGGACCGGTTGCCGCGGAACCCTTTTTTGTAGAGCGGCTTAGACCGCTTATGCCGACTTTTGTAGTCCTTTTGCCGCTCCGCGCCCTCCACGCAGTACCGCGTCCAGAAGTCGGCGATTTGTGGAGGGCAAACCCACAAAGTTCGTCAAGTCCACGTCAGCTTCGCGCCCAAGATTACCGTTCGGCCGATGGTCGCCGCGCCTCCGAAGCAGATGAGGTGGATGGCCGCGAAGCCGTGCATCGTATCCAAGACCTGATCTGCGGCCGAGACGAAGGTATCGACGATACGTTTGTCCAATAAGTTCGATCGGTTCGCACCCTCATCTTCTCGTCAATCTGCTCGGCAAAGCGGACGGCACAAGAAGGTTCAATTCGATGATCAAGAGCAACATGACCCTGAAGCTCGCGGTCGCGACAGTCGTCGCGTTGACCGCCGCGGTCGGCGCTCTCGGTCTGACACTCCCTGCCCCGCAGCGCGCGTTTGCCGGCCCGCGCCCATGGCTGAATACATCGCCGCTCCGACCCGAAGAGCTACGCGGCAAGGTCGTTCTCGTGAATTTTTGGACTTATTCCTGCGTCAACAGTGCGAGGGCTCTGCCGTATGTCAAGGCCTGGGCCGAGAAGTACAAGGACCAGGGGCTTGTGGTCATCGGGGTGCACACGCCAGAATTCGCCTTCGAAAAGGATATCGCCAATGTCCGTCAAGCGACAGCCGCAGCGAGAATTGGCTATCCAGTCGTACTCGATAACGATTTCGAGATTTGGCGAGCTTTCGGTAACGAGGCATGGCCCGCGTTCTACTTCATCGACGCCGATGGGCGCGTGCGCCGGAGCATTCTGGGAGAAGGCCGCTACGACCAGTCGGAGTGGCTTATCCAGAAACTGCTTTCGGAAGCGAACGGAACTCCGGTCAGCCGTCAGATCGTCGACATCATCGGCGAAGGCGCGCAGGCGCCGCCAGACGATCGGGACCTCGCCTCCCCAGAGACATTCATCGGATACGCGCGCGCGCGCGGATTCGCGTCTGCTGACGGCACCAAGGAGGATGCATCAAGCCGCTACGCGATCCCCGCTTCGCTCGCGCTCAACACTTGGGCGCTGGCAGGTGACTGGGCGGTCGGCGAAGAATTCGCAACTGCGACAAGCGCGTCCAGCCACATTGCCTACCGCTTTCACGCCCGCGACCTGCATCTGGTCATGGGCCCGCCCGCCCGGGGCCCCGTTCGTTTTCGTGTGACCCTCGATGGCCAGGCGCCCGGGCCTGATCACGGTGTGGACGTGGACGCGGAAGGATGGGGACGTATCGACAAGCCGCGAATGTACCAGCTCATCCGTCAGAGCGAATCGATCCAAGATCGGACGTTCGCGATCGAATTCTTCGAATCCGACGTCCGCGCCTACGACTTCACGTTCGGATGAAAGCCCCCTCTGCCGTGAACGCGAAGCCTGAACACCTGACCCTGCAGCGGCCGGTTGAACCTGATTCCGCCGCCGACTCGCGACTCTTGTCACGTTCGGCCCCAGAATCGAATTGCGTGAGCATTGGTAAAGGTGGGGCTTAGCGAGCCGGCAATTCTGCGATCGACGACCGATCGAATAGGCCTGTTGGCGCCGGTATGCTCCGGGCGTAGGCGGGGCCCAGGCCCGTCGGGTCAACCGTCGATAAAGAGCTTCAAGCGCGAGGACGGCGCGGGCGATGAACGGCCGCCAAGCGCCGGCCGCAACGTCGAGGTCGATCTCAAGGGCGAGAAGCGTTCGAACGAGACGCATGCCTCGACCACCGATCCTGATGCGCGGCTCTATCGCAAGGGGCCGGGCATGGGGGCGCGGCTCTCCTTCCTCGGCCATGCGTCGATGGAGAACCGTTCCGGCCTCGTCGTCGACGCCTGTCTCACGCCCGCCGACGGCCATGGCGAGCGCGTCGCCGCGCTGGCGATGATCGAGAAGCGCGCCGACCGTCCCACGGGCGTCAGCCTGGGCGCCGACAAGGGTTATGACGCGGCCGACTTCGTCAACGAGGTGCGCGCCATGAACGTGCGCCCGCACGTAGCGCAAAACACCAGTCGGCGACGCTCGGCGATCGACGGCCGCGCGACGCGCCATGCGAGCTACGAACTCAGCCAGCGGATCCGCAAACGGATCGAGGAGGCGTTCGGCTTGATGAAGACCATCGCCGGCCAGCGCCGGACGAAGTTACGCGGGATCGATCGCGTCGGCTGGTCCATCGCCTTCGCCGCCGCCGCATACAATCTCGCCCGGTTGCCGAAGCTGCTACAGGAGAAAGCCGCACGAGCGCACCGACCAAGCCGCCGCACTCACTCCGCGCGCCCAACAGCGCGAACTCGCCCCCTCACTCGCTCTCGAAAGTCCGCTCGCAGCGCAAACTGCCGCAGCAAACCCAGCCTTTTTCTGCAGATGGGGTGATTGGGGTCTTGCCCGGCGGGGCGGCTACTCCTGTCAGGATGTGAGAACGTGGTCGGCGCCGAGCCGCCACAAGCATCGGGAAGGAGCAGCCATGAAGTACTTTGCCGGATTGGACGTGTCATTGGAAGAGACCGCCGTCTGCGTCGTCGATGAGACCGGCCACATCGTGAAAGAGGCTCGGTCTGCGAGTGAGCCGGATGCGCTGATTGCGACCCTGCAAGGGTTTGACGTAGCGATTGAGCGCCTCGGCCTGGAGGCGTGCTCGCTGACCGCTTGGCTGCATGAAGAGCTGACGCGGGCTGGGTTGCCGGCGATCTGCATCGAGACCAGGCTGGCCAATGCAGCGATGAAGACCATGCCGAACAAGACGGACCGCAATGACGCTCGCGCCCTGGCGCAGATCATGCGGACGGGCTGGTTCCGCCAGGTTCATGTCAAGAGCCGCCGCTGCCGTCTCTGGCGCTCCCTTCTGGTCGCTCGTCGCACGGTCCTCAACCAGATGCGGACGACCGAGAACGTCGTGCGTGCGATCCTGCGAGAGGAAGGTCTCAAGTTGGGAACGCCGTCGCGAGCCGCGTTTGCCGATCGGGTTCGCGAACTCGCCGCCGGCGACGAGGCTGTGGCGCCCCTGGTCGAGCCGTTGCTGGCCGTCCTCGCTGCGATGCTGCGCGAGTTCGGGTGTCTGACCAAGCAGGCACTCGAGATCGTCCGTCGCGAGGAGGTTTGCCGCCGGCTCATGACCGTTCCTGGCGTCGGACCGATCACCGCGCTCGCCTTCCGGGCGACGATCGACAGGCCGGAGCGCTTCCGCCGCTCGCGCGATGTCGGCGCTCATCTCGGCCTCACGCCAGCGCGCTACCAATCGGGCGAAACCGACATTCAAGGCAGGGTCAGCCGATGCGGCGACGAACTTGCTCGCACGGCTCTATTCGAAGCGGCCCATTGCCTGCTCGTGCGGAGCCGCAAATGGTCGAGCTTGCGCGCCTGGGGCATGAAAATCGCTAAAGGCCGCGGCATGGCGCGAGCTCGCGTCGCTGTCGCACGCAAGCTGGCGGTCGTGCTGCACCGGATGTGGCGCGACGAAACCGAGTTCCGCTTCGGCAAGCAACCGCCGGTCGCCCGTCCGGCAATCGCATGAGGAGATCGACGAAGCGCTGACGCAAAACCAATTCGCCCGCAAGGCAAAGCAGATCGTTCCCGTGGGGACGAAGGGCAAGATGATCCCGTTAGCAAGCTCGAACCTGCCGGTCAAAAGGCCGACAAGGTCGTTCAGCAGATTGAGACATCTCGCCTTCTGACCCCATCATGCGGCGGCTTCGCGCCGACCGCGAAGAGAAGCGCGTGATCCACGCGAACGAAATCTCTGCCCACCGAGGCGACCGGACAGGAAATAGCTTGACCCCTCCAACCCCAATCAGAGAAGCCTGCTAGTCGGTGAAGTGCGAGGCGTTGCCGGTCGCCCGAGCGTGGAAGTTGCGGAAGTCTTTTGTGAAGTAGGGCGCAGCAACCGAACTCAGGCGGGCCAGATTTTCCTGCCATTGCCCGGTGGACGAGATGTCTGAAGCCTGACCGATGCCGGACGCGACGGCGAACGCCAAAGCGCCAAGGACAACGAAGTTATGCATTGCGATTCTCCTTGTCTAAGTTTGTAGGCCGACTTAGCCGCCGGCGTCGTCCACGCTGACCACATTCATCTTTCTGAACAGAGTTCTAGCGAAGACGTTCGGTTTAGTCGGACCTCTGCGCCGGCGCTGGGCGCCGGCGCAGAGATTGGACCGAACTCAGCGGATCTTGGCGCCCACGGCGCTCGTGTCGCCCGACTGCCACTCCGGGGAGTAGATGTTCGGCCCGGGCGGGCCGCTCTGGCCCCAGGCATTAGCCTGGGCGACGCCGAGAGCGAAGAGCAGCGCCGCAGCGCCGAGCACAACGAAATTACGCATTGTCATTCTCCTCATCTAAGTTAGAAGGCCGACTTAGCCGCCGTGGTAGTAGAGGCTCGGGCCTCAGTGGACGTTCGGTTCAGCCGTACATTCGGTGAATGCGGCCAAACGAGAAAGGTTTCTATTGCACGATGGTGTCGTCGATACTTTGGCATCAGTCCTGGGAACGACCGCGTCCGTCACTCTGGGTGCTTCAAGGCCACGGATTCCAAAAGTTCTCTGTCAATCGGCCCTATAATTACTGGGGAGAGCCAAGTGCTTTCTTAGGGACCCGGAAGCGACGAAGCGCGCACACGGAAGGACTCACCGAGCAAAGCTGGCGGCGTAGCGTAGCTCGGCGAGCACGGCGGCGAAGAGCTGGACGTGGCCCCCGATAAATGAACTCTTGGTCATGCAACTCACGATATCCGGCGTTGGGGTTACGGTCCTTTCCAATGTCGCGGAGCGCCTCATAATGACTTTCAAGGTGGGGGCCTTAACGTGTTCGACGAAGTGCGGCGGAGCCGCCTTCAACTGATTGACCAGGGTCGCCCAACCACCGTCCCGACGGGGACATCGCCGCCGACTTCGCGCGCCGGAGATCGGGCCAATTGAGGTGAATCGGGCCGCGTTCGGCTGACTCCATTCAAAGCTCGTTCGATCGACCCAGAGGCAATCGAGGATGATCGCGGCCTTGCTAGCGATCGCAACTTTCACTTTCTTCATGCCGATCCGTTTGATTAGCAGTACGCCCCACGCCTTCAGGATTGACCACATCTTGGTCCGATGCACGAGGACGTTGGCGGCCTCAAACAATTAATTGCGTAGCATGCGGTCGCCCCGTCGTAAGATCTTGTCGGTGGCGTCAGTTTCCTCCGATTGCTTGCGCCGCGGCGCAAACCCGAGATAGGCCCAACTTTCGGCGCCGAACTGAACTGCGAAGGAACATCGATCGTGCGGCGGAACGTCAAATCCGTAGCGACGCCGACGCCAGGGACGGTAATAAGCCGCCCGACGGTTTCGTCGGTGCGCGCGCCAACGCGCGCCTCTTCTTCGAGTTTCCGTCGCTCCTGTGGCATGGCGATGCGGCGCGGCTTGAAAATAGCCGACGACTCGTTCGCTTAGCCTCCGCGCAATATCGAAGCTCCCACTTCCGCGACGCAAGTCGTCCGACTCGCCAACTCGCGGACAATCGGTGCCGCCTCTGCGACGTTGTTGATGCGCACCTCTGCAAATGCGCTGCCGCTCCAGCTGAGCCCGGCGACGCCACACTGTGAGCAAGGCGCAGCTCACGCGATTGCAGCGCGCAACTTCCGAACCGTTCGCTTACGGTTCCTCGCTCACCGCAACATTCAGCCCTTTCTCGCTCTCGCTCCAGCACTGCCGCCGAAGGGTCCCAGTAGTCATCTCGATCGGCTGATACGAGTCGCCTTCACGTTTGGCTTGATGCATGGAAGATTGTGCTCCCTTGCGCCGACAAATCGCGGCGCAAGTCGCGCTGATCGGTACGACATCGGCGAGGTGCGCCGCAGTGCCGGCCGCGTGTGGTCCTCGAGCGTCCAAGTTAGGTGCTCCAATCTGAATCATGCGCGCACGACGGAATCAATTCCGATCAGTCGAGCTTAACGTGTTCTTGGATCGACTCTGAGCCCCGTCGTTGCGCCAACTGATGCCAAAGTATCGATGACACCATCGTGCAATAGAAACTCCTCTCGTTTGATCGCATTTGCTGAGCGTGCGGCCGAGCCGAACGTGTCTATTGGATGTTTCTGGAGAGCGGATCCTAAATGAGCCTGCTCAAAGAGCGATCTGGCGCGAAGCACCCTCGACGAAGCGCCCTCCACGCTCGCTTCCATCCGCGCATCGCATTCAACTTGTCAGACTTCGAAAACGTAGGGAGAATGATCATGACCAAACTCGCTCTCGCTTTTTTGGCGATCGCGGCATTTCAACCAATCGCGTACACCGAAGACAAGTCAGACGGCTCCAGGGGTCGTCCCGCTCCGCAGGGCAACAAACTCGAGGTGAGCAGAGCTGGCGACGAACCACGTTCGTCAAATGCCGCGATCCAAAATCCAAATTCCTGCGCGCCTGATCGGGCAGAGCCGGAGTGGGGGGGGAATGGCGCTCTGCTTGGATATTCTTGCGTTCCGCCGACCGGGAACGGCGCCTAATGCGTCGCGGATATGTTCCTGCAGAGGCCTAGCAGGTTCTTGCATGGTGCCACGAATTCAACCGACACATCTTGCGTCGTCCCAAAGCCACCAAGAACGGGCGCTTTGGGGCGACGTCACGATCGTGGCGCGCACTCGGCGCGCAGTAGTGGCGAGCAAGCTGTCATAGCGAACGGAGGAGCAGCTTCGCGGCCGTGGAGCGCCCACGAGCGATTGGCGCGGCGTGTTCGGCGCCGGAGAAGCAGGCGCTATTCGTCGGAACGGCTAAGAGTCGGTCCGGAAAGGTAATGCTCACGCGCATGCTTTGGCCGGGACGAGCGCTTGAAGCACGAGACGGATCAAGGCGAGGCGAGCGAGGGCGGCAATGGTTGTCGCGTGCGCTCGAGATCGCGGGTGACGCGACGATTCCGGCTGATCCAGGCGAACTCAATCAGCAAACTCGACCTCGCCAGGCTCTGGCCGCGCTATTGCTCGTCGTGGAAATGTGGCCGTTCTGCCGCGTAGGATGGAAGTGTGGCCCGGGGCCGCGGCTGCGCGGAGCGGGCGCGGAACCGTCACTCGATCGGAGCATGGAAGCATCATGAAGCGGGGCTTGACCACCAACACAATGGCAATCGCCGCCGCTGTCGCGGTTGGCGCTGTTGTGGCACAGGCGTTCGCAGTTTTGTCTTGAATGGCGCCCCGAAATATCGGCGGCGCCGACCGAATCGACCGTGAATGCACGCCGTCGCGCTTGGCTCAAATCGAGGACTCTCTGCCTGAGATGTGTCATTCTCATCAATCGGGCATCCTCTATGCGTCATTCGGTTTGTCGCGGCCGCGACGCCGCCAGGAGCTGGGCCACGCGGTGAATCTCGGCTTCGTCGAGACTCGCGAACCCGACCCGGAAGGAGCTAGCGGCCGCGTCCGGCCTGAGGAAACAGCGCGAGCCGGCCGCGATCACCAGCCCGGTTTCCTTCGCGCGGTCAGCCCAAAGGCGATCGTCGACGTCGCCGAGACGCAGCCAAAGGGCCAGGCCTCCGCTCGGCAGATCAAATTCCACACTTGCTCCAAACGCCCTGCGAATCTCTTGGGCGAGTAAGTCGCGCCGGGCGCGATAGACGACGCGCGCTTTGAGCGTATGCCGGCGCAGGTCGCCGTCGGCGATCAGAGCCGCAACGGCGTACTCGACCGGCACATCGCCCTGCCGATCGATGATCGAGCAAGAATGGATCATCGCCTGCATCTGCGGCGATGACCGGCACACCGCGTATCCGAGCCGCAGCCCCGGTGAGAGCAGCTTCGAAAGGGAACCGATGTAGATGACGTTGGCGGCGCCACTATTTTGACCCGCGAGTGGGAGCACTGGTCGACCGTCGAAGTGGAATTCATGATCGTAATCATCTTCAATTATTGTCAGACCCCTCTGCTGTGAAAGCGCGAGGAGGGCCGCGCGGCGTTCGCCCGACATCGCGACCGTAGTCGGGTACTGATGATGAGGCGTGACATAGACCGCCTTCAGGTTGGGAAGGCGAGTCGCCGCCTCGGCGAGGCGATCGACAATGATCCCATCCTGGTCCACTGGAATGCCCACGACGTGAGCGCCGGTTGCCATAAAGGCCGAATAGGCGAGGGGATAACCCGGGTCCTCAATGGCGAGGGCGTCGTTGGCGGTGAGTAAGGCGCGGCCGACGACGTACAGCGCCATTTGGCTGCCGCGCGTGACGAGAATCTCTTCCTTGCTCGCCGCGACCCCGCGACTGATCGCAAGGTAGTCCACGAGCGCCGCACGCAACGCCGGCGATCCTTGTGGGTCGCCGTAGCCGCCTCCCGCCAGGAACGCCGGTGCGACGAGCGCGTGGCGAAATGCGCGTCCGAGCTCGATATGCGGAATCAGGCGAGCGTCGGCAGTGCCATCGGTGACGTGAATTGCGGGGACGCGGCTGTCCGATCCTTCACCCGGCGCCTTGCTTGGCGCCGGCGCTGAAATGAGCTCCGATGGCAAGTCGCTTGCGACAAACGTTCCCTGCGCCGGGTGTGTGACCAACCATCCCTGTGTGACGAGTTCCTCGTAAGCTGCCACCACCGTGTTGCGGTGGATGCCTAAGTTCTTCGCCAACGCTCGCGTGCCTGGCAGGGGGTCGTTGGGCTTCAACCGACCCCGCTGGATGTCGCGCACGATGACGTTGGCAAGATTGAGGAAGATCGCCCTCTTCTGCTCCTCCTGGAGTTCTGAAGTCTTGGTGATTTCAAAAACGATATCGCGTCTCATAGATCGTGATCCCGCGAAATGTGAGGTCTTTCGTCGATCGGCGGAACCCTCTGCATTTCCGCTCCCGCCGACGCTACGCACGTGAATTGTTCTGACTGCGCGGTCCGACCGCCATGGTGGCGCTGCGCAAAATACATCCTCCGAATTTCCCCCTGTGAGTTGGCCAAGAGACTGTGAGTTCCGATCGTCGATTGGGGTTCGTCGTTGAAACGGAGCGGCTGTGGACTGCGGCGATCGGTGTGGCGACTTCCCGCATTGCGGCGAGCGTCCGGTCGAAGAACAGGTCTATCGAATGCTCCGTGGCGCCGCGACAAGTCGCCGCATCGCGGACCTTTCAGTTCGTTCCGCCGGCGACCTCAGACAGAGTCGCAGTGCGCCTTTCGCTTCATCGCCAGCAGGCCCTTTCGTTCGCGTTCGACTTCGGTGAGCAATCGCGAGTTGCTTCGTTTTGACTGCATACGACGAGCACGCTCTCGCTCTAAGGAAGGCCCTCTAGAACCAACGCAAGGCGCAGCTCCATAGTGGACGACGCGCGCCTCCGCAAGCGCGGCAAGCCAGCCCGGCGCGATGGCGACGAGATCAACCTTGTAGCAAGTCGTCGCCGGATACGTCCCGGCCCACGAGCTCCCAGCGGGCGCCGCTCAGTGAGCGCGCAGCGCCAACAACCGGCCTAGCTGCATTCGTCAATCTGGCACTCCTGTTGAAGCGGCAGCCATGCAATCCCGTCAGACACTTCTTAAGGGGGGCTGCAAATGAGAGTCGATCGACGCGAGTTCCTGGCGAGTTTCTTCGCTGGCTCCGCGGCTTCCGGAATTGGGCTCACGGGTCTGCGCTATTTCGAACTGGCAGCGGTGGCGGCGCCGAGCGCGCCCGATGAGAAAGTCTTCAGGACGGGGCATAGCAACAATTGCGACGGCGCCTGTGGACACGAGGTTCGCGTGGTCAACGGCCGCGTGACGTTCGTCGGGCCCGCCAGTTGGGAAAAGACCACAATCGATGGTCAGGCAGCGCAAGACTTCAGCCCGCGGATCTGTCTGCGGGGAATCTCGCAGATGCAGAACACCTACAGCCCCGACCGCATCAAGTATCCGTATCGCAGGGTCGGTGAACGTGGCAGCGGCGAGTTCGAGCGCATCAGCTGGGACGAAGCTGCCACCACGATCGCCACGAAATTCCAAGAGATCCAGGCCAAGTTCGGCAAGCCGGCCGTTTGGATCGCGCCTTACTCGGGATCGCTCAGCTTGATCGAGGGCGACCCCGGCGTTGCGGGAAGATTTGCCGGCGTCATCGGCGCGTCGCTCGGCGATGGCATGGCGGACAATCAGGGCGACTCGGCGGGTCCAAGCGCGTTCAACTATCTGTTGTTCGACCCCAATGATCCCGCGAACAACGGCGGCGCGCTCGACGGCCATGAATACACGGATTTCGCCAACGCCAAAGTTCTGTTCCTGTGGGCCAACAACTTGGCTGAAACGGCGATCCCGGATTGGCGCTACATCTCGGCGGCGCGAGCCCGAGGCGACCTTAAGAAACTCGTTGTGATCGACCCGCGTTACACGCCGACCGCGGCGGCGGCGGACGTCTGGGCGCCAATTCGGCCCGGCACGGATTCAGCGCTGATCGATGGCATGATCAACTGGATGATCAAGAACAAGCACTACAATGAGGACTACCTCCTCAAATATACGGTGGCGCCGTTTCTCATTAACCCGAAAACCAAAGCGTTCCTGAGGCAAGCCGACGTCCATCCGGAGCTCAAGGACGACGCGGCGCGCGCGAAGTACATGGTTTTCGATGCGGACGATAAGACCGTCAAGCCATTCGACTCGCCTGATCTGAAGACGGCGAGTCTCGCCGGAACCTATCAAATCGACGGGGCCACCGCGGCGACAACGGCGTTTCAAGCGCTTGTTGCCGCGATTGAGCCGTATACGCCGGAACACGTCGCCGAAATCACCGAAATCGACGCCAAACTGGTCGTGCGACTCGCCGAGCTCTACGCTGAGAATTCGCCGGCGGCGATCAAGTGCGGCTTCGGGCTTTCCCATTGGTACCGCGGCGACCTCACCCACCAGGCGTTGTTGACCATGGCGACGCTCGCCGGGAACATCGGCGTTTCCGGCGGCGGCGTCACCATCTTCAGCGGCGGCCTCACGTCAAACGCTTTCTCAAATCTGGGCAATTGGCTGACGCCCGACGACCTCAAACCGTCATCGCTGATGCCGATGGACGCCTGCGCAGCGATGCTTGATGGAAAGCCCTATCCAGTCCGCGCCGCGTGGTTCACGATCGACAATTGGGCGCAGCAGATGTCCGATCGCAACCGCGTGCTCAAGGCGCTCGGGTCGCTCGATTTCATTGTCGTGTCCGACTACAACTTCTCAGCCACCGCCGAGATGGCTGACATCATTTTGCCTTCGTGCACGTATTTCGAAAAGACCGATCTGCTCAGTTCGGCGAATTATTACCTGCAATATATGCCGAAGATCATAGAACCGCTGTGGGAGTCGAAGTCCGAACTCGACGCGTTCGCGATGGTGGCGAACAAGATGGGCGTCGGCAAGTACTTCACGCAATCGCCAGACGAAATCATCGCTGAGGTCTTAGCCTTCGGTGATCCCAAGGCGCCTGATTCCGTCAAGGGCGCGACTTTGGAACAGGTCAAGAGCGGGGCTTATCATCTGAACGTGCCGACGCCGTACGTTCCGTTCGCGGATAAGAAATTCGCCACCAAATCCGGGCGGATCGAATTCTACGTCGAGGCGCTGCTCCCCTACGACCAGGAGCTTTGCGGTTACAAGGAGCCGATCGAGGCGATCCCTTCCAACCCGCTGTTCAAGAGGTTTCCGCTGGTCTTCCTCAGCACGCACACGCGATTTAGGACGCACTCGCAGTTCGCGAACCTCCCTTGGCTGAAAGAGATCAACAACCAAGGGCAAGGTTTCCTGGAGATCAATCCGACCGACGCGGCGCGGCGCGGCATCGGCGACGGCGACGTCGTGCGAATTTTCAATGATCGCGGATCGATGAAGGTTCGCGCGCGCTTAACCGAAGCCATCAAGCCTGGCGTGACGAACTGCTATCAGGGCGGGTGGGCGACGCGGAGGGTCAAGCACTACCTCGAGGGCCACCCCAACAACTTGACTCATCAGATCGCCAACCCCGCGCAGTCAATCGTTCCGACGTTTTCGTCGAACGCCGCTTATTACGATTGTCTCGTCGAGGTCGAAAGCAGCACGGAGGGTGCCAACCATGCTTAAGCGCTGGGGAATGGTGATTGACCAAAACAAATGCGTTGGGTGTTGGACCTGCGCCGTCGCCTGCAAATCGATTAACAACGAGCCGCTCGGCGTTCATTGGAACCGCGTGCTAACGACACGCCCCGACGAGGACGCGCCAGGCAAGGAGCCGGTCGCCGCCACGGCGATCGACGTCCCGCACGGCGAGTTCCCAGACCTCGAGCTAGCCTATCAGCCGCTTGCATGTCAGCACTGCACGGACGCGCCTTGCCGCCGCGTGTGCCCGGTCAACGCGACGTTCCGACGCGACGACGGCATGGTGCTCATCGACTTCGAGCGCTGCATTGGCTGCCGTACGTGTTTCGCCGCGTGCCCTTACGGCGTAAGAACCTTCAATTGGCAGCGCGGCCAATACGGCTCGGATTTCGAGGTCGGCTACGGGCGGGACTATCGCTGGAACGATCGGCTCGTGTTCACTCCGGAGCGGCCGGTCGGCGTGGCCGAGAAATGCACTGGCTGCGTCGAGCGAATCGACAACGGCCAAGAGCCGATGTGCGTCGCGGTCTGCCCCGCCGGCGCGCGCGTGTTCGGTGATCTCGGCGATCCCGACAGCGAGATTAGCTTTACGATCAAGCAGCAAGGCGGGCGCCAGCTGCTCGCTGACCTTGGAACTGGGCCGGGAGTCTACTACCTGCCAGTTTCGCGACCCAACAAAGAACATATCTAACGAGAGGATTCGCCGTCATGGTCGAGCGGAAGAAAGCTACGGCGTCCGGGGGCTACATCGTCATGAGCGTGCTAGCCGCGATCGCGATGATCGGGTTCGGCGCTTGGATCTACGAGCTGGTTTATGGTCTCGCCGTCACGGGAATGCGCAACGTCATTTCCTGGGGGCTCTACATTTTCACCTTCGCATATTTCGTCAAGTTATCGGCCGGCGGGTTGATTGTCGCGTCGACTGCGGAGGTGTTCGGCGTCTCCGCTCTCAAGCCGTTGACGCGGATCGGCGTGCTGACGGCGGCGATCTGTGTCGCCGTCGCGGCGATGTTCATCATCCCCGACATGGGAAGGCCAGACCGGCTGCTCAATCTCCTCATGCATCCGAATTTCCGGTCGCCGATCGTGTGGGACATTTCGATCATTGCTCTCTATCTGGCGATGTCGGTGATCGAGTTCGGCCTGCTGTCGGCGCCGCCCGAACGTCAGTGGCGTTCGCTGATCAAAACGCTGGCGATTCTCGGCTTGCCAGCCGCCTTCGCGCTGCACTCGATCACGGCATGGATATTTGGCGTCCAGATTTCCAGGCCGTATTGGAACAGCGCGCTGATGGCGCCGATGTTCGTGGTCTCGGCGATCCTCTGCGGATCGTCCCTGATCGCGCTGATTGCCGCCCTGCTACAACGCTTCGCCGGCTTTCGCTTCGAGTCGTCAACCTGGCGCGCGCTGGCGACGATGATGGCGGCGAGCCTGGCGGTCGATCTCTATTTCGTGTTCTGCGAATACGTGACCGTACTCTGGGGCGTCGTGCCGCGCGATATGATCCCCTATCGGATGCTCATGCCGAACGGAAAGTTTGGCGCGCTCACCGCGATCGAGTGGATCGTCGGCGGCGTCGGGCCGTTCGTGCTCCTGGTGCTGCCGGCGGCGCGCGCGCGGGTCGGATACATCGTGACGAGCGCGATCCTGATCCTCGCGGGCGTCTATGCCTTCCAAATCGGACTGACCAACGTCGGCGAGGCCAACCCTCTCATCCAGTTGCCACCAGGAACCTCGCTCGGCACGTTTACGGATGGCGCGTCGGTCTTCCAGTTGGTGGGCCAGTACGCGCCGACTTGGGTCGAGTACGCGATTCTCGCTGGGCTCGTCGCCTTTGCCGTTCTCGTATTCATGGTCGTCTACCGACTTCTCGGCGTTCAAATGCGCGAACCGCAAAGTTCTCTTCCGGCGGCCTAGCGCCGCCAGTGGATGCGCGAACCGTCAGGCGGGGCGCGCTCGCGCCTCGCCGGCGCCAAGGCGTCGCGTTGCAAGAAGATGGTGACATGAAATCAGAACCCTCTGCGCCACTGAATGTTCGTCTCGGGTATCTACTCGAGGCGGCGGGCGATTGGTGGACGGCGCCGAATCTCGAACGGATCGATTTGTGGTCGAGTCGTGACTATTGCAACTCGATTGCAGGCCTTTGGCGTGAGACGCTCGGCGCGGCTCCGGATTGCGTCGATGCGTTGTTCATCGGGATCCGAGACGAAGGCGCGGGTACGATCGCTGAATACGAGCGCCTATTTGTCGGCCCTGCGGCGCCGAGTTGCCCTCCCTACGAGGCGACTTGGCGCGGCGACCGGAGGACCAGAGCGCAGGGGGCACTGTGTGGGCCCCCCGTCGAAGAAGTCCTGCGGATCTACGACGCGTTGGGATTTCGTCTGAATAGCGCGCAGCGGGAACTTGGCGACCACATCGCGGTCGAACTCGAGGGCGCAGCGTGTGCTTTAGCGATGAACGCTGCGCCTGAGGCATGGCGTCTCGTTGACCATTTGCAGAGTTGGGCGCCCCAATTCTGCTCTTCAGTCCGGTCGCAGTCGTCGGCGAAGTTCTTTCTCGCACTCGCGCAGACAACCGAGGATATGCTCATCGGTTTGGACATCGCGCGCTTGGCGATGGATTCGAAGTCTCGCGATTGCTCGCCTGCGATTTCACCTTAATGACGCGCTCAGGACGGCGAAGACATCATGAGCAGGCGTAGCGTCGGCACCCAAAAGAGAGACGGTGAAACGTCATGCTGCATGAGTTCGGGACCCGTTCACGCGCTGCCGCTCTTCACCTCGGTGAAGGCCAGGCGCGTGGCGAGCAGGGTAACGGTACCCGGCCGCGCCGCAGGGGAAGGCGGGGCATGAAGATCTTCGGACTGGTCGGACGAAGCGGCTCGGGCAAGACGAGCCTAATGGTCCGGCTGCTGCCGGAGCTTAGGCACCGCGGCCTGACCGTCTCGTCGATCAAACACGCCCATCACGGCTTTGACCTAGATCACCCTGGAAAGGACTCCTTCCGCCACCGCGAAGCGGGCGCGAAGGAGGTCATGCTCGTCGCCGACGCGCGCTGGGTGCTAATGCACGAGATCGGCGACGCGTCCGAGCCGCCGCTTGAAGACCTCGTCCGCCGCATGGCGCCAGTCGACTTCGTGCTGATCGAAGGGTTCCACACCCATGGTCACCCAATGATCGAGGTATACCGCCCGAGCGAAGGGCACGCGCTCTTGTGGCGCGAGGGTTCGACTATTGTCGCCGTGGCGAGCGACGAACTCCTGCCGGCGGTGACGGTCCCGGTCCTCGATCTCAACGATGCGCAGACGATTGCGACGCTCGCGCTGGCGAAGGCGGAAACTTATGACAACGGTGCTTCTTGACCGGCCCGCAGTCGCCGCCGCCGACGCGCCGTCGCGGCTCGTCGATCCGTTCGGCCGCGCGATCACTTATATGC
>Ga0181520_10005497_pt1 | contig 20154 bp, 22 predicted proteins | sample PEATcosm2014_Bin_29_FD_132451 | JGI IMG/M metagenome (GOLD analysis project Ga0181520, IMG submission 132451) | Peatland microbial communities from MTU Mesocosm Facility, Houghton, MI, USA - PEATcosm2014_Bin02_30_metaG | ecosystem: Environmental > Terrestrial > Soil > Wetlands > Peat | place... | reverse complement strand
GCGCGTCAAGATTCTCGCGCGCGAAATCGAGCGCGATTTTCGCGGGCGCGAAATGGTCGTCGTCTCGCTGCTCAACGGCACGGTGATGTTTCTCGCTGATCTGATCCGGCATTTGAACCTGCCGTTGCGACTGGATTTCTTGGGTGTTTCCAGCTACGGCGCGGGCACGGAATCCGGTGGCCTGGTTTTCACCAAGGAACTGCGTCTCGACGTTCGGGGGCGCGACGTGCTGCTGATTGACGACATTCTCGACACCGGCAGGACAATGAGCCGCGTGTTGCCCAAAATCCGCGCGCTCAAGCCGCGCCGGATCAAAATCTGCGTCCTGTTGGACAAACCGAGTCGCCGCGTTGAAAAAGTGAAGGCGGATTATATCGGCTTCGAGATTCCCGACCTTTTTGTCGTCGGCTACGGGCTTGATTTTGCCGAGCGTTACCGCAACCTGCCGTTCGTCGGCGTGCTGCATCCGCACATTTACAAGGAAGTCTGCAAACAAGTTTGCCGGAAATGACGGAACTCAAATTCATCAGTCTGCTCGGCTGGTTCACGATGATCGCGGTTGCGTGGGCAATTTCCTACAACCGCAGATTGTTTCCCTGGCGCACGGTTGTCTGGGGCGTCGGCCTGCAATTCACGCTCGCGCTTTTGATTTTGAAAACCCCGTGGGGCGCGGAATTTTTTGTGTTCGCGGGCAAGGTGGTTCAGAAGCTCATCCAGTTTTCCAACGAAGGCTGCAAATTCGTTTTCGGGCCGCTGGCGGATTCGGATTTGCTCACGGAAAAATTCGGCCCCGGCAACTCGGTCATTTCGCCATCCTCGTCACGGGCACCATCATCATTGTCGCGAGCATTTCGTCGCTGCTCTATCACTGGGGCATTTTGCAGAAAGTCGTCCAGGCCGCCGCGTGGGTGATGCGCAAAATCATGCGCACGAGCGGCAGCGAAACGCTTTCCGCCTGCGCCAACATTTTCATGGGCCAGACAGAGGTGCCGCTAATGATCCGGCCCTGCGTCCCGCGCCTGACGCACAGCGAATTCATGACCATCATGGTCTGCGGTATGGCGCAAATTGCCGGCGGCGTCGCGGCGGTTTATGCCGCGCTCGGCGCCCAGGCCGGTTATCCAAACACCGCCGGGCATCTGCTCACCGCGTCGGTGTTGAATTGTCCCGCCGCGCTGATGATTGCGAAAATTCTCCTGCCAGAAACCCAGCAAAGCGAAACCGCCGCCAGCGCGCCCGCTACCGTGCCGCGCACCACGGCCAATTCCGTGGACGCCATCTGCCGCGGCGCGGGCGACGGCTTCCAGCTTTCGCTGAACGTCATCGCCATGCTCATTGCGTTCATCGCCATGATTGCGCTGGCGAATTACCTCGTCACCTGGCCGCAATCGCATTTCGGCGTCAGCCATCCGGTCACGTTGCAAACGATTTTCGGCTGGATCAACGCGCCGTTCGCCTGGCTCATGGGCGTGCCGGCGCAGGACTGTTTGAGCATCGGGCAAATTCTCGGCGAACGCGTCGTGTTGAATGAATTTGTCGCTTACCTCGACCTCACGACCAACGCGAAGCAGCTCGCGCTCGACCCGCGCAGCTTCACGATTGTCACCTACGCGCTGTGCGGTTTTGCGAATTTCGCGAGCATTGCGATTCAGGTGGGCGGCATCGGCTCGCTCGCGCCGGAACGCCGCAGCGAAATGGCCAAAATCGGTTTCCGCGCGATGCTCGGCGGACTGTTTGCCGCCTACATGACCGCGTCGTTCGCGGGATTTTTGCTGTGACTTGAAGAACCGGATGGACAAGTTCCACGAGTCACCAAAACATGGATGAAAGAATACCCAAGACTGTATCACGACATAACTCCGGGTTGAAAGCTTGTGGTAAAATGTTGACCTTGTAGCGTGGCGTTGACTTGATTTGTTGCTTATGCGTGTCTTGAGGCAGGACTATACCGTTGAGCCAGCTCATTATGTCAACCCAATGAATAATTCCTACATTAGTTGTTGACTTAACTCCTTCCGTAGTCAATCATTACCCGTATGAGTATATTAAATCTCTCATCAAAAGAACTAAGGCGGGCAGCCCAACTTCAAGATCAGGTTGAGGAACTGCAAAACGAACTGGCCAAACTCATCAGCGGAGGAAACGCAAAGCCGGCCAAAACTGCCAAACCCAAACGGACAATGAGCAGGGCGGCACGGGCGAAAATTGCCGCAGCACAGAGGGCGAGATGGGCCAAGCAGAAGGGGTCGAAGCCGTCAGCAAAGCCGTCTCCGAAGAAGAAGCGAAAGATGAGCGCCGCCGCCAGGGCTAGAATCAGCGCGGCAGCCAAGGCTCGCTGGGTCAAGGCCAAGGCCGCAGGCAAGACCAGACTGTAGTAGCTGGATTCACGGTTCGATTTTCAAAGCCGCTTTCTTGGGAAAGCGGCCATTTTTCACTTTGGGTTATGTCATGGTAAAACCAGCGCGCCCGATGACAAATGTCGCCCGCGCGCTTGCCTTGCGCGCAACCACGAACTATTTTCTGCGGCATGGAATATCGCCGATTTGGCCGGACGGAGTTGAACATGCCCGTCATTTCGTGTGGCGGCATGCGTTACCAGTTCAAGTGGCAGGACGTGCCGCCGCGGGAAATTCCCCGCGACAACCAGGAAACCCTTGAAGCGTGCATCCATCGCGCGCTGGAGCTGGGCATCAATCACATCGAGACCGCGCGGGCCTATGGCACGTCGGAAATGCAGCTTGGCGCGGTGCTGCCGAAATTGCCGCGCGACAAGATGATCGTGCAAACCAAGGTCTCGCCGCGCGCCACGGCGGAGGAATTTCTCAAGACCTTTGACGCCTCGATGGATTATCTGAAGCTGGATCACGTGGATTTGCTCGCGCTTCACGGCATCAATAACCGCCAGACGCTCGACTGGTCGCTGCAAAAAAACGGCTGCCTCGCCGCAGCGCGGAAATTGCAGAAGGCGGGCCGCTGCCGGTTCATCGGCTTTTCCACGCACGCCACCACGGACATCATCCTTGAAGCGGTCAACACCGGGGAATTCGATTACGTCAATCTTCATTGGTATTTTGTCAACGACCTGAACTGGCCCGCCGTCGTTGCCGCAAACAAATTGGACATGGGCGTTTTCATCATCAGCCCGAACGACAAGGGCGGCAAACTTCAGGAGCCAGGGCCAAAAATCAAATCGCTTTGCGCGCCGCTCACGCCGATGCAGTTCAACGGTCTCTATTGCCTCAACCGCAAGGAGGTTGACACCTTGAGCTGCGGCGTGGTCAAGCCGTCGGATTTCGACGAGCACGTTGCCGCACTGGAATTTTACCGCAAAATCCCGGAAACCATCGCGCCCATCGAAAAACGGCTGCACGCGGAAATGGAACAATCGCTTGGCGCGGACTGGTGCGGTCGCTGGTTTGAGGGATTGCCAAATTACGTGGATGTTCCCGGCCAGATCAATGTCACGGAGATATTGCGTCTCTGGACCTATGCCAGGCCGCTGGAACTGACCGCGTGGGCCAGGATGCGCTACAATCTTCTGGGCCAGGCCGACCACTGGTTTCCCGGCGAAAACGCCGCGAAGGCGCGCGAAGTTGACTTGAGCGCCGCGCTGAAGAACAGTCCCTTCGCCGGTCGCATCCCGGCCATCCTCGAAGAATCGCACCGGATGTTTTACGAGAAACCGGTGCAGCGGTTGAGCCAGAGTTGATCAACCGGTCGCATTCTTCAAGAAAAATGTAACAACCCGGACGGTTTTGTTGTCTCATAAAGAGATGAATTCAAGACGCGGCTTCACGCTCATCGAGCTGCTGGTGGTCATCGCCCTCATCGCCATCCTGGCGGCGCTGCTGTTGCCCGCGTTGAGCGCGGCCAAGCAGCGGGCATGTACCAGCAATTGCAATTCCAATCTGCATCAAATAGGTCTGGGCATGAGGATGTTCGCGGATGAAAACGGAGAATTTTTTCCCGAATCGGGTGGCGACATTTATTGGGATGCCACCGATCCGGGGACACAGAAGCAAAGCTGGATGCAGCAGATTGCTTCTTACGTTGGCGATATAAATACAAATGGCGCGAACGTGTATAATTGCCCGGGCAACGTGCAATTGCCGCTGGATGTGCAGGGGCCTTTCAATTATTTCAACGGCTGCAATGTTGCCTATGTGACCACCGGCGGTTTTGCCGCCGTCAAAAGCACCGCTATTTTATTCACCTCGGCTTTTGTCCTGGGCGGTGACACGGCGGGAACCAAAAGCAATGGCACGGGATTGCAGTTTGACCCGCTGGACGCGGACAAGGATGATTATTCACAGAATTGAGTGGGCGGCGCGGCTGACGACGCTATCACCGAATTCTGGAGGATTCACAGCAACGGCCAGAACATCCTTTTCGCCGATGGCCACTCAAAATGGTATAAAGGCTTCAGCGCGGGTGAAATGACCTTCGCTTACACGACCATGACCAACTGGATGACCCGGTGATGGAATATCGGAAATCTTGTGGCCGTAATGAGGCTCAAAAATCGCAAAGGAATCTTTTGAGCCTTTTGTGCCTTTTTGTGGCAATGGTTATATTTATCTGAAAAACGTCTTTGGTAGGGCGGCGCTGCTGCGCCGCCGGAATATTTGTGGCTGCGGAGCACCGCAGCCCTACCTTGCCATTTTCGGGAAAAACTCGTGCGCGGTTTTGCACGTCGCCGCGCTCAATTCTTCCAGCGGACAATTCTTCACCTGCGCGACGGTCTCGGAAATTTCCTTCACGTAAGCCGGTTCGCAGCGTTTGCCGCGATACGGCACGGGCGCGAGATACGGGCAGTCGGTTTCCAGCATGAACTTGTCCAGCGGCGTGGAGGCCACGGTGTCGCGGACGTTCTGGCCGTTCTTGAACGTGACGATGCCGGTGAAGCTGACGAGCGAGCCGATTTCCAGCACGCGCCGCATCCGGTCGGCGTTCTCGCCGAAGCAATGGAACACGCCGCGCACCTTTCCGGCGAACGGCTTGAGCTGGGCGAGCGTGTCGTCGAAGGCGTCGCGCTGGTGGATGACGCAATTCAGCCCGGTCTCGGCGGCGACTTCGAGTTGTTGCTGGAAAATGTCGGCCTGCTTTTGTTTGTAACGGGTGTCTTCTTCCAACGGCGCGCACGGAATGACGCGCCCCACCATGCCTGTTGCGGTAGGGCGCGGCACTCCGTGCGCGCCGCTCATGCTGGGCAGGCGGTGATAATCCAGACCAATTTCGCCGATGGCGACGACTTTGGGATGCCGGCAAAATTCGCGCATGGCAGGGCGGAGGTCGGACGGCGCTTTCAGGGCGTCGGACGGATGCCAGCCGACGGCGGCGTAAATGGCCGGAAATTTTTCAGCGAGGCGGATGGCCCGTTCGCTGCTGTCGAGGCTGGTGCCGATGGAAATTATCTTGCTGATGCCGGCGGCCTGGGCGCGGGCGCTGACGGCGGCAAAGTCGCCCGCGTAATCGGGATAATCCAAATGGGCGTGCGTGTCGAAGAAAATGGGCATGGAATTGGCGATTCTTAATCGAGGAGGGCATCAATCGAACTACAGTTCGTTTGTGCGCTGCCGGTGCAAAAAGTCGCCAGAAACAAGATCGGGATGAGGTGTTGTGTTTTCATAAATGTTTCAATTCAGGCCCAGCCGCCGGCGCTCTGTTGCTACGGCGAATTCGAGAAGCTAGGAAAGCACTTTCCTGTTCATGTCGCTACAATTTAGTGATTACTTGGATATTTGGAAGCGTCTTTATTGCCGCCTGTAGCCGGGCTTTTCTGGTTGCATCTTCTTGAGCATCCAAAGCCTTTTGCAGCCGGAATTGCACAACATCTTTGTCGCCTTCGATTTGATAGAGAATCATCAAAGATAATTCCCTGACGTTGGAATCATCACTTTCTTGCAGATTCTTTATCAAAGCAGCAATGGCAGGCGTGCCGATTTGAATCAAGGCATTGGGTATCGAAGCGATAGGTCCGCCGTATGACATCTGGGGAGTCAATTGCAATGTAATATTGCTTACTAAGTCATCAACTGCCATCGATGCGTGCATTTCACCCAAATAGTATGCTGCCGATACTTTTTGGTCGTTGGATGCGCTGCCATCTTCAAAAATATTCAAAAGCGTGCCAATTAAACGCTCGCGCTGTTTCCACATTCTTCCAGCCACGGATACCATAAAATGATTCGTATCTGTGCGAATCGAAGTAATGATTTCATCGGGGGTGACGGGTCTCTTTTCTTCAGCAAGAAACGCAGCAAAAATCGGAGCTAAAGCCGCTGTAGAACCATTATCGGGCCCGTTAGTGTTGGAATTTAAGGTCGTGTCCTGTGCCTGAAGTGACGTGCAGCATCCAGCCAAAAACAAAGTGCCGGCCGCGAACATGAGGGCGATGGGTCTCTTCATCATTCAGTCTTTAACACCAAAAAAGGTGATTGGTTGCCAACTTGGGTAGCAAGAAAAGAGCTTTCCTGTTCATGTCGCTACAATTGGCCGTTCAAGGCAAATAATCAAGCCAAATGTTTTGTGGCGCAAAGCGCAGTTCAACCACGGATTCACACGGATGGACACGGATGGCAAACAAGTGGATCCGCGAATTACGCGAATTTCCGCGAATTGAAACTCATCGGAAACAATTGGCGAAAATTGGCGAAATTCGTGGATAAAATCCGTCTTTATCCGTGTCCATCCGTGGCAAATGATTTCTTTGTCCAACTCCCGGCGAAGCCGGCGGTTTGCTCGCGCTGCCGCGCTCGTTGGGCAGGCGGGATGCCCGCCCTACTTTGTCGAATAGTCAGGGTCTGGCCGGGGCATTTGTGCCGGAGATTTTTCGCCAAGCAATTTTATTTTTTCCTCGATGGCTGTTTTGCCGGGATAGTCCGGCGCTTCTTCGAGCAGTTTCTGATAATCGCGCCGGGCGGCGGCAACGAAGTCCTGCGCCTGCAATTTTTCGCCGAGCGCGAGCCGGATGCGGATGCGCTGTTCGGGCGTGGGATTCAGGGTGAGGGCGCGCTCGTAAGCGTCAACGGCGTTGGACGGTATTGCGTAAAGGCCGGCGAGTTTCTCGGTGAGCACGGCGCTGTTGGTGGTGGCGGGAAGGCTTTCGAGAAAGCCGGCGATTTGGGGAAGCGGCACGCCGCGCAATTGTTCAACATTCGCAATCCGGAGATAATACCATTCGATGAGCGGGCTGTGGCGCTGGGTCAATTCGGACAGCAACACCTGCGGCTCCCTGCCGAACGGCCGGTAAAGCGGGTCGCCGACGACGGTGGTCTGCCAGGAGAGCGCCGGTTGCGCGGCCCACGCGGCCTCGCCAAAGGTGAACTGGCCGAAGGTGAACCGTTCCAGAAACAGCGCGACGTTTGGCGTGAGCGAAAGATACGGTTCGAACACGCAGCCCATGGTGCAGGTCGCGCCCTTGGCGAGCAGCGGGCCGACCCAGCATCGGTTGGCGTCGCGAATGGTCGTGGCGCTGCCGGAATGCAAATGATACGCAAACGCGCCGGGCATGAATTCGACCTTCGGCTGCGCGAACGGGCCGCAGGCGTCGCCCGCATACCAGCCGCAATAAATCGCAATCTGGCTCATGGGAAAATCCGCCGGAAACACATCCGGCTTGTCGTCCACGACGGTTTCAAATCCCAGCGCGCGGGAAATTTGCGCCGCGCCAAGAATCCATTCGTCGCCCAGATAATAGCTGTTCGTCTTTTCAAGTCCGCGCGCGTCAAAATAGGCGCGGCCCCAGAGGCCGTCGCGTTCCGCCAGAAGCGCCTTGTCCACGAGTCCGCGCGCGATGTCCGCAGTCGGGCCGTCGAGCCGCGCGACGAGCAGGATGCCGTTGGTCGGGTTGAGCCAGGCCGTGTTGGTGGTGCCATAGGCCCAGTTTTGCATCGGGCCGGTGAGGAGCGGGTTCATCTCAATCATCGGCAGCCATGCGAGTTCGGAATCCACGGCGGCCTCGTTGCGCTGGAATTGCGGCGGCTGGTTTGTGTTGGCCGGTTCGCGCAACGCCGGGTCGGAGGCGATTTTCAGCGGAACGCCCCAGCACAGGACGGCGTAGCGGATTTTGGACTCGGCCACGTGGCGGATGACGCGCTCCGGCTGGCCGTTAGTTGCGGCATTGGTGAAGGAACCGAATTGCCAGAGTTTGTCCGCCTCCAGTTTTTTTGCGAGCGGCAGTTGAAGCGTGTCGTGGAATTCGGCGCGCGACATTTCCTCGTTTGTCGTCAGAGCGAAACCGAAGACTTGAGTTTCGGGAACTTGCCGGAGTTGGGCGTAATGCTCCGCAACGGCTTTGGATTCCGGCAGGCGCGAGTTGTAAATCACGACAACCTCGCCGCCGCCCGCCCGCGCCAGAAACGGCGCGACCGCGAAAATTAAAACCGCGAATTGAATTGTTAAGAATCTCATGGCAGATGCTTTGACCGTGGATTCGTCATCGCGTTGCAAAATTCACAAGCGGCACGCCACCTTCAATCCATCCCACGCGAAGGTGACGCCGGGCGGCAATTCCGCCTGCGCCTTGTCGTGGTCGTAATCGTGCGTCAGGTGCGTGAAGTAGGTTTGCGCCGCGCCGATGCGCCGCGCCGCCGTCAGCGCCTCGTCGAGGTTCATATGCGTCGGATGCGATTTGGGCCGCAACGCGTCGAGCACGGCGATTTCCACGCCGCGCACCTGCTCCAGCGCGGCGGGCGGGATTTCCTTGCAATCGCTCAAATACGCCAGCCGCTTTTTGCCGTCCTGAATGAACAAATAACCGTTCGTCGTCATCGCACCATGCGGCAGGGGCAGGGGAATGATTTCCAGGTCGCCCAGCGTGAACGGCCCATTCACGATGTGAGGCTCCGGATGGAAATAGCCCTTCCAAATCGGGCGGCCATCGAAGGCATAGACATAAACCCGCTTGAGCGCTTCCATCGTTTCCGCGCTGGCATAGACCGGCAGCGGCCCGCTGCGCAAGTCACAGAAGCGGCGGCAGTCGTCCAGCCCCATGATGTGGTCGGCGTGCGCGTGGGTGAAAATCACCGCGTCGAGCCAGTGGATGTTTTCGCGCAGGCATTGCACGCGGAACTCCGGCGTGGTGTCCACGACCAGCTTGATTTTCTCCGTGGCGACGTAAATCGAAGGCCGCGTGCGCCAGTTCTTCGGATTGGCCAGAAACTCCGGCGGATACTCCTTGCCGATGACAGGCACGCCCTGCGATGTGCCGCTGCCGAGAAATGTAAATTCAAACGCCATGCAAATTTTTCTTTTGTCGAATGCTCCAAACCGTTCAAATATCCGCACGAATCTAACGATGTTGACGACGCTGCGCATTAAAAACTTCGCCCTGGTGGCCGACCTCACGCTCGAACTCCAGCCCGGCTGCAATGTCATCACCGGCGAAACCGGCGCGGGCAAATCCATCATCATCGGCGCGCTCAACCTCGTCCTCGGCGAACGCGCCGACCGCTCGCTTATCCGCACCGGCGAGGAGAGCTGCTTCGTCGAGGCTGTCTTTGACGTGGCAAAGCTGAAAGCCCCATTGAAAAAGTTTCTGGACGAAAATGGCCTCGAACCGTGCGAGGAAAACCAGCTTGTTCTCAAGCGCGCGTTCACTGCGAGCGGGACGAACCGCCAGTTCGTCAACGGCTCGCCCACGACGCTCGCCACGCTCGCCGCCATCGGCGAATGGCTGGTGGACATCCACGGCCCGCACGATCACCAGTCACTGCTGCATCCGGCGAAACAACTGGCGATTCTCGACGCGTTCGGCGGTCTGGATACGGAGCGCGAAGCCTTTGGCGAACTCGTCCGCCGCCGCGCGGCATTGGAGAATGAAAAATCCGCGCTCATCGTGGACGAGAAAACTTACACGCAGCAATTGGATTTGCTCCGGTTTCAAGTGAGCGAAATTTCCGCCGCGCGTTTGCAACCCGACGTGGAGGCGCGCGTGGAATCCGAATTCAACCGCGCGAGCAACGCGGCGAAGCTGCTGCAATTGAGTCAGGCCGCGCTCGATGCCTTGAGCGAGAACGACAATTCACTGCTCACGCAGGCGGGCGCGATTGGCCGGACGTTGCAGGAATTGCAACGCGTGGATTCCGGCGCGGCGAATCTTGTCGAATTGCATTCGCAGGCCGCCGCCGGCTGGCGCGAATTGCAGGCGGAGCTTTCGCGCTATGCCGAAAAGGTGGACGTGGACCCGGCGCGGCTCGCGGAATTGGAGGAGCGGTTGAATCTCATCCGCTCGCTCAAGCGCAAATACGGCGCGACGCTGGCCGAAGTCATCGCATTCGGCGATGAGGCGAAACAGAAGCTCGCCCATCTTGAATCGCGCGATGCCGAACTCTCGCGCCTCAACACCGCGCTGGACAAGCTCGATGCGGAACTATTGAGCGCCGGGAAAAAACTGTCCGCCGCGCGTCGTAAGGTAATTCCACAACTGGCTAAAGCCGTCGGCAGGCAGCTTGAAGATTTGGGATTCCGGCAAAGCAAGTTTGACATCAAGCAGGAGATGGCAGTTGGCAGTTGGCAGATGGGGAACAGCCCCAACTCCCAACTTCCAACTTCTAACTCCTCTGGATTCGACACCGTCGAATTCCAGTTCGCTCCGAATCCGGGCGAGCCGGCCAAGCCGCTGCGCGCCATCGCGTCGTCCGGCGAAATGGCGCGCGTGATGCTGGCGCTCAAGACCGTGCTCGCCGCCGAGGACGAAATTCCCGTGCTTATCTTCGACGAGGTGGACGCCAACGTGGGCGGCGAGACTGCCAACGCCGTTGGCGGGAAGATGAAGCAGATTGCCGCCAAACGGCAGGTGCTGTGCATCACGCATCTGCCGCAGGTGGCCGCGCCGGCGGACGCGCATTACGTCGTTACCAAGCAGGTGAAAAATGGCCGGACGATTTCGGAGATTGAACTGCTCGGCAAAAAGGAGCGCGTGACCGAACTGGCGCGGATGCTCGGCGGCCAGAGCGAAGTGGCGAGGAAACATGCCGAGGCGTTGTTGAAGTAGCGTGCTACTCCCGGAGCTAAATGGCATTGCAGCCTATCTTCCTATTTGACCTCGTCTTCATGTCAATCACTTGTCTTGGTGTTTCTCGATCAACTGCTCAACTTCATTCCGGAACTCGCCGGGCGTCGTGTTTGTGACGTTTGCCGGAGCAAGCAGCTTGCTCACGTCTCCGCCAATATCGTTCGCGTTTCGGATGGCTGAAATATCCGCCGGATAGAAAACTCCATTGGTGCAAGTGAACGCATCGAGAATGACGCCATCCTTCGAGCCAATCACGGCGGATCGAACATCCTTGGATGGCCAAAACTCAAAACTCACCGAATATGGAGAACCAGCTTCCGTGGTAAATCCAGACGATTTCGGACTGGCGACGAACTCGCCAGACTGCAAACCATGATAATAAAACCTATGAATCCGTATCCGCACCGCTCCAGACTTGGTGGATGTATAGCGCACTAAATTGGTCTGTCCATCACGCGTGAATACATCCATCGTGGTAATGCTGCCTGAATCGTTCGTCCTGACTGTGGTGACGACTCGAATGCTGATGTCTGCGCCAAAAACCGAAGCGCAGGACAAAATCAAAACGATGAATGTTTTCATGGCGTGGCGACGAGGTCTAACTATGTATTCGGCCAACGTGCGCGCATAACGGCATACGCAGCCGTTTTCGACTTATCCTTTGTCAGCATGGATTGATGAAAGCGGATTTGGGAATTGTCATCAAGGATTTTCGCCGCCGGTTTTTTGAAATCATGCGATTCCGCCTTCGCCTTGCCACGGCGCGGCGGGCTGCGTAACCTGTGGTCAAGCAGATGAGTTCCGCCACCGCATCTTTGAGCGCCGAGGCCCGCGCGTCGCTGCCGCAGCACGTCGCCGTCATCATGGACGGCAACGGGCGCTGGGCGAAGCAGCACGGATTGCCGCGCGTGGAGGGGCACCGGCGCGGCGCGGATTCGGCGCGCGAAATCATCCGCACGGCGGGCGAACTCGGCATCAAGTATCTCACGCTCTATGCCTTTTCCGCCGAGAATTGGAACCGGCCCAAGGACGAGGTGGACGCGCTGATGAAATATCTCATCCACTATCTCAAGACCGAGACGCCGGAGTTGAACAAGAGCAATGTCCACCTCGAAGTCATCGGCCAGATTTACCGTCTGCCGGAAAATGTGCAGGAACATCTCAAGAAATCCATCGCGACGCTTTCCAAGAACAACGGCCTGACGCTGGTGATGGCGTTGAGCTACGGCAGCCGGATTGAAATCGTGGACGCCGTCCGCCGCATCAGCGAGGAAGTGAAGCGCGGCAAGCTCGACCCGGCGGACATCAACGAGAAGGTCATTTCCGATCATCTTTGGACGCGGAACATTCCCGATCCCGATTTGCTCATCCGCACCAGCGGCGAGATGCGCGTGAGCAATTTCCTGCTCTGGCAGATTTCCTACGCGGAACTGGTCATTACGCCGACGCTGTGGCCGGATTTCCGCAAGCCGCAATTCTTCGCCGCGCTGGAGGAATACGCGCGCCGGCACCGGCGGTTTGGCGGAGTTTAGACAGGGCTGCCCGCAGGAGCTTCGCCGAGTTTGGCGCGGACGGCTTCCAGAAGTTTTTCCTTGTCCACCGGTTTGTGAAAAAATGTCAAGATGCCGGCGGCCTGCGCGCGGTCCTTGTATTTCTCCGGGTCGGCGGATGAAATGATGATGACGGGAATCTTATCCGCATCGCACATGCGCCGCGCCCAGTCAATGATCAGAAAGCCGTCGCGCAGCGGCCCGCCGATGTTGGCTGAATCGGGCGGAAAATCCAGGTCAAGCAGGATCAAATCCGGTTTTTCCCTGCGCAGAATGCCGATGGTGTCCGCGCCGCTTTCCGCTTCCAGCACACGATAACCTTTGGCGGCCAGCATCATGTTCATGGCTTTCAGGAAGACCTTGTTGTCATCCGCGACGAGGATTTTCTTTGCATTGGATGTGGCTGTTTTAGTCTCCATAAACTCAATAATTTAACCGGCCGACAGTTTGCCTGTTTCACTGCATAAGGCAACTCCCGAATTGTGCAAATTCATTTCCCGCCGCCGCGAACGATTTGGGGGACGGCATTTTCTTTGAACTTTGTTTTGGGCCGCTTCTTTGGTATTCAAGCCGCGTGAACAAGCCATTCAAATTGGGCGTGCTCGGCTCCGGCAAAGGCTCGAACTTTGCAGCCATCGCCGACGCCATTGCGGCGGGAAAGATACCGGCGGAAACCGGCATCGTCTTGAGCGATGTCGAGAGCGCTGGAATTCTGGCGCAAGCGCGCGGGCGGAAAATTCCGGCGCAGTTCATCCCGCCCGGAAAATTTCGCACGAAGCTGGACGAGGATGCCGAGCGCAATTACGTCGCCGCGTTGCAGGCGGCGAAGGTGGATTTGATTGTGCTCGCCGGTTTCATGCGGGTGCTCAAGGGCGATTTTCTCCGCGCGTTCGAGGGGCGCATCGTCAACATCCATCCGTCCCTGCTGCCTTCATTTCCCGGACTCGAAGCGTGGAAGCAGGCGCTGGATCACGGCGTGAAAACGACCGGCTGCACGGTGCATTTTGTGGATGCGGGCGTTGACGCTGGGCCGATTATCGGCCAGCAAACCGTGCCGGTGCTGGACAACGACACGCCAGAAAGTTTGCACGCGCGGATTCACTCGGCGGAGCATGATCTGTATCCGAAATGCGTCGCGGCGATTGCGCGAGGTGAAATTTCGGTGCAAGGGCGAAGGGTGGTTTGGAAATCGTAATCGTCCTCCTCCTCGTCCTCGATTCATTTTTTGATTACGAGGACGAGGAGGATTTGAAAGGCACAAAAGAAGAAAGTGGCTTTTCCGCGCAGGATTTGACAAATTGCTGGTTGCGAGATTTCGATGAGCAAGAAACTAAAATTTGGTCTGCCGAAGGGCAGTTTGCAGGAAGCCACCATCCAAAAGATGGCCAAGGCGGGCTACAACATTTCCGTGAGCAGCCGCTCCTATGTGCCGTATGTGGACGACGACGAGCTGGAGATCCGGCTCATCCGCGCGCAGGAAATCAGCCGCTACGTCGAGCACGGCTATCTGGATTGCGGCATTACCGGTCACGACTGGGTGGTGGAGAACGGCTCGGACGTGCATGAGGTCGGCGAATTTCTTTTCAGCAAGACGACGCGGCAGCCCGCGCGCTGGGTTTTGTGCGTGCCGGAAAATTCGCCGGTGAAGTCGGTGAAGGATTTGCGGGGCAAACGCATCGCCACCGAGGTGGTGAACGTTACGAAGAAATATCTCAAAAAAAACGGCGTGAAGGCGGACGTGGAATTTTCCTGGGGCGCGACGGAAGTGAAGGCGCACGAGCTGGTGGACGCGATCGTGGAATTGACCGAGACCGGCTCCTCGCTGCGCGCCAACAAGCTGCGCATTGTGGACACGCTGCTGGTCTCGACGCCGCGCCTGATCGCGAACAAGTCGGCGTGGAAGGATTCGTGGAAGCGCAAAAAAATTGAGACGCTGGCGCTGCTGCTCAAGGGCGCGCTGGAGGCGGAGGCGAAGGTGGGCCTGAAAATGAACATCGCCGAGAAAAACCTGGCGAAGCTGCTCACGGAGCTGCCCGCGTTGCGCAATCCGACAATTTCCAATTTGAGCCTGGAAGGCTGGGTCGCCGTCGAGACGATCATTGACGAAAAAATTGTCCGCGAATTGATCCCGCAACTGAAGGCTGCCGGCGCGGAAGGAATCATTGAATATCCGCTGAACAAGGTGGTGTATTGAGTTCGCAATGTGAATGGCCACCTTTTTCTTTTAATCCCATTGTTGTTTTTTGGGGCGTTGATGCTAATTCGCAATCCACTGATTCAGAACTCCGTTTTTCCATTGATTGGGATCATCGCAATACTGGTGTTGGATTTCTTTTTCGTGAGAAACGCAGTCCTGCAATTCGAGTCTCGGAATTATTCGAACACAACTGGCTTGATCACTCACAGTGCATTTATAAGTCGGAATGTAACGAGCCGTTCTGGTGCTGTTTATACACCCCACACAAGTTATGGTGTGGATTTCGCCTATCAGTATGAAGTGAAAGGACAGTCATTTGAGGCCACGCGTTTTCGTTATGATAAATTCTTTTGGACATCTGAATGGGCGCACGATCTTGTGGCGGCCCATCCGGTTGGATCGCAGGTTCGGGTTTTTTATAATGCTCAAATCCGGCAGACGCAGTGTTGGCCGCTGGCATGGATATCAACGATATGTATCTTTTTGTAATTTTAGCGTTATTCAATTCGATGGCTGTCTTTTGGGGATGGTGTCTCGTAAAAACATTTCTCAAAAACCAACGCAGATGAAGCTGTGATGAATATGGGCGGTAAATATTTGACAGTCGCGTGAATCGGAAATCGACAATTGTAAATTAAGATTGGCATTGAGCCAGTTTTCGATTATTTAATTCGCAATCCTTTATGGGTTCAATCAAAAAACGCCGCAAGGCGAAAATCAACAAGCATAAGCGGCGCAAGAAGCTGCGCCTGAATCGTCACAAGAAGCGCACCTGGCAGCAGTAACCTGCCTCGCGCAATTCGAGTGTTCGCGGTCGGCGGCGATTGCCGCCGCCGCGAACCTGTTTCGTTTGCCGCACGCGGAAATTTCTGCGATGGAACGTCGTTTTGACAAACATTACACGCGCGAGGAGGCGTGTGCGCTGCTGCCGCAAATCCGCCAATGGCTTGAGCGGCTGAACCGGCTGCGCCGGGACCTGGAGCGTTTTGACAAGCGCTTGAGCGGCCTGGCGGAGCAGGGGAGCGATATCGGCGGCGAGACGGTCAACAACTGGATTCGCGCGCTGGCGGACATGCAGGAAGCGCTTGCCGAATTTCAGCGCCGCCGCATTTTCATCAAGGATTTGGAGCGCGGGCTGGTGGATTTTCCGGCCATCATCGGCGGCCGGGAGGTTTTTCTCTGCTGGGAGCAGGACGAGGAAGATGTCGAATTCTGGCACGATCTCGACACGGGCTTCACCGGACGCGAGCGGCTTTGACAATTTTCAATTAGGATTCACCCGGCCGGTGTGGCGCGGGTTTGCGCGGAACATCGGCCAGGAGCTTTTCGCCAGCGGCGATGAGTTGGTGACAATCAGGGCGTTGAGAAATCTGCCATCCGCCACATAAATAATCCCGTTGTCGCCGATGGCTGGTGACCCGTTGGCGGCAGTGTCCAGCGTTAGCCGCCAGAGCAGCTTTCCGTCCGGCGCAAACGCAATCAAATCCCGCCACGGCAGGAAATAAACCGTCCGGTCTGTCGCAACCGCTGGCGAAACATTCAGGGGCGGAACACCGTCAAAATCCCAAAGCTTCTTTCCATCCTCGGACACGGCAATCAACCCGTTGTTTGCCGCCAGATAAATGACACCCTGCGCGTCGAGTACCGGCGAGGATTCGGTCGCGCCGCCCGTGCGCAAGCGCCACCGTTCCGTGCCGTCCGGTCGCAGCGCGTAAAGATTTCCGTCGGTGGAGCTGAAGTAAATGGTCCCGTCCACGCCGATGGCGGGCGACGAGCTGATTTGTCCGCCGGTGGTGAATGCCCATTTTTGCACACCTGCAGGATTGAGCGCGTAAAACTTTTTATCGTGCGAACCGAAATAAATCGTTCCGTCCGCGCCTATGGCCGGGGATGAATCAATGATGCCGCCGCTGGGGAAACTCCATTTCTTGGCGCCATCGGGTTTGAGCGCGTAGAATTTTGTGTCCCAGGAGCCGAAATAAATGGTCCCGTCCGCGCCGATGGCCGGGGATGAATCCACCCACGCGCCGGTCGGGAAAGTCCATTTCAGTTTGCCCTGCGCGCTGACGGCGTAAAATTTCCAGTCGCGCGAGCCCAAATAAATTGTTCCGTCATCGGCGACGGCGGGCGAGGATTTGATTTCGCGCCCTGCGTTGAAGGTCCATTTGTGCCGGCCATCCGGCATCACGGCAACAAGATTGCCTCGAAAGGTCGTTTGGTAAACCGTGCCGTCGGGTGCGATGGCCGGCGACGAATCAGCGCCATAACTATCCGGCAGGGGAAACTGCCAGAGATTGGTTGCCGGTTGGGCCGTGCAGACCATTGCCGCGCCGAGGAACAAGAGCCAGGCGGCGGCGCGGATTGAATGCGGCAAATTCACCTGGGCAGTTTCAGGTTTCAAGATTCAAGATTCAAGTTTTCAGTTTGTGGCTGGCGGTGATTTTGGACGCTTGAAACTTGGGGTGGAAAACTTCATCCTTCGCCCGTTTATGGAAAAAGTTGTCATCATTGGTTCGGGTTGCGCTGGCTGGACGGCGGCGCTTTACACGGCGCGCGCCAATTTGCAGCCGCGCGTGTTCACCGGCATTCAGCCGGGCGGTTTGCTTACCACCACCAGCATCGTGGAAAACTTTCCCGGCTTTTCCGATGGCGTGGACGGCTACGAATTGATGATGAGGATGCAGAAACAGTCCGAGCGCTTCGGCGCGAAGGCCAGCTTTGGCACGGTTGAAAAGGTGGATTTTTCAAAACGTCCCTTCGCGCTCACCGTGGATGGCGAGAAGGTTGAAGCCGAGACAGTCATCATCGCCACCGGCGCGAGCCATCGGCATCTCGGAGTTCCCGGCGAGGATTTGCTGGAAACCAAGGGCGTGACTTATTGCGCCACGTGCGACGGCGCGCTGCCGGTGTTCCGCAACCAGCCGCTCGTGGTGGTCGGCGGCGGCGATTCCGCGTGCGAGGAGGCGCTGTATCTGACGCGCTTCGGCTCGGAAATATTTCTCATTCACCGGCGCGACTCGTTGCGCGCCTCAAAAATCATGTCCGACCGCGCGCTGTCGAACCCGAAAATCAAACCAGTTTGGGATTCCGCTGTCACAGAGGTTCTCGATGTGAAGCAGGACAAGGTGACCGGCGTGAAATTGAAGAACCTCAAGACGGGCGCGGAATCCGTCTTGAACTGCGCGGGCGTTTTCATTGCCATCGGCCACTCGCCGAACACGGACATTTTCAAGGGGCAAATCGAAATGGACGCCAACGGCTTCATCATTCCCAGGCATGGCATGATGACGAACGTGGCGGGCGTGTTTGTGGCGGGCGACTGCGCGGACCACGTTTATCGCCAGGCCATCACGGCGGCGGGCGCGGGCTGCGCGGCGGCGATTGACGCGGAAAGATTCCTGGCGGCGCAGAATCACTGATTTACGAACAGGGGCACGGCATTTTCTTGTAGCCGAAACCGGGAAAATCGCGTCCAATGTTTGCATGAGAACGATTCCATTCATTTTCGCCGTTCTGGCCTTTGTCATCAAAGTGTCCGCGGCGGGCACCAACGCCGCCAGCCCGTTGAAAATCGGCGCGGCGGAGGCGGCCAGTCATTACGATCAGGAAATGATTGTGACCGGCAAGGTCGCGCAAGTCACCATCCGGCCCACCGTCACATTCCTGAATCTTGACAAAAATTATCCCAACTCGCCGTTCTCGGTGGTCATCTTTCACGGCCACAGCAGTTTCTATGGCGACGCAAATGCGCTGAAAGGAAAGTCAATCGAGATAAAGGGAATGGTCAAAAACTACCAGAACAAGCCCGAAATTGTGCTGGACAGCACAAACCAACTGACCGTGTTTGATTCAAAGGGCGTGAACATCACCTCCAGCGTCCTGCAAACAACCGATCAAACCCCGGCGACGCCGCAATCAACCAACGCCGTTCCTGTCCCGCCGGCGGCGGCCCCGACCAATTTTCCCGAGATCATGTAATTGCCGGAAGCGCAGCCGGCCGGGTGTTCAAAAGGTGTTTGCGGAAAACGGGAGGGTGCATCAGTTCATCTGCGCTTCCAATTCCACGCTGTCTCTCAATTGGATGTCCACCTTGAGGATGTGGTTTTTAATCCACCAAACCGATGTTGCGTGCAATCGTTCCAACAACTCGCGTGTCGGGGTGCTGGCCGCGTATTCAGCCCTGCAAAACTTCACGACGTTGAGAAACTGCCCGTGTTCCTGCTTGTTTTTACTGTGGGAGGGACAGTGGTAACGCGCCATGCAGGTTTCCTCGCCGTTGAAATGCTGCGCGGCATACTGTTCCAGAAACGCGAGCAGATAATCAGCTTCCCCCCGATCAATGTCCACCTTGGCCAGAAGCAACTCGATCCGGTTGATCGTGTTGAACAAGACCCGGTGCTGCGTGTCAACCGCCGACACGCCCGTCTCATAATCTGCATTCCATTCCAACATACGTTTGACAAACCCAACCCTTCCACATCCCGGGTTGAATTACAACCGGCAATCGGGGCCGGGCGAAAGTTCCCGCACTTGACAATGCCGTCATTCCAGTGCATAGCCAGACCATGCGCATCGGAGTTGTCATCCTCCTCAATCTGGCCGTGGCGTCTTCCGTCGCTCTGGCCGACGAGACGTTGCCGGCGCTCAAGGCGGGCGACCAGACCTACAGCAACCTCACCGTCTTCAAGGTCACGGCCACCGACATTTATTTCACCAGCGACAAGGGGCTGGGCAACGTCAAGCTGAAGGACCTCGACCCGGAACTGCAGAGGCATTTCAATTACAATCCCACCAACGCCGCTGCCGTGGAGAAAAAGCAGAAGGCGGACAACGATTTGTATCACGTCGAAGCCATCAAGCCGACCGCCGCCGACAAGGCCGCCAGCGCACAAGCCGCCGCCGACCGGGCCGCGATACGGCAGCCGGGCACCGGCAAACAGCTTTGGGCCAGGTCGTTTTTGGGCCAGAAGATGCCGGAATTTGTCGTTGAGAAATGGCTGCCCGGCGAGCCGGATGACCGGGGCAAATTCGTCCTGATAGATTTCTGGGCCACGTGGTGCGCGCCCTGCCGCGCCGCCATCCCCGATTTGAACCGGTTTCAGGCTGAATTCGGCGACCATCTGGTCGTCATCGGCATCACCGACGAGCCGGAGGACGTGGTGCGGAAAATGGCCGACCCGAAGATTGAATACACCGTCGCAGTGGACACACAGGCGCGCACGAAAAAAACCGTGGAAGTGACCGGCATCCCGCACATCCTCATCATTGACCCGCGCGGCATCGTCCGCTGGGAAGGCTTCCCGTTCCTGCCGGGCTATGAATTGACCGACAAAGTCGTGGCCGACATCATCAACCAATACTCCAATTAGCCGATCGTTGGGAACCTCGCT
>Ga0181520_10005496_pt1 | contig 20160 bp, 13 predicted proteins | sample PEATcosm2014_Bin_29_FD_132451 | JGI IMG/M metagenome (GOLD analysis project Ga0181520, IMG submission 132451) | Peatland microbial communities from MTU Mesocosm Facility, Houghton, MI, USA - PEATcosm2014_Bin02_30_metaG | ecosystem: Environmental > Terrestrial > Soil > Wetlands > Peat | place... | reverse complement strand
CTTTCCGTGAGATCAAGCGCCGGCTTGAGGCCGCCGGTTTCGTCGAAGCCGGCCAGAAGGGGAGCCATGTGAAGTTCGTGCGGCGCTCGGGCGAAATCGTAGATACCGCGGTAGTGCCCAAGAAACACGAGGTTCCTGTCGGCACGTTGCGGAGCATCCTCAGCCAAGCACATATCGATCCCAGCGATTGGGAAGATCTCGGCTGACTCCACTTCGTGGCCACGGCTATCGTCGGTCAAGGACCGCCCCTTACGTGTGGTACCGCTCCATCGTCCGCGGGTTATACGCCCAGTGAAATTCGAGTTCATACCGCATCGAGCGCGCCAGGCCGTCCAGGTCCGGAAATAACGTGGCCCAGGTGATGTTCATGCGGTAAAGCTCCCGCATGCCCACTTCGCGCACCGGGTTGGGCAGTACGATCTTGGCCAGGATGTTCTCCGGGTCGGCGGCGCGCAGGATATCCTCCACCGGCACGTCCAGCACGCCGGGGACGGCGAAGGTGCCGGATTGCGCGATCAGACGGCGATTCATGGTGTGCGGTTCGCCCATCCAGATGAAGCGGTGCGTGCCCGGCACAAAGTACCGCGTGAAGTTGCCCTTCACACGCGGGTCCATGCGGACCGGCTTGGGGGCGCGGCCGCTGTCGATGCGTGCCGGGTTCATGGCCCACACCACGCCATCGGCCAGCGTTCTCTCGAGTGCGAAGAAAGCCGCCACGTAGGGCGACCAGGTGAAATCCAGCAGGCGCGTGGGCGCGCCGTGATGCTGCATCAGGGCGGCCCACTGGAAATCGTCGTCAATATCGGGGGGCTTTTCCACGAACATGTGGGCTTTGCGTTTGAAGATGCGCAGGATGCGCGCCTCCTGCTCCGCCCAGGCCTCGCGCGCCACGCCGAAATTCCGCAGGTAGCGCGAGAGCGAGCTATAGAGCGGCCAGCGCTCATCGCGCTCGCCGCGAAACGCCCAATTGGAATACGGAGGCTGCGTGACCAGCTTCAGGAATGTCTCCCAGGATTGCAGCCGGAAGACGCGGTATGACCGCCGGGCCCGTTTGCGGGTTGCCATCTACTACGTATCGTAGCGGTATAAAGCCTGCTCGATGGAGACCCCCCGCACGTCGATGCGCTTCAGGTCGGCGGTGCCCGCCCCGTGCGCTTCGGCCAACAGCAGGGTGTTGTCGCAGGTCTGGAACGGAGCGGTTCCGCGAGCGGCGCGCGGATTGTAGCCCATCACGGCCATCGAGACCGCGTCGGTCGCGACCGGGTTCAGGCCGGCGATCAGCAAGCCCGGCTTGACGATCCGCAGGCCGCGAATCCACGGTCCTTCGCCGCCCGCCACGGATTCCACGCCGTCAATGATAGCCAGATGTATGGGATGTGTGGCGGCCAGGTCCGCGACGATATGCGGCACGCGGTACCCGGGATCGTGATTGGCGCCGAAGTGCAGTTCCTGCGGCGCCGATTTCGAGGGTTGCCGGACGCCCTCGTGGCCCGTGTGCAGGCGGCCCGAAGTGGGGCTTTCGTTGGGCGCGTCGGCGCCCGCGTCATCGCCATAAATCGAAGCCGGCAGCGTGCCGAAGCAGTTCTTAAGCGAGAGCGTCACCCCGCAGGTGGCATGGTTCTTGAGCTTTGCCAGGCTCACGAAGACGTCGCTTTCCTCGTAGGCCTGGTTCAGATCGTAGGCCGGATACATGTAGGGCGTACCAGGGACTTTGAAGCGCACGTAGCGCTTGCCTTTGCCCAGCGCGTTGGTGTTCTCGAACTCAACGCCGGCGGCGGCACTCGAGAGCGAGCGCACGTTCCAGCCCGCATCGAGCATCACCTCTTCGAGCGGCCCGCCGGTGGCCCAGGCGCTCTCGACGAAACGTGTGCGGCGGGCGCCGGCGCGCCCCATGAGGTAGGCCACCGAGCCCACCAGCTTCGGATGCGTGTAGTGCGTAACGGCCGGCGGCAGGCCCTGGAAGCGCTGCGCAGGCGCGCCCGTCATGTTGATCTTCACGGTGACGGTCTTGCCGCGCACCAGGCCTTCGATGCCTCCTAGTTGATCGAACATGGTTGCGAGCTTCGCGGCCACGTCTTCGTCATACGATTGGCAGCGGGCGATCGATACCGCCGCGTCTTTCCCGGCCGGCGCGGCGCTGGCGAGCGGCGCGGCGGTTAGCAGGGACAGCCATTCTCTCCGAGTCATGTTATTGCTCCAGTCTGACGGTGGCGCAGACTCCTACTTTGGCGATATCCACGCCGTTCCCCTCGTCGTCCGAGTAAATTTTGAGCGCTTGTTCGGTGCCATCGGGCGCGATCAGCGTGGCGCGGCGAAACTCGCCCAGAAAGTAGAGCGTCACGTTCTCGACCGGGTAATCCGAGTAATTCACCAGGTGCACGATGCCGGTTTTGCCGTCGGAGGAAACCAGCGCGTTCGAGAGCATCGAGGAAACGTTGAACAGCCGCACTCCCAGGTTGCGGCGGCCCACCATGGAATTGACCTCGCGCCAGATGTCGTTGAGGCGATCGAGCTCGGCCTTTTCGAGCGTGATGCGGTCGCCCGCGGGACTCTGGTCCTGCCAGCCCGGCGGGCCGGTCAGCAGCGTGCCGCCGGAGCGCGTGAAGGCGCGCAGCACTTCCTTCTGCTCGGCGGTGAGCGAATCGCCATCCACGTTGACCGCCATGGTGGCGCCTTCCAGGGATTCGGGCGTGAGGCGCTGCCGCGGGATGGGGCGCACGGGCGTGTGCTTGACGGCGATCATATCGAGGATACCGCCCGAAACCAGGCCGCCTTTGGCGGGGTCCTGCACCAGCGCCAGCTTGCCGTATTCGCGCATATCGCGCCACTCGGGATGGCGTTCGAAGTAGCCCATCAGCTCGCCCATGCGTTTCCAATCGCGCAGGGCGGCGTCTTCGCGGCGTGCCAGGCGGGCGGCAAAATCGGCGTCCAATGCCACCACCCAGCGGGCGCCGGAGATCGACGCATCGGCGATCGCCTGCAAATACTGCGCGCCGGTGATGGCGGTTTTGGCGGGCGGCTGGTTGCCAATCCACAGCGCGTTATCGCCCCAGGCGAGCACCGCACGGATGAAGCCGGTATTGGTATTGATCCAGACTGAGCCCGTGGGGCCGGCCTGATGGGTATCCGCGTCCGGCGAGATTCCCGGCCAGACCGCCTGGTAGGTTCCGATGACCGGAGCGGCGGATCCCAGGACCATACGATTGCGCGCCGTCAGCTCGATTACCGGCGCCCCGTTCAGGGCGCGGCGCACGGCCTCGGCGGTTCCCTCGGCGAATTCGCCTTCGAGCACCACGCCGGAGATCCCCGCCGCGGCTGCCTGTCGCGCCGCCGCGAGCGTGTCGCCTCCGGGTGCGAAAGTGGCTAGCACGGCCACTCCGCGCTCCCGCGCCGCGCGCAGGAAATCGGGCGTGTAGGCCGCCGTCAGCAAACAGTTGATGGGGCTGCCCTCGAGCAGATCGAGCGATTTCGCGTCGGCCCACGGCCAGCGCGCCGGCACCCAATCGGCGGGCCGCGCCGCGGCTGTGTGCAGATCCCCCGCATACAGATAAGGAACGAGGCTCAGTACGGCCGCGAGGCCGGCCGCGCGCATTCGCATAGGGTCCCCAGCCTAAGGCTTCTTGGGCTCGAACTTCAGCGCGGCCGAGTTAATGCAGTAGCGCAAGCCGCCAGGCCGCGGGCCATCCTGGAAGACGTGGCCCAGGTGGGCGTCGCAGTTGCTGCACAGCGTCTCGGTGCGCGCCATGCCGTGGCTGGTGTCCCGCTCTTCGCGGACGTTTTCGCCTTCGGCCGGAGCGGTGAAGCTCGGCCAGCCGCATCCGGAATCGAACTTCTCAGCGGACCGGAACAGCTCCGCGCCGCAGCACACGCAGCGGTAGATGCCGGGTTCGTGGTGGTTCCAATAGCGCCCCGTGAAAGGCGCCTCGGTGGCCTTGTGGCGCGTGACGGCATACTCTTCGGGGGAAAGCTCGCGCCGGTAATCGGCGTCCTGCTTGACGGTTTTCTCCACTTGGTACAGCTCCCTGTGCCTTTGTGATGTTCGGAATCGAAGCCGGGATTCGCTTCGACCATCGCGCCGCGCCGCGCGCGGGCTACAATCAAAGCGGCCATGCGCAACTTGTGGCGACAACTCCGGCACGTGCTCGTGCGCCGCATCCGCTACCGGATCACGGGCAGCGGCGTGCTGTTTGCCACCACCATCGTAATGGTGGGGGTGGGCGCCATTATCTCCGCCAACAACCTGCTTTTTCTGATTGTGGCCGCCATGCTCGCCACGCTGCTGATCTCCGGCCTGGTGAGCCGCCTGTGCCTGGCTGGATTGCAGCTCGATTTCATGGTTCCCGAGCACGTGCCGGCGGGCCGCGCGGTGCCGGGCAAGCTCTTCGTGCGCAATCAGAAATGGTTCATGCCGTCGTTCTCCATTCGCGTGGAAGCCATCCGCAAGCCGGGCAGCCCGGTTCTCAAATCGGGGGTCTACTTTCCGCTGATCGCCGGCGGCGCCACGCTCGAAGAGAACGTCGAGGTGCGCTTTCCCAGACGCGGCGCGTACCGCGAGAACGGTTTCGCCTTCTCTACCACCTTTCCGTTCGGATTTCTGGAGAAATCCGCGCGCGTCACGCTGCGGCGCGAGATGGTGGTCTACCCCTCGATCGATCCGCAGCCTGGTTTCGACGACCTAGCCGCCGGCATCGCCGGCGAGATCGAGACGCACTACCGCGGCCTCGGCAAGGATTTCTATCGCATACGCCCCTATGAGGCCTTCGAGAGCGCGCGCCATGTGGATTGGAAAGCCACCGCCCACACCGCTAACCTGCAGGTCCGCGAGTTCGCACGCGAGCAGGAGCAGACCGTCGAGATGTTCCTGGACCGCGTGGTTCCGCTGGGACAAGACGCCTGGTTCGAGCACGCCGTGGATTGCTGTGCTTTCCTGTGCTGGCGGCTTTCGAATCTGGGCGCATCCGTACATTTCCGCTCCAATGGAGTACAGTTCAGGCAGCCGGAAGACGGGGACATCTATGGTATTTTGAAGTACCTTGCGTTGATCGCGCCGCAAAACGTGAACACTCCGGAAGCCCCCTTGGATGAGACCAGCTACAAAATTGTCCTCACCGCTTCCCCGCGCCGCTTCCTGGAAGCCGGCTGGGTGGATGCTAGCATTCTCTCTCCTGACGTTCTGCCCGTTTCTGTCCGCACAGACGGCGCCGCCGGCCCAGCCTGAGCCGGCCCAGCCCGAGCCGGTGCGGACCTCGATCACCGTGGTGGAGAATATCTCCGCCGAGACGCCCGCCGATATCTCGGTGCTGGACTCCACCGGCATCGAAAGTGTTCCGGGGACCGACCTGGACGACCGCCTGCGCCAGATCCCCGGTTTCACGCTCTATCGCCGCACCTCCAGCGTGGTGGCCAACCCCACCACGCAAGGCGTCTCGCTGCGCGGCCTGGGATCTTCGGGGGCCAGCCGCACGCTGGTTCTGTGGGATGGCATTCCCGGCAACGATCCTTTCGGCGGCTGGGTCTACTGGACCCAGTTCATTCCCGAGGAAATGGACCGCGTGGAGGTCTCGCGCGGCGCGGCCACCAGCGTCTTCGGCGACCGCGCCATGAGCGGCGCCATCGGCCTGTTCACGCACCCGTTCGGGCAGCCCGAGGTGCTGGCCCAATACGAAGCGGGTAACGAAGGCTCGCAGGATGCCACCCTGGGCTTCGCGGACCTGTGGTCCGGCATGGCTCTTTCCGGCACGGCGCGCGCGTTCGAGACGGACGGCTATTACATCGTGCCGCAACCGATTCGCGGCCCGGTGGATACGCAGGCGGCGGTGCGCTTCGTCACCGGCGATTTGCGGGCGGACCGGTACACCTCGTTCGGCAATTTCTTCTTCCGCTTCGACGCACTCGCCGAAGAGCGCCACAACGGCACCGAGCTGACCCATAACTCGACGGGCCTGGGCACGCTTTCACTGCGCTACGCCCGCGACTTCACGCACGATTCGATTTCCCTGCTGGTATACCATACTCGCGAGGAGTTCCATAGCAGCTTTTCTTCGGTCAATGCCAAGCGCACCATAGAGACGCTGACTTACACCGAGACCGTGCCCGCGGATGCCGCCGGAGGAGCGGCTATATGGCGTCACCAAGGCTCGGCCTGGCATCTGGTGACCGGCTCGGATGCGAGCCGCGCCGGCGGCACCAGCACGGACCACCTGGTTCCCACCGGCCTGCGCGTGGGCGGCGGCGTGCAATGGCAGGAGGGCGTCTTTGGACAGGCCGACCGGGAGCTCGGCCCGGCACGTTTCTTCGCCGGGGTGCGGGAGAACTTCACGGGGAGCACCCGCTTTCTGAGTCCCAACGCAGGCGTGGCGGCGGGCAAGAAGCGCCTGCGCGGGCGCGCCGCCGTATACCGGGCCTTTCGCGCGCCGACGCTCAACGAACTCTATCGCGAATTCCGCGTGGGCAACACCGACACGCTGGCCAATCCCAACCTGCGCCCCGAGACCGTGTTCGGCGCCGAAACGGGTGTGGATTGGATCGGCGAAAACACGGCTTTTCGCGTGACCGCCTATCGCAACTCGCTCGACAACCTGATCACCAACGTGACGCTCTCAAGCACGGCCAACTCGATCCTGCGCGAGCGCGAGAATACCGCCGCCGCTACCAGCCGCGGCGTCGAAGCGGACCTGCGCGGCCACTACCGCCACTGGACCGGGCAGCTCGAGTACCTGTATGCCGACTCGCGCTACTCCACGGGGCCGCGCATCGCCGAGGTGCCCAGGCATCAGGGCACCGCTCAGCTCGCCTGGCAGCGCGGGGGCACGCTGGCCTCGGCTGCGATGCGCAGTTACTCCTACCAGTTCGACGACGATCTCAACCAGTACCTGTTGCCCGGCTACACGGTGCTGGAGTTCTCCGCCATCCAGCGGCTGGCAGCATCGCTCTCAGCCGTGGTATCGGTGGAGAACGCCCTAAACCGAACTTTCTATACCGCGTTCACTCCCACGCCTAATATCGGCATGCCCCGCTTGTGGCACATCGGGCTGCGCTGGCGCGGGCGAGTCTGGTAGAAACGGTTTGAAACGTCCAGCTTGATCCCATCCGCCATCTGACTCACGCTCACCCGGAATTGAACGGCGTTAAGGCGTCGATCTCGGCAGCCGTCCGGACGCGGCCGGGCCAAGGATCGGCAACGACGAACAGGAACGACGAGCGGAGGACGAGCCGGAAGTGTCGCGCGGATGCGCTCAGGGGTATACTGATTGCGAACCGGATGGCCCAAACGGAATTCCGGTCACCATCGATAAGAGAGCTAAAACTATGAAATCAAACAGGCGCCGGTTCATGCAGACAATGGGGACGGGCGCATCCGGAATTGCCATTGCCGCAGGGGCGATGTCCCCGGCATATTCTCGCTCGCCTAACGAAGCCAAAACGGAGGGCAAAGATGAGCAGATCCTGTTTGTCGGCGACAATATCGCCGTAGCGAATACTCAATACGGAAAGGTCAGAGGATACGTGCTCCGGGGGATCAATTACTTCCTCGGCATGCCCTATGGGGCGGATACCTCCGGGGCAAATCGGTTCATGCCTCCCCGGAAGCCCAAGCCCTGGACGGATATTTACCCGGCGCTCTGGTGGGGCAATACGGCGCCTCAAGACATGGAAAACCGGTATGAAGACAAATACGGTACATTCCGGGATCATTGGAATTATGACGACGTAAGCGAGGATTGTCTCCGGATCAATGTCTTCACGCCTGCAATCAACGACGGCAAGAAAAGACCGGTGATGTTCTGGATCCACGGCGGCGGGTTCACGAACGGCAACGGCATCGAACAAGATGGATACAACGGCGAGAACTTCGCGCGGTTGGGTAACGTAGTTTTTTGTTCCATCAATCACCGGCTGGGTCCCCTGGGGTTCTGCAATCTTGCCGGCGTGGGCGGAGAGGAGTTCGCCGCGTCCGGGAACGCAGGCATGCTGGATATTGTGGCCGCTCTCGAGTGGGTTCGCGACAACATCGCCAACTTTGGCGGCGATCCAGGAAACGTCACCATTATGGGGCAGTCTGGCGGCGGCGCCAAGGTCTGCATCCTCACCGCGATGCCATCGGCCAAGGGGTTGTTCCACAAAGCCGTGGTATTGAGCGGGGCATCGCGCAGAGCGGGAGACAAGGTTTATTCCGAGCAGTTGGGCGCAGCAGTGCTGAAACAGGCCGGGCTGACGCCCACCGAGCTGCGTAAACTGCAGAGCATGCCCTGGAAAGACTTCTATGCCGTTGCGACAAAGGCACAGCAGGCCTTGGCCAAGGACGCAGGTCCCGCGGGCGGCATGACGCGTGGATTTAGCCCCGTCGTGGACGGCACGATTCTGCCCCGGCATCCCTACGATCCGGATGCCGCACCCACGGCTGCCGATGTGCCGATGATCATCAGCTCCGTTCAGAACGAGCAGTCCCCAAGCTGGGCCGATTCCTCACTGGAATCAATCACACTGGAACAGGTGGTGGAAAAGCTCAAGGAAAGAGCAGGTTTTGGCGTAGGCTTTGGCGACAGCGCGAAAGCGGTTGTCGCCTCCTACGTGAAAGCCTTCCCGCGCAAGAAGCCGGTGGAAATCTGGTCGTTGGTCAGCAGCAACCGGCAAAGCGTGGTGGCACTGGCGGATGTAAAATCCAAGCAGCCCGCCCCGGTATTTGTCGATTGGTTCACCTGGCAGCCTCCTTTATTTGACAACCGGATGCGCGCGTTCCATTGCGTGGATATCTGTTTCTGGTTTGACAACACGGATCTGATGCTGACCCATACAGGCGGCGGCCCCAGACCAAGAGCGCTATCCGCTAAGATGGCGGGCGCGTTGCTGCAATTCATGAAGACGGGCGATCCCAATGGGGCCGGTCTTCCCACATGGCCCAAGTATTCCTCCGCAAAAGGCGAAACCATGGTCCTCGACGATACCTGCGGGGCGAAAGACGGCCCGGACCGGGAGGCCAGAAAAGCCCTGCCGCCAGTAGCATAAAAGACGCCATTCCGGCCGGCGGGCATTCGGCGGCATTGAAGGTATATCCAGGTTTTCGGCATGGCGGGGCCACACGCCCAGACCAGCTCAACGCCGATCTTCTTGCGTCTTTGAGGGGCGCCGCAAAGCAGTGCGTCATCGTGACCGACGGTTTTGAGAAGTATGGTGTTTCCCCAGTTCCCGCTTGAACCGGTTAATGGACTCACAAGTGAGTCGATCTCTATATCCGTCGGAGCGGGCGCGGGCCACATGTTGATGTAATATCAGGCCTGTGCTCCCATACATACTGGCGCTTCTGACTGGCGTCGTTGCCGGACTTCGCTCCATGACCGCGCCGGCGGCTGTCAGTTGGGCTGCCCGCTGGGGCTGGCTGCATCTGGAGAACACTCCGCTCGCCTTCCTCGGGTTTGCTGGCACGCCCTACATCCTGAGTGTGCTTGCGATTGGGGAGTTGATTAACGACAAGCTCCCGAAGACACCCAGCCGGAAAGCGCCCGCGCCGTTCGCCACACGGATTGCGATGGGGATGCTATGTGGAGCTGCAATCGGCGCGCCTGGCCAGGCGCTAGCCGGCGGCCTCGTGGCCGGCGCCCTCGGTGGCGTTGCAGGAACGTTCGCCGGCTACGAGTTTCGTAGCCGGCTCGTAAAGGCAACGGGCGGGAAGGACCTTCCAATCGCCCTCCTGGAGGATGCGATCGCGATTTGCGCCGCCTTTTGGATCGTCTCCCGTGCGTCATGACAACACGGCGGCTGCATCCCTACCGAGCGGCGCCGACCTCGAAACAGTCAGCCTTCGGTATGAGCGATGCAGCCTTGATCGTCATGGTTTGGGCAGGAACTTCAGCCTGGCTATCTTAATGCCTTTCAGGTCGGGCGACAGCGCCGCGATATAAAGCTGCCCTTCACTCTCCACGATCTCCGGCGCGGCCACCGGTAGAGTACCCAGCAGGAAGCGGTCGTCTTCCACCCCGAAGTTCATCGGATCCCGGGAACGGTAAATGCTACTCTGCGCATGCTCTCCGTAGCGCTGCGTGCGAAACAAGTAATAGTAGCCCGAAGCTTTATGGTAGTAGACGAACGGGCATTCCGCCGAGTATGGGCCGGTTCCCGCTGCGCCGCCGAAGGCCACCTTCGTCGATGAACTCCAGGTTTTCAGATCTTTGGAGGTGCGCACGAAATCGGCTCCCAGTCGATTTGGGTAAGCGGTGTAATAGGCGTGGTACCGCTTCCCAATCCGGATCACCATGGGATCGCGAGTATTGTTGCCCGGCCCTTCGGTGAACATCCCCGATTTCCCGTTGGGCACGAGTTGACGGGCGAAGGTCTTGCCATCCACGCTCCTGGCTTTGCAGATGTTTTCCCAATCGCCGTAGAACATGAAATACTCGCCCCCGATCTTCACGACATAAGGCGCTTGAAGCCCACCGGCTGTCTCGCCGAACGCGGGATCGGCTTCCATCGCGATGCCCATGGGCGGCCAGTCGCGGTCGGTGATTTTGGCGCTCTCCCACCGATAGAACAGCCTGGTCTTGCCTCCACGGTTCGTGCCGCGTATGCAGGACCAGATTTGCCAGGAGCCATCGGCGGCCTGCCAAATGGCGAAGTCGACGGGTTGCTGCGCTGGATTCGTGTACCTGCCGAGGTCGGGGTCGCCGGCGACCCGCCACCATTGGCCGTCTATCTGCGGCATGAGCACCGGGCCGGCGCCGAACAGCGCGTTCGCTGCGCAGATGAGCGTGGCGAGAGTTTTCATCGAAAGCATCTTCAATACGATATCAGTTAGTACGGCCGCGACCCACGGCTTGCGGGCGCCACCAAGCGATTGTTTCTCTTCCCGGGAGGCAAGGTAATACCTGAGAGGTGTAGACTGTTTTGAAAATGAGACCTCTGGTTTGGCTCTGTTGCATCGCCGCGTCCGCCACAGCGCAGCCGCCGACGATACCGGTCGGTGCCGACGCCTATCGCATGTGGGAGCGGTGGCCCTATCAGCGCATCGGCGCCCGCGCCTATATGCGCAGCACTTACGACAGGAGCGGTGGGAACGAACGTGCCGATGCTTCCCATTTCCTGTATCAGGAGGCCGACGATTTCAGTGTTGCGCTGGACGTCGAATCGCCCGGCGTCCTGTACTTTGTCCGCTACAACCACTGGCACGGCAGCCCGTGGCACTACGAGGTGGACCACACGGACCATATCGTCCAGGAGAGCAGCACCGCGGATCCGCTGCATCCTGCGAAGGGATCCGTGTTTCTTCCCGAGCGACTCTTCCCCAAGCCGCTGGCGTGGACATGGTCGGACACCAAAGGCGCCGACCTCAGTTGGGTGCCCATCGGCTTCTCCCAATCGTTTCGAATGGCCTATTCCCGGACATTCTACGGCACGGGTTACTACATCTATCACCAGTTCGTCCCGGGTGCCAAGCTATCGCGGCCCATCGTATCTTGGGACGGCAACACGCCGCCGGATGCCGCGGTTCTCGAGCTCGTCAGCCGTGCCGGCAGCGATCTGGCGCCGGCCGGAACGGGTGGCATTCGTGAGCGGTCCGGGCGAATCCAATTGCCTGCCAACCGCACGATTTCCGTTTGGACCGACACGCACGGTCCATCGATGGTGCGGGCGCTCGAATTCTCGATCCCGCGCGACCAGGCGCTGGCCTTCTCCCGAGCCCGCCTGCGCGTCACCTGGGACGGCCGGAGCGAATCCTCCATCGACGCCCCAATTTCGTTATTCTACGGCGCGGGCGCCCTCTACAACCGCGACAATCGTGAGTATCTCGTCAAGTCCTTCCCCATGGTAGTCCGCTACACCTCGGATCGTGTCTATCTGAGCTGTTACTTCCCGATGCCATTCTTCCGCTCCGCGCGGATCGAGCTGACCGGTGCCGGCGTGCCCATCGCGGATATCGAGTGGAAGGTTCGTTCCGCGCCCTATCGCGACCCGGCAAACTATGTAGGCTATTTTCACGCCACCTATCGCGATCATGCGACGCCCGAACCGGGCAAGGACCTGGTGTTGCTCGACACGACCCCGACCCAAGGGGGCGGCGACTGGTCCGGCCAGTTCGTCGGCACGTCCTTCATCTTTTCGGACGCCGCCGACCTCACCACTCTGGAAGGAGATCCCCGCTTCTTCTTCGATGACAGCCGCACACCGCAGGCGCAAGGCACTGGCACCGAAGAGTGGGGCGGAGGCGGGGATTACTGGGGTGGCGAGAATATGACCCTCCCCTCCGCCGGTCATCCCATAGGCGCCAGAAATACCCAGACGGCCGTCAGCCAGGAGGACAGAATCGAATCGGCTTATCGCTTCCTGCTGGCCGATCTGATGCCCTTCGGAAAGAATGCGCGCATCCAGTTGGAGCACGGCGGCCTCAACGAATCCACTCAGCATTACCAGACCGTCACCTACTGGTACGGCCTGCCAGCGCCCGCGCTACTCCGGACCGACGAACTCATGGTCGGCGACGAGGCCAGCGAGCGCCGGCATCGCTATAGGTCGCCGGACGCCTCGGCGCCCTACGAGATCACTTCGCGCTACGAATGGGGGCCGGACTCCCTGGCGGGACGGGAGATCTATCCGGCCGAGACCGACCGTGGCCGCACCACGAAGACGGCCTCCGAGTTTACCTTACAGATCGACCCTAGCAACTTGGGCGTGATGCTGCGCCGAAAGCTCGATTATTCGTTTCCCAATCAGCGTGCGGAGGTCTTTGTAGCCGATGCCGGGTCCGACGATAGCGGCTGGGAGCCGGCCGGCGTCTGGTATCTGGCCGGTTCGAACGTATGCGTCTTCTCCAACCCCGGCCAGGAACTCGGCGCCACCGAGCACGTCGTTCAAAACTCGAACCGTCGTTTTCGGGACGATGAGTTCCTGCTGCCTCTCGCCTTGACGCGAGAACGCAGAAGCATCCGCGTCCGCGTGAAGTTCACGCCCGTCTCCAGACCGCTGTTCCCCGGCTATCCTCTGCATGAACTGGCCTGGAGTGAAATGCGTTACACCGCATATAGCTTCGTAATGCCACGGTTCCGATTGCAAGGAAACAGGCGGTGACGGCCGCGCCGAACGAGTTGCAGGCCGAGTCTCTTGCGAAGCTATCTGCCGGACAACACGCCTGTGGCGGCTTCGGCCCGTTCCAGGCATCGTGCGAGTTCGCGGGCGAGCACGTCGACGTTCGGCTCCAGGAACATGGTGAGGTGGTCGCCGGGGACCGGAATCAGCGTGAGACTCCCGCGCACAAATTCGTCCCAGCCGACACTGGTGCCGGCTTCCGCCTGTCGGCTCCGGCCCGTGCGAAAAACGACTACTGCGCCGGCATAGGGCTTGGGCCGATAGCCCCCGATCCGTGGCCGGACGCCGGAAGGATGGTACTTACCGCGGACGGTGTCGCGGACGGAAGCCCCGCGTATTGTATCTCCGAGGAAACGCGCCGCCGCCACGATTCGTTCCGCAATATATGCCAGAGCCTCTTTCCTACCCAGGCGGAGGATGCTGGCGGTTTGGAATCTGACTCTCCAGCGCACCATTCCCAGGCGCATGCCGAGCAAACGGAGGGACGATCGCGCCCGCAGGCGTGCGGGATTGAGGACATCGAACAAGGCGACAAGGCCAACTTCTTCGCCAGCAGCCGTAAGCTGCTGCGCCATCTCGAAGGCGAGCACCCCGTCGGCACACCATCCGCCGAGGTAGTACGGGCCTGAAGGCTGCCGCAACCTCACCGCCGAAACAAGCTGGCGGGCAACGCCCTGCAGATCGGCGCCGCCGGACTCGACTTCTTTGGGCCCGGGTACCACGACGCCGAGAAACGGCCGATCTATTGGCAGCCGCGACGCCAGGGGCCGGAAAATCGGTAGAGGCCTGATCATGAAGAACGGCGGCTTGCCGCCTGCCGGCTGAATGGCGACGATCTGCTTGCGGATCGTGGCTGAAGTCTGTAACGCGGCCGAGAGGCGGCGAATGGTCGGCGCGCTGAGCACGGCATCGTAGGGAAGCGCGATTCCGAAGGAGCGTTCGACGCGCCCGAGGACCTGTGTCCATGTCAGCGAATCGCCGCCTAGCTCGAAGAAATCGTCGTCGATGCCGGGAGCGGGGATACGTAGGATGGCGGCCCATATTTCAACCAGCTTCGCCTGGTCCTCCGTGACCGGCTGGGCGGGAGCGGCGGCCTGCCGCGCCCGCTGCGCTTCGGCGTAGTCCTGTGCCAGCCTCCACCGTTGCACTTTGCCCGAGGCACTCCTCGGCAAGCGGTCACGGAAGACCAGGACCCGCGGAATTTTGAACGCGGCAAGGCGTGTGCCGAGGAAATCGCGGAAGGCGGATTCGGAGGCAGACGCTCCATTGCGCAGCACGATGGCGGCGGCCAGGTCCTCGCCCAGTTGCGCGTGCGCAATCCCAAATGCAGCCGCTTCCGCCACCGCCGGGTGCGTCAGAAGGGCGTCGTCGATCTCTCCCGGCAGGATCTTCTCGCCGCCCCGGTTGACGATCTCCTTGATTCGCCCGGTGATGAAAAGATAACCCTCGTCGTCGAAGCGGCCCAGGTCGCCGGTTCGGAACCAGCCGTCCCGGAAGGCGGCCCGCGTGGCCTCCGCGGCATTGCGGTATTCGCTCGTGACGTTCGGCCCGCGGAGCACGATCTCTCCCTCACGGCCGGCAGGGAGCAGGTTACCGGCTTCATCGGCAATCTCCACGCCCGGCGTGATGCGTATTCCGGCGGATCCCGGCTTGGGGCGGTACGGAGCCACGGGGGTACCGGTCACCATGCCGGCTTCCGTCATTCCATATCCTTCGACTACCGGTACGCGCAGAGTCTCCTCGAGTTCACGCAGAAGGGCGGAGGGCAGTGCCGAGCCGATCGAGCGGACGAATCGCAGCCGCAACCCATCCCTGACTTCGGGATGCTCGCGGAGGAGCGCCAAAATCGCCCGATGGAGGGTGGGCACGGCAGTGTACCAGGTGGGCTGAAAATCCTGCATCCAGGATAGGAAATTCCGGGCATCGAACGGCCATGCGCACACCACGCTGCCGCCCAACAGCACCTGTACGTAAGCAGTTCCCAGCCCCTGCAGGTGAAAGAGCGGCATCATACTCAACATCCGGTCGGCAGGGTTGAGCAGCGTCGAGGAAATGCCTATCTCCTTCATGGCGGTGAGATTGGAATGTGTAAGACAGGCGAACTTCGCGCGGCCGGTTGTGGCGGAGGTCTGGAGGAACAGCGCGGGAGTGGAAGGCTGGGATTCGGTCCGCACTACCTTGGCGGGCACGGCACCGGGGGAAAGGGCGAACAGCCCCACGCCTTGCTGGGGGCCCGGTTGCGCTTCGAGGACCGGAATGCCCAGCCCCCTCGCTGCGGAAACCGAACAGGAAGGGGATCCGGCCATGACCAGCAGCGCCGACGGGCGGAGGTCCTTGAAGGCCGACTCGAATTCCGCCTCCCGAAGATCGGGGTTCAACGGAGCGAAAGCCGTTGCCGGGCAGACGCCCAGAAAGGCGCACAGAGTTGTGGCATCGTCCGGCAGCGCGGCCGCCAGGACATCGTCCGTTCCCAGGCCGGCTGCGCGAAGCGATTGCGACAGCTTCTCGGCATTCGACGCCAGGGCCGCGAACGTCGCCGGCGGCCTTCCCGGCGCCAGAATGGCGGGAGCGTCGGGGGTCTCCGAAGCCCGCTGCCGCAATGTCTCCAGCACAGGTATTACGTTCATCGCCCCGATCCCCATCAGAACCAATAGCGGGCTGAAAGCTGAATCTGCCGCGAGGAGGTGGTAGTGGCCGTAATCTGTCCGACGCCCCCCAATCGCGCCCCTGTGCTGTCGAACAGCGAAGTTCCCGAAGGAATCTGGAAGTTCGGGCGATTGGCGACGTTGAACGCTTCCACACGAATGCGGACAGACTGATTCTCCCGTTTCCAAAATGTCCGGTCTAAGGCCAGATTGAAGTTGATCAGGCCCGGGCCGGACAGTACGTCGCGTCCGAGGTTGCCTAGCGTTCCCGCACTCGGAAGCGAGAAGGCCAGCGCATTGAAGTAGTTCTGCGGACCGCCCGTGACCAACGGTTGCCCTAGGACCAGATTGGGTCGTTCTCCCGCCGCACTCGACGAAGCGCCCAGGTTTGCGTTGTCGAAGCCTACGAGTGGGTTGAACGGATTGCCGGATTGCGCTTGAAATGTCCCATCCAGTTGCCAGCCGCCGAACACCCGCTGGGCCAGGTGCGTTCCCACTTGCGGCAGGTCGTAGATGAAGTTGCCGGCAAAGACGAACGGGCAATCGAAGTCCGACGGTCCGCGGTTCTGGCGGAGGTTATACATCGTAGGCACAGTCTCGCCGGCGTAGAAATCGGTCAGGACGGCCGAGGAATTATCGTCGATGGATTTGCTCCACGTGAATTTGCTCTGCACGCGAAAGCTCCGAAAAACCGTGATCTGAATCCCCGCGTTCAGGCTGTGGTAGACCGAGTCGAAGGCGGAAGTCCGGGTTGTAATGGATGAAAACGCCGGGTTCAACAGCGGAGCGGTCGCCGCGAAGTATAGCTGGCCGTTGGCGAGGTACTGCGGCTGGGGCGTATTGATGTTACTGATGGGACCCTCGAGATGAATGCCGCGCGATCCCGCGTATTCCATCTGCCCGGTCATATTGCGCCGGAACTCATGCTCCACGCGCACCTGGACCTGGATAACATAGGGCTGATTCGGACGGTAATCGAGCATCTGTACGGACGGTTGTCCGGCGACCGCTGGAATGGCGCTCAAGGCGTTGGGAAACGCAGGCTTGCTGATGACATAGCGATAGTAGAACGGCGGCATGTAAAGGCCGGATTCCAGCAATTCGCGCGTTCCCAGCAGATCGTAAAAGATGCCGCCGCCCAGGCGCACCACCGTGCGGCCGTCGCCGGCGGGATCCCAGGCGAGCGACGCGCGCGGAGCGAAATTATGCGTGGATGGATTCTGGTAGAGTGGGCCGCCCACGGTGACGTTCGCATCCGTCAGGGGATCGGGAAGCGAGCCGGCCAGGCCGTCGCGCTCCACTGGCGTCGTCGCCATCTCGTAGCGCAGGCCCAATCCAATCGCTATGTGGCTGCTCAGGCGTACATCGTCTTGCAAGTAGCCCGACACCTGCAGCATGCGCCAATGCCGCAGAGTTCCGGAATCGGGCGCCAGAATATTGAGTTTTGAGGGCTGCGCTGCCAGAAAATTCTGAAGCGAGGTGAACTGATAATAGCCGGCCCGGTCGAGATCGCCGGCCTCGTTGAGCAGAATCCGGTTGAAGCTGGCGCCGGCGGAGATTTTGTGCGCTCCCGCGATCCTGGTGATCGAGTAATTGATCTGGCTGTCGCCGAGACTGTAAAAGTTGGGCGTATTGCGGGCGACATTGCCTCCGAAATTGCCCAAGCCGGTGACTTGCAGGGCGCCTACGTTTTGGCCCGGAACGAAGGCATCCGCGGCCACATCCGCGGCGGAGGAAGCCGTATTTCCGTTTCCAATCTCGCTCGAAGCCGCGTGGAGTTCTTCAACCGTATTCGCAGACGGCACAAACTGCGCCGCTCCCTGCACGATATTGTCGTGTGAACCGCTCCGGAAGGACCAGATACGGAATGCGTCGCCAGTGTCTGAACCCGAATCGTCGAAGGCGTAGTGAGCATTGAACCGCCAGCGTTCGCTCCTGACGTAATCGAGCTTCCCGGTGGCGAAGTCTTCGCGAGTGGTGGTGGGAACCGGTGTGCTGTAATCGCCGGTCCCGTTGCCCAGATCGGGACCATTGGGCAGCGGATACAGGGCCAGATAAGGCGCGATAGCGGGGGACAATGGAACCTGCTTCAACGCTCCGTTGACGGGGAGCAGGCCGGTGCGGGCCTGGGCATCCGGCGTGACAATCGTCGTGGTCTGGTTAGAGGCGATCCGGATGCCTTCGTAATTGAGGAGGAAAAATAGCTTGTTCGCGAGAATCGGGCCATCAAAAAGGCCCCCGAACTGGTTACGGTGGAACGGCGGGGTCGGCCCGGTCGCGGGATCGAAGTAGTTCTTGGCGTCGAAATCGCTGTTGCGCAGATACTCGTAGAGAGCGCCGTGAAATTCGTTGGTTCCCGATTTGGACACGGCTGTAAGAACGCCCCCATCGGTCCTTCCGTATTCCGCGCTGAAAGGCGCCGTGACCAGGTTCAATTCGGCGATCGCTTCCAGACCGAGAAGATGGCCCGCCGCACTCGCCGGGGCGGAGCCGCCGGAGTCGTTGATATAAATGCCGTCGAGGCGGAACGCGTTTTCGCTGGGACGGGAACCGTTCACCGAGATATGAACGCCCAGGCCGCTGACGATGGTCGAGCTGGCGGTAGCCGGCGTTTGCACGCCGATCTGTTGCGAAGCCAGATCGAACACATCCCGTCCGTTGAGCGGAAGCGCGGCAAGCTGCTCCTGGCTGACCGCGGCGGACCAGGCACCGGGCTGCGTGTCCACCGGCTGCGCCGTGGCGGTCACCACAACGGTTTCCCGTGACGTGCCGATTTTCAGCTCGATATCGGCCACCAACGTCCGGCCCGCAGTTAACTGCAGCCCATCGATTCGGGAGAGCTGGAACCCGTCGTGCGCGATCTCAAGAGCGTATGTGCCTGGCGGCAGGTCCGCTACCATGTAGCGGCCCGCCCGGTCGCTGCTCACCCTGCGTTCCGCATTGGTCGAGACCTCGACCACGCGGACACCGGCCGCGGCCACGACTTGCCCGGAAGGATCGGTGACCGTTCCGCCGATGGAGCCCGAAGGCAAGCTCCACGCGAGTGGAGCGATCAGAAAGGGTACGAGAAGGAGCCCCGCACGCAGCGTTTGCATAGATAAAATGTTCATGTCTGTTTCACCGCGCGCGAGGCCTCCAGAAATCGAGTGTCGACGAACGCCGCGGCATCAACATTGAGAGGGCACAAGCCCTGCGCGGCCATCAATCGAATATAACGGCGCAGATCGTCCAGGTGAATAGTTCCGTCGCGTTCGAAGGTGGCGCGGCAGGTTTCGCGAAGCCGCTTGGGATCCAGATTCGCACTGGCCGCAAAATCGTCCAGGAACCGCGGTGTCCGGCCGCCCAGAAACTCGGCGGCGCCCCGGAAGTAGGCGCGCAAGAAGCGCCTGCCGGTTTCGACGGGGCCATCCAGCAGACGGCGTCCGAACACGATGTAAGAGTACTGGAAGTTCGGCAGCAGATCCGCGACGCTGGGGCCGCGAACCAGACCCAACTGGCGCGTTTCGAGATCGAAGCTATCTTCCGCGGAAACGAAGGCATCCAGACCGCCCGCGCGTATCGCGGCCACGCACTCGGCCTCGCGCATCCTGACCAGCACAATATCGTCCGGCCGCATCCCCTCGTGCTCCAGCAGAGTGCCCAGAAATATGCCCGTTCCCGGAGACGAGCCAGTGAAGCCGATGCGGCGGCCCCGGAGTTGCCGCATGTTCCGCACGCCCTGGGGAAACGCCTTAATGCCGGCAAAGATCGTGCCAGCGCTCCCGCAGGACGGCGATAACAGTTCGCGCCCGGCCACCAACCGCACGCGCGCGCCGCGAATCACCGCGTTCACCACCGAGGGTCCGAATGCGGTGAAGCCGACGTCCAGTTTGCCGCCCGCGAGCAGCGGCCACGATTGCGCCGTCCGAGTGTCTTTCACCACTTCGACATCGAAACCCGCATCCCCGAAGTACCCCGACTCGTACGCCAGATAAAACGGGCACATGGAAAAATGATTCGAAATGGAAACCCGAAGCGTCATCCGCGAAGCCCCCGGTCGAGGGCGCCCGCAACCGGCCAGAACGCCCGCCGCGGCACACGCAAGGGCCGTCGGAAATCTTCTACGAAGCATGCGAAGCTCCCGTCTTCGGACCCAGCAGGTGAAGCGGAAGCACCTTCCCGCCCCGCGTCGCGAACGGTTCACCAACCACGGCCTCCAGGCCGCCTGAATGCGTCCAGACGCGCGATGCCAGCGATCCGCCGTAACAGCCGCGAATCTCGCGTAACAGGAAATCGCGCACTTCGGCGGGTGGTCCGGCCCCCGCGCGGGGGCTGATGCGCAGCTCCACTTGCGCCTGGCGGCTGCCATCGTACTCGACGAGCTGGTAGTCGCCGGGGCTGCCGCCGAAGCGTTGCGGCAGCGCGATCTCGAGAATCCGGACCACATCGCCGCCCATCAGCG
>Ga0181520_10005493_pt1 | contig 20167 bp, 22 predicted proteins | sample PEATcosm2014_Bin_29_FD_132451 | JGI IMG/M metagenome (GOLD analysis project Ga0181520, IMG submission 132451) | Peatland microbial communities from MTU Mesocosm Facility, Houghton, MI, USA - PEATcosm2014_Bin02_30_metaG | ecosystem: Environmental > Terrestrial > Soil > Wetlands > Peat | place... | reverse complement strand
CCTGCCAGGGGAAATCAAGCCAGCCCTCTGGAGAGTTGTCCGAGTGGTTTAAGGAGCACGCCTGGAAAGCGTGTATACGAGCAATCGTATCGGGGGTTCGAATCCCCCACTCTCCGCCAAAAGCCCTTGCAAGTAACTGACTTGCAAGGGCTTATTTTTGGGGCTCAAATGCTACCTACACCGGTACCTACATCTTGGAGGAGGGTGGAATGGGTAGGGGCGAAGCCATGGAAGATGCGTGACTTCGCACGCATCCGGAGTTGCGGTGTCGAGAGTCTGGTTGATGGCTTCGTCGCTAGACAGCCTGGCGGCGGGCATCTGCACACCTACCTGCCTCTCACGAGGTTGGGGTTGAACTGAGTGCCGACGGGAAGGTCCGAGAGCCAGCGGTCGATGGCGTCCTCCTCCCACACGGATTTCGTTCCGACCTTGCGCGGCGAAGGGAACTGTCCCTTCTTGATCAGCCGATAGATGGTGGGGCGAGAGAGGCTCGTCTTGATGAGCACGGCGGTCAGGGGAATGACGTTCACGGTTCAGGTCCTCCTTGGGATCCGGCCAGGTGTGCGGGTTTGGTGAGTCCTCGGCCAAGTCATGGATGCTTGCGCGAGGCGCAATGGGTGAAGGTAGGTGGAGCACGTCGGGCTGGACCTTGGATGGCTCTGGGGTGCGGTTGGGTGCAGGAGCGCGATTTGAATCCGGCCTGTCAGGATTTTGGTGTGTTTGGTTGTTGTGTCAAGACTGAGTTTTCAAGGATGCAAGGTATAATTAGTTATAATGGCGTAAATGGATGGTAGACCAGGAGATTGCAGGACGTGTCCGGTGAAGGGGGTGTAAAGAAGCATCCTGACGCCGCCATTCAGGCAGTGCCTGGCGGGTTTGGCGGGTTTATGGCGGGTTAAGTGAAACCGGATGCCTGACCCCATCGCGCCGACTCACTCATCGCGGCCCGTGCTCCGCCATGGAAAGGGTGGTGGATTTCCTGTTGGATTCCGCTGTGCGGAACGGCCTGAGGCCGCGCTCCGCGTCCACAGGAAACGGGCTGATTGATGCCCGCCCTTCGGGTCAACACCCTTCCCACGGCATCGGCCGTCGGCTGGAGACCGCGTTCTCCACAAGGGCCGCTAGGGCCACAAGCAGCAGTAGGGCATGAGCAGTCCCCCTTCGCCGGCTGCTACGAAGGAGTATGCCTCCGGCATGGCCATCCCGGATACCTGATAGCCTTCCATCGATAACGCCTTCCTGGTGGTCCAGGGAATTGGGGCGTAGCCCACTGCTTGCCAAGGTGAAGGGTCACGGACGCCGAAAAATTCATGACAGGCCGGGCGTTCTGTTTAGAGGCTCCACAGGAATTGTGATTCACTTCGCTTGACCAGCCACTGGTTCTTCCCTGCCGTCACATCGACTCCTATCGGAAAAACCTTGAGGTTGAAGCTGGAAGCGCTCGGCATCCCCAATTCCGTCCATTGGCGGATACGATCGAGCAGATGCCGGCCCGCACTCGGCTCGCCATAGGTTACGAGCTGATCATCCGCGGCAAGCACGAGCGAGTGCCGCCCGGCGTCCCACAACCCGAAGTACTGATACTCGAAATCGGCGGACTTCAGCTTTTCGGTTTTGAATGAACGATAGAGCGGTTCGGTGATTCCCAAGAACGACCTGATGCCGGCCGTCGCCCACTCGAATCCCAGCCTGCCTTTGGCCCCCCACCAGAAGGGTCTCCGGTTGAGTTCACGGGTTTTCAGCTCAGGCCATTCCATGATGGTTTGCTCGATAACCCTCGGCTCGAGGTGCGCGGCCTCGCGTTTCCCGCGTACCTGGACAAACCCGCAGGGCGTTGATTCGAGCGACTCGAAGTGATCGCCACACTTGCGGAGCAAAAATAGATTGTCGCCGCCTCCCTCAGTCTTGATCACGATCAGCAGCAGGCCACCGTCATTCAACTGATCGTAGAAAGGATGCGGCAGGTCGTAGGTGCCCGCCGTAAAGACGACACGGTCGTACGGAGCCGCAGCGGCATACCCATCGCTGCCGTCACCCTCGATGATGTGTACATTTTCGAACTCGAGCTCGGCGACCGTCTGAGCCGCTGCGCGTGCGATCTCCGGGATGATTTCAAGGCTGTGCACTTCTCCCCGAGCACCGACCAGTTCTCCGATCATGGCGGCATTCCAGCCGCTGCCGGCGCCAAGCTCGAAAACGCGGTGACCGGGTTCAAGCTGCAGTCTATCCAGCATCCAAAGCACGAACGAGGGCTGCGAGATCGTGGACGGCACGTCGGTGTCATCTTCACCGAACAGGATGAGCGAATGGTTTGCGTAAAGCGCGCCGAGATGCTCTGCCAGGTTTTCGCAAGTGACATCATGCCAATGCTTGACTCCCCATTCTCGGTACCGCTTCACAAAAAGATGGCGAGGCGTCTCTAAGTAGGCTCGTTAAACCGACTTGCTGATCGGGGTTTCGCTGTAGATGTACTGAGACTGCTCCAGCAGCTGACGTTGATATTTCTCGGCCGGATGGTCCGTAGTCATCTCAGACGTTGCCTTCTTTTGGTACTGGTTCTGTTTCGATCCATGAATATACCTCGAGATTGAGACAGTTCGGCACCCACTCCCCCGAGGTCATGGCCAGGAAGAGTTCAGAGGTGCCGCAAGATCGGCTCAAGGTTGGAAGGAAAGTCGCTGGCTGGCCGTACAACCGGGTCAAGAATGCTTACGCTTCCGGATCCATTCCGACACGAGGTCCAGAACCTTGGGATCCAGAGTGGTCTCGATGGTGGGATATTCCGCGATTCCACCTGTCCGGGCTGGTTGGAACAGGTGGTTCAGCCCCGGAAGGGTATGAACCTCCACCTGGCTATTGCCCGCTTCCCCGAGGGCCTTTTCCAGTTCCGGGCGGTTCTGGGAAGGCAACACCTGCAGGTCCTTCTCTCCGAACAGAGCCAACACCGGAACTTTCACCCGGCGCAGTGAAGCCCGGGGGTCGAGTGCCAGGAAGCTGCGGAACCATGGCTTCGATGACCTCTGGGCTTGGTAGAGGATCAGGGAATCCCACGCCTTCCGCAACTCCGGAGAGAGTCCCTCCGCCAGCACCTCTCGCAAGGTCCCGGCGGGCGCATCGGGGTTTTGCTGCACGAAGGTGATCAGCCTGTCCCAAAGCCTGCGCTCCAGTTCCAGCGCATTAGGTGTGGCTCCTGCCGCCTTGGCAAGGGCCTCGCTTTGGGCGCGGGTGAGTTCCTCGCCAGTCACCGCAGGGCTCGCCAACAGGACCAGGAAGGTTGGGAGCGAGCTTCGTGCGGCCACCATGGGCACGATTATGCCGCCTTCGCTGTGGCCGAGGAGGCCGAGCCGGCTGGGATCGATTCCAGGTTCAGAAGCGAGAAACCCGAGGGCCGCCTCGGCATCTTCGGCGAAGTCTATCGTGAGCGCTTGATCATAGTTTCCGGTGGAACCCTTGATGCCGCGCTTGTCATAGCGCAGCACGGCAATGCCCTGCCGGGTCAGGTGGTCAGCGAGCACCAGCATTGGCTTATGACCAAAAATCGTTTCATCGCGGTCCAGCGTCCCGGAACCTTGGACCAGCACTACGGCAGGAAAGGGCCCATTGCCTGCCGGAAGGGTGAGAGTGCCTGCCAGCCTTACTCCTGGGCAACTGCTCGGGAAGGCGACCTCCCTGCAGATATATGGGAAAGGGGGCCTGGGCTCCTGGGGACGGCGCGGAGCTTCCAGGAGGCCGCGGCTCAAGGTGAGCGACCGGACCAAACCCTGGGTCCAGGTGCCGACGATCTTTTGCGTGGCTGGATCCATCCGTCCTTGGTAGCTGCCACCTACCTGAGGTATGACGAAAGTAAGAACCCCACCTCTCCAGGTAATGTCGGCCAGCTTCAAACCCATGCCACTTTGGTCCAGGCTGTCGGCAGTCCCACTCAAGCCGCCTTCCGGCAACGGGACGAGGTGCACCACAACCCGAAGCCGGAGGGTGCCGACCTCCATCGTGCCGTGCCAATCCCCATACTGGAAAGACCCATGCGATCCCTGGCAGAGCAGGATTGGGGTCGTGACAATCAGAGCTGTGGCGGTTCTTGCGATACTGCGACCAGGGTGGTAATTCATCGTTTAAACCTGGGATGAGGGATCGACTCCCATTTTTGCATCGGACCCCGGCCTCGGCCAACCTGCCTTGAATCTATTATGCGGAAGCCCAGGGCCGCACACGTAGTCCGCTTCAGGCACTGAATGCATTTTCAGGAATCAAATTTTCCTTCTAACTCCGCCTTGATTGGAACGCGTTGCCGCCATCCCATGCTTCTCGGCATAGAGCTCAAGAGCTTCCTCCACCACGGTGCCGATGGTCGCTTCGCTCCTGGCGTGTTCCCCGCGAACTGCCCGGGCCTGGAGGTCAGCGACCAGCCGTTGAAGAAGTTCGGCCGGCCCCTGTCGAAGCCGCAAGGTGAAAGGGATGGTCGGCTCCTTGATGGGGCGTCCAACCTTGCGTCGCTCGGCGTCCTGGCCCTTTGGTGTTCCCATCGCGCTGACCGGAGCCTTCCCGGATCCAGCCTCCAAGACCTCGGCGAGGAGGGCGTCCTTCCTGGTCTTCTTCGAAGGGGGCATGGTGGCTCCAAAGCGTTTCGATTTCTTGATGTCATAAAATCTAGGCGCTTTGAAGCCAGGATTCAATCCGGGACCACAGTTTCTTGGCTTCGAATGCAGCAGCTCCCCCCAGGTTGACCAGACTGCGCCCGTCGGCGAACGCCTCGGGGAAGGCGGCGCGTTCAGAAATCCGTCCCAGCAGGGGAAGCTTGGCAAGGCGGAGGCCCTCCTCGACCACCCGGTTCCGGGTGGTTTCCCGGAAGTGGTTGAGGATCACCCCCGCCTTCAGGGCCGCTCCTCGCTCCGCAAGCTCGTCCAGGGCCCGGATCGCCCGGCCCAGGGCGTCCAGTTCCGGGCGGCCGGAGCCCGAGGGCAGGAGCAGGGCATCCGCGAGGACCACTCCGACCCCGGCCATCCTTTGATCCCGCAGCCGGCCGGGAGGGCAGTCCACCAGGACTGTATGATCAGGCCCCAATGAGCGGATCAGGTCGGCCGCCTCCTCGGGGGATCGGGGCACCCGGCTGGAAACCCCCGCACGGGTTGCCCAGCCCGAGGCGTCTCCCTGGGGGTCCAAGTCCATGACCACCACCGGACGGTTTTCGGGCCAGGCCCAGCATGCGGCTTGCGCGGTCAGCATGGTCTTGCCGGTGCCGCCCTTGTCGGACCAGAACGTCAGTATTGCCATTCTAAGCTCCAAGAAATCTAGGCATCAAAAAATCAAGAATGGACAAACTCACCAGGCACCCACTGACTGTTCAATGAGCCGCCTGTAATGAGTGGAGAGGTCATAGGCGCCGCGGCAGCGGTCCCGCCGGCGGATGGCTTCCCAGAGGTTTCCTTCCAGTCGCGCCTTCTCCTTCCCGGTAGGGGTCCAGGAAAAGGCCATCGGCCATTCCGGGTTGGCCTCGCGGAAGACCTCCAGCATTTCGCTGGCCGCTTGGAGGTTGGCCTGTGCGACCTGCAGTTCCGTTTCCATGTGAAAGGAGTCCGTCCGGATTTGGTTCAGGACCCCCACCACAACCTTCGATCGCATGGGCTTCGTATTCAGCATCATTGAGCCACCTCGATGGTCAAGATATTTATTGATGTCAAAAAATCAAGAGGCCCGGGAATTATTATTTTAAAATGTCATGATGTCATAATTATTTGCAACCCTTCACAACGGGTTCTTCCGGATGGATAGGCGGATCAATCAGTGGAGACTTGGCCCCGAGCCACCTGCGCTGGGGAATTCGCTCGTCCACCGAGTTCCTGCCTTACCTCTCGGGGCGCAACCCCGGCAAGGAAATTTTGATCCTGGCGGGAACCTTGGCTGGCTGTGGCTCATCCATGTGCCCACCTGGGAGACAGGAACGCCAGCGAGGCGAACGAAGCCGGGATCCCCCTGCGAAGGAACGAACACGGAGAATCACATGCTCAGGAATCGAAGCTCAAAGGTTTACCTTGGATTGTTCCTATCCATGGCTCTTGCCCCTCGGATGGCTGCCGCTGACCAGAAGCCCCAGCCTAAGAACCCACCCCCCGCCAAAGACGGGGCAGCCGGGACGCCAGGTTCACCCCACGGCAATGCTGGAGAACATGGGAAACCTGGCCCCGGGAGCGCCAGGGGCCAGGATGGCGGCCATGGGGGCAAGGGGCACAAAGGAGGAGATGGGGGAGCCGGCGGAAAAGGCGGGAACAGCGATTTCGGCAGAGGGGGAGATGGAGGAAATGGCGGCGACGGGGGCTGAATCAAATGGCCGCGCGGGTTCGACCTGGTCACCAGCGCAAGATGGGTGGCATTGGCCATTTTCAGCAATGGGTCGCCTGCGCAGTTTTTGAACCGCACCCCACGTTTCTGGCAGACACCGAGGCCCAGTGGCAGAAAGGCAGGAAACCGTGATCCAGCCTCTTCTTCCCGTCCGCCTGAACCACCTGAAGCGACTCCAGGAAATCCATCGCCAGCAGCCCAAGGCCGCAGTCGGCGACGTGGCCCTGGGCCAGCCGGTGGATCTGGTCGTGCTCGCCACCAAGAACACCGGCGCCACCTGCCGCCTCGCCAGGGGCACGCATGTGTGCACCTGGATCTATGGACAGGGCCGGGGAGGGGTGCTCACCCTGCGCGCCAACCTCCGCCTGGACGTGGTCCCTGGACGGATCGTCACGGTGATACCCGAGGAGGTCTGGTCCCACGCCGGCCGCTGCTATCTGGGCGGCTACCAGATGGCCGTACGGTTCGAACCCGCCGCCCTGGGTCTGACCCCACTCGCACTGAAGGATTGGGACCCATGGGACCCAGAAGACCACTACTGGGGGGAGGATGGGGAGCCGCTCGAGCCTTGGGCTCGGCGGATCTTCGCCCGGGGGCCGCGCCCGTCCTTCGTGTTCGAGCCCTGCCGGCCGGGGCGAGACCCGGAGGACTATGGTTCGGACCCGATTTATGAAGCCGTCGACTCCTTCGAAAGGGGCGATTCCGTCCACGCTTTGCGGCTGCTGGAGGCGGTCTGCCAGGCCGACCTCCGCTGCCTGGATGCGCACGCCCACCTGGGGACATACTGGTTCGGCCACCGTCCTGAAGTCGCGTTCTGGCATTTCGAAGTGGGCTACGGCATCGGCCAGCTCTCCCTGGGGCCGGCGTTCGACGGGGTGCTGCTCTGGAGCTGCCTCGACAACCGGCCGTTCCTGCGCTGCATGCACGGTTACGGGCTATGTCTGTGGCGACTGGGGCGGTTCCGGGAGGCGAAGAGGATCTTCGAACGGATGCTGTGGATGAATCCTTCGGACAACCAGGGGGTGCGCTTTCTCCTGCGCGCGGTTCGGGCCAAGCGGAACTGGTCGGATTTGACGGAGGAGGGAGCCGGCTGGTAACCGTCGAGCCCGTCCGCCATTGGGTGGTTTGATGGTTTGTTAATTTTGCAGCAGCCTGCTGCAAAATTGGCCGGCACATGGGGCTTGGCCCAGGCATCGAACCTGTCTAGGTGCGCTGAACGCTTTCTTGGACATGGAATGACCATCTCGCTGCCGGCTGATTATCCACGCATATTGAAGGACCTCAAAGCCAGGATCCAGAACGCCCAAAGGAAGGCCGCCCTCGTCGTCAACCTGGAGCTGGTTTCCCTCTACTGGGAGATCGGCCGCGTGATCCTCCAGCGGCAGACGACCGAGGGGTGGGGTGCCAAGGTCATCGAACGGCTGAGCCTCGACCTGCGGAACGCCTTCCCGGACATGAAGGGGTTTTCGCCGCGAAACCTCAAATACATGAAGGACTTCGCAACGGTTTACCCAGGCCCGTCAATTTTGCAGCAGCCTGCTGCAAAATTGCCTTGGACGCACCTCTGCCTGCTGCTGGACAAGGTCAAGGACTCTGAGGCGCGAGCCTGGTACATCCAGGCCACGCTCGAGAATGGATGGGGGCGCGACTTCCTGGCGGTGCAGATCACCACGAACCTCTACCAACGCCAAGCCCTGGTGGACAAGACCACGAACTTCCAGGACCGTCTGCCCCACCCCCAATCCGATCTAGCCCAGCAGACCCTGAAGGATCCCTACGTCTTCGATTTCCTGACCCAGGGAACGGAGGCCCTGGAGCGGAACCTTGAGCATGGCTTGGTCGAGCACATCACCAAGTTCCTGCTGGAATTGGGAGCCGGTTTCGCCTTCGTGGGACGCCAGGTCCACCTGGACGTGGCCGAGGAGGACTTCTACCTGGACTTGCTGTTCTACCACTTGAAGCTCCGCTGTTTCGTGGTGGTGGACCTGAAGGGAGGGACCTTCAAGCCGGAGCATGCCGGCAAGATGAACTTCTACCTGTCCGCGGTGGATGCCAACCTCCGCCACCCGGATGACGCCCCAAGCATCGGGATCATCCTTTGTCGGAACAAGAAACGCCTGATCGCGGAGTATGCCATCAAGGACATGACCAAACCCATGGGCGTCGCGGAGTGGCAGACCAAGCTGGTCGAGTCCCTGCCGGAGGATTTCAGGGGCAGCTTGCCGACGATCGAGGAACTGGAGGCGGGATTGTCCGGGTCGGAGGGATCGGACTGAAGCATAGCTCCGCCACCCGGTTGCCCAACCTCGCTGACCGCGCCGGGTCATATCCCTGATGCTGGCAAGCGGCCAAATCGTCTGTGGGTCGTGGGATCGGCCTGGGTGGCCTTGGCTCTGGCTCCGGCTACCTGCCGCCGGAGCAGGTCTTGCGCGGTCCGGGTTCCGGGATCCAGGGGCATCGAAGGCTGGGGCCCGGTTCCCCCCTGCGCCAGCCACTGAGCCCAGGCGCGCTCAGCCTGTCCTTGGAGATCTGGCTGGGGCGGCGCCAGGCGCTCCCCCAACCACAGGAAGGCAGCCCGGAGGCGCGGCAGCAGGGCGGGGCCCACATGGTCGGCTCCGGCGGTCAGCCTGAACTCGTGGGAAAGGTCCAGGTCCCAGAGCACGCGGTGCAGGAACTCGGCACCATCCTGGAACAGGAGTGCATCGTCGTCGCCGCATTCCAGGAAGATGGGCAAACCTGCCGACTGGATCCGTTCGGCATTTCGAACAGCACGGTTGGCCGGGTTGTCCTGTTCGAATAGGTCTGGGTCGCGATCTGGACCGAGAAGGGCTGCGGGCAGGTCATCCCCCGACACATAGAACCGGTTGCGTGGCCGGACATCCGCGGCACGCAGGGCCGGCTCCAGCATGGGCTCCACCGCTGCCACACCCTTGAAGGCCTCGGGCCGGGCGAAGGCGATCTTGAGAGCGCCGTAGCCGCCCATGGACACGCCCAGAAGCACCACATCTCCGTTCAGGGTGTAGCGCTTACCCAGTTCTTCCGGCAGCCAGGTGCCGACGAAGGTCTCCCAGGCCGTGCTGCCGTCAGGGTGGTCCAGATAGCAGCTGGAAGCCCCGGTGCTGGCTGTGGCCACGACCATGGGAGGAAGGCTTTTCCCGGCCCACCAGGCGGTGATGGGCTCGCGCATCCGCACCAGCATGTCCCGGCCGGACATGCCTCCGTGGAGCAGAAGGCACAGGGGCAATGGGGTGCCGGCCTGCGCCTCCGGCAGCAGCACCGCGCAGGGAACGTCCTCCCGCCCAGGGCCGCCCGGGACGTCCATCAAATCGAGTCGTGAAGCCATCAGCGCCCTCCTTCAGCCATCCAGCTGCGGCCTGGATCCCGCGCTCGGATCTGGGATTGAATTATCGGCTGGCGCCTTCTCCACGCCAGGTGTCCTGGCTTGGGTCTTTGGCGCGCTCTTGGGATGGGAATGACAGCCTCATCCCCGCGTAGCCGGGAGAACCGGACCGTCATTGCCGAACTAGCCCTTTTGGAAGAGGTTGGACGCTGTAGCCAGATTGAATCAGATAAGACAATTAATCTAAATATACCCTGCTTGACAAGCTAACCGTGACTCGGAAATATTGTCGGATTCCTTGGCGCCGCCGGCCTGGGGGATGGGTTCGAAGCCCCTGGGCCATTCGGATCCGCGGACATCCAGGTGAGGTAGAAGATGCAGTCGGTAGTTCCTCTTTGGCGATTCCAGTCCCAACCCGCGGAGCAAGGCCCCGATCCAACCGCATCGAGTGAAGGCTTCCAAGGGCTCCGGCCTCCATTCGCCGACCTTGCCTCATCGCAACTCGAGGTCCTGCACCTGAAATGGCCAAATTTAACTGACCAACTGTGCTGGACATTACTTGTCGCAGAAAAGGAAATTCTCGCCGACGCCAGCCAGCTGGGTGGCACGCCTTGCGACTTCAAGCCCATCTCCTGGACCCGGTGGATGGAGCTGCTGCGGCTCCAGAGCCTCAATGGCATCAAGATCCGCTTGGCGCGCCTGGAAGCGATGGGGCTGATCGAGGTGCAGCCCGGCAAGCGCGGTCCCTTGGGGACCACCCCCAATCTGTATCGCCTCCGGTGCGCATACGACGGGCGGGCAGCTTCCCGCGTCTTCCAAACGTTCCTGTCTGGCCGGACGCGCAAGGTGAAACGGGAAGGCCAAGCCGGGGAGGAGGAGGACCAGCTGGTTGACACCCCCCGGGTGACCCTAGGTGACACCCCCCGGGTGCCCCTGGGTGATACCCCCCGGGTGACCCTGACTGATACCAGCCCTTCAGGAATTACTTCAGTACTCAGTCAGTCCGTCAGTCAGTTAGTAACTGAACTGAACAGACTGAAAAAACTGACTGACGGACTGACTGAATTGATTAATTATCTTAATAAAAATATGAATAAAAATCAATCAGTCAGTCAGTCGGTCTCAGTCGGTACCTCAAAAAATAAGGAGATAGAGTTGACTGACAGGCAGGCTGATGAATTAGCCGAAAAGGATCATATTTTTGATTTAAATGTCGGTTTGAAGGCTATGTTGAAAGCGACGGATCCCAGCCCCTGGCCGGAGGCCCTGCTCCTCGGGCTCGGCAGGATCCTTGATCCCCTTCAGGTCGCTGTCATCGAGGAACGCAGCCCCTGGAGTGCCGCAGGCGCCTGGACGATCCTGTGGACCATCAGCACCGCAGGCCGAAACCTTGGCAACCAGCCGGGAACCCTTTGGAATGCCCTGCTGCGCCAGGAGAAGGGCGTTCGTTGGCTGGCCAAGGCTGGCCCTTCCCCGGGCCCGAATGGTGGTCGCCCTGCCCCCAAGCAGGACAACCCCCCGGAGGGTCGCACTCATGAACCCGGGGGTGAACCCATTTGTCACCAGAGTGACACCCCCCTGTCCTGGCAAGGGGGTGTCACCGAGGGGGATGCCAGCTGCCGGTCCCAAGTCCTGGCCAACGAGGACGAGAACCGCCCCTATCCGGACGAGGAGGAGGCCCAGAAAAGCATGGAACCCGTTTCCCAACCCAACGAAGTGCAGATGAACCGGCCGGAGGAATTCAGCCCGGACCTGAAAGCCGAGCTCAGGATCTCGATCGAGAGCTACCGCAACGTCATCCGGGCCGCCCTGCGCTCTCCCGCGGCCAACCGCCCTGGAGGCTACGACGATTTCAGTCGGTCCTGGAACCACATCGTCGAAGTCCTGGATCCCGTGCTGCCCTTCCAGGTCAGCTTGCCGGACGAATACCGGCCCGTGGCGATCCGCCAGCGATCGCAGATCAAGGCAAATGTCGTCAATGCCATCTATCGGGCCGTTTCCTGAGCCACGGTCCCCGCGGCCGGGGATCCCATTCAATCCTTTTTCCAAATGGAATTACAGATGCTGAAACCCAATCTCGCTGTCCTTCGGAAAGGCGCTGATCCAGCTACGGAAGCATGGGAACCCGCGGTTGCACCCTTCCGGTACCGGGTGAGACGACCGGAGGAATTCAGCCCCATGCTGAAGGCCCAGCTGCGCTACCTGATCGAGGAGTGCAGGGAGGCGCTTCGGTTCGCATTGAGGACGCCCGGCGCCAAAGGGAAGGAAGCCCTGGACGCCTACAGCCAGACCTTCCAGATCATCCAGGGTCTGCTGGAGCCGATGCTGCCCTTCCAGGTCCGCCTTGCGGACCAGTACCAGCCCACCGAAATCCGCGACCCGTCCCGCATCAAGCTGGACGTCGTCAACGGCATCTATGGGGCGATCTCCTGAAGTCCGGCCCGCTGGGCTGGTAACCCTTCATCCCACTCATTCAGAGGAATTTCTGATGTTGAAATCACTTCTTGCAGCCTTGGTCAGCGCCCTTTCCCTCCACGCCGGTGCGCCCCTGGACCTTCGCGACCTGACCCTGAAAACTCTCCCGCCTGACGCCTACCGGCTGTTGGGAAAGGGCGGCGGCCGGGAATCCCTGTCCTGGTCCTGGAAAGACAAAACCCTGGATGCGGACAAGGGTTACCGGGTCGAACAGACCAAGTGGGTCTACGACGAGCGCAACGGTTTCCTTTTCGACTACCTGCGGGACCAGGTGGAACTGGAAGCCCGCCGGGGGGCTCCGAACCTGCTCAGCCTCAAGGTGACCTACTACGCGGTCGACAGTGTCGGCCCGCAGTTGCTGCTGGAAGGCACGATCACCGAGGCCGGCAAGGCGAAGGCCTACTTCGTGGACAGCGTGATCCTGGACCGGGGCGACTCGCCGAGGGGCCTGGTTGACGAGTTCATGGCCGACTTCGCGGCTTTCCTCAAATGAGCTGCAGGCCGATGTCAGCTGGACGTACGGGTGCCCTCATCTCTGTGCAGCTCCGCATTGCCATTGGTTTTTATGGAAACCCTGAGGCCGGCGCCGGTGGTTTCCGCAAGCATTGCGGATCCGGCGCCGGCCCACGTACTGCGCTACTTCTCGAACGCCACGCGGAGCTTGCGTCGCAGTTCCCGCGCCATGATCTGGCTGTCGGAATCAGCGAGGGAATTGGCCAGCGCCTGGGTGCTCTTCACGTGGTCCTGGGCGATCCAGACCGCCTTGCCTTCGCGGTTGCGGGCCACCAGTTCAAAGTACCCCACCGGGTTGGTCATGAAACCCTGCCTCTTGAACCGGTAGACCGTGACCGCAAGAGTCAGGTCTTCCCCCTTGCGGGATTCCTGGTTGACCTGGCCGACCTCTTCTCGCACCTGGGTGAGGAGGTCGGTCGGGGCGTCGGCGACGGCCCAGGAATGGTCCGTGTCCCACTTGAGCAGGCCCCAGTTCCCGTCGAAGCCGGGCGCTTTCCAGAGCTTCTCGAAGGGGCCGTCACCTTCCTTCACCTGGACGAACCTGGTCCTCTCTTCGGGGGTGAGCAGGGTCCTGCCTTCGTGGAAGTCCGCCGCCGAAAGGGTGGCGGCGACGAGAGCCGGGATTGCAATTCGCGTGAAGTTTTGTTTTAAGTTTTTCACGATTACTTGATTCCTTTCTGGTCTTGGATATGTTGTTTGAAGAGAACGTCCTTCCGAATGAAAGCATCGACCGCGCGGCCGATGAGAAGCATCCTCGCTTCGTCACTGGAAATACTCCCCGTCCCGGCTGCCCAGGACACGTAGTCCTCGATCAGCTGGGCCGTGGGAGCCTCCAGGGTGAACTCACGAACCACCTTCGGGCGGTTCTGGGCAAGGATCAGGGGAAGGGTCTGCTCGGCTCGAGGCCGGCCGACTTTTTTCGTTTCGCATTCCGCCACATGGCCTCCGGAATTTCCGGCAAGCATAGTGCCACGGATCGGAGTTTCCAATCCCCCCAACGGACATTTTTCGTCCCGTGGTTCGGCCCGGCTCCCGGCGAATCCACGGCATTTCCCCGCGCGGTAAACCCATGCGTGACGCGCTTTCGCGCGGGGGAACAGCGGAATGAGCTGCTGCCCATTCCTTCACACGACACGCATCTGCGATGCCGCGCTTTCAGCGTTTTCAAGCTGCTTTCGGCAGCCAAATGGCAGCCAAAAAATATCAACATCAAAAAAATCAGCAATAAAGGTGGCAGCCAGACCATTCGCGAAAGGAAGCCATGACCAGGGAATTACGCCTGACCGTCCGGTTGAGCCCGAACGCCATCAACAGGATCAAATTGCGCGCTGAGGAGCTGGGCATTTCGAGCGCCGAGTACCTCCGGGCCGTCGTCGAAAATGACCTTCGAAGGGGCGGCGATGCCGACACCCTGGCGCGCATGAACACCGAGATCACCCTGGTCTCGGGGATGATGCTTCGGGAGTGGTTGACATACGCTCTGGGCAAAGACCGCGCGAAAAGCCTGGAAGATTGGGCCAACGGCCGGGCCTCGGGAGTCATCCAAGAAGCACTCCGGGAAAGGTCGGTCGACCCATGATCCGGGCCAGCGGGGCCCTGACCGCAAGCCAGGGCAAGGACTACTACGACAAGGAGTATTCGCGCGGTGATTACTACACCGAAGATGGCCATGCAGTGCCAGGTCAATGGTCGGGGCTCGCGGCGGAAAGGCTCGGGCTCCAGGGGGAAATCGAGAAGGAAGTCTTCGAAGCGGTGCTCGAAGGGAAAGCGGGTCCGACCGGGGATCAGCTCATTCCTGGCCAAGTGGGAACCGGCAAACACCGGGCGGGCTGGGACTTCACCTGCTCCCCGGAAAAGTCCGTTTCCATCATGGCCCTGGTGGGAGGAGACGCTGGAATCCTGGATGACGTGAGGGCCGCCAACGCCAAGGCCATGGTCGAGCTGGAGCGGTTCGCCATGGCCCGGCAGAAGGACCTGCAACTGGAAACCACCGGCAACCTGGTAATCGCCTCGTTCCAGCATGAGACCAGCCGGAGGCTGGATCCCCAGCTGCACATCCACAACGTGGTGATGAACATGACCCACAGGGCGGACGGGAAATTCGTCGGGCTGGAAACCCGGGAGATGTTCGCCGCCCAGACATTCCTGAAGAGCGTTTTCCATGCCGACCTGGCCCAGCGGCTGAAGGCCAGGGGCTATGCGGTGGAGATCCGGTCCGGCGGCGTGGCGGCGATCCGGGATGTCCCCCTATCCCTGATGGAGGCGTTCAGCCAGCGCCGCCGGAAGGACATTGAACCCTACCTCGCGGCCCGGGGCCAGAGCGGCGCCAAGGCCGCGGAAAATGCCGCCATCCGGACCCGGAAGGTGAAGGACCGGGAGATCAGCCGGGAGGCTCTGCGGACTTTCTGGGCCACCACGGTGAGGGAGCAAGGGGTGGACCTCCAGGCCATCCGAAACCGGGCTGAAAAGGTTCGGTCGGGGGAGCGGGACCTCCCGGGAGCTGACGAGAAAAGGGACCAGGCCCGGGCTGCCCTGGGCTTCGCCACCGAGCACATCTCCGAGCGCAAGGCCGCCTTCGCAGGCCGGGAACTGCTGGGCGCCGCCCTCCGGCAGGGGATGGGGGCAATCACCCTGGAGGACGTGCGCGCCGCGTTGAAGGAAGACAAGGAACTGGTCAAGGTGGAGGCGCCGGACAGCCCCAGCCATCGGTACACCACCGACCGGGCCCTCCAAGTGGAACGCTCGAACATCAAGGCCATGCGCCGAGGGAAGGGGACTGGCCGGGCCATCCTGGACGGGGATCGGTTCGAGCCATCCCGGCCCCTGAGCGACGGCCAGCGCAAGGTCGCCGAGCACATTCTCCTCTCCAAGGACCAGGTCCTGGCGGTGGAAGGAAAGGCCGGGGCTGGCAAGACCTACACCCTGCAGACGGTCGTCGCCGAGGCCACGGCCCGGGGTTGGACGGTCCGGGGGTTCGCGCCGGACACCAGCGCGGTGAAGACCCTGGCCGAAGAGACCGGCGTCCAGGCCATGACCCTTGCCGCCTTGGCCAGGGAACGCCCTGGCGTCCGCGAACCCCCCAAGTCCCAACTCTGGCTGGTTGACGAGGCCGGCAAGATGAGCAGCCGGCAGGCAGCGAAGCTCTTCGAGCAGGCCCGGGCCGCCGGCGCCAAGGTGGTCCTGGTGGGCGACCGGCTGCAGCACGCCGCCGTGGAAGCCGGGATGCCCTTCGCCTATCTCCAAGTGGCCGGCCTGCGGGCGGAGCGGCTGGACGAGATCCGCCGGCAGAAGGACCCAGAACTGCGTGCCGCTGTGGTCGAGGCCTCGGAGGGACGGACCCGCGAGGCGGTAGCCCAGCTGGTGGCCCAGGGGAAGGTGGCCGAACATGCGGACTTGGGCGAACGCCACAACGCCGTCGTGCGTGACTTCATGGCCACCCCTCGGGGGCAAACCTGTATCGTCATCGCCCCCAGCAACGACGAGCGCCGGGACCTGAACCAGCGGATCCGGGAGGCCCAGATTGCGGCCGGGAAGGTGCAGAAGGCCAGCTTCCAGGCGTCGATCCGGATCTCCCGGGGACTCACCCAGGCCCAGAAGAAGGAAGTCCGGGCCTACCAGGTGGGAGACCTCCTCACCTTTCAGCGGGGCTCCAAGGTGTATGGGGTCGCCCAGGGGGCTGTGGGAAAGGTTGCCGGTGTGGACCTGGAGAAAAGGACCGTCCGGGTGGAAATGGCAGGAGGCCACCAGGTGGAGTTCGCGCCGGCTCGCTTCCGGGGGGCGGAAGTCCACCAGATGGAAACCCGGCGGTTTGCTGTGGGGGACCGGATCCAGTACCGGGAGGCCCAGAAACCGGAAGGCAGCCAGATCCAGGGCCAGGGCTTCCGGATCGCCAACGGTGACACCGGCATCATCCGGGAACTGGACCGGGATACCGGCCGGGCACGGGTCGAGCTGGAGGGGAGCCGGCGCAGCGTTCACCTGGACCTGGGCCGGGCCCAGCCGGTGGACCACGCCTACGCCATCACCAGTCACGCCAGCCAGGGCCGAACCGTGGACCGGGCTCTGGTGGTGGTGGACACCGGGCAGAGCAGGGAGCTGGTGAACCGCCAGCAATTCTACGTGAGCGTCTCGCGTGCCCGCCTGGACGCGAGGGTCTACACCAGCAGCCGGGAAGACCTGGCGGCGGCCGTGAGCCGGGATGCGGGCAAGAGCTCGGCCCTCGCGCTGGTGAAGGGTCAAGGCAGGCACAAGGAACGGGAGGTAAGAATTGAACCGAAATTCAGAACAGTCGCCGACGGTGTGGTCAGGCCAAGCGGATCTCCAGCAAGAACGGTCCGACGGAGTAGCGAACGAGCATACGAAGCCATTGGACTCGCCCGGGAATCCAGGGGAACGCTTGGCGGCGGACCTTCTGGCCGCGAGGGAGGCCTTGCTGAACCCGCGGAACCAGCTGCGGAGCGCCGTGGCCTTGCAGATCGGGCAGTTGAACGAGCTTTCGGTGTTGCTGACCGGGCTGAGGACCCTGGTGGAAGAAGCCGGGGCGGCCTGGACCAGCTGGATCGAGCGGGGGCTGGCCGCCCAGGAGGCCACGAGCCACGGCCTGCAGGACCTGGCCGAGGCCAAACGCCGGCAGGAGGACGCGCTGCTGACGTTCCGCCAGGGCCTGACAGCCGCGAAGGACGAGGACACCGCCCGCCTGGAGGCCGGATTGAGGAACCTCGCCTCGGCGGCCCAGGAACTGCGGAACGCCACCGAGACCATGACCGGGACCGGGAAGCGGTTCCAGGCCCAGGTGCAGGAGGCCCTGCAGGAGCTGGAACGGAGGCTCCCGGAAGCCGCGGGGCAGGCGGGCATCACATTGGAGGAACCGATCGGACGGCTGCTGAAGGCCATGCAACCCCTGACCTGGATCGGGGGGACGCTGGGGGTGCTGGTGACCGCGGACCTTCTCGTCCGGGTCCTGAAATGAACCCGGGGGACGAGCGCGAGTTGACACGCTTCCAGGCCGACCAGGCCACCCTGCTGGAGCGGGAAGCCTCCGCGGCCAGGCTCAACGTGCCCCGGGCGTTCAAGGCCCTGGAACCGGACCTGCAGAAGGTGTCCGCCCGGATCCGCGCATGCGGGCTGGAAGACCCCTTCCGGGAGGAGCGGTTGAGGAGCCTTCCGCCCGTCGCCGTGCGGGGCGCGGTGGAGGAAGCGCGCAAGGCCGGCCTAATGGCCGATGGACCGGAATGGGCCACCCGGCGGGACCAGGTGCCGGCCCTGGCAGAGGGCATCCAGAAGTCCTTCCAGCGGCAGCTGGACCTTGACCGGGATCTGCCGGGGATTGCGAGGGGCATCTGATGGCGGCAGATCCAGGTCGGCGGCTGCATCCCATCCGGGTCCTCCATACCCTGGGTTGCCTGGCCATGGCGTGCTGGTTCGGGTGGTATGCCTGGCAGAACCACCCGGTCCGGAAGGCTTTCCAGGCCGGAAGGATTGGCCGGGGCCCGGGCGCCAAGTCGGATGGGGCCAACCGCCGGCTCTTCCTCCCGGCCGATTTCGAAGAACGCCTGGTCCTGCTCCAGGCCGCCCTGCCTGATGTCCTCGGCGGGCTTCTGGTGCTCTTCCTGTTCTCCTTGGGGACAGGCGTGTATGTTCGCAGGTTCGAGGTCTGGCTGGAGGCGCACCAGGCCGGCGAGGCTGCAGCCCTGCGCGGGGTCGGCCTTGACCGGGCAGCCTTGGGAGCTAACAAGGACCGGAAGAAAGGGGCGATTCTTTGACCTATCTACGGTCGTATCTCCGCAACACGCCGCCGGTCCTGGTCTTCCTGGACACCCTGCGGGTCTTCCTGGTGGCCGCTGCCGCCGCGGGGGGCTACTTCGCCCTGCGCTGGCTCGCCACCGCCTGCCCCTGGCCGGCCCCCCTGCACCGCCGGCTTTTGGACGAATCCTGACGTGGCGGCCGCCGGGTCGTTCTACCTGGTCCTCACGGTAGCCAGCACCGTGCTGAACGCCCTATGGCTGACCCGGGTGGTCCGGAACTTCGCCAGGCTCACCCTTGTCCGCCTTGAGAAGGGGGAGGCCGGCAAGAAGGACCTGGAGCAGGAAAAACGGCCTTTGCCGCCTTGGCCTTATACCCGGGAGGGCTTCACCGTCATCCTGGGCGAACTGCAAGCCCGGGATGGGGCCCGGGTGCCGTCGGAACGGGACCCGGAACTCAAGCCTCGCTGGCTGACCCTGCCGGAGGAGGCCCAGTACACAGGGGTCTTCGTGACCGGAGGGATCGGGTCGGGCAAGACCGCCGCCGTAGCCTACCCCTGCCTGAAGCAGATGCTGGGCTTCCGCCGGCCGGTGCCGGTGCGCATGCCCGATGGGCGGATCAGGGAGGAAGAATGGAAGTACAGCGGCCTCCTGCTGGACGAGAAGGGGGACTTCGTCCAGGCGGCCGAGGCCTTCGCCTGGGACTGGGGCCGGGAGCAGGACATCCTCCGGATCGGCCCGGGCGGGAACCTGGTCTGGAACGTCATCTACAACCCCAACCTGGCCCCATGGGCGGTGGGCTACCAGCTGGGCTGGATCATCAGAAACTTTAACCGGGGGGCCACCGTGAGCGACCCCTTCTGGGAGACGGCGCCCAAGGAGCTGGTGATGGACTACCTGGCCCTTCTGGACGACGCCACCGGCTACTACACCCTGTTCGAGTATCTGGAGGTGCTCATCAACGACGACCTCCAGGACCAGCTCCAGGAGAAGGCCCTCAACCGCCAGGCCCACGACCCTGCGCGACTCCTGGAGGTGGAGCGGCGCTGGCGGTCCATCCTGAAGCGGCGTGAGGGCATGAGCCTCAACCTGCGGGGATCCCTGGAGAGCTGCGCCAAGGCCGGGATCGACATGTTCAAGTACCCGGAGCTGCGGAAGGTCTTCTGCCCCACCCGGGAGGAATACTTCACCGGGCCCTGCTGCCCCTGGCCGCGCCGGGAGGACTTGGACAATGAACGGGGCGTGGTCCGGCCCCAGGACCACGTGTTCACCGGGTTTGACCAGATTCTCGACTACGGCAAGATCCTGGGCCTGCAGATGAGCAAGGTGAGCTGGTTCGACGCCGCCACTTTCATCCAGGTCTCCCTCAAGTCCCAGTGGCAGGACGCGGTGCTGCGCCGCGGCGCGGTGGATGCGCGGGGCAAGCTGATCGTGCCCCCGCGGTTCGGGGAGACCATCGGCTACTGCCCCACCTTCCTGATGGCCGACGAGTGCCAGACCAGCGCCACGCCCCGGGACAACGAGTTCAAGGCCCTGTGCCGATCCAAGCGGGGCAGTTGCTGGGAGCTGACCCAGTCTCACAACTCCATCCTGGAGGCCTTCGCGCCTGGCAGGGAGAAGGCGGCGGAGACCTACTTCCAGGTCCGTCGCTATTTCGTGTGGGTAACCGGCGGTATAGGCCGGCCGGGATTCCAGCGCAGGGCTGAGGAGTTTGGGGCCAGTGAATCCCTTTCGGCCTGACTGGGTTTCCTGGAAAGAAGGG
>Ga0181520_10005492_pt1 | contig 20175 bp, 15 predicted proteins | sample PEATcosm2014_Bin_29_FD_132451 | JGI IMG/M metagenome (GOLD analysis project Ga0181520, IMG submission 132451) | Peatland microbial communities from MTU Mesocosm Facility, Houghton, MI, USA - PEATcosm2014_Bin02_30_metaG | ecosystem: Environmental > Terrestrial > Soil > Wetlands > Peat | place... | reverse complement strand
CATCAACGGCGGGACTTATCACCACTACCTGCCACTGGCCCGGCTCCAAGGAGCGAATGAGGAACCGATGGGAAACGGGAATACCGTGTTTTTCGAGGGACAGTGCAACCAGCGCAGGAAGATCAAGATTGATTCGTTCTACCAGAGGGTACGTAACCATGGGAGTACTCCGTCATTTGTTTCTGTGACGCTGATGTACATTTGTGTGGCCTCAGCTTGAGAGATGCCCGTGTTGTAACGGCTATCGACTTGCCACTGAATCACCGTTTTCCAGTTCAGCGTAAGTTGATTATTCTGCAAACTCGCTTGATTCAGAGCGTCACTTAAATCCGCTGCCTTCAGCAACGCATCCAGGTTGTGATGCCAAGAGCCCTGTGCCCTCCGCAGGTCGGGAAACTCGAACTCCTGGGTATTCTTCGCGATGCAGGCCTTCAGTGCGCATTCCACGGCTAGTCCTGAAAGGTAATACGCCGCGGAAAAGCGGCCAGCATTCAGCAGCATGTCCGCGTCCAGGATTCTTTCTGCCGCCAAAATCTGAAGGTCAGCTCTTGTCACCTGGTGAGCGCTTTCGCAAGTTCAAGGTTGAGCCTTTACAGAGACCATTCTAACCCTATTTTTTTGACGGCGCGGCGGGCTTAACGGCTGCTATAGAGTTGGTGAGTCCGTTGATGGTCGCGGCGTCGAGGGAGTAGAGGGTTGGGTCGGCTTCACGTTTGGCGATGGCGGTGTCGTTGGTTTTCTGGATCTGGACTTTTTCTACTTTCTTGCCGCTGTTCGAGGTTACGGTGATTTCGATTTGGGGCGCGGTGAACCCAGAGTCGATGAACTTTGTGGCGGCCAGATCGCGCAGAGTGGAGACGAGCATGGAAACGCTGTCCGGGTCCATCTTTTTGCCGTTCGACCACCAGTCGTTGCCGGTGTGGGTGAGAACCAGCGACGTCGCGCCGGAGTGGTATTCGATTTTGTCCGGATCGGTGTAGCCGAAGTCGAAGAGCTGCTTTTTGCGGAAGTCGTCGAGCGAATGGTCAAGCGCCTGGCCCAGAGCGGTGGCGCTACTGGAATCGACTTTCCAGGTTCCGGCTACTGCGCTCGATTTTGCGTAGTCGTCGCTCTTGTCTTTGCGAACCTCGAGGGTATTGTTGCCCGCGCTGCCGGTGAGCTTGATGGTGGCGACAAGAGTGGCATGGGCGAAGTTTTTCGTTGCGTCTGTGGCGGGTGAAGAGGGATCCCACTTTGCGCTGGTGAGCTGCTGGAGGAGGTCGTCGACCTGGAAGGTGTCGGTGCGATACGGCTTCGGCTTTTCGATTTGCCAGCCATTCTGGACGCGGGCGAAGCCGATTTCCTGGCCTTTGCGGATCAAATCGATGCTGCTGACGGAGCTGGCTTCGACGGGGAGCAGGCGCTTGTCGCGCAGGTCGCTGAGGTTTTTATTGAGGCTGGTCTTGATGTAAGAGGCGGCGGTGAAGATGCGCGGATCGCCGGTGACGGCGGCGTAGACAGCGTCGCCGGTGGGCGTGTCGTCGCCGAGGAGAAGGCGGTTGGTTTTGTTGTCTTTGCCAGTGATGTCGAGTTCCAGAGAAGGGTCGGTGAGGCCGAAGCGGGCGAGGTTCGCGGATTGATCTTCGACGACCCGCTGCGAGGTGAGAGGGTTGAAGCTCGAAAGCATGCCGGTGACAGTGCCGCTGTCAGCTGGATAATTGCCGGGGGCGGTGATACGCCACTGATCCGAGCCAGAGCGGAGCAGCGTTACAGGCGGTGCGCCTTTTTGCCTGACGGTCACGGAAGCGACGGTGGCGGGATCGATTTTGAGGATGTCGGGACTGGCGTCGGCGGAGGGCGTGCCGGCGTCCGGCGCCTTGCGGTGCTCGGACCAGTAGAGAACACCGGCGAGGATGAGAAGGACGACTGCCGCGATGAGAAGGCCGCGAAACTTCATAGTGCATTTTCCAGGAATGAATCAACTGGTCATGGGTCGAACTGCTCAGGGGCTAAAGCCACTTGTTATTAAGCCCTTTTCGGCACGACGGAAGTGGTGGCCCTCCTCGTGCCCTCATGGGATCGCGATGGCGCGAATCAGGATTGAACAGATCGCGCAGACTGAGGAGCGTGTCGGGCTTATTGCCGATCTCGGAGAATCTCGCGTCCAGTCTTATATTCTTTTCGGAGAATGGGGCTTCGCTTATTTTCTCCGGCGCCGCGACTCGGGCGTCCGGTGCTTTAATTTTGCCACGAAGTTCCTGAGTGCCGGGAGCAACAAAGTCCCGCACAGCCTGTCGTACACCGGTAATGACGTCGGAGTTCACGCTGGTTCTCCTGCCTTGAAAGTAACACGGAGAATTGAAGATTTCGCAGATCATTTGTAACTGGGGATCGGATGCACGTTTGTCCTAATCGCCCGGGATGTGGTCCTTATATTGAGGCCAATTCGCGATGATCGTATGAACGACGGGGCTGCCGACGCGGTATGCGGATTCAAGAGCGGGAATGCCGCCGATGTACGGGGCGGTGATGGATTCTGCGGCGGCGTGGCCGGGGGCCTGGAGGGAGTAGTTCGAAGCGGTGCGGAGCGCGAGGAAGCGGCGGAAATCGGCGCGATGCATGTGGTCGAGGCGCGTGAGGGCTTCTGCGATACCAGAGTCTTCCATAGCGGTCATGACGAAGCGGCCCTGGCCGTGAGTGTGGATGCGGACCCAGTCCTCGGCCCAGTGGTTCAGGATGACGCCGTGCCAGTAGGAGTCGGAGGCGAGGATGTCGCCCTCGAGGATTGAGGGTGGGCGCTGGGCGTTGGGGTATCCGGTGTAGGTGGCGGAAAAGGCGGCGACCTCCGGCGTGGCGATGACGGGGATGTTGAGGGCCACATCCCTGGTGAGGTTGAAGGCCCAGTCGGCGAGCTTGGCGTTGAGAGGATAAGCGCGGGGCTCGGTGGCCCAGGTGCGGGCGGGATCGGGAGGGTCGCCGGCGCGGAGCGAGCCAATGGCGAGGATGCCGTAGGGCCAGTCGGAGGGAGCTTCTCGAGGGTCCATCTCCTGGCGGACGTCCGTAACGATCCATTTAGCCCAGGCGGCGGAGCCAACGGAGGCGACGTTAGGGTCGACGCCAGCGATGCCTGCGAGCAGCCAGTAGGCGTGGGTGAGGTCGAAACGCGGATCGGTGCCGAGCGCCATGATGGAGCTGGCCGCGGGGCCGATGGTCATACCCGTGACGACGGCGAGGATGTCGCCGCTGGCGTTGGTTCGGAGAGGGTGAACGCCGCCTCGAAAGGGAAGAACGCGGTTGAGGTGCTCGCGCTCGACCCAGAATTGAAACTCGCCGGGTTTGTCACCGGTGTCGTTGCCGATTTCAAAGGTGGTAACGATGACGACTTTGACGGGAACGCGTGTGGCGAGGGGCGCGAGTTGAGAGAGCGCGCACGGAGACGCGCACAAACACGCCAGGTACACGAGGAGCAATGCGGTTTTACGCATGTGCGACGCGATCCAGTGTAAATGGGTAACGACTTTCCAGAGTAGCAGGAGCGTGGCAGGCAGCCGTAGTCGAATGCTAGAAGAGAGGGCAGCTCCTGGGCGTTTTGACTCCGGCCACGACCACCCAGCCGTTGTCGGCGCCAGGATGGGTCGAGCAGTGGACGTCATGAATGCCTGCGGCCCACGGACCGTGCGCGATGTATCCCTGGCCATAGGCGAAGACGGGGTCGTTGACTTGCGCTGTCACGGTGCCGTCGAGATCGTCATTGGTGACGACCTGCACATTGACGGTGCGTCCGGAGGGCAGAGGAACAGCAATGGTTGTGATGTGGTGATTACCGTGGCGGCCGCCGGCCTGCAGGCGCGTTTTTTGTGTCGCCGTGCCGCACACCATGATGTTGTCGACGTCGCGCCGTGTGCCGGATGCGATGAGGTTGTCCAGACTCTGATTGACCTGCGGTGTGCACGAGGACGGGACGGGGACGTTCTTCGCAGCGAAAGCGCACTGGGCTGCGAGGAGGGCGAGGGTGAAAAGTATTGCGAATCGCATAGGACCCCGAGTTTGATTCGATCCTGACTATCGCAAAGTCGGGCGATTGCTGCAAGGAGTTCGTCGGAGAGGAATCCGCTGGGCGGGTTGCGAGCGTACCTCAGGTAGCCGCTGTTTGACTGAACAGCAAGCGTCAGCCGAGAAAGAGCAGCCAGCGAGAAACCGGCAGCGAAGAACGTCAGAGCGAACGGCGAGCCAACTGCGGGCGACACCGAGCGGAAACGCATGGAACAATAAGAAGCTAAAACGGCGCTGCAGCGTCGAATTGGAGAGAAGGATAAAGTAAGGACTCATGCTGATTCTGAACACGAACGAGATTCCATCGTCGGAGATTACGCCCAGGCAGACTTACATGAATCGACGCGCGTTCATGGCGGCGGCTGCGGCGACAGGTATTGCCGCTATCGCTGCTGAGCGGGTTGCGCGGATGGTGCGGCCCGCGGGTGTGCGGGCGGCGGAGAAGCTGGCGACCGTGCCGAGCCCGCTGTCCACCAAAGGCGAGACGTTGACTTCTTATCAGGACATCACCCACTACAACAACTTTTACGAATTTGGCGTGGACAAAGGGGACCCGGCGCAGCATGCGGGAACGCTGCGCACGCGGCCGTGGTCGGTGCAGGTGGAGGGTCTGGTCAAGGCAAAAAAGACGTTCGACATAGACACGCTGCTGAAGCTTAAGCCGATGGAAGAGCGTGTTTATCGCTTCCGCTGCGTGGAGGCATGGAGCATGGTGATTCCGTGGGCTGGGTATTCGCTGTCGGAATTTATCAACGCGTGCGAGCCGCTGCCTTCGGCAAAGTACGTCCAGTTTCTTTCACTGGCGGATTCGAAACAGGAAGTTCTTCCCTGGAATTCCGGGATCTCGTGGCCGTATTCGGAGGGGCTGCGGATGGACGAGGCGATGCATCCGTTGACGCTGCTGACGTTTGGTTTGTATGGCGAGGTTCTGCCGAATCAGGATGGCGCGCCGGTACGCCTGATTGTGCCGTGGAAGTACGGGTTCAAGTCGGCGAAGTCAATCGTGAAGGTGAGGTTCGTGAAGGATCAGCCGCGCACGACGTGGAACGATCTCTCGCCGCAGGAATATGGATTCTACTCAAATGTGAATCCGAATGTGGATCATCCTCGGTGGAGTCAGAAAACAGAGCGGCGGATTGGATTTCCGATCTGGAAGCAGCGGCAACCAACCCTGATGTTCAACGGGTATGGGGATCAGGTGGCCGGCCTGTATGCGGGGATGGATTTGAAGAAGAATTACTGAGAGGCAGCCGGGAGCCGGTAGCGGGTGGCTGGTACCTGAGAACCGGGCAGCTAAGAAGCGGTTAGCTGTGAACCGGTCAGCGGGTAGCGTTTGCGGGAACCGTAGGGGGCCCACAATCCATGACGGAGCGGCGAAAAGTCTGAGCGATGAGTAAGCGGTGGATTGTGGCGCTGAAGGTTTTGGCGCATGCGGCTTGTCTGGGGCCGGTGGCGTGGTTGTTGTGGCGCCTGTATCTCTCGGCGACGACGAATCCCAACGCGCTGGGGCCTGATCCGACCCACACTGTTACATTTTTCACGGGGCGCGGAACGTTGCGGTTGCTGGTGATTACGCTGGCGGTGACGCCGCTGCGGCGCCTGATTCCGACGTTGAGTTGGCTTGTGCGTTTCCGGCGGATGCTCGGGCTTTATGCGTTTTTCTATGCTTGCCTGCATTTGATGACATACGTTTGGCTCTATGCAGGGTTCAGCTGGACCGCGATGGTGGATGACATCAGCCAGCGGCGGTTCGTCACCGCGGGACTGGCTGCCTGGTTGATGCTGGTGCCGCTGGCGCTGACCTCGACGGCGTGGTCGATTCGCAAGCTTGGCGGGAAGAATTGGAATCGGCTGCACCGGCTGACGTATTTTGCGGCGATCGCCGGGGTCGTCCATTACTGGTGGGGCGTGAAGTCGGGGGTGAAGACGCCGATGACGATCACGGTGGTACTGGCCGTGCTGCTGCTGGCCAGGCCGCTCCTGGCCTTACGACAGCGTTCCCTGCTCAGCGCCAGGGGAGCAGAGGCAAAGTAGGGAAATCTTCCGGGCCCCGGCTCTGCCCCATTATTCTGAAGCGTGACTGCAAGGCCGAACATACTCCCTGGAAACCCGTTTAGAAAGAGGATTGGCCCCGTCAATTTACGGCGCGTACTTCAGTGGCTGGCCCTCGGTGTGGGCGTTCTGTGGTCGCTGGCAGCGCTGACCCTTCTGGCAGTTCGTTGGGTCGACCCACCGACCACCGCGGTTCAGTTCGAGCGCCGCCTGCAAACTTCGATCCACCAGAAGCCGTACCCCAGGCGCTACAAATTTGTTCCGCTCAGCGGAATCTCGCCGAATCTGCAGCACGCGGTCATCGCCGCAGAGGACGCGCGCTTCTATCAACACCACGGTTTCGACTGGCGCCAGATTGAGATCGACGCTCAAGGCGATCTCGAAGGCGGCCGGACGCGCGGAGCTTCCACTCTAACGCAGCAACTGGTCAAAAATCTGTTTTTCGGCACAGGGCGATCGATTCTGCGGAAGGGGGCGGAGTTCACGCTGGTGCCGGTGGCCGAATTGGTTCTCGGCAAGCGCCGGATTCTGGAGCTCTACCTCAACGTGGTCGAATGGGGACCTGGTATTTATGGAGCGGAGGCGGCGTCGCGGGCTTACTACGGGACGTCGGCACGGAACCTCGACCGGGATCAGGCGGCGCGGTTGGCGGCGATTCTGCCAGCTCCGCTGAAGCGACGGCCGGAGCGCATGAATCGCTACAGCGTTCTCATCCTGGAGCGGATGAGCCAGATGGGTTGGTGATCGCTCCCTCCCTCTGCGATGGGGCTCCGGCATGTTGTTCACGGGGCGGCGTTTATGTGATATCGAGTTCGGTATCCACGGTTCAGATATTAATCAGGGTGTTACTGTACTCCGTTCCGCGACGGGAACCGCTGACGGTCTTCTCAATGAACGCGGCGCGAGCCCGTGGCTGGCACATAGCCAGCCCGAGCCGGGAAGGAAGGCTTGATTCAGCGAAGGTTGTGAAACAATGGTAGGTATGGCATCTGCTCGCGTTCCTCGTCGTGGTGAGAAAGTTCGCGTAGAAGGACATCTGGACACGTTGGTAGTGGTTCGCGTCGACAAGGTCAACCACATTGCCAACGTCGAACTGTGGGATGACCCTGGTGTCGCCCTGCGGGATGTTCCGTTCGATGCGATCCACCTGATCCGGCAGACCGCGACTGAGGCAGCCTAAGCTAACACTGCCAGCCCTTTGGCCTCTGTCTCTGGAGCCTGTCCGCCTGTGAGCAGCGGCATGCGCAGCGTGACGCAGGTTCCACGTCCCGGCTCACTCGCGATTGCCGTGCTGCCACCGTGAAGAGTCATAATGCTCTGTACGATAGCCAGACCCAGCCCGGTTCCTCCGGAAGTTGCCCCACCCGAAGCCGACCTCCCCCCTGTCGTTCCCGCCGAAGGCCTGGAGCGAGAAGCATCGACGCGAAAGAAACGGTCAAATACCCTGGGCAGCGCTTCGCTCGGGATCCCGGCGCCGGTGTCGGAGACCTGGATCCAAATCTCGACATCCGCGGCGGCGGCGGCCAGCGTGACTGATCCTCCCCTGGGTGTGTGGGCGATGGCGTTTGAGACAAGGTTGCTGACCGCCCGCAGCATGAGAGGACGATCCAACGCGGCGATGATGGGCTCTGCACTATCGGCTGCAATGAGAGATATCCCGGCGTCGGATGCTGTGGCTTCGTAGTATTCGCGCACCGCGCTCAGCAGTTCACCCACGTTCACAGGTTGCCGGTGCAGGTCGGTCAACGGGCTTTCCGCGCGGGCCAGGAAAAGCAGATCGCCGATCAGATCGGACAGACGGACGGACTCTTCCAGAGACGACTCCAGCACGTCGCGGTATTCCTCCACCGTCCGAGCGCGAGCCAGAGCGACCTCGGCTTCGCCCCGGATATTGTTAATCGGCGTTCGCAAATCGTGCGCTATATCGGCTGTAAACCTGGAGATCTGCTCGAAGGATTCGTCGAGGCGAACCAGCATCGCGTTGAAGGTTTCGGCCAGCGAGGCCAGTTCCGAGGGATACCCTTCAGCCCGAATCCTCTCGCGGAGATTGGTCGACGTAATTCTCCGCGCAGTTGCGGCAATCTCTTCGATGGGACGAATCCCGTGGCGCGCGATCCTGTATCCCACGAGAGGGAAGAGAACGGAGGTGACCAGCAGGATCGCCCAAAACCAGAGTCGATAGCGCCGCAACAATCCTTCCTGCTGAGCAACGTCAATCGCAATTTGGATGGTATCGATGCGAGCCGGCGACCCTCCTACCGCCACGACGGCACTGGTGACACGGAACGCCTGTCCATTTCTGCCCCTCATGGAAACCAGGTGCTCCGGGCGGCCGCGTGTGCGGTTCACCAGTTCGGCGACATCCAGCTGCTCCGTCATACCTGGCGTGGTCAGAATCGGCACACGATGTTCGTCGAGAAGACAAATGTAGAACTGCTGATAACGACGCGCGGCAGACTCCAGTTCGATCTCTTCACGCAAGCCATCGAAATCGTCCGGACGTTCTCGCAGGAGAGTGCGCAGCACGTGTAATTTGTCGGCGAGAAACAGGCCGGTGCTTCTGTCCAGCTCGATGCGCAGCACGATGTAGAGGCTGGCGGTGGCGAACAGCACGAGCAACAGCCCCACCAGGGAGTAGGCGGCCGTCAGTCGAAACGCCAGCGTCCTGCGCAGACGCGGCCCCGGCGACAATTTATTGTTCGGCGTCGAGGACATAACCGGCGCCGCGAACGGTGTGAATGAGCCTGAAGGGAAACGGATCATCGACTTTGCTGCGCAGCCGGCGCACGTTCACGTCCACCACATTGGTATCGCTGTCGAAGTTCATATCCCAGACCATTTCCGCAATCAGGGTCCGCGATAACACTTCGCCGGCGCGCCGCGCCAGCAGAGTCAGGAGCAAAAATTCCTTTGCTGTCAGATCCAGCTTCTGGCCTGCTCGAACGGCGCGGTGGCGCAGCAGGTCGATCTCCAGATCGGCCAGGCTGATGGTCTCGGAAGCCCTCGGCGCTGCGCGGCGCAGCAGAGATCGCACTCTGGCCAGCAGTTCGGAAAATGCGAAAGGTTTGATCATGTAATCGTCCGCGCCCATCTCAAACCCCTGCACCCGGTAATGCACGGCATCGCGCGCCGTGAGCATGAGGATCTGGGCCCTGCGGCCCGCCTCGCGCATTCGCGCAAGCACCTGCCAGCCATCGAGGCCAGGCAGCATCACGTCCAGCACGATGAGATCGAAATCCATTTCCAGGGCCAGATACAACCCCTGAACGCCATCGCCGGCAACGTCGACAACATAGCCGGCTTCATTGAGGCCCTTCCTGAGAAAGCCGGCCGTCTTTGGTTCGTCTTCAATGATCAGAATTTTCATGTGAGATCCCATGGATCGGTTGGCTGGCATTCAGAATTCAAACCGTAGCGCGAACTGCATCTCGCGCGGGGTTCCCGATCCCACCGGAGTGACCGGCGAGACGGTATTCACTGTGTTGATAATGCTGCCAAACCCTGCCGGACAGCCGGCGGGAGATGAAGTTGAAACGTCACACGCAGCCTGCGGCTGACCCAGCTGCGGGTGATTGAAGATGTTGTAGGCCTCCGCGCGGAATTCCAGCCGCGCGCGCTCCGTCAACGGAAATGTCTTGTCGGCTCCCATATCTATTTGCCAGGTGCCCGGACCGGGGAACAGGTCGCGCGGCGCGGTGCCGAACTCTCCGGCGGGGAGGGCGAAGGCGGCTGGATTGATCCACTCCGCTGCCGTTCTGCCTCCCGGCGGACTCAACGAAACGCCCGGTATCCGGTCGGGACGCTCCGTGCCGGAGGCCCCGTCCGGCGCCGTGTAACTGCTGGGCAGCAGCACATTCACCGGGAAGCCGGTGCGAGCCAGAGCCGTAGTCGTTACCTGCCAGCCGCCGGCGACGGTGTTTGCAATCCCGCGGTGGTTCAGCATGGGCTTCCCCAGGCCGAAAGGCAGCTCATACACCGCATTGCCATTCACCACATGGCGAGCATCCCACGCGCCGCTGGCGGTATCGCATGCCTGGCACAGCGGATTCTGCGGGTCGATCTCGTCACCATCGCCGCTGCCGTTGGAGCCGTCATCGATCTCGTGCGAATACATGTAATTTGCCGCCACCAGGAGGCCGCCGGAAAACGCGCGCCGCACGGCTACTGACAGACCGTTGTACGCGCTCATTCCAGCAGACCCGCGCCAGCCGATGGCGGGAGCAAAGGCCGGGTATTGCGCAACCCCCTTCGCCGGATCGATCAGGTTCACCACGTTGGTCTCCAGAAGATGTACTCCGTGGCTACCGAGGTAAGAGATCGTGCCCACGAAGTTAGCCGGCAGCTCCCGTTGCACTGAAAAGTCCCACTGCTCCACATAGGAGTCCTTGCGGTCCCGTTGTTCGGCATTCGGCGAGATGGTTCCGGCCCCGAATGTGACTGGATATGAGAGAGGTGAACTCGAACTGCCAGTGGCCGCATAGGAGGGCACTTCGTTTTTCGCGGGCAGATTCTGATCGTCCAGCTGCCCGTCTTCGTGGTAAGTGCCAAATCCACCACGGATGACCGTATTGCCGCCTTTCCGCGGCGTCCAGGCGAAGGCCACACGTGGATCGACATCGCCATAGTTCTGCCGGCCGAAGCTGGCTCCGATACCGCAGAATCCCTGCGGCCCGCAGGTGGCGAAGTCAAAGGGATTCGCCTTCCCGTGCGCCTCGTTGAAGAGATCGAAGATCGTGTACCGCAGGCCGAGGTTCAGGACAACGTTGGGTCGCCACTTGTACTCGTCCTGCGCGTAAAGGAAGTAATCGTTCTTGCGCAAATCGTTAATGGGCAACGCGCCGGTCAGGCTGGCTTTCTTCACTACATCTTTGGCCAGATTCTCCACCGTGGAAAACGTGATCTTTCCGTGTTCCCCGTAATTCTGGTTCACCTGAATGTTGCGGAACTCAAATCCGGCTTTGAAGGTATGCCGGTCGTGAGCCCAGGTGAGGTTGTCGACGCCGGAAAACGAGTTGCCCACGTAGACGCTGGTGTAATCGTAGTTCTCCGTGACAAACCCGGGCCCCGGCCCCGTCGCAACCACGATCTGATAAATAATCCCGGAATCGCTGTAGTTGTACTGGTCATTGGTGGAGCGGTTAAATCCAAACCTCGCTTCGTTCACCAGGTGGGCGTTAAAGACGTGCAGCAATCCCAGCGCGCCATTGATCGGCGTGGAGACCCTCTGCTCCAGGTCCGTCGCCGATGCCGAAAGTGGTTGCGTATCCGCCGAACGGTCGTAATTGAAACGCAGAAATCCGGTAGTCTTCTCGCTGAAGTGCTGATCGAGGCGCAACATCCCAGAGCCCTCGTTCACCACCTGCGTGCACTCGCAGGTCAGCAGGTCGACGTTCGGGTCGCTGGTGGATGCCAGAAACGCCTTCGGACCGGCTCCTGGGTAGCCGTTGACGATCCCATACACGGGTGAGGTGCCGGGAACCGTCGCCCGGAGCGCAGCACTCGGCACGTCGCCGCTCACCGGATAACCCCAGTTCTGCCGGTAGGCTTCCGAGGCAACGAAGAAAAACGTCTTGTCGCGGACGACGGGGCCGCCCGCAGACCCGCCGAACTGGTTCAGGCGAAGCGGCTGCTGCCGGTTGCCGTTGGAAGCCCACTCAGGCAGCGGCGCGTCAAAGATATCGTTGCGCAGGTACTCGAAAAGGCGTCCGTGGAATTGATTCGTGCCCGAGGGCGAGGTAACGTCCAGCTGCGCGCCGCCGGACGCACCTTCCTCGGCCGTCGCCATCAATGTATCGACGCGAAATTCCTGGATCGCATCGAGCGGAATGGCCAGCCGCACCCACTGGCGCTGCGTCTGATTCACAATATTCGTCGCGTCCACGCCGTCGTAGGTAAAGTTACTGTCGTCGAGGCCGCGGCCCGCAAAGCGGACCGTCCGCTGGTTGCTCCCTCCAGTGTCAACGGCGCCTGGGACGAAGGCGGTCAGCGACGACCAGTCGCGGCCGTTGAGCGGCAGTTCATCCGCCTGCTCTTTTTCGATGAGCCCCGTCACCGCGCTGGTGTTGTGGTCCATCAGGGCTGAAGCACGCGACACTTCTATGCGCTCCTCGCCGCCCGCGACCTGAAGACTCGCATTAAGCGTGCGCGTCCTGCCGATGACCTGTTCCACATCGACATAATCGAGTTTCTGGAAGCCCTCGTGCTCGATGGTCACGGTGTAAATCCCTACCGGCAATTCGGGAATGCTGTAGCTGCCGGTGGCGTCTGAAACGCCCTCGCGGCGCAGTCCAGTCTCGTTTTCGACCACCGTGACATGCGCCTGCGGCAGCACCCGGCCCGCCGGGTCGGTGACCGTACCGCTCAATCCGCTGCGGTCCACTTGCGCGAAACAAATACCGGCAATGCAAAACATCGCGCTGAGACCAGCGAAGGCGCGAAGGAGCCGCAGGACACCAGTCGACGCACGGACTAAAGAACATCTCTTATTCGAGTCGAAATGCATTGACTCCTCCCGAAAAAAACCGCCTGTTGGCGGCAAACCTGGACAAGCGGCTTTATTTAGCGCTGCGGCCCTATCGCCAGCGCCGCATTTTCACACTCGTCGAGGCGCAATCGGGACCACCGACTGCGCCTCAGGCGCATTACGGGTCGTACTTAAACAGAGGGAGAATATTAATCGATCACGGCTCCTTAATTGCGGCAGTCTTCTTCGAGCGGCGAAACCAAGCCAGACCGAATCTTCGTCAGCGAGATGACCAGGAACGCACCCACTCTGCGAACAAGCAGATGACAATTTTGTAAGCCCACATCATTACGGCGGCGTCATATGGACATTAAGGTTCGACGAAACGCGAAAATACATTCGATCTCAACCGCGCTTTGCGGTCGAGTTGGGGAGTTGCAAAGGTACGTCCCACAAACGCCGAGGCGACTTTGCGTTTGTGCACAAATGAAAAAGGCCCTCCCCCCGAAGATCGGAGAGAGGGCCTTTTGCGGCCGGAGACGTTTTTAGTCGTCGCCGTCCTGGTCTGCGATGGGTGCTTGCTTATTGAAGTCGCTCGCCGGACGAACCGTTTTTTCGCCCGGGAACGGGACCCTGTACCCAGTGGCGTCGTACCAGTCGTAATGACGGACGGTGTCAGGGTCTTCGGAGTCCGGAATGTGATACTTGGCGGCAAAGAGCTCCGACTTCTTTTTCTGCCAGCCCGCCTGCAGTGCCTTGACTGCGGGGCTGGTTTTCAGGGCCGCGGACGTGGTAGCGCAGGTGTTGAACCCGGGGTCGACGTTCGACGGGGCCGTGTAACCAGTGACGCCGTAGCAGAGCGGAACTCCGTTTGGCACGTGCGCCCAAGGCAGGAAGTGCTCCCTGGGCGGATCGTCGACGAAGATCGTCCTCATGGGCGAGGCCACAAGATCGTTCTGGTTCATGGGAGTGATTCCGAGGATCTGCTCGATCGTGCGGGTCATGTTGACCTGCGTGTAGAAGGTGCTTTCCTCAGTCACCCCTGCCCCGGTTCCATCCGAGTTCACCTTCTGCCTGACGTAGGGGCTGATCACATAGCCCGGGCTGCGATGCCCATCCACGTGATCCACGCCTGTCTGCGCGTCGTCTTCCTCCACAAATATCGCCGAGTCCCTCCACACCGAGCTGTGGCTGATGGCGTCGACAAAGCGGCCAAGCGCCAGGTCGTTATCCGCCTGCATGGCTGTGGCGTTGGGCGGGCCGCCCGTGTGGTCGGAGCTGATCCACATGAATTCGAGCTGGGGCACCGAACCGTTGACGACATCGCTGTTGAAGTCCTGCTGCCAGACGTCGAAGCGGTATTGATCCGGGATTCCCAGGTCGAATTGCGGGTAGTTCTGGACCGTGATTTTGTAGAGGCTCGGCAGCGGGGTTACCGATCCGACGTCGTTGTAATACTGGAGCTCTGATTCCTTACCGTTCTCGTATTCCAGCGTGTCGTTGTAGAACTGCGTCCAGCTCGGCTCGCAGCTGTTCGAAACAATAAAGGGGAATTCCATAGAGGGGGACGTCCCGGAATAGCTGTTATCCAGAGTGTAGTTAGTCGGAGTGCAGCCCGGCACAGTGAAGGTGTTGTACTCCACGTACTCGCCGTAATTCTTCACCTTCACGCCGGCTGCGGCCGCCGCATCCCACAGATGGCCTTTCGTCTGATAGGCGATCGCGTCGCCGCCGTTGGAGGGGTAGTCGCGGAGCCAGTCCGGCGACTGGATATCGTCGGAATACGGCGCCATGGCCTGAGTGATCCAGTTGTGACCGTCGGCCGACTGCCGGCTCGGGTCGTAGAAATTGTCCAGAAGCGGGAAGCGCTGGACGATCGCGTGCGCGTTGGGCGTTACGAGGGGATATTCGGCGTAGGACGAGTCGTCGCCGAAGACTGCAAGGGAAGCGTCGCCATTGCCGCCCGCCACGTCGCCCAGTATCTGATCGTAAGTCCGGTTTTCACGGATGATCACGAACACATGCTTGATCTTCGAAGGATCGCCGAGCATCGCCGGGATGGCAACTGGCCTGGTCCACCTGTGGCCCCCCGCGGCTGACCAGATGTTCTGCGCCAGATCCCAGTGGTTGTTGGTGAAGACCTGCTGCGTCATCCCCACCAGAGTCTCGTATTTCGGAATGGGAACGATGCTGACGGTGCCCAGGTCCTGGTGAGTCTCGAAATCGTACACGCCAAATTCTTTTGCGTAGGAATTCTCGGTCGTCTTCGCCGGAGGTGGCGCTACCCCATAGCCCGTCGTGCCGAGCCCCTTGTCGTTGGCCACGAGCAGGGCGCCGTCCGCGCTGTCCAGCACAACCGAGGCCGGCGCATAGCCGACCGGGATCATCCCCACAACCGGACTCCACGAGGTGGCGTTGAGGTCGACCACCGCGACGGCGTTAGCGTTGTACAACGCGACGTAGGCTACGTCTTTCTTCTCATCGACGGCGATCGAGTTCGGCCCGGCGCCGTATGCGGATTTGGTGCCTGGCACGCAGATCGGGAGCCCGAGGTCGATCTTCCGCTCCACCTTGTTGGTGCTCGTATCGATTACAGAGATCGTGTCGTCATAGGTATTCGTAACCAGAAGCTTCTTTCCCCAGAACGCCATCCCGGTCGGGTGATGTCCGGTCGTGATGCTGTCGGTGACCGTAAACGTGGCGAGGTCGACCACGGAGACAGTGCCGCGGGCCAGACTGCCAGTCGGGTACTCGGCCACGACATTGGTGCCGTTGGAGTATTCCTGGAAGTCCTTCTCCCTGGCGATCCGGCCAGCTTCGTTGGAGACGTAGGCCGTCTTGCCATCCGGCGAGATGACGACGCTGTGCGGAACGTTGCCCACGCGAACCTCAGGACCCTCAGCCGGCGTCGCCGCAGTCAGGTCGATTTTGGTCAGCGTATCGTTGTTGTCCAGCACCACATAAGCGGTTTTTGCATCCGAAGAGACTGCTATGCCGGTGGGATAGGAGGTCAGGACACCATCGGAGAATACCGACGTGCTCTGGCCACAGGGGATATCAAAGCTGCCATTGGTCCCCCCGGGACTGTTGGAAAAGCATGTGACGTGGCTTAGAGAGTAATCGGCGTTGACGTCCATCGGAACGCTGACGTGGGCATGGTCTGAGAGCAAGCCTGTCGAAGCATTCACGCTCGCGATGGCGACGAAGCCACCCTGTTTCAAGCTGTCATAGAAGGAGTTGCCGTCCTGGCTGAACAACAGGTATTTGCCGTCCGGTGTATAAGCGATGCCGAGGTTGCTGCCGTCTGAATCAGCGCCCCCGATCGCGGGTGTGTAGGTCTGCAGGACTGCGCCGGTCTGCGTGTCAAAGACCGTAACGGCCTGGGGGGCGCCCATCTGCAGAACTGCGGCCGTGTGCGTGCTCGTATTTGGGTTGATCGCAATTTGCTTGGCGCGGGTCGTCGTGCCGAGGTAGACCTGCGTGCCCGCGGGGGTGATGATTGTGCCGTCGCTCACAACCCATGGGTTGGCCAGCGGGTGAGAGTAGGTCGGGCCGGTGGTCGCGCTGGTGTTTTCTCCGGGTGAATAGGTCGGAAACGGCACGGACTGCGCCAGCGCCGGAACGGCAAGCCCGGCCGCCAGCAATCCGGCCAACAGGCCCAGTCCGTCGATCGGGCGATTATGTTTACGTTGAGACGTTTTCAGGTACATATGCGATTCTCCCCTTTGGTTTTTCCATCACGGAATTGCAATCGGTGGCGTTGCATCGGCGTCCAAACATAACCAGTTCCCCTGGACGACTTCGATCTTTTGTAGTCGACCTGAAACGGGCTTGTGACGATCGGCGGACAAACTTCGCCCTCGGAGCGAGACTAGAAACCAGTGCCGCACGGCAGCGTGACGCCGACATTACAGTTTCGTCATGACGTTTCGATGGCAGAGATAGACAGCGTCGCTCGCGCGCTGTGTTCCGGTTGATGGGCAATCTCTGCGCGGTGGCCGCTGCGTGCTCGGACAGCCTGCTCCTCGTCGCAAACTGGAATCGCGATGACTTGCGCAAAATCGCCAGTGGGCGCAGCGACGGGCTCTCGGCTGGGGGGGTGCAGATTCATACGGGATGTGTCTCATATCACGAGAGCGGCGCGCTTTGTGCGATTCCGATGTCTCAACACCGCGGTGTAGCACCGGGGTATGGGAATCGTTCAGCCGTTGCCGAGGGGTTTGGTCATTTTGATGAAGTGGCAAGGCTCGATGAGGCGGGGGGTCATGTCTTCGCGGATGGGTTCGGTTCCGACGATTTTGTAGCCGAGTTTTTCGTAAAACGGCGGAAGCTCGGTACGGAGGTTCACGACAGTCAGATCCATGTGATGGGCGCCCATCTCGCGGGCGAATTCTTCGGCGGCGGCGGTGAGGCGGCGGCCGAGGCCGGTCTTCTGGCGGCCGGGGTCGACGGAGAGCAGGCCGAGATAGCTGCGGTCTCCGCGAAGTTCGACGTAGACGGCTCCGGCGAGGGCGCCGTTGTCTTCAGCAAGGAGGAAGCGGCCTTTCTCGAAGTATTCGCGGGTGCGGTGCTCGTCGAGGCGGTCGCCTTTGATGAAGAAGGTTTCGACGATGAAGGCCTGGTTGATGAGGGCCATCAGGGCTGGGAGATCGGATTCTTCAGCGAAACGAATGTCCATGGAGGCAGGGACCAGGTTATAGGGATTAGGGATGAGAGTTTATAGCGGTAGCGGTAGCTGGTAATTTGGAGCCGGGAGCTTGGAGCAAAAGCAGCAGCAAAAGCAAGAGCAAATGCAAACGCAGATCCTTCGCCCGCCTGGGCGGGCTCAGGATAACCTGGAAACTGAAAGGGCCGGAAGCTTTTGGCTGCCGGCCCTCTTGAAACCGTCGCGTTTTGCTCTTATCGCGAGGCGGGACCTTTGTTGAGGGCGGCTTCTTTCTGGGCGAGGACCTGCTGAGCATGTTGCTCGAGCTGGGCTGCCTGGGGCATCAGGCCTACGGCTTGCTGAATCTCGGGATCCCAGTCGGCTTCGACCTTGAGACCGGCGGTCTGACCGAATTGGGTAGCTTCGATCTTTGACTTGACGTTGGTTTTGACCCAGTCCAGATTATTGTCGAGTTCCTGCTGCGTGTAGTCGTAGTTCTGCGACGCGAGATACTTCTTGAAGTCGCTGAGGACGGCATCGTCGACCTGGAAGTCTTTATTGACGGTGCGGTGCGAGAGAAACTCCTCAGTAAAGCCGAGGAAGGCATCGCGCTCAAGGAGCAGGTCCTCGAAGGAGTTGGACTTGGGAGGCTCGACCTTGACGTCGGGGGTGATGCCGCCGCCACCGTAGACGGTGCGGCCGGAGTCGGTGAGTTTGACCTCGCGGTCTTTGTCGTCCTGGGGCTGGTCGTGGTTGTAGTAGTAGTCGTAGAGGGAGACGCCGCTGTAGTTGCGCTGAATGAGGCGGCCGCTGGGCGTGAAGTAGTGATAGGTGGTGAGCGCGAGGCCGGTGTTATCGGAAAGGGTGTAGACGGTCTGCACGAGGCCTTTGCCGAAGGTGGTTTCGCCGGCGATGAGGGCCCGGTCGTGATCCTGCAGAGCGCCGGAGACGATTTCGGCGGCTGAGGCGGTACTGCGGTTCACGAGTACAACGATGGGGAAGTTATCGCCTTCGTTGCCGTGGGTGGCGCGGTAGACCTGTTCAGGGAAGGCGCGGCCACGCTGGGAGACGATGATCTGTCCGCGTTTAAGGACGCGGTCGCAGACGCTGACCGCTTCAACGAGGACGCCGCCGGGATTGCCGCGGAGATCGAGAACGAGGCCTTTAAGATTGGGACCGAAAGCGTCGATGGCGTCGTCGAATTCGCGGCCAGTGGTTTCCTGGAACTGGCGGATGTGAACGTATCCGATGCCGGGGCGAATCTCATAGCTGAGGTCGATGCTGGCGTTGGGTATCTCGTCGCGGACAAGCTCGAAGTTGAGCGGAGCGGTAGAGCCGACACGGGTCATGGTGACGTTGACCTTGGTGCCGCGCGGACCCTTGAGGCGATTGGCGACTTCGTCGGAGTTCATGCCCGCAGCGGACTGACCGTCGATGCTGGTGATTACGTCGCCGGGATGGATGCCTGCACGAAAGGCGGGAGAATTCTCGATCGGATACACGACGACCACTTTGCCGCTCTGCGGCGAGATGAGCATGCCAACGCCGTAGTATTTGCCGTGCTGGTCCTCCTTCATCTTGGCGTAGGCTTTGGGGTCGTAGAAGCTGGAGTGGGGATCGAGGGTATGGAGCATCTCCGGGATGGCGCCGTCGTAGATCGCTTTGTCGGGCATGTCGCCGGTGAGCGGCTCAGCGTAGTTCTTCGCGACGATGTCATAGACCGCGCTGAAGGACTTAAGGCCGTCACGGAAGGTGGTTTCGTCGGTGGCGGACTGTGCTCCCACTTGCTGACTGAGCACCATGCCGCCGAGCGCGCAGACGGCAAAGAAAACGACGAGGGAGAAGAAGGTGCGACGAGTGCGGATGGACATGCTCGTTGGGAATCCTGGCGCTCTGGTCCGGCGTGGGGCGGAAAAGATGCGACTTTACCAAAGTATAGCAGGGTGGGTGAAGCCCATAGCCGGTAGGCTGTAGCCGGGGGCGGGGCCTGGAGCTGGGAGCGATGAGGCGGTTAGCGGAAATACGCTCAACGATGAATAAAGACGTTTAGCGAGAAGCCGCGGGGCAACGGCCGGGCGAAAGGGGCGAGCGTGAATCGAGGCGAATATTTCTCAGGCGCCGGCGATACGTTCGAGCTGGCCGAGGTGGTTGAGGTCGTGACCGGCCATGGTTTCGACGATGGTTGCAAAGGTCATGGCGCCGCGTTCGGGGTGGGTGACGGGCTTCGACGCGTGCTCGGGCAGCGCGGATTCGATGAGGAGCAGGTTCCAGCGGCGGAGAGCGGCGAAGGTCGTGAGCGCGTCGGTGGCGGGGATGTTGGCGTAGGAGGCGGCCCACTTGTCCTGGTCGAAGGGCTGGACGGTGTGGTGGTCTTCGGCGAGGGTCTGGCGGAGACGGAAGGCGAAGGCGACCTCGCAGTCGGCGAGGTGGCAGAAGATGTCGCGCGGGCTCCACTTGCCGGGGGCGGGCGGGGTGGTGAGGCGGGTGGGGCCGATAGCGTGGGCGAGAGCGTGCAGGCGGTTGTGGGTTTCCTGAAGGACGGCGAGAGGGTCCTGATTGCCGAGGTACTTTGCGTAGGGGTTGAGGGTGTCGATGGTGATCATGGCGGGTTGCGCGGCCAGTATTCCATAGCAATGGCGGATTTGAAAGGAGCGGTTGAGGCGAGTAATATGGGTACAGACGAGTTTGTCCGGTGACCGGGTCTGCGGGCCGGAGAGATGAGTGGGCGCGAGCCCACTTTTTATTTGCGCAATTTTCGAAAAGCAGGTCCCTCCACTGCGCGCTCGCAATCGCTACGCGCTCCGGTCGGGATGACAAGCATTAATTATTTATGGCGTTCGATGTCGATCAGATAAGGGCGGTGGGGCAGAGGGTGGCGGCTTCGCATGAGCTCGACGTGGTGGAGATCGAGTTTTCGGGAGGAGCGAAGCACCGGACGTTGCGCGTCTTTATAGAGAAGAACGCGGAGGAGCGGCAGAAGCTG
>Ga0181520_10005491_pt1 | contig 20175 bp, 17 predicted proteins | sample PEATcosm2014_Bin_29_FD_132451 | JGI IMG/M metagenome (GOLD analysis project Ga0181520, IMG submission 132451) | Peatland microbial communities from MTU Mesocosm Facility, Houghton, MI, USA - PEATcosm2014_Bin02_30_metaG | ecosystem: Environmental > Terrestrial > Soil > Wetlands > Peat | place... | reverse complement strand
TGAAGGGGATCCGCGGCTCGGATCCAGTAGTTCGAGACCCGATCCCCGTAGGCGGCGATGCTGGAGGCGAAGACGATGCGGGGGAGGGGCGCAGCGTCGCCGGCCAAGGCGCGAATGGCCGAAATCAGGTTGGCCGTGCCGCCGACGTTGACGGATCGGGCCAGATTGGGGAAGCGGTCGGCCGCGGGCGGGATCAACGCGGCGAGGTGGAGGACCGCATCCTGGCCCGCTACCGCGCGCCTCGCGATTTCGGGATCTCGCACGTCGCCTAGCAGAATCGCCGGCGCCGCGCCGCCTGCCGTCCAGCTCCGCGCGAGCGATCGCGCCAGCCGTCTCGTCTTTTGCGTGTCGGCCTCGAGCGCCGTCACCCTGTCGCCCTCGGCCAGGCAGGCGGCGACGGTGCTCCTTCCTACGTTTCCGAAAGCGCCGGTAATAAGTATGTTCAACATAATAGCTCTCCTGATAAAAGAATGAATACTCATTCATAGTATATATCCTATCTTTCTTCGAAACAATGGGGGGAAAGTGTCTTTGGTACAACCTTTAGAAATTGAAAATTTAGTCTACTTAATTTACAGTAATAGAAGGCCGAGAATTATTGCGGAGAGACAATGCCGTCCAAGAAGCCTGATTATCGCGATTTAGTTTTTCAAATCGATTCCGATCTCAGCAAGATCCAGGATGCGGACATATTGCTCGAACGTATCCTCCTCGAGGCTCGTCGCGTCCTAAATGCAGAAGCGGGAACGATATACGTACGCGAGGGCGACCAGTTGGTCTTTAAATATACCCAGAATGTCACCCTCGAGAAGCGTCTGCCGCCGGGACAGAAGCTCCCGATGAGCAATGCGCGCATCCCTATAGACGAGTCGCGCTTCGCCGGCTACGCGGCGAAGAATCGCGTAGTCCTTCGCATCGATGATGCCTATGCGATTCCTCCTGATAAACCCTATAAATTCAGCCCTTCCTTCGACCAGCAGAACAACTGGAGGACCCGCTCCATACTCGCTCATCCCCTCATCACCTCCTCCGGCAACCTCATCGGCGTCATACAGGTCTTCAACGCCCTCGGCGAGAACGGCGAGGTCCTACCCTTCACCGCCCGCGACGAGAAGATCGTCGGGCATTTCGCGTCGAGCGCGACCAATGCCCTCGAGCGCGCCTATATGACGCGCTCGATCATATTGCGGATGAACCGGATGGCAGAAATGCGCGATCCCAAGGAAACGGGCCCGCATGTCAACCGAGTCGCCGGGTATGCGGCCGAGATCTACGACAGGTGGGCCTTCAACCGCGGCCTGCCCGAGAGCGAGCGCGAACGTACCAAGGATATGCTCAAGATGGCCGCCATGCTCCACGATGTCGGCAAAGTCGCCATATCTGACCTCATTCTCAAGAAGCCGGCGCGCTTCACTCCCGAGGAATACAAGGTCATGCAGGCCCATACCTGTTTCGGCGCCAAGCTCTTCGTCGATCCCTCGTCCGAGCTGGACAGGATCTCGGCCGAGGTCGCCCTGCGCCACCATGAGAACTGGGACGGCACGGGCTACCCGGGCATGGTGGACATATGGGCCGAGGATCCGATATCCGCTCCGCTCGAATGCGGGGAGGACGGCGGGGCGCGTCGCCTCAGGGGCGAGGAGATCCCCCTGGGCGGCCGCATCGTCGCCGTCGCCGACGTCTACGATGCCCTCGTCTCCAAGCGCGTGTACAAGGAACCCTGGGATTCGGGCAAGGTATACGACGAGATCCGCTCGATGTCGGGCACCAAGTTCGATCCCGAGATCGTCTCCGCCTTCTTCGAGATACTGCCGCGCATCGAGGAGATACGGAGCCGCTATCCCGACCTCGAGGCCGAGGAGAAGGCGGTTCACGGCGCCGAGGCGAAGGCCTGCTGATCCATCCTTGACCGCATGGCGAGCTTGCCCTTACACTCGCCGCCATGATCACGCTCCACGAGCTGCGCAGGAAATACATCGATTTCTTCAAGTCCAAGGGCCACGCCGAGATATCCGGCAAGTCCCTCATTCCCGAGAACGATCCGACCGTATTGTTCACCACCGCCGGAATGCATCCCCTGGTCCCCTACCTCCTCGGCGAGCCTCACCCGGCGGGCAAGAGGCTCACCGACTACCAAAAGTGCATCCGTACCGGCGATATAGAGGAGGTCGGCGACGAAAGCCACCTCACCTGCTTCGAGATGCTCGGCAACTGGTCGCTCGGCGACTACTTCAAGAAGGAGTCCATCGCCTATTCCTGGGAATTCCTCACTTCGCCCGAATGGCTGGCCCTGGACCCGCGGATGATCTCGGTCACCGTATTCGAAGGCGACGCCAACGCGCCGCGGGACGAGACCTCGGCCGAGGCCTGGAAGGGCTTGGGCATGCCGCTCGATCGCATCGCCTACCTGCCGGCGAAGGACAATTGGTGGGCCGCGGGCCCGACCGGTCCCTGCGGCCCCGACACCGAGATATTCTTCTGGGTCGGAGACGGGCTTCCTCCCTCCGGTTCCAACAAGGGTACGGACTCCCTGGGATGGATGGAGATCTGGAACAACGTCTTCATGGAATTCAACCGGGTCGACGAGAAGACTCTCGTGCGCCTCCCGGCGCAGAACGTGGACACCGGCATGGGCCTGGAGCGGACCGTCTGCATCCTCCAGGGCAAGAAGTCGGTCTACGATACCGAGGCCTTCGGGCCGATCATCGAGGCGATCGAGTCGGTAGCCGGATACGAGTACAAGAGCGAGGCCGACAAGGACCGCTCGGTGCGCATCATAGCCGATCACGTCCGCACGGCCACCTTCATCCTGGGCGACCCCAAGGCCGTTATGCCGTCCAACGTAGGCGCGGGCTACGTCCTGCGCCGCATCATCCGCCGCGCGGTGCGTCACGGCCGCAAGCTCGGCATCGAAGGTTCCTTCCTCGCGAAGCCCGCGGCGGCGGTCGTCGACAACTTCTCCGCGCCCTTCCCCGAGCTCGCCCAGAACCGCGCGCGGGTCCTCGACGAATTGTCGAAGGAAGCGGAGAAATTCCTCGAGACCCTGCAGAAGGGCGAGCGCGAGTTCGAGAAGATGCTCCCCAATCTCCTCAAGAATCCGCAGAGGACCATGTCGGGCCGCCTCGCCTTCAAGCTCTACGACACCTACGGCTTCCCCATCGAGCTTACCGAGGAGCTGGCGGAGGAGAACGGGATGAAGGTGAACCGACCGGAGTTCGACGAGGCCTATAAGAAGCACCAGGAGCTCTCTCGCGCGGGGTCGGAGCAGCTTTTCAAAGGCGGCCTCGCCGACCATTCCGAGGTCTCCACCAAATACCACACGGCGACCCACCTCCTGCAGCAGGCGCTCGTCGTCGTCCTGGGCGACCACGTGGCGCAGAAGGGCTCCAATATCACGGCCGAGCGGCTGCGCTTCGACTTCGCCCATGGCGCACCGATGACCAAGGAGGAGATCGCGCGCGTCGAGGCTATCGTGAACGAGCAGATCGGCCGCGACCTTCCCGTCACGATGGCCATGATGAAGCTCGACGAGGCGAAGGCCTCGGGAGCGAGGGCGCTCTTCGGCGAGAAGTACGAGGAAACCGTGAAGGTCTATACGATAGGCGATTTCTCCAAGGAAGTTTGCGGCGGGCCCCACGTCGAGCGCACGGGCGTCCTGGGCAAGTTCCGCATACAGAAGGAGCAGTCTTCGAGCGCCGGCGTGCGACGCATCTACGCGGTGCTGGAATAGCGATCCCCGCGAGGCCCCTATAGTTCGAGCGATCCGCCGGCGGGAGCCTCGCGACCGCGCCCGGCCTCGCGCTTCCGGCGGTCGGCGAAATCCAGGAGCGTCTGGGCCTTGGTGTCCCGACCGGCGCCGGGGAGCTCGCTCCTCGAGGCTATTCCCCTGCAGAGCGATACCTTGTACGGATGCTGACCGTCGTTGGCCCGGGAGAGCGCCGCCGCTATCCGCGCGTCGATGAGGGCCGCCCCGACCGTGTCGCAATCCGGCAGGACCAACAGGAATTCGTCGGTCCCGATCCGGCCCACGGTATCGCAATAACGCAGCGCGCCCAGGAGGAGGGAGCTCGCGATCTTGATGTACTCGTCGCCGGCGGCGTGGCCCATGTTGTCGTTCACCGCCTTGAGGCCGTCGAGTCGGCAGAATATCACCGAGATATCGTCGTCCTTCCGCGACGCCAGGCTGAACTGCTTTTCGAGGATGACGAGCACAGTCCGACGGTTCACGACGCCCGTGAGCGCGTCGGTCGATGCCAGCAGCATGAGCTCGGCCTGGACTCGCTTGAGGCTCGAGAGCGAGCCGACGATCCTCGCGTAGCGGACGAGGAGCTCCAGCGAGCCGCCGTCTATGGAGCGCTTAGTGACCAAGTTGTCCACCCATATCTCGCCGATCACCTTGCGCCCGTCCCAGAGGAGGGCGAGCGCGCGCTCGGCCGTCCCGACCACCTCGTGGCGCTCGTTGAAGCAGGGTCCGGAGCCCATGAAGTATACGGGCTCCTTGCCCTCGTAAAAGCCTTCGGGAAGGGCTTCTTCCGATCGCCTATACTGAACGCCGCGCTCGTCCCTCACTCGCCCCGATTCGTCCGTGCCGTAGCTGCCGAAGAGGAGGGCGGGGTCCTCCGGGTCTATGAACCAGATTCCGATCCGATCGTAGCCGAGGACTCGTTGACCGAGGTCCACCGCGCGACGGCATAGGTCGTCGACGTCGTCCGCGAGGGTAAGGTCGAGGGAAAGGTCGTGAAGGGCGGCCATCTTGAGCGCGAAGGCGTTCCTGGCGGCCTCGAAGCGGAGCTGCCTCTGGTCCGCGCGGGATCTATCCGCGGCGGGGCGCCCGGAGTTCCCGGAGTCGTCATCGATGCCCATCCCGAGTAAGTATAGCGCAGAGATCGCTCCGGGGCTATCATTAATCGGCTTCGTCAGGAGACCGCCCGTGAGCAAGCGTCATGCGCCCTATTACGTCCTGCTGTTCCTTCTCTCCTCCATTACCCTCGGATCGGCCGATGCCCAGTCCGTCCTCCCGTATAGGGACCCGACGCTCCCGATCGACCGCCGAGTCGAAGACCTCCTCTCGCGAATGACGATCGGTGAGAAGATCGGCCAGACTCTCCAGGTAGCCCGCGATTACCTCGCGAATGAGCGGGACATCGCGGCCTATGGGATCGGCTCCCTCCTCTCCGGAGGCGGTTCCGGCCCCTCGGTCAACGATCCGGAGCATTGGGCGGACATGATCGACGCTTACCAGCGCGCGGCGCTCTCGTCGAGGCTCGGCATCCCCATCCTGTACGGGCTCGACGCCGTGCACGGCGACAACAACGTGAGGGGGGCGGTCATCTTTCCCCATAACATCGGCATGGGGGCCGCCGACGATCCCGATCTGGTCGAGGAGGAGGGTCGGATAACGGCGCTTGAGATGCTGGCCACCGGGGCGAGGTGGGACTTCGGCCCCTGTCTCGCCGTGCCCCGCGACGAGCGTTGGGGACGCACATACGAAGGCTTCGGCGAGACTCCCGAGCTAGTCGGCAGGCTTGGAGCGGCGGAAATCAGGGGGCTGCAGGCAGGGGGCCTCGGATCTGCGACCGCCGTGCTCGCGACGGCCAAGCATTTCGCCGGCGACGGCGGAACCGCAGGAGGCGTCGACCGTGGCGATACTCTTTGCCCCGAGGACGAGTTCATGTCGCTCTTCGTCGCGCCCTACGAGACGGCGATCGCCGCCGGCCTCGAATGCGTGATGGCTTCCTTCAGCTCATGGAACGGCGTCAAGGATCACGGCAACGAGCATCTCCTGACGGGAATACTGCGCGGCGAGCTCGGCTTCGAGGGCTTCGTCGTCTCCGACTGGGGCGGGGTGGACCTGTTGCCGGGCGACGAGGGCCGCAGGATCGCCACGGCCGTCAATTCCGGGATAGACATGATAATGATCCCCGACGCGTATCAGCGAGTCTATGGCGCTATGCTCGATCTGGTCGCCAAAGGGTCGATCGACAGGACCCGCCTCGACGAGGCCGTCCGGCGCATCCTCAAGGTCAAGTTCGAGCTCGGCCTTTTCGAGAGGCCCTTCTCGGACCGCTCGCTCCTGCCCGACGTCGGCTCGGAGGCCCATCGCGCCATCGCGAGAAAGGCGGTTGCCGAATCCCTGGTCGTCCTCAAGGACGAGGGAGGAGTCCTCCCCGTCGCGCCCTCCGTCAAGAGGCTGCTCGTGGCCGGCTCGAGGTCCCGCGATATCGGCGCCCAATGCGGCGGGTGGACCCTCACCTGGCAGGGTCTCCGGGGAGCATCCGTGCCCGGCACGACGATATACGACGGCATCGCGGCCGCCGCGGAGAAACGGGGCGTCGTCGTCGCCTACTCCCCGAACGGGGAGCCGCCCGACGGCTTCAAGCCCGATCTCACGGTCGTGGTGGTCGGAGAGGATCCCTATGCCGAGGGCGCAGGGGACAAGCCGGACCTCGCCCTCGGACCGGGCGAAAAGGCCCTCGTGGCGGCAGCGGCATCGGCCGGCGCTCCCGTCGTCGCCGTCCTGCTCTCGGGCCGGCCTCTCATAATCAACGAGGAGCTGTCCAAGACGGACGCCTTCGTCGCGGCTTGGTTGCCGGGGAGCGAAGGGGCGGGAATCGCCGATGTGCTTTTCGGCGATCTTCGCGCGCGAGGCGTCCTCCCTTGCGCCTGGCCGGCTTCCCTCGATCAGTTGCCCATTAACGCGGGCGACGGGAAAACGGGACTCTTTCCCGTCGGCTATGGCCTCCATCCCTGACCCGACCGCCTCGCGACGGGCGAGCCGTCGTCGCCGCGGAAATTTCAATAAACCCCTTTCGCTTTTCCATTTTGGGGGATATGTTATTCGCATGCAAAATCTGCCTGAGGCTCAAGACCTCCGGCGCTCGATAAAGGGACAGGGACAAACGCTCGCCGTCCTGGGCAATTCGAGGAGCCATACCCTCCATGTCCAACCGGGAATCAGCATCGTACGCGGCGTTTGGGACGGCAAACCCGCTGTCGCCATCGTCGCCGACCGCGATGCTCCTCTTCGCGAAGCCTACGAGATCGACCTTAAATCCCTCCACGAAATCTCGTTCGAGCTGTCGCTTTGCCAAAGCGTCGACGAAGTGTGCCGAGAGGCCGTCCGACTGGGCCGCGAGACGCTTGGCTTCGACCGCTTGAGCATCTGGTTCGTCGATCGCAAGGATCCGCGAATGAAAGTCGGTACCTGGGGCATCGATGAGAAAGGCAATCTTCGCGACGAGCACGGGATCAGGCATCCTTTAGTAAGGAAAGGCGCGATCCCGCCTGCCTTCTACAAAGGCAGGGTCCCGCTCTATTTCGGCTCCGACGACGCCTGTCGCGACCACCAGGGCAGGGAAGTCGGCAGGAGCAGCAAGCTCATCGCGCCTTTGTGGGACGGCCACGCCTTCATCGGCGAGTTCAGCGTCGACAACCTCCTGAGCCAGAAGGACTTCAGCCCGGAGAAGCGAGAGGTTTTCGTGATCTTCTCGCGCGTCGTGGCCAACCTCGTCAGTCTCAAGCGCGCGGAAGCCGAGCTCAAGTATCTCGCTTCCACCGACTCGCTGACCGGCACCGTCAATCGGCGCACGGCCCTCATCATACTCGAGAAGCATATCGCGCAATGCCGACGCTCGGGAGCTCCCCTTGCGCTCTGCCTGGCCGACCTCGACGGCCTCAAGCTCGTCAACGACGCCTATGGCCACGCGGCGGGCGACGATTACATCCGCCGCGTCAGCTCGGTGCTCGTAGGGGCCGTCAGGGGCTCGGACACGGTAGGCAGGATCGGCGGCGACGAATTCCTCGTCGTCTTTCCCGATTGCCGCGCCAACGTGGTCTCCGGGATCATGGAGAAGGTGAACGCCGAGCTGGCTTCGGGGGCCGAGGCGGGCTCCTACAAGCCGAGGCTTTCCTGGGGCGTCGCCGCGCTCGGCGAAGTCTTCGACGCCGTCCATCCCGACGCGGCCTACGCCGATCCCCAGCGCTGCATCGACATGCTGCTCGAGGCGGCGGACCAGCGCATGTATGAAGACAAGAGGACCAAGGGCTCCGCGAGGCCGAAGGCGGCTAGCGAGGCGAAATTGACCATCTAGCGCCGGCTCAAGCGCCAGAAGGACTCCGGGCTTCCGCGATTCTCCTCAAGGCCTGAGTCGCCAGCCTGCCGTCCTCCCGCAGGCGCCGCAGCATGTAGGGGCCCTCGACGGAGACCCTCTCCCACCAAGCCTCCCTCGCGAACCACTCGAGACCCGCCATCACCTCTCCTTCGTCCACGGGTCGCCATTGGACGAAGGCGTAAACTCCGGCCTCGAGCCTCGCGGCGCCGTCCGTTCCCGACGAGGCGTCGCGTCGGCCGTAGAAACGAGGCCTGGGGAGCGGACGGCGAAGGGCCGGGCCCTCGTCCGCGTCGAAGACGATCAGGTCTTCCTCGTCGAAGAAGAAAATCTCTTCCTCTCCCTCGGGCATGGCCTCGCCGACGCCGACCTCGACCAGCCTCCCCGAGCTCGAGGGAAGCTGGGTCGCGCCGATGAGCGGGACGCCCGAAAGGGGCGGGTTCTCGAGGCCGGAGTAGGCGATGGGCGATCGAAGGTCCAGGCTGAGCAATTCCATGTCCGTCATGGTCCGCATCCTGCCGCGTCGGGAGGACGCGGCGCAAGCCCCCGCGCCCGTCCCGGCTCGCGGGAATACGCGTCGCGGTGGCATTAGCCGTTCGGCTGTGGTATCGTATCACGCGATGGCAATCTTGGATTCGATCGATTCCCCGGAGGATCTCAGGAAGCTCGGGCCCCTGGAGCTCAAGCTCCTCGCGGAAGAGATCAGGCGAAGGATAATAGACGTCGTCGGGCGAAACGGCGGCCATCTTTCCTCCAACCTCGGGGTCGTCGAGTTGACCCTCGCCATTCACCGCGTCTTCGACTCGCCCCGCGACGCGATAGTCTGGGACGTGGGGCACCAATGCTATGCTCACAAGCTGGTCACCGGTCGTCGCAGGGAATTCGATACCATCCGCGAATCGGGCGGCATCTCAGGCTTTCCGAAGCGTTCCGAGAGCCGGCACGATGCCTTCGACACGGGTCATGCGTCCACTTCGATTTCGGCCGCCCTGGGCATACTCGAGGCGCGGCGGATACTCGGGCTGGGAGGCGTAGCCGTGGCCGTCATCGGCGACGGAGCCCTCACCGGCGGGATGGCCTTCGAGGCTCTCGGCCACGCGGGGCAACTTGGCCTGCCGCTCGTCGTCGTGCTCAACGACAACAAGATGTCGATTTCACCCAACGTGGGAGCCTTGTCCAGCTACCTGTCCCGCCTTTCGGCGACCGTTCGCTACCAGGGAATCCGCTCGAGGATCGACCGCATGGTGAAGGGCTTTCCCTTCATCGGCGATTTCCTCTATTCCCGCATGGTCAGGGGAAAGAGGGCGGTCAAGGCCCTGATCTTCAAGGAGAACCTCTTCTCGGACCTCGGATTCGAATACGCGGGCCCGATCGACGGGCACAATATCCCGGCGATGACGCAAGTCTTTCGCGAGGCCCGCGCGCTCGGCAAGCCCGTCGTCGTCCACGTCGTCACCAGGAAGGGAAAGGGATACGACCTGGCCGAGGGCGACCCCTCGGGCTATCACGGCGTCGCGCCCAATCGCCGCCTGGGCGGAATGACGGAGGAGGGCTCCCCCTCCACCTTCACCGAGGCCTTCTCGCAAGTCATGGTCCGCCGCGGCTGCTTCGACGATCGGCTGGTCGCGGTCACCGCGGCGATGACGGCCGGCGCGGGTCTCGATGCCTTCATGGAAGCCTGCCCGGGCCGCCTCTACGACGTCGGCATCGCCGAGGAGCATGCCGTTACCTTCGCGGCCGGCCTAGCCTCGGCAGGCCTCCGCCCCGTGGTCGCGCTCTATTCTACCTTCGCCCAACGCGCCGTCGACCAGATCCTCCACGATGTCGCCTTGCCGAAGCTTCCGGTAGTCTTCGCCTTGGACAGGTCCGGGGCGGTCGGGGAAGACGGCGAGACGCATCAGGGGCTGTACGACATCGCCCTCTTTCGATCCTTCCCCAATCTTTCGATCCTCGCTCCGGCCAGCGCGACGGAGCTCGCCCTCTGCATCGAATGGGCCCTGGACTCGGGCAAGCCGGCCGTGGTTCGGTACCCGAAAGCCCCGAGCCCTCGGGAAGAGGAGGCCTATGCCAAGGAACTCGACCTCGGCAAGGGCGTCTTCGTTCGTCGATCGGGCGCCGAGACCCTCCTCGTCGCCCTTGGCGGCCTCGTCGCTCCCGCCGTCGACGCATCGGATGCCTTGCTTCGCGAGAGCGCTTCAGCCTCCGCTTCGGGCTCGGAGACCGCCCTCCGTTCTGAGGGCGGGGCCGACGTCTATTCGCTGCGATTCGTGGCTCCCCTCGACGAGGACGCCTTTCTCGAAGCCGCTTCGCCCTATGCGAGAGTAATCGTCCTGGAAGAGGGCGTCCTCCGGGGCGGCATCGGCGAGCGCCTGGTCTCCCTCGTCGCGACGCGGCTTCCCCGCGTCGTCGCCTCGGCCGCCGGCTTTCCTTCCAGGCCTTATCCCCAAGCCACGCGCGATCAGCTGCTGGAGCGGGCGGGTCTCGACCAGGCCGGCATCGCCGCGCGGGTGCGCGCCGCCGAGGTCTCGGACAGGGGCAAGCGGATCTTCCTCTTCCGGGCTGCCGAGGAAGACGCGTGAGCCCCTCTTCCCGGACCTCGGGCCATATCCTTCCCCTGCCTCGGGGCCGATCGCTGCGCCTCGATTCCGGGCCTCTCGTCATGGGTATCGTGAACGTTACTCCCGATTCCTTTTATCCGCTTTCCCGCAGCCGCGGGGCCGGAGAGGCGGCCGAGGCCGCCCTCGCCATGGAGGCCGACGGCGCGGCTATCGTCGATATAGGCGGCGAATCGACGCGGCCGGGCTCGGACTACGTAGGGGAGACCGAGGAACTCGAGCGGGTAGTGCCTGCGGTCGCCGCGATCCGGGCAAGAAGCGGCCTGCCCATCTCGGTAGATACGCGCAAAGCCTCGGTCGCCCGCGCGGCCATCGAGGCCGGCGCCGATCTGATCAACGACGTCTCGGCCCTCCGCCATGATCCGGCGATGGCCGGCCTGGCCGTCGAGGCCGGCGCCGCGGTCCTCCTCATGCACATGAAGGGCGAGCCTAAGACGATGCAGGGAGCGCCTTCCTACGTCGATTGCGTCTCCGAGGTGAGGGATTTCCTCGCCGAGGCGGCCGCCCGCGCCATCGCGGCCGGCATCGAGCCCGGGCGCATACTCGTCGATCCCGGCATCGGCTTCGGCAAGCGGCTCGAGGACAACCTGAGTCTCCTCAAGGGCTTGGGCGCCATCGCCGGGCTCGGCTACCCGGTGGCCGTGGGCCTTTCGCGCAAGGCCTTCCTCGGCGCCATCGTCGGCGAGGAGGTCGATGCCAGGCTCCCCTCCAGCCTCGGCGCGGCCTGCGCGGCCCTCCTCGGGGGAGCCTTCCTTTTCCGCGTCCACGACGTAGCCGCGACGGTCGAGGCCCTGGCCGCCTTCGAGGCCGTGGTCGGCCGGCCCGAGCGGCGCCTCGGAGCCTGGAGCCGCCCTTGAGCGCCGTCGCCCTGGGCCAGCTTTTCTCAGCCTATATAAGGCCCGCCCTCGATATCCTCCTCCTGGCCTATCTCGTCTATAAGGCCTACGAGGTCATGGTGAAGACCCAGGCCATACAGCTGGTCAAAGGCGCCCTTATCCTGGCGGTCTTCTATGCGGCGGCCTTCTTCCTGCAGCTCACGACGGTCACGTGGATACTCAACGTGCTCGCGCCGGGCCTCGTCATCGCCCTCGCGATCGTCTTCCAGCCGGAGCTCCGCAAGATATTCATGCGCCTGGGGCAGGGATCCATCTTCAGGGGAGCCGCTCGACCTCGAATAACCCAGGTCGAGGCGGTGCTCAACGCGGTGGAGAGGCTCAGCTCCATGCGCAGGGGCGCGCTCGTCGTCTTCGCGCGCAACGTGGGGCTCAAGAACATAATCGATACCGGGACCAGGCTGGACTGCCTGATGTCGTCGAGCCTCATCATGACGATATTCGGCCACGACACGCCTCTCCACGACGGGGCCCTCATCGTGCAGGAGGTCCGCGTCGCCGCGGCGGGCTGCTTCCTTCCGCTCTCCGAGCAGCAGGACATCCGAAAGAGCTTCGGCACTCGGCATCGCGCCGCCCTCGGCCTTTCCGAGGAGGCGGACGCCGTAGTGCTCGTTGTCTCGGAGGAGACCGGCGCCCTCTCCCTCGCGTACGAGTCCAAGCTCTACTACGGACTCGCTCCCGAGCAGGTCAGGCGCCGCCTCGGCGAGCTCCTCGATTTCCCCGAGGGCGAGACCGACGGCGCGGAGGAAATCCCGGATGCCGAATAAGGGATTCGCGAAGCGGCTCCTATCCAATTGGCCGGCCAAGGTCCTCTCGCTGGCGGCGGCGCTGCTGCTTTTCTTCTTCTACCGGCTCAACCGCCTCGAGGACAGATACATATCCGTGCCCCTTTCCGTTTCCCTGAGCGACGATTTCCTGCCGTCGAGCCAGATCCCGCGTTCCGTGCGCGTGACCCTGCGCGGCGAGTCGAACGCCCTCTTCTCCATCCAGGAGGACGACGTGCGAGCGAGTCTCGACCTCTCCGGATACAGGGCGGAAGGACAGTACCGGGTGCCCGTCCAGATCGAGAGGAGAGGGACCGCCCTCGGCGTCGATCCTCTCGAGATTCGGACCGACCCGGCCGAGGTCTCGATCTCCATGGAGAGGCGCTCGACGCGCATAGTGCCCGTGACGCCCTCCTTCAGGGGCTTTCTCGAACCGGGCTACGAGCTTTTGTCCTTCGACCTCAACCCCTCCGAGGTCGAGGTGGCGGGACCCGCGAGCGCGGTCGCGCGGGTTATCGACGTGCAGACCGATTTCATCGAGCTGGCGGGCCGCAATGCCGACTTCACGGTCAAGGTCCGCGTAATCAACAAGGAAAGCCTGGTCTCGATCGCCGGAACCGACAGCGTGGAGTTCCGGGCGGTCGTGCAGCGCTCTCTCGCCATCAAGAATTTCGAGGACGTCCCCATAGACGGGGAGGGCATGGCCGAAGGCCTCTCCCTGGCGGCTCCTCTGCCCCACGGGAGCCTGCGCATCCGGTCCTCCACCAGCGACATAACGGGCTTCTCGCCCGGGCAGGGCATTCTCTTCGTCGATCTCTCGGCGTTCCGCAAGGCGGGGACCTACCAGGTAAAGGTGCAGTCTCGGACGCCGGAGGGCTTCGTCATCGAGCGCTACGACCCGCAGGCGATACAGGCGACGATCGTCGCGGCGGGATCCTTCCCCGCCGCGGGCGGCGGGGCTCCCGCCTCCGCCGGCGGCCCGGGGAGACTCCAATGATACTCGGCATCGGCGTAGACGTCGTGCATGTCGGCCGCATCCGGCATTGGGTCTCCGTCCCGGGCCTCGTCGAGCGCTTTTTCCATCCCGACGAGGTCGCGGAAGCGCGGAGTCGAGGCGCGGGAGCGCCTCTCGCCCTCGCGGCCCGATTCGCCGCGAAGGAAGCCTTCGGCAAGGCCTTGGGCACGGGGCTCGCCGGCGTGCGGCTGGGCGACATCCAGGTCGTGAACGATCCGAGCGGTAGGCCCGATATCGTCCTGCACGGCAGCGCCCTGGCGCGCCTCGGCGCCGTCGGCGGGGCGCGCGTCCACGTCTCGCTGACGCATGAGAGCGACAACGCCATAGCCATCGCGATCATAGAGAGGTAGAGCATGGTTCGATACGCCCAGAAGCCCGATAGCGAGAAGGAGAAAAAGGTAACCTTCATCTCGAAGGAGCCGATCGTGTGCCCGGTCTGCGAAGCCTCGTTCAATAGGGAGGAGCTCTTCTCGGGCCGCGTCAATGCCGGCGATCTCACGGACGAGCTCCACCGGACCTATATCCCGACGCATAGCTACGGCGAGGTCCATCCCCTCGTCTACGAATTGACCGTCTGCCCGGCCTGCTGGTACTCGGCGTACAAGTACGATTTCCTGGGCCTGCCGTCCAAGGTCGCCGCGGCGCTCAAGGACGCGACCGCCTCGCGCGTCGAGGCCGTGCAGCGCATCTTCGACGGAGCCGATTTCAATTCCCCGAGGCGCGTCTTGGAAGGCGCGGCCTCCTATTACCTCGCCATGCTCTGCTACGAGGGGCTGCCGAAGGAGTTCTGCCCCGTGATCAAGCAGGGCCTATCGGCTCTCCGAACCGCCTGGCTCTGCGGCTACCTCGACAAGAAGAATCCGGGCGAGAACTACGCCTACGCGGGCAGGATATTCTACGGCAAGGCGCGTTTCCTCTACCGGCTCGCCATCGAGCTCGAGCAAAAGGGCAAGGAGCAGCTTACTACGGTCAAGTGGCTGGGGCCGGATACGGACAAGAACTACGGCTTCGAGGGCGTCCTCTACTTGTCCGCCATCCTCGAGCTCAAGTACGGCCAGCGCGCGGACGAGGCCAAGCGCGCGGAGATCCTGGGCGTCTCCAAGCGAACCATAGCGAAGATGTTCGGCATAGGACGCAAGAGCAAGGCGAAGCCGGGCCCCCTCGTGGATAAGGTTCGCGACCTCTACGAGGCCTTGAAGACCGAGCTTCACCAAGACGAAGACGAGGATGAGGAATAAGCGCAACGTCCGCCTGATCCTATCGTACGACGGAACGGCCTTCAGCGGCTGGCAGCGCCAAGGCGACGCTCGCACCGTGCAGGGCGAGCTCGAGAAGGCCCTGGGACGCATCCACGGCCATCCCGTCCCCGCGCTCGGCGCCGGGCGCACCGATGCGGGCGTGCACGCGATGGGCCAGGTGGCCAATTTCTATACCGATATAGCAGGCATCGCCGCGGAGCGATTCCTGCCTGCCCTCAATAGGCTCATGCCTCGCGACCTTCGCGTCGTCTGGGCATCCGAAGCCGACTTCGACTTCCACTCGCGATACGACGCCAGGCTTCGGCGCTACCGATACTTCGCGCTCTGCTCGCCTTCTCCCGATCCCATCCGGCTGCGATACTGCCACCATATCCGCCGGAGGCCGGATATCGTCTCGCTCAACGCGGCCGCGGCTCTCATCCTCGGGGAGACCGACTTCACGGCATTCTCGTCGGCCAGGGACGGGTCGGCCAACCGCTCGCGCTTCGTGTCGGAATCGTCCTTCCGCTGGGAGGGAGAGGCCCTCGTCTACGAGATCGCGGCGAATGCCTTCCTGTGGCGAATGGTGCGCTCCCTCGTCGGATCGATGCTCGCCTACGAGGCCGCGGCGCCGGGCGGCGCCGCGGAGCTCATGGGCAGCGCCCTCGCCGCGCGCGACCGAAACCTGGCGGGCCCTACCGCGCCGGCGCGGGGACTCTTCCTTTGGAACGTCGAGTACTATGCGCGACCCACGAGGCCCGGCCGCGGCGACTACTGGACGGCCGCCGGAAAGCGCGGCGGCGAGGACTCGTCCTGAGCCTCAGCCGATCGCCTCGTTGCCGCGCTCTCCCGTTCGGATGCGCACCACCGCGGCTAAATCATAGACGAAAATCTTCCCGTCCCCGACCTCTCCGGTCCGAGCTCCGGCCTGTATGGCCTCGATCGTCTTTTCCACGTAATTCTCGTTGACGGCTATCTCGAGGCGAATCTTGCGCAAGAGGTTGCCCGTCTCCTTGTTTCCCCTGTAAATCTCGGCGACGCCGCCCTGCCTTCCGTGGCCGAGAACCTCCGAGACCGTAATGAGGTTCACCTCCGCCGCGTAAAGGGCCTCCTTTACCTCTTCGAGCTTGTAGGGCTGGATGATGGCTACGATCATTTTCATGCTATATCTCCTCTTTCATTCGATGACCGTATAGGCCCGCTCTTCATGCTGCGTGATATCGAGGCCCATCGCCTCGGCCGTAGAATCGACGCGAACGCCGACCAAGAGGTCTATGACCTTGAGGATGAGGGCCGTACCGACCAGGGCGAGCGCGATGCTGACGGCGCAGGCGAGGGCCTGGACGAAGAATTGACGGGGATTCCCGTACATGAGCCCGGCATGGCCCCCGCCATAGGCCTTCCAAATCTCGGGATCGGCGAGCAGTCCGGTGCAGAGGGATCCGAGGAGGCCTCCGACCCCGTGGCAGCCGAAGGCGTCGAGGGCATCGTCGTAGCCGAGCCTGGCCTTGACGAAGCTGACCATGAAAAAGCAGACGACGCTCGAGGCGGCCCCGATGAAGAAGGCTCCGCCGACATTCACGAAGCCGGCGGCGGGCGTTATGGCGGCGAGTCCCGCGACCGCGCCCGTGGCGACGCCGAGGATGGTCGCCTTGCCGTTTACGAGCCTGTCCGCGATCGCCCAAACGATGGCCGCGACGGCGGCGGCCGTATTGGTCGTGACGAGGGAGTTGGCCGCCAGACCGTCCGCAGCCAGGGAGGATCCGGCGTTGAAGCCGAACCAACCGAACCACAGCATGGCGGAACCGATCAAGGTGAATGGCAGGTTGTGCGGGGGAAAGGCCTTTAGGGCCCTGCGCCGCCCTATGAAGAGAGCCGTCACCAGGGCCGCGATGCCGGCATTGACGTGGACCACGATTCCGCCGGCGAAGTCCATGACGCCCATCCTGCAGAGCCAGCCGTTAGTGGACCAGACCATGTGCGCGAGAGGGACGTAGACGAGGAAGAGCCAGGCGACCGTGAACGCGAGGAAGGACGAGAACTTCATCCTTTCGGCGAAAGCTCCGATTATCAGGGCAGGCGTGATAACGGCGAACATGCATTGGAACATCGCGAAGAGGAGGTGAGGAATCCTTCCGCCCGGATCGGAAACGAAGTAGGGACTGAGGGCGTCGGGCGGAATTCCAGAAAGGAATGCCCACTTGAAGTCCCCGAGAACGCCTGGGATGAGCTCGCCGTCGCTGAATGCCAGGGTGTATCCGAAAGCGACCCAGAGGGTCGAAACGACGGCAAGAGTGATAAAGCATTGCATGAGCGTGTTTAGTACATTCTTTTTCCGAACGAGTCCTCCATAGAACATCCCGAGAGCGGGCATCGTCATGAACATTACGAGAGCCGTCGCGACGATTACCCAGGCCGTATTCCCTGGGCTCAAGAAGGGCATGACGGCGCCGCGTGCCGAGGCTTGCGCGGCAAGGGGCAGTCCGCCGAGGGCGAAGAAACCCACCATCGCTTTTCGAAATCGTTTCATCCAGGACTCCTGCTTGGGGTTTAGCCCATGATCGGCCAAACCAAGAAAGAGCAAATTCCACGCCAAGCCCCGGATTCATTTTGAGAAAAAATTCATGTTTTCTCGACTGCAGAAAACTGGCGTCAATTTCCTTCATCCATTTGGTATTTCTATAGACTTCACCTCCTTCGATAAAAAAGACGAGCGAAGCGACGGATATCCAGAGCACGAACTTCCTACATTCGTGCGGCTTTGCTTCCGCGAACGTAGGAAGCGCATCCTACATTAAAGGCGTTACGACGAATGCGAATTATTCTATGACCGTATAAGCCCTCTCCTCATGCTGGGTAATGTCGAGGCCGATCGCCTCGACCTTGGCATCAACTCGAACCCCGATCGCGAGATCGATGACCTTGAGAATGACGAGGGTTCCGAGAAAGGAAAGGAGGACGCTGACCAGGCAGGCGAGGAGCTGGATGAGGAGCTGCCTCGGGTTTCCATAGAGCAGACCCGCATGGTCTCCTCCGAATTCCTTCCAAATCGCGGGATCGGCGAAAATGCCGGTGCAAAGCGCGCCGACCAAACCGCCGATGCCATGACAGCCGAAGGCATCCAGGGCATCGTCGTAGCCGAACTTCTCTTTGACCACGGTAACCATTATGAAGCAGATGATGCTCGCGAGGGTGCCGATCGCGAGGGCGCCTCCGACATTGACGAAGCCGGCGGCGGGGGTGATCGCGACGAGTCCGACGACTGCGCCGGTGGCCACGCCGAGTATCGTGATTTTACCGTTGACGGTCGCGTCCATTATGGCCCAGACGAGGGCGGCGACCGCTGCAGCCGTATTGGTAGTCATGAAGGCGCTTGCCGCGAGGCCGTCGGCCGCTAGGGAAGAGCCGGCGTTGAAGCCGAACCATCCGAACCAGAGCATCGCTGCGCCGATGAGGGTGAAGGGTAGGTTATGAGGCGGGAAGGCCTTCAGGGCCCTTCGCTTTCCGATGAAAAGAGCCGTCGCGAGAGCTGCCATTCCGGCATTGACGTGGACTACCGTTCCTCCCGCAAAGTCGAGGGCTCCCATTTTGGCGAGCCATCCGTTCGCCGACCACACCATGTGCGCCAAGGGTATATAGATGAGAAAGAGCCATGCGACGGTGAAGATTAGAAAGGAAGAGAACTTCATCCGTTCCGCGAATGCGCCTATGATGAGGGCCGGCGTGATGACCGCGAACATGCACTGGAACATGGCGAAGAGGATGTGCGGGATCCTCCCCGCCGCGTCGGAAACGTAATACGGACTCAGGCTGTTAGGGCTTATTCCGTGAAAGAGCGCCCATTTGAAATCGCCAAGGACGCCGGGAATCAGCTCGGAGTCGCTAAAGGCGAGACTGTAACCCGCGATCACCCATAATACCGAAACGAGGGCGAGAGTGATAAAGCACTGCATCAGTATGCTGAGCACGTTTTTCTTGCGTACGAGACCGCCATAGAACATCCCCAGGGCGGGCATGGTCATGAACAGTACCAAAGCCGTGGCCACCAACATCCACGCGGTATCGGCCCCACTAAGAAACGGCGAATTTTGCATCGAAGCTCCTTGTTGGGGATTGTGAAGCAAGAATCGTGCCCGTAATTTCATATATAGAAGTTTCAATTGGTTAAATGCTTTTGAGGAAATATATTACCGAGAAACGGAAATATTCGTCGAACTGCAAAGAGCGGATTTTTTCAACTATGAGGGGACAAAGAAAGAAGAGTCACATAAATTTCTTACATTCCCGTATACCGAAATTTACTAAACCGCCATCATGCGGAAGGCGCCGCCTCGCTACATACGGCCGGCGCCTTCCCGCTTCTTTCCCTCAACCCATCGCCTTAGCGAAGCGGGCGGCGACCTCCCGCCATTCGATGACGTTATAGAAAGCCTCCAGGTAGTCTGCCCTGCGATTTTGATACTTTAGGTAATATGCATGCTCCCAAACGTCGACGCCGAGAATGGGGACCCGTCCCTCGGCTAGGGGATTGTCCTGATTCGGAGTCGAAACGACGCTCAATTTCTTGTCCGGACCCACTACTAGCCATGCCCAGCCGGAGCCGAAACGGCCCATGGCGGCCTTCGTGAACTCGGTCTTGAAGGCATCGAAGCTTCCTAAGTCCTTTTCGACGGCGGCGGCTAGGGCGCCCGATGGCTTCCCCCCGGCCTTGGGGCCGATGAGCTCCCAAAACAGGCTGTGATTGTAGTGTCCGCCGCCGTTATTCCTTACAGTGGTCTTGATTGTCTCAGGCAGCTTCGACCAATCCTTGACCAAGGTCTCGGGGCTCCAGGACGAGTATTCGGTACCGTCCACCGCCTTGTTGAGGTTGGCCACGTAGGCGACGTGATGCTTGTCGTGGTGGATGCGCATCGTCTCTGCGTCGATGTAGGGCTCGAGGGCTTCAAAGGGATACTTAAGATCGGGAACTGAATACGACATTGTCATGCTCCTTTAATTGTGGAAATCTTATATATTTAAAGTACTAATATAAGGGATAACGGTAAAGCAGGAGCCGGAAAGGGCCAATCAATGCTATAAAAAAGGAGATGGATAAGGTAGACATGACCGAAGGCGAAGGATCGCGGAGCTGGCGCGGGATCGTCGGTTCAAGGTCTGCCCCTAGGGCAGATGCCTATATCGCCGATGTCTCCGGGGTTCTGAGCCGCTCGCAGATCAAGGCTAGGGGCGCCGTCATCCGGGTAAACGGCGCAATCGCTAAACCCTCCCGCTCGCTGAAGGAGGGCGATAGCCTCGAAGTGATTTGGACCGAGGAGGAAACGGCTTCCATCGAAGCAGAGGAGATTCCCCTCTCCGTCCTATATCAGGACGAGCGCGTCATCGTGGTCGACAAGGCCCAGGGCATGGTTACCCATCCCGGCGCAGGCAACAGGCACGGCACTCTGGCGAACGCTCTTCTTTTCATGGCTCTGCGCGCGAGCGCCGCGCGCGACGCCTCTCCCGGCGAGAATTCGGCGAGCCGCGCTCCCGCGGCAGGGCCCGC
>Ga0181520_10005490_pt1 | contig 20177 bp, 19 predicted proteins | sample PEATcosm2014_Bin_29_FD_132451 | JGI IMG/M metagenome (GOLD analysis project Ga0181520, IMG submission 132451) | Peatland microbial communities from MTU Mesocosm Facility, Houghton, MI, USA - PEATcosm2014_Bin02_30_metaG | ecosystem: Environmental > Terrestrial > Soil > Wetlands > Peat | place... | reverse complement strand
CCGTTGTCGGGGTCGGCGGGGTCCGTCACGCTATCATCCCATGGCGCCGCGAGCAAGTCCGCCACGTTGCACACGCTATCGGGCAGCGACACACCCGCGTATAGTGCGCCGAAGAGAAACATGGCCTGCCGGACTTCAATGGCGTTGGCGGGGTCCACGGCCACGTAGGCCGAAATTTGGTGGCCGCAGATGCCCGTCGAACGCCAGTAGCTGAGCACGTCGAGCAGGTTGGCGCCGTTGTCGGCGGGGGCGGGACTGAACACGCGGTAGAACGCGATCACGTCTGAATCTGTCAGCGTGTAGGTGTTGCCGGAGTCGAGGGAGTCTGTTTGTACGATGTGGTCGACGCCCGCGGCGGTACAATCGCCCAGGGTGTCGTTACCGTCCATGCCGTAGGCGATCGATTGTCCACAGTTGTTCATCGTCAGGTCCAACGTATCGGGCGGCGCTGGGAGAATCGGCTGTCCGGCGGCGTCGCGCAAGAGATACTTTTTCAAATGCAGGCGGCGGGCTAGCTTTTCGGGCGGGCTTGGGTTGCGGCCAAGTTTGTGACGGGCAAGCGCGCGGTGGGCGGATTTCAAAGCGTCCCATTTTTGTTTGATCATATTATTATGGTCACATAAGCAGGACCAATCGGCGCGATCAAGCAAAACAATAGGCAAAGGACTAATTCCGTTTTTCAATTCCATTCTCACGATTCCTTTCCTTTGTTAATCGGCGGCGGCCCGGTCCCGCACAGGGGACCGGCGCTGGCACGGAAGGTGTTTGCTTTAAGGAACTGTTAAGTGCGCCAGCATGGACCGCCGCCAAGATTCAAATTCTGGGGCCACCAATCAATCCTTGACGGTCCCGTTACCGTTTGTACGTATGGCACATCGGCTATTTCGCGCGCAGCGTCTTGAGCGCCGCAGCAGGAGCCGTTTTGCCTTCCGCGGCGTCGATAATGGCCGTCGCAATCGCCTCGATATTTTGCTGGTTAGCGGCGTTGGCTGTTTCTTGCGCCGCCGATTTCGCCGCATCGTATTGCTCAAGAAGTCCAAAAGCCGTTGTCGCATCAGTGATGGCGATCTGGTTAATTGCGGCGATCACAACCGGGTCCAGGGCTTTTACCATCGTGGTCACGCCCTGCGCGTTCGTGGTCGACGTCGTGGTGCAACTCGTCAGCCACGCGCCGCCCAAAATCAGGAGGCAGATGGCCAGACAGGTAAGCGCAGGGATGTGGGCGAAGCCATTTTTGCCGGACTCTGTGATCGGAGGGCCCGCTTGCTGGACACCCTCCTTGCCGGACATGCCTACTATGCCCGCGAGAAACGCGATTACTGGATTTATGTCCGCCGCCAGTTTCGGCGACGGAACGAGGGACACGACGGCCCGCAACAGAGCTATGACCGCAGCCACGACGGCCACAACGCCGCCCACATTCAGGGAATTCAACCAAGTCAACATGATTTTTCTCCTTCAAGTTCTGGTACGGATTTCGTACCGGTTTAGAGGCGCGCGGCCTCGTCGTTAATGATATTCAGGGCGCGACTGATACGCCCATTGATATTTTGCAATCGGCCAAGAAGCGTGTTAGATGGGATGGGCGATTCGGCTGACTGGCCTTGATCGTGCATACCTAGCACTTTCCCAACGGCCGATGACACGTTTTTCTCCGCCTGTTCCGCGTTTCCAGCCACATCCTCAATTTGCAAAGTATGATTCCATTTTAATCCTCCTTCTTCTGGCCCGTTTCACCGGGCCGGTTGTATTTCTTTGGAGAGGCGAAGGGTTCACGCGGCCAATTGTTGCCCTCAACTCTACGGCATTGCTCCAGCACGTTAGACTCACCTGATTGATTCCGGACTCGCTCAGGGTCAAAATAATGCGCTCACGTTGCCCGATCCGCTAGCCTTCATAATACTATTCAATTTCGCGTCACAATCCACTTGGATTTTTTCCACTTCATGTCGCTACTTCCCGCGTGAACAGACATGCCGCATAACCGAGCAGCGCACATGCGCCGCTCAGAACCATTCCGTAGCCCAGCTCGCGCCGGACTGCCGGCAGCCGCAACCGGGCCAGCCGGTTGAAAAACGGCGTCCAGGGCCAGATCATTTCTTCTTGCCGCCGACGTGGACCACGCCGCCTTTGCCGCCGGGCCGCTTAATCGAACGGCCCCCGCCTTTCGTGAATTGGCCTGCCTTCGCCATTTGAACAACCTCCTACGAAATCGAAAAGAAGTCGGCGCGAACTGTGCGATGACAGAAACAGCCTGAAGGTGTTGTGTCCAGTCCGCGCCGGGACTTTGAAAGGTGATATTTGAACTGAGTCTATCATCGCATTTCTAGCTTAGCAGTTGCTGAGTGAAAAGTCAAGAAATTTGTGAGAAAGCAACGCGAGCCAGGATTGGCAAAACTAATCGCGCTATCGAATTTTGCCATTCTGTAAATGTGGTGGCACCATTTATAGAATTATAATAAATGTGATAATAGTCCCACATGCCCTCAAAATCTGTCGGCACTGGCAGCGGCCCCGGCGAATTCCAGTAGTGAAACCGGCAGCCGAGAATCGAGAAGACGTTGTTCTTCGGGTCGGAAAGCATCAACGCCATGCTTTCCGGCGTGGCCGAGGTCCAGGCCGCGCGTTCTTCAGGCGTCAGGCATGCGAGGAACTGCTCCTCGCCTTTCAGCCCCGCTGCAATGCTCGGCAACTCCTGCTGGCAGACGCCATAGGCCCCGATGAAATCCGGAAGTGGCTGCCCGTTCTCGCCTCGCTGACGGTCGGGGAGACAATCGTTTTCAACCGCCGCCGTGTAAAGCAAGAGGATCTCACCGCTGTCCGGATCGGGGAAAACCGCGCACACGCGCTTGATGGGGGCCAGGAGCGCGACGCCGGCGTCAACGCATTGTTCAAGAGTGGCCATTAGGTTCGGCAGACCTCGTACCATGCGCTTGATAAGCCAGGCGTATATCCAAACGCTAACGTAAGCGTATGGCCAGGTGCTGCATTCCAATTACCCGCCATGACCAAGATTACCCCATCTGGCACGACATTCACATTCGAGTTTTGACCCACGATTACAAAAATACCAATGGCCGGTCCGTTTCCCCATCCGTATTCATTGGCTGTAAACCCAGTAATATTATGGCCTGGCGTTGATGTCGGATTAACAGTATAAGTAGCAATATTTGATACGTCAGGGAAAGTTTCATTTTGCGCACCCATTTTTTGCGTTTGCTGCGGTTGAGCATGGAGAGCCGAGAGCGCCAATGGTGCCGTAGTTCCCCCTGTCCCCCCGTTCGCAATAGATAAAGGACTGTTCAGAACGGCAATGGAACCAAGCTCAAGACCTAAGCGTGCATTCACTATTGTACTTGCGCCTGTCCCGCCGCTCGCCAGAGGGAGCGGCGTTGTGAGGGTTGCCGAGCCGCCCGTAATCGCAACGTTACTGGCATTCTGCGTGGCCATTGTCCCCAGGCCTAAATCCGTCTGTGCCGTTGCCGCCGTGCTCGCGCCCGTGCCGCCCGACGTCAAAGGCAGCGGCGTTGCCAAGGTCTCGGACGCCGCCGAGATCGCGCCGGTCGTAGCCAGATCCCCGGCGTTGTCGATCTTGAGGGCGTTCGAAGTCCCCACGTATAAGGCCTTGTAACTGACGGCCCCCGTGTAGACGGCGCCGGTGGCGGCAACCGCCACAAGCATGATGCAAATTCCGAGTATCAATCCTTTTCGCATGGTAAGTCTCCTGTAAAGTTTTTTTATTAGCGGGTGGACCCGCGAAATCTAAAATCACTTTGCGCCTTTGTACCGGCCTCGGCAAAGATCGATCACAGAACCCGCACGTCTTCTATCCAACCATTTGAGCCGCCCGGATCGGCGTTCGAGCTGTTTGCATTGACAATGGCGGTCTCGCCGACTTTGTGGTGAATATGGGCCAGCAAAAGACCGTTGACGGGAACGGAGGCCGGAACGGTCGGTGTGGATTCGGACCCGAGGCTATACTGGGGCGTCATGGTATAGCCGTCCAGCCAGACCGCATCAATGCGGGCCGCGGACACAGGCGCCGTCCATGCGGGACTTGTCGAAGCCGCGGCAAGTTGAAAGACCGGACAAAATTGGACAAACCCCGCGCCGGCTTGGACCTGGACCGTCATGTTTGGCGTGCCTTGCGCAAGGGCGTTCAGCCCGGCAATAACATAGGTCGGAGGCTTTGTGTCGCCGCCAGAGATGCCAAACCAACAGATAGCCTGCAACCGCTGGACGGCTATCAGAAAGTTTTCGAGCCATGTCTTGTGACTCGCGGCGGACATGTCGCCGTTATCGATGGGCGGTGGCCCCGGAAATGAAAATGGCATCAAAATTCTCCTTATGCGTTAACGAACGTCCGCGCGTCCGTGACAAACCCATTACTGTTATCGTTGGCCGACCGAATCATCGAGGAGCCGGGCCGTAAAAATACTGTTGCGAGCAGCACTTCGCCGGCGGGCGTTGCCGGCGTGTAGGTGGCCATGTTCGACGGCGTGAGGAGCGCCTGCTCGACGCCGGTCACCGAATGAACCGCGCCGGTCGCGAGAACGTAGGTTATCAGGTCCACGCGGGGATGTGTGGCCGGCGCGGTGAACGTCACGCTTCCCGGCCCGGTCCATGCGTAAAGCACGGCGGCTGCAAAGAGAGCGCCCGAAGCCACGGTGACCGTCATGCTGTCGTTGACGGTGCAGGCAAAACTGGACGCGCCCGAAGCGCCTGCGAGCTGATACACGCCGTCCGTGCCGCCCGCCAGTTGGTTCAGGAACCACTGGAAAAGCGCGAACTGCGCGGTCAAAGCGTTGATTGTGGCCATGTTTTGAGGGATCACGAGCTGTTGCCAAATCCCGTAGTTCTCGAACAACAGCAACGACAACAACGGGCCATTCAGAACAAGGTCCGTTTCGAGGGACAGGTGAATTTGTCCCACGCCTCCCGCCATATTCTTGACCGTGATTGTGTGCGCGGGATAGTTAGCGGGAATCAGGCAGATGATCGAACCGGGCGGATATTGGGTATTCTGGATCGTGTTCACATAATCTGTACCCGTGCCCCCTTCCGAATCCACCTCGATAAGCCACGGGGCCGGGCTTGTCGGGACGAGCACGTGACTGGCCAGGGCAATCAGGGCCGGGGGGCCGCCGCCCGGCAACTGTTGCGCCGCGGCGTTCATCGCTTCAAGACCGGAAGAAAGCTGGGCCGGCGTCAGCGCCGTCAGGGGTGAGGGCGCGAAAGTTCCTGGTGCTGGAAATGGCATGATTTTCTCCTAATAGCCAATAGCCGTAAAAGTAATTGAGTCACCAACTTGCACGGATGACGCACTGAAAACCTGCACGGTCGCGCTACCGCCGGAAATAGTCACTACGGCCGTGTTGCCGGAGGTTGTACAGACGGCGGTCACCTGCAAAAGCTGTGTGAAAATCTGAGCAAGCGATAGGGGTGTCGAACCGTGATTTGCGATAATGGCCACATTTGTTTCCTGCAAGACAACGGCGCCAAGATACACATTGAAAGCGGTGACCACAAACTGCGTGTTCGATGGCTGGGCAATTAGTCGAAAACAATATCGGGGACAATACCCCGATTTCGGCAACACGATTTTGCCTTTGTATGGAACCCAGGCCACCAAGTGATCGAGGGCATCAGGAATGAAGTCGAAGGGCCAGAACGCCTGCGAAAGATCCGACGGCCATATATTGCCGGTGACCTGAATTAGACTGACCGTTGCAGTTCCTGTCGCGGTGCTGACTTCCGCGCTTCTGTCTGTCGGCGATAGACAGCCGGCCGGTGAATATGGCCCACAGAACGTTGGGGAACTCCAGTAGGTTCCGTAGGTTGCATTTGCCGTGCTCAAAACCCAAAGACAATTAAACGCATCCCACCAAATGTAATAGGTGCCATTTGTCCAAGCGCCTGTTGCGTTTGAGTAAGATCCCGTGGCGTCCGGTGAAAGTGTTCCGGTGATTGCAACGCGCGGAACGCCGCCAGGCACTTGCCAAAGTTCCGAATCGCGGTTCTTGTACTCGATTCCCCACAACTCGCCAATGGCCGCGCAAATGACATACAAATATGAGCCTGCGAAGCAGGAAACCATGTCCTCAATATCGAGTTCAACCAACGCCTTGGGATACAATCGCCCCATGACTGGCCCGCTTGCGGGATAGGCCGGTTCACCAGGAATCAGACAAGGCTCAGTTGTCGGATCACCAACGGCGTTCGCTGAAAACGTGGTTCCCGCAAGCGTCATATTCCAAAAACTCGCTTCGAGATGGGTTGGCAGATCAATAGTTTGAATTAGAGGGCCTGTCGAAACGAGCGTTTTCGTAATCTGCGCAGAATTGACGGAATATATTCTGCTCGTATTGACTGCCCGGACAAAGAAAGTCCAGGTGCCTGCCTCATAGTTGCTCACGTCAAAAGAGGCAGCCGTTACAAGCCCGTCATGGGCCGAGGCCGCCGAATCCCAGTCGCCGCCTTGACCGCCCTGGACGCGGATCTCGAATCCGGCGAAATCGAGCGGCGTGACGCATGACCAAGTGAGCGTGGTCCCGTTCCATGCCAAGTTGTAGGGGTCTGGCGGCGGTTCCAGCTTGCCCTCGACGTAAACGGCATATTGCGTAGTCCATGCCGAAGGAAGGCCGAGGTTTGTCACGCTGCGTATCCGCACGTCATAGGACTGACCCGAAGTCACCGGCTGAATATAGATCGTCGTGAGGTCTCGTGTGAACGGGCCAATGTTCGTCCAGGCGTGGTTGCTCGAGGGCGCAATCGCGGGCCGGTACTGCGCTTGAATGCCGGTCACATTGTGCGCGGCCTGTTTTTCGGCGGCGGTCGTGCCGGTCGGCAGCGTGATATTCAGTTGGATTTGGGCCTGGACCGTGCCGTCCGCCGCGATGAACAATGCTCGGTCATCAGCCACGATACCCATGATGAACGGCGCGGGCGGCGGTTGTTGCGTTGGAGTGTATGGCAACGTGATCCCGGCGTTGTATGTCGGGATGGTTTCGATGTCCGAGTTGTGGACTTCGGGCGCGTAGTCCACGAGTGTGACTTCGGCGCTGTCACGGTTTGGTCCGGACCGGATCTCTTTCACGATGCACAGCGCATTCGTGCCGAAGGCCGCAAGATTGCCCGCGGCCACGTTCGCTAGACTCGGGTCCGAAGCGGACGGCAAAACGCGGACAGAATTGATGCCGAGAGATGGGTCATAGAAGGCGGGCATTGTTTCGACGCCGGCCACAGTATAGATGCTGACGGCCTTGACCATGTTCCAGTCCCATTGGCTCACGTCGTCATCGAAGGTGACGATGAATGGGTCTGACGAGGTCAAGCTCACGACTTTGGCGGTTCCCATGCCCCACAAGGTCACATCGTATTGGACCTCGACGAGATCCCCGCGCTCGTAAGTGCAGGCTTTCCAGGACTGCTGGACCTTGTAGACTTCGGGCCGCAACTTCATGCAGGCCAGCAGATACCGGCCCCAACGGTAAACCTGGCCCGTATGAAACGGGCTGGACGGATTGGGCGAATCGATAACGCCTTTCACTTCGAGCGATTGTACGATGGTCGGATTTATGCCTCCGGGGGGTCCGTAGCCGTCCTGGTATACCCACCAAACGTCGGGGTTGTAGCCGCGGCCATAGCCGTCCGACGTGGGCACGCGCGTCATATCGTCGGCGTTGATATAGGTGATTTTGAGTGCATGGGGCAGCGGCGCCATGCTCTTTGTGGCGGTGAACCCGCGCGAATCGCGCATGGTCAACAGGGCCACGGGCACGCCGGAGCCGATGCTGTCGGCGATAATCGAGAACTTGCCATCGCGGTCGTGACGCATCGCTTTCATGGCCCGGCACGCATCGTCTATCACGGTGTCAATGCGAGGCGCGTCCGGATAATACATGTCGAAATACCAAGCGCCACGCGGAATGGTTCGGCCCGGTTCGCGGAAAGGTCCTGCAACCTGGGCAGCAAGGGCCGCCAGCGTCGGATAATCGAAATTGGTATCCGGCGCCGGGTTGCGCGCCTGAATTCCTCGGCGCGCATCGCACGCACACCAGACCGGATTCGAGGCAGTTGGATAGCCGTTGGCGTCCCCGAAGAACGCTCCGTTTGCAGTCGTTATCCGGCGGGGCTGCGTCCATCGGTAGCCGGTCGGGGTGAGCGGGTCCGGCGCCGCATAAGGGATAATGGCCTCGGCGATACAGTTCACCCCGTCGAGCGTGCCGGTCAACTGGTCTGTGGCGGGAACGTCCAGGGCCAGCAAACAGACCTTGGCGCGAAGTTGCGGGCTAATCCAAGTCGTGCTCTCGAAAGTAGTCCGGAACACGGCCACATTCACTTGGCTCTGGCTTTGATCCGGATCTTGTTCGGTGACTTCGCCCTGAAACACGACGGGGCCGTTATTCGGTTGCTTCCCCTTGCTCGAGGCCCGCATGATCTGAACTTCGTATTGGCCTGATGCCCCGGCCACAACGGGAAAATTCATGGCAATTGAGACGGTGAACGGCGATTTACCGTGTCCGTCCGTGCTGACTAGAAACTGACCGGCGGGTGCGGGAATGAACGTCCAGGCCAACTGAAATCCGGGATCGATACCATAAATAAACTGAGCGAGGTCCGAGAGCACGGGGTATTCGCCCTGATACACGCCGCCTGCCGCTGTTGAGATTGTATTGAAGAAATTCGCCACCGCGTTGACCACGTTGAGCACGTTGATTACGCCGCTCAAGTCGTCGTTAATCTGGCTGATGCCGTCATAGGCTTGGGACGTGATTGGGATTGCGGTGTTTTGAAGGAAGTTCGTCAGCCACGAAAGGTTAGACGTGGCGTTCGTCATGACGGTTTGCTGGTCGGTTGTCGGGGTGAATCCGGGATTGTTGATCGTGCTTTGCGCCGCGCTCACCGCCGCCAAAGTGGGCGCGGGTAATAGAGCAGACACCACTATTTGTTCCCCGGTCAAGATCGCTTCCACATTGTTTTTCAGGGCTGTGATCTGATTATTGAGCGAGGTGAGCGCATTGATCCAATCGGCGGGAATCAAATTGAACTTGCCGGGCAAGAATGAGCCGGGAACAAAGGCGTTCCATGAAGACGGCCCGCTCTGGCCGAGCATCCGCCAACGGACGGCAAAATTGACGTGATTGCCTTCGCTGCCGTCAGACATATAGAGGCCGTCCGGGAAATTGAGGTCAATTGAAAATCCGGATGCTTTCACTAGTCCGGGTTGGTTGGGTGAACCATACGGCACCGCGCCCCACGTGGTCGCCGTCGTGAATGACTGCACGTTAATATAGTAATAGCCATACGGAGCGTCATAGGAAGAAAATGGGTTTTTGATGGACCATATGGTTTCTGATTCGTTCAACCAAGCCGAGGCCGGGGCGGTATAGACCGTCACGGTCCCTGTTGCGAAATCGGCCACGAGCACGTAGGTCGTGTTCGATTGCATCATGCCTTGGCTAATCCCATCGAAATACACGTCTCCGGGAATCGTGATTCCCGCGGTGGGCGCGCCGGGCTGCAACTGAAATTGGATGGTATGCCACGTGATCCCGCCCGCGGCCACGTTCATCAAGGTCGCTTGCGAGTTTTGCCATTGGCCCGCATCCAATGACCATTGCCCGTTACCGCCGTCGTTTTTACACTGGCAGATCACGACGCATTGGCCGCTGTTGAGAAGGCCGGTCGGTGAAACGACAGTGTTTGGATACCAGCTTGACGAATATTCGAGCGGCTTGTTCACTTGCTGCTCGAACACGTCCCCGTCTTGACCGTATAACGTGATTTTCCGGCCCGGATTGTTGGCGTCGTTCTCGGTTTGTACCGTGATCGGCATGTCGAAATCGCCCACGGAATTTGCGCCGATACGAATATCAGACAGGGCCAGCGGCCCGTATCCGACCACATAGACGGCCCGAATGCTCTGTTGCGTGCCGCCCGCGTTCCAGTACGTATACGGCGGCGCGGCCAAACGCGGGAACACGCGCATCCGTCCGTAGACTTTCGGGATTGGGTTGTATTTCGTATTGGCATTCGAGGCGTTTGTGAGTGCGTACCGTTTCGGGATGTCTGAGTATGTCGGGACGGGAATCAGGTTGGCAATCCACGGCGCAACTACTGACCCGGCAATGGCGCCCAAGGGACCGCCAAGAGCCGAGCCAGCCAACGTTACGCCGGTGCCAATGGCTGTCCGGGCGGCTTGTGCAAGATCGGTCGTGCCCGCAGGCGCGATGCCGATGTTGACCAGCGCGCCCGGTTTTGGTTTAACGTACCGCCAGCAAACACGGGGAACGAGAGTGCCGTTTAGCCAGACGCGCGCATACTCACGGTATCGGCCTTTCGTCCCAGGAAATGCCCGCTCGATGATTGCCGCGATAGACGGCCCCGCGTCGACGTCAAGGATGGCACGGGCATCGGGGAAAATGAGCGACCCGGCGCGGACTCGAACTTTTTGGCCGAGATTGTTCATCCCGCGAGAAACCCCTTGTGCCGGTAAAATCCTCGAACGCGGTTTGCCCAACGCGGCGAATCGTACCGTTCAATACACGCGCTATAGCCCAGTCGCGTAACGTGAAGCATACGGCCCGGCTCAAGCACAAGCCCGCAATGGAATGGCTTGCCTTTCACCGTCAGCAAAATCACGTCGCCCAACTGTTCGGCGGCGACCAGCGACCAGCAAGAGTCGTTTAGGCCGGCCTCGAAAGCATCTGGTACCGTGGCGTCGTCATAAACGTACTCAGGAATTTCCGCGCCAAACTCCTGACGAAACACGAGCCGCAAAAGACCGTAACAGTCCACGCCCTGAAAATCCCGGCCATGCGGCACATAAGGAATGCCCACATATTTTCGGGACCACATCGGGATGGGCATTGTTTTCTCCTACGAAAGCGCCGGGAAGTTGAACGGATCAAAGGTATCGGCCTGCAACGGGTTTGCGTCGATGTATTCGCGTGTCAGAACTGCCTGCACTTTTTCAGCGTCATACTGAACGGCCCGCAACTGGTAAGGGCCGACTATCTCTTCGATATAATCGAATTTGGGAATGTTCGAATCCCGCGCGGGCGAATAGGTATCGCCCGAATCGCCCGCGGACATTTTGTAAATCGTTGCATAAAACCAGCCGGTCGGATCGACGCCCGCTTGTCCTGACGGCGGGTCCGGATAGGCCGGGGGCGCGTTGCGGATCAAAGGTGTCAGCCATTGGTTGACGTTGGGAATGATGATCTGGCCCGTGGGCATGCCGTCTTGACGGTCTTCGGGCGGCGTCCACTGAAACCCGATGCCCACGCAGCGATTTGCCAGAACATAAAAGTCTTCGAAGTTGTCGGCGATATAGAGCGTGGCTGGCGTCACGCCGCCAATTGTCGGCGGGACAATCGCGGCTACCCAGACCCATTGCAGGCCGGTCGGCTCTTCGAGAAGCTCGGCGTTTGTTTGAGGCGTAAAAACGCGCGGCATCAGGCATACTCCAACTCGAGCGTAGCCCGATATTTCCGTACAAACGGATCGGCTGATCCGATGGTCAACTCGAATTTCGGGACCTTAACGGATTTCTCGTCACAGGCAAACCGAAGCGTAACCGAAGCGCCCGTAAAAAAATCGTTCCAGGTGAACGGCAACGTGCCGGAGAGTAAGGTGTTATCAAACCAGGCCCAAAAAGTTTGCGCCTGATTTCCGTTCATTTCCAAGGGCGTGGTCAAAAATGTCCGGCTTTTGGTAGAGCGTCGCCGGACCATTGGCGGCCCGGCGTCCGGGATAAAAACGACAGTATTGGGCTGTTGGGTTCCCGAAAGGCCGACAAACGGCAGTTGAGGAAACGGATTGCCATCAATGCAGGTCACCGGCCACGTGGCAACGATAACCGCAAAGCTGGCCGTCACGGAAATATTGGCTGAAACCGCCAAGTCGGTGCGCGGGTTCTGTGTTGAGGCGTCGCTCCATTGAACAAACTGGTATCCGGAATTCGGGACCGCCGTTACGGTTGAGCCGTCAGCGCCGGATGTCACCGTTTGCGGCGTCGTTCCCGTGATTGTACCGTTTAATCCGGCGGAATAGGTGAGAGTGTAGGAAGCCACTAGACCGCCCCCACGGGCATAATCCCGTATCGATCGCGCATCCACCCATCATGTCCGCCCTGGTATCCGACCGTCGTTGAGGCGTCGCGGATATGCAATTCGAGTTGGCGCGTGCCATCTTGCGCGACAGAATGGTTCACCTCGACCGGCGCGCCGTTCGTGCGGTAATCGTTGATATGGACGTTGAGCGGGGACGCTCCCACTCCGTTCGTTTTGACGCCCAGGTCGCCGCCCGGCAAGCGGCCCAGGGGCATGATCGCCTCGGGACCGCGTTCTCCGAAAGATGCCATAGGCGCGACGTGGGGGCCCATGACGACGCCGCCCGCAGCGAACGCGACCATCCGGCCCGCATCGAAGACGTTCCCCATCCACGATGGCGAAACCCCGCTGCCGCCGCCGCCCGACCATTGCGGGTTGATGTATTTCGCGGGAATGCCCATGGCTTTCATGATCGGCTCGACTACTTCCCATTCGACAACGATGTTCGCAATGTCCGTGATTATTTCGTTCGCAAGCTGGCCCACCTTGATCTGGCCCGTCTTGAACGTGTCCACAATGGTGGAGGTGATCTCTTCGGACCATTTGCCGAGGTCCTTAATCACCTCGTCCTTGACGCGGGCCATGCCTTCGATTAAGTGCGGGGCCGTAGTCATCAGCGAGCCGAGGGCGCTAACCGCGCTGGTCACCGCGCCGACATAGTTGCCGGAAATGACGTCCGCCCCGGCCTGCATGGAATCCGAGAGCGAAGCAATGGCTTTTTGGGCGCCGCTGCCTTTTTTCTGCGTATCGGCCAGGGCGTTTCCGGCCTGCGCAACCGTCTCGCCATATTTGGCTACCTTGTCCGCGCCGACCGCAAAACTGGACCGCTCATTTCCTTCCGCGTCGTATTCGTCGACGTCGGTGTTAAACGCCTTGACGCCCGTTGAGGCTGCCCCCATTAAGCCTTGCAGCCCCGCGCGACTTCTTTGCGCCGCCCTCGAGCGGGCGTCCGTGCCGCCTCTAGTTTGCGCAATTTTGTCGAAGCCGGCCGCCCAGTCTTGCTGTTTTTTGGTGTCGAAAGCCTTTTCCTCGATTTGATCGAGGACTTCCGCGGCCTCCGGAAACTCTGTCCGCATATCTTCAATCAGGGCATCAAGCTGCTTCTTCGCCTCTTTGAAGTAAGCCCCGGCCATTTCCGGATCGAGTTCCTTCAAGGCGTCCCGGCTCTTCTGTATCGCGTCGGGCATCCCCTGGAATTGTTCAATTAGCCCGTGAGACACCATTGCGCCTGTGCCTTCGGACCATTGGCCGCTTTCTTTCGAATAACGCGCGTAGGCCGATTCGGACGAAATGTCCCCATGTCCCTCTTTGAGCGCCTCGCTTCCTGTTAGCTTGGCATGGACAGCGTCCATCTTTTCGAGCGAAGACATAAGCCCAGTCGCGAACGCCTCGAACTCTTGCGCGGCTTTATCAACGACTTTGCGCGCGGCATCGAGGTCTTTAGCCTCTTGTGCCAAGCCCTGCACAAATTTGGAGACAGCCGGTTGCGCCCGGCCCAGGGCCGCAGTCACGGCGTTGATGTTTTCGGTTCCCCATTCTTTGATCTTTTCCCAAAACCCCACGGCGAGCAGGCTGTCCACCTGCGGCCCGACATGACCGGCCTCGGCAAGTTCCGTGAGATTCTTCTTCAGCTCGCCGATCTCTTTGCCGGCCTCGAGCAGATGCGTTTTGTCCAGACCGGGGATGTCCAAGGCGGGAACCATGTTCTCCCATAGCTTCTCTCCGGGTAGTTCGTGTTCCGCGCCGCCCGCTTTCGGATGAAGTTTTCTTTCTAAGGCGGCTTTTCTGCGTTCAAGATCGCGCTGCTGTGCCGCCGTTAGCTTTTCCCATTTCTCCGGGCCGGGAGGAGGCGCGCCTAACGCCCCGGCAAAACTTGGGGCAAGTTCTGCGGCAAAGTCTGCGGCGGATTTTTCGGCGAGGGATACTCCGGGCGGCCACGGAAGCTCTGTGGCAAAGTCTGCGGCGGATTTTTCGGCGACGGATACTCCGGGCGGCCACGGAAGCTCTGTCCGCGGCATTGTTCCCTTTATATCTTCTGGAATCATGGCATCAATACGTCTTCTTTCTTTTTCGCTCGCAACTTTGTGTTCAGGCGTCTCAAATCCCAACAAGTTTTTGAGATTCTGAAATTGTAATGGCTTGCTCAGTACCGACATGACGCCAACTGCTTCGTTCCATACCTTATGAAGCGCCTGCCCCCATGTTTCCGTCTTATCAATCAATTCGCTAATGTCACTGTCGGTGTCCCCAAGCGCATCCCGCATTTTGTCTTGTTCATCGTTCAGTTTTCCGGCCTCAATTGCGGAGTCATACAAGCCGTCCTTGATCGCTTTGAGCAACTGTATGCCCGCGCGGGGCCCGGCGAAATCAATGGCCAATGCCCGCGCCTCGGCATCGGGAAGCTGTTTCACAAGATCGACAAACTCGCGAAGGTCCTTTGAGACATCGGCGCTTGATCCCAGTTTTTCGGCGTTTTCCGTCAACCGGGCCATGCCCATTTGCAAGCCCATTAATGTGCGCGTGGCCATGTGGCCACGGGCGTCAAGGGCACCGAAGAATGCGATGGCGCTGTTCATTCCCATGCCGAGACCTTGGAATATCGGCGAGAAATTGGCTACTTGATTCGCCACTTCGGACATGCTCGTTCCGGTTTTCTGGAACGTGGTAAAAAGATGATCAAGCGTATGGCTAATCTGTTGAGGTTTCACGTCCCACGTCGCGGTCAGTTCCGTTAACGTCTTGGCGAGTTCCTCACCGGTATCTTTAGACACCTCGTCGATCCGCGCCAGATCGTTGGCCAGCTTTTCGAGCGCGGGGCCAGTCAGCGTGGTGCGCTGCGTCAGCGTGGCCATGACATCCGATACCGTCGATGGTTGCGCGGACGTGTTTTGCATGACGCGGCTGTAACTGGTTTGCAGCGAGTCCAGCGCGGTGCCTGTCAGCCCCGTCGAGGTTTGAAGGTTACGCAGGCCCATGTCATATTGGTTAACGCCCATGGCCGCGCTCCGGACCATCATGGCGATGCCAAATCCGCCCGCCAACGACGAGATAATTGGGATGACCAGTTTCATGGCGGCGCCCCAAAGATCGACCTGCGTCGTCACATCCTTTAATCCGGCCTTGGCGTTTTCGGCGCCCTCTTTAACGCCGGCTCCGGCCTTTTTGCCGTTTGCCTCGATGCGCAAGAGGGTTTGCGACATTGTGTTGAGATGCCCGGTAATGTCCTGCGCGGACTTTTGGCTTTGTTGAATGGCTTGGGTGAACGTGGCCATGCTGTTTTTGGTGGCCAGCACGTCTTTTTGGACGTTGCGCATGGAAGCGTTCCAGCCGTCCATTTTGAGGGACAGTTGCGCGGTGATCGCGCCGACGTCAAACGTGCCCATTTTACATTTCGCCTTTCACGACCTGTTCGAGCGCCTCCATGTAGGTGTCTCCGCCCCCGCCAAACCCGCAAGCGGCGGCATAAATGGCGTCAATCTGTCTTCGGGCCAGGACGCGCCCGGCTTCACGGGTCCAGCATCGAAGTTCGCGCACGTCCATGTTCAGCAACTCCGAATAGGTCCACTGGCCCGGATAGACCTCCATGATCCGGGACAATTGCCCGATTAGGCGTTTTTTTCCTCGTCTTCCTCGAAACCGGCCGACAATTGTTCATTCACCCATTTCAACAGTGGGATCGCTTCGCGGCCGTCGAACGGCGCCAACTCGTCATAAGCGGCGTCGCCAATGAGCGCCCGCAGTTGCGCGGCGAAAATATCCGTCCGGTCCTTGTCGGTGATGGTCTGCTGAATATATTTCCACTTGACCATTGCCGCGGCAATCTCGCCCTCATTGAACGGCCGTTGCGCGCGCCGGGCCTGGGTCTCGCAATACTCGAGGTATTCCTGCGGGTTTTGCGCAACGTTCCGGCTTGATTGGGCGTAATAGCTGGTGGGGATGACTGCCAGCGAGAACGTGCGCCCTTTCAGTGGGAATTCGAGCGGTTCCGCCAAGCTCGCAATGACTTTCGGGGAAGGCGTATAACTGGGCATTCGATTTGCTCTCCTTGTTTAAGCAGGACAGGACGCGCGGTAAGGAGTTTACAAGGAACCCGCGCGTCTCTGTCCGAACCTTGGGAACTGTGTTAGACGGTCGTGGAACCGTATTGGATTGCAACGCCGGCCGCAAAACCTTTGCCGGCCAGCACGCCGCCCGTGGCAACGTCTGCCGCGGTCGGCTTGAAACAGTGGTACTTGATCATCCACACTTTCTGTTCTTTGACCTTGATCGCCAATTTCACCTGGGGAATCGGAACGGCCAATGGAAGCCAGACCCAATCGGACTTGTTCGTGGTGGGCACTCCGGACACGAACTGTTTGATGACGTAGGTTTTCGCAAACTGGCGAAGACCCTGGCCAATCAGGCTGTTGACCTGGATCTGAACTTTGTTCGCGTCAATCGTGCAGCCGGGTATGACGCCAAACAGGAGAGAAAGTCCCATCGCGGTGAATGGCGCATCCACTTCAGAGGGTTGCGCAACGACGTACAGGTCTGAGGCATCCTCGCCGTTTGAATCCCGCATTGCGGCCTGCGTGGTCATGTCTTGGGTCAGCGTGAAGCCCCCGAACGTCTCGCCGACGAGCGTGTCAGCTCCACCGGCTCCAGTCCCATACGAATAAATATAGGCGGGCCCCATGTCTGTATTTCCGAAAATTGTTGATGGCGTGTTTGGCATGTTCAGCTCTCCTTTCGAGCGTAAATCTGTAGGTTACAACCGATGATCGTTCGGTCTTTCGCATCCAATCCTTTATATTGCGGGGCTGTACCAAGAATATCGCAGACGGTCCAGAAATCACCGGAAGAGCCAATGAGCACGCCGGCATGGTTCTCGCGCTTAATGAGCCACTCAAACAGGCGCGCGTTCTCGATGCGCGGACCCCAGTAATCGTCAAGGGCGCCCGTCGTGTAGAGTTCGAAATAGATCTCACGGATTGCCGGGATGCTTTCATTCGGCCTCGCGCCGATCCGCTCGAGGATGGTTGTAGCTAGATCTGGCGTGCCTTCCACGGGCCGGGAGCCGATAAACAGGTTGACGTTGACGGTCAGGCCGCCCGGTCCTCCGCCGCCCGCAAGCCAGCTTGTGAATGCTTTAAGCATTGCCGCCCCGACCCATCGCGCGCTCGATTTCCGCCGCCGCGATGCCCATGTACCGTTCCCGATTCTGTGACAGAGGCCGTTCCAGGTATTTCGCGCCGGTCCCGAAGGCGGCCGCGTCGGCCTCGAGGGCGTTCGGGCCGCGTTGCGCCCGAGCCCGCTTGCCCAGTTTCCGCATGTTCTTGCGCGCGCGCGTGATCCCGAAATGGAACTCCGGATGTTCGTGTAATCGCTCAGCATAGGGCGTGTTGTATCCGACAAGGGCGGTAATTGAGTCCGCGTCAAAGCCCTCGTTGCACGTATCCGCTGGCGTCGGGTTACCGCCAACGTTAGGCGCAGTTTCTTTCAGGACGCCATTCACAAACACACTGCCGCTGCCGCGAAGCGTGCCTTCGTCAAGCGGGACCTTTGGGACTTCCATGACCGAATCGCGACGAAGCCGGATACCGGCCAAGGCCACGCCCGACTCGGCGGCTTTCCGGATATTGGCGTCCGCGAGGTTCAGGCCTCGACTAAACAGGTTAAAATCCATTTCAAAGCTCATTGAAAAATGACCTTGTACCATAGGATGCGCGAAAAGGATTTCTTGTCTTCGACTCCCACAATCGAATAGTCCTTGTCTTTGTAAGTCAACAGGTCCGAATGGGTTGGGCGCGTCTGGTTTGGGGCTAAGATTGCGTAGGACGGCTTGGCCACGACGATGTTGCCGGCCTCGTTCTGGAGCATGGCCGTCCCCTCGACCACGTGCGCCAACTGGGGCGCGTCCGTGTAGGAGGGCCTCGCCATAGTATCTCCGGGCATGGGCGCGTTTGCCCGCCGCAACACAATCGGATCTCGCCTGTACAATCCTGTCATGGTTCCAGGATGCGGGACTGTACCGGGTCGTATATAATGGCGTGTTAACTTCCCGATCCCACGGTGAACGCCGTGGGCGGGTTGAACGTGTATCCGGGCAAACTCCACTCGTAATAGAGCGTAGCGTTTGCGGGCAGACGGAACGGCAACGGCAGATTCCCGAACGCATCGTCCACCTGATACGCGATGCAGTTCCGGCCATTCGCGTCCGTGTAAATCGAGCAACGGGCCCCATAGAGGAAGTGCGCCAGGTTTGTCTTGTCCTTTAGCGGCGTCCAGCCCATGTATTGATTCGGCCCGACATATCCTTGCGGCTTCGGATCGGCATAGACATTCACCGGCCCGGGGCCGAGCGAACTGAGGTATAGTCCCGTCCCATGCGCCGCCGTGACCGCCGTGTTGGCCGCGCCGCCAATGGCCATCATAAGCGGGTTCGAGTCTTCCATAGCGGCAATGAACACGCTCGGATCAATGGTCACGCCGCCTTCCAGTTCCGCACCGAAACTGCCCGATGTATACCCCGCGCTGGTCAATGAGTTCCAGACGGCTAAGGCAATGGTGGCCGCGGTAGGCGGCGAAGTCGCGGGCGCGTTGTTCAGGCTGTCGAGCAGCTTGAGCGTACCGTGAATCTGCACGTCCGTGAGACCCGCCCCGTTGACGCCGATGGTATTGAAAATGTCGAGTATGTGGGCGTTGTCGGGCGCGACAAGTGCATTCACGCTCGATTGGCTTGCCGCGTTCTTAGCAGCGTCGTATGGCGACGTGAGCGTCATTGCATCGCCCGCGTGGGCCGGTTGACCGAAGGCAGATTCGAAGGCCGCCGTGCTTTGCGCCGTCGTGGGAGCCGGAGGCGCATTGTTCAAGGCCGCAATATCGCCCTCGATGGTCGCCTGGCCGTTGATAATGGTAGTTTGGTTTGCACTCGTAGCCATGCCAGACGGCGCGGGCATGGTCGAGCCGGTAAAATTGATTGTCGCGGCGGACGGAAACGTCACAGCGCTTCCGGCCTGTTGAGGCGTCCCTATCTGAGTATATAAGGCTCCAAAAGCGGCGCTTGCCAAAGACATGAGGCCCGATCCAGTAGAACCTAGAAGAGCATAGCTATCTCCGGTCTGTACGGTGTTCCCGGTCATACCCGACGTCCACGAGGGGTCCGAGAAGATCACGCGGTACGTCCAGGTGAGGCCCAAAGAATCATAGCCGTAAACCTGCACGGTGTCAGTGGCTTCCGCGAATATCACTTGCGGCCCGATTTTAATGGCAGAGATAATCACGCCGCCCGTGTCTGTGTTTACGGCTGTAATGGGAGCTACTACCGTATAGGTGACGGGCGTTGCGGGCACATTCGCCACCTGTTTCAATTGCAGCGTAATCGAGTCCGCCGTGCTACCGGGACTAGCAATCGAGAGTTCCGTCGTGGCCCAAATGTAGCCGGGCACACTCGCCGTGTACGAGGACCCAACCACTGCCGCCGCCGTGGATGACGTCGGAAACGCAATCGTGCCCGTGGACGGCGTAGCTAGTTCCGGAGCCGTATAAGTGGCCCAGGCGGGGATGCAGGCGAGCAAAAAAAGTGTGAGTAGGCGATTCATATCAGGTTCCCCTCAAGTCATCTAAAAGATCTTGAAGTGTTCTTGGAATATAGCCAAGTCCATTACAGCGAATACATTTAACAACCGTGATCCAACCTGTTCCGTTGCAAACAGGACATTTTTTTCTGCTTTGCTGAGCAACCATGTCAATTCCCCGGTTGCGTGGTTATCGTCGCCGTGTTTGCCACGATAACCGGCATGGACGTTGCTGTGGCTGTTGGCGTCCAGGCCCCCTCTATAATAGATATTGCCGTCGTGACTTGGGTTTGCTGTTCTTCAGGCAATTCAGATAAGAGCGCGTTCATACCCCATTTTTGGCTCAGCGCAACAATCTGATTATAGTTGAATGCTGTCCGCTGTTGAGTATCCAACAGCAATAAGACCATCTCCAGTGCGGCTTGATGACGGGGCGTGGGTTGTGTGTTCTGCGCCTGCACATAGGCATCAAGACCATCAAATGCCGGAGTCGGCGGCAGAGATG